>SDBV01000056.1_pt1 | contig 112667 bp, 80 predicted proteins | sample 2277081 | NCBI WGS metagenome assembly SDBV01 (sample SAMN10402039, study PRJNA504765) | marine sediment metagenome | isolation source: marine sediment core GS10_PC15, 223 cmbsf | place: Arctic Ocean: Southern Knipovich Ridge | collected 2010 | reverse complement strand
CGAGCTGCTTCTCCAATACCAGAAATACCGGCGTCCGTTTCAATTTTTACCATCGGCCAACCTATACCTCTGGCAATATACATAACTTTCACGTCGGTAATCTTGACTTTTTTCCTATCCGAGGCGGCCATCGCTTGATAGTTGGATAGAAAAGTGGGCGCAGCAACGGAAGCTCCAAGTGTCATTAGAAAGTTGCGTCTTTTCATCGTAGTGATACCCCCTCAAAAAAACTTCAGTTATGGTCTAACCGGTTAATGGCTGACGTTGAACAGGCCGAATACGTCATCGACATACACTTCACCCTTCACGGCGGCAGGTCACCATCACCGTAATGGGATTTGACGCTCCTGTCGAAGGATAAGTGTTCTGTTGGTCTATGAGTATCGCCCCGAACTCCCCTCAGAAATTCTGGTTGCAATCCACTATCCCCACCACTCTTCACCGTCTACAAGATACTCTCGAACTTGGTCCTCGTTCAGTTCAACACCGAATCCGGGCCTGTCGGAAATCTGGAAACAGCCATCTTTCAGAATCGGACGGTCATAGATGACGAACTTTTCCCATCGTTCCCCCCCGCCGTTCAACTCGTGAATCATAAAGTCACGAATGGAGGCAGCCGCATGGGCAGATGCCAGAAAGCCCAAGGGACTCGACACGCAATGCGCTGCGGTGGGTATGTAGAAGATCTCGGCCAGGTCCGCGATTTTCTTCGATTCCAGCAGTCCGCCTGCTCTCAAGAAGTCCGGATGAATGATATGGCATCCTTGGTTAAGGACAAACGGTTTGAATCCATAGCGAGTGCAAATGTTTTCGCCCATCGCAATAGGCACCGGTGACGCCTCCGTCAATCTCACCCACGTCTCGGCATAATCCGGTGGCATCGGATCCTCAAGCCACATCGGTTTTATAGGAGCAACCGCACGGGCTAGTTCCAGGGCATCGATCCAGTCAAATTCCCAATGGCAGTGGACTGCAATCTCGATGTCGTCACCCAGTGCGACACGCATGTTTTCGTACCCTTTTGCCGCCCGGGCGATATCCTTTCGCGCGAACCGCCGACTCACGGACCTGGTTGTTGCCTTGAATGGGCCCCATCCCAAATTTCGAGGATACTCAGTTTCGTTGATTTGCTGCCTCCTCGGCCAACCCGACTTAACTGCGGTAATACCATAGGGATCGTTCTTTAGCCGATCGGCAAATTCGCGACACGAGGCCGGATCGAGTGAATTTCCAGGGCTGGTCGTTCGATAGGCTGGAACACTGTCCCTGAATTTCCCCCCTAACAGAGTATACACAGGCGCGTTGAGTAGCTTTCCGGCAAGATCCCACAGGGCAATTTCAACACCGCTTATGGCATAGAGCTTGACGCCGCTCGTCTCACCGCTAGACTCGGACCCCGAGATCATTTTTGTATAGAGCCGGTCAATATCGAGAGGATCTTCTCCGAGAAGATATTCTCTGAGTTGTTTGAGTATGATCTCTTTGACGCCGAACGCACGAGCTGCTTCTCCAATGCCAGAAATACCGGCGTCCGTTTCAATTTTCACCATCGGCCAACCTATACCGCTGGCAATATACATAACTTTCACGTCGGTAATCTTAACTTTCTTCCTATCCGAGGCGGCCATCGCTTGATAGTTGGATAGAAAAGTGGGCGCAGCAACGGAAGCTCCAAGTGTCATGAGAAAGTTGCGTCTTTTCATCGTAGTGATACCCCCTGAAAAAACTTCAGTTATGGTCTAACCGGTTAATGTTCTTACTAAACCGGCATTTCCCATTTACTGTCTCCGAGCTGAACACTCCGGCCATGATACCGTGTCCTGACAGGAATCCCCAACCTGGACAACCAACCGCTGGGGGCAGAGAATGCGCCTACGGAACCGTCGCGGCGCGACCGCGCCCATGAAAGAGCGCATCATCACATTTCCCTCCGCTATTCGGTCATCAGGGGATTCCGCCTGGTATGCCTGCCGGGTATATATGGAAACTTCTTCTCCACGTCATCGATTACTTCCACACCAAACCCCGGCTTGTCAGGCAGGTCCATGTAACCGTTTCTTACCACCAGTGGATCCTTGAACACCTCCTCGTTTAGGAGGTTATAGTAGGTGTGCGATTCCAGCACCAGGCCGTTCGGAATAGCTGCCATCAGGCTTGCATTCGCCATGGTCTGCAGCCCCCCATGCCAGTTGTGAGTACAACAGATCTTCCCTTTGAGATTTGCCATACGGGCGATGTGCCACGCTTCGGTCAACCCGCAGACGACGCAGTCAGGCTGAACAATATCTAAAGCATCCCGGTCAATCCACTCTTTGAATGCAAACCTGTTAATCCTCGATTCGCCGCAAGCAACCTTTACCGTCGGAAGAGCCTCGGCAATTCTTATGTGTCCTTCGATCGCCCCTTCACCCCTACTACGGATTGGCTCCTCAAACCAGAGAAATTTCAACTCTTCCAGCACCGGACAAAGTTCAAGACATTGCTCCAGTGTCCATCGCATGTTGGATTCCTGCATCAGGTCGAAATCGGGGCCCACTGCCTCGCGAAGCTTTTCCATCAACGGGATGTACTTCTTCATGGTCATGCTACTGTAATCCCAATCCGTTCCGCCGCGGAACTTATAGGCGGTATAACCCTGCTCCTTGAGACTGACAGCTTCGTCAATCAGATTTTCGGGACGATCGAACCATGCGTAGTTACAGCCGGCACTGGCGTATATCCGAAGATGGGTGTTTGGTTCGACATCCGTCGCCAACAACTTATATACAGGTACGTTTTTTGCCTTCCCAATAATGTCCCACAGGGCATTGTCCACACCAGCCCAGCCGAGCTGTTCTCCGTGGCTGGAAATTCCACCACTTGTCAAGAGCTCGACATCAAAGGGGTTTTGTCCCATAATGGCCGGCTTGATAATCTCTTCTGTGTACCTCTTAATCCTCTCAGGGCCGCCATACATGCTTACTCCGCCTATGCCCACAATTCCTTGATCGGTAAACACCTCTACCAGTACCGTATCCCTCTTGAAACAGATACTTCCACTGACAAACCATCGCTCTGCCGGAGGAATTTCACAACTGAGCAGTGTAACCTTGACATCGGTGATCTTTATCTTCTCACGCTCTATATTTTCCAGTGGATGGGAGCGAGCTCCTGAAATCTGTGCACCCTCAGCAGAAGTACTTCCAAGGGACATTGCAGTTGCCGTTAGAGCGGCAGATCCCAAAAACGCTCTTCGCGTAAAGTTCTTCATGATCAATTCTCCCTTTTCTACCGGTGGTCGGAAATCCTGGTCAAAGAGCAGCTATTGCCGTTCCGCATTTACTCGCTGCGTTCCTTCAATATTTCTTGGATTCGCTCTTTCGGCACGGGCAATTCGTCAATATTTGTTTCCATCCATTGAGTGAAATCCCTCTCCATCTCGTCCGTCCATGACCCATCGATCTGGCCAGGACTGTATTTCTCTTCCCGAAGGCGCTGAAACCCGAAGAGGTCTACGAGGCGGATGCGTTCGGCTGTTTTAACAACATTTTCTGCTAGATGGGGCGGAATGAAAATCACCCCTGTTCGTTTCGCGAGGACGATATCGCCAGGCATGACCGTTACCTTGCCGATACGGATAGGCGTATTGATACCCATGATCATCGTACCCCACCCATAGTCAGGATGCCAGCCTCTCACGAATGCCTGAAAGCCTTTTATGCTTTCCAGACCTTCAAGATCCCGGGACATCCCCTCGAAGACGACACCGTTTCCCGATTTTGCATAAATGGAGGTAGCCAGGTTGCTTCCGATGATCGGCGCGCCGCTTTCAACGCCGGATACGTCAGCGACATAGACATCGCCCTTTACCAAAGTGTCGATCGGCCAAGAGACGTGTCCCCCCACTCGTCCGTTTTTGTGTCCCTCATCCATAATGACTTTGTGGACTTCTTTTCGAATTGGCATGTAAGAAACAGTGACCGCTCGACCCACAAGCGCCTCGTTGGGGTGAAGCTGCTCCCAGCCATCTTCAAACTGTATCTCGTAGCCCGCTCCACGCAAAACGCTCCACGCCTCTTCGATGGCAACCATTTCCATTCTCTTTACAATGTCATCTGGAACTTTTGGTCTTCCATCGGAAAAACGCTCCCCTTTCCACTCTGGGGTGAATCTTATCAGGTCATCTCGCGTAAACTTAAACGCTTGAGCGTCGACAGTAAGCGGTAGGTAAAAACAGCCTAAAACCAATCCCACGAGTGTTGAAACGAAAATTCCGAGCCTCATAGAACTACCCTCCCTGATATTCTGTCCGTTCGTATTCAATGCGTAGTATCCCCGAGCAATCTGTTTCCACCTGATCAATCATATTTTACGCACTTTGCAAAGATATACGCAAGCAATTTGTCAAGGTAACCCTGCCTTTTCTTGCAGGTTTTAGAAGGCGCGATCCTCGCTTTGAGTAATCCTTTGTGTCCACTACTCAAGGGCATCCTTAACCGACCTCAGCTCGGACTAAATACAGATTCTTCCAAATGCTTGATCGCTCAGTGACACTCGCGGCTTGGTTGTAAGTGATTGACAGGAAAAGAGAGAAAGCAGAAGCTCCTGTGAATAAAGGACTTCCGTTTTCAGGCGATAAATTTCACAATGAAATTTGCCCTTTTCCGTAACGATTTGGAATTCAATGGGTCCCGAGGGCGGAGAAAAAGAAGTTGCCGAATTCCGGACAAATGGTTGAGAGTCGAAGCAACTCCATTGGATATGGGGGGAATGCTCTTTAGTTCTTTTTGGGGCGGTTTCTTGGTGGGGGGACAACTTAAAGGTCAATAGCGAGAGGTGTCGGGGTGTTCACGTATGGAGGTGATCACCATCTGACAGTTTTGCATATCCGTTCTTGGCCATCGCCAAAAGGTCCGCATGGGTCAAGAGATCCGAGTTCTGAACTTTCGTGCGAAGCTTCTCAGCTTCCGAGGGCTCTAAATTCGTGAAGGCGTTCCGGAATAGTTCCTCGGAGATCAACCCGGTTGGATTCGCCTCTCGTCCCGACCGCAGGATTCGGCTGTAAATATATGTGTCCCACAGAACTCGGTAGCGGTCGCGGACAAGGTTTAGTTGCGGCCCGGACAAATCGGAGGCGTCCAGGTCGGGTAGATAACCAAAGGCAGGATCAACCATATCAGAGATATGGTAAAGCTCGTGACGGAGGATTCTCGAAAGGTTCTCTTGGTCCCGAAAGCTTTCCGTCCGCAGTCTGATAAAGCACGAACGGTTCGTTGTTTCCTCTGGTTCCTCGTCTCGACGGACAAAAAGCTCCGCCCCTTCCTTTTTTCTGGAATCAACCTTCAAGAACGTAATCTGGTCCAGCATCCCATCCAAAAGCGGAAATTCTTCAACGATATCGGCGAGAAAACCGTGGAAGCCAAGACAAGAAAAGAATTCGGCATGGACGTTCCGAAAAGCGCGGTCTCGCTCATTGGGGGCCGCGGTTGACTCATAAAGTGGATTGATCCGCTCCCGATAGGACCGGACCAGCTCGGGATTCCCGGCACGCTCACGGCGGCTTATTTCCAGGAAAACAACTTCTTCGAGAAGCTGAGGATCGTACTCAATCTGCATCCTTAACACTTTCTATTCACGTTTCGATATTAATCGGCGAGGGAAGGCTTTGCTCCCCTGAAGGGCATGTCATGCAGGTATCGGAGAACTTCAGCGGTATGCGCAAACGAAGATGTTCCGGACCCGGGCAAACCGCCAAATGCTTGCACTCGGATGTGATGAATTCCAACGTGAAGCGTGCGAGCGGCCGGTAGAAATCGCCTCCTCCTCTCTGAATCACACGCTGGGCAAATGCGGGGACCCAGCGACCAAGATGATCCTGGAGGAACTTCTTCTGCGCATCCCGGCAAGCCTCCAAGAGGGCAGTGTCTCCTCGCTCGATCGCGTAGGCCTCCTTCTGACATAAATAGGAGAGAAACTCGCACTCGACAGCAACAAAATCGACGCGCTCTTGTGAAATTGGGGCGATCTCAAGTCCGAAGGCGCGATAAAATGCGGCAATATCGCCCAACTCATGCGGCTGCTGAAGTCCCTCCTCGCTTTCGCCATACTCGACTTCGTACGGCGGGCAGATCCCCCTGACGGCGTGGCCAAAAACGGAGGTGTAGGCCAGCTCTGTGTCGGAATGGGATTGAGCGGCCAACGATTTCTGGAAATCTTTAAAGCATTTCTCGACTGAACCATTCCCAGGATCGGTTAGGACACCCAGCCCCGTGGCGACCGCGCTTTCCAGAGCGCTGATGTCCCGAAGGGCATCTTGGTTCGGATAGCGGTATGCACAGGAAAGGAAGCGGTACACGACCGCCCGCGCGAGGGAATGTTCGCTCGGCGATGTTCCCGAAACGTCTATGATGGGATCCTGATTTGTTGCCACTAACTTCTTCCTTCTTCAGATGGAGTTCTGGTGTTTTGCCGGACGGGTGTAGATCGGCTCTTCGACTTGAGTCCGGATCAGTTCCTGGCCCTCCCGGCCGTATCCAATGACCGTGTCGTTGTATTGTGTGAAGACCTTGCCGTCGATCTCCGTCTCGAAGACCTTCGGGCCTTCCTCGATCTCATATCGGAAGATGATCCGGTTCGTTGTACGGAAGATCTGTAAAACAGCAAGGAGCTCTCGGTCGGGAACCCTGTAACGCTGAATCGCCTCATCAACTCCGGGACCGAACATTTGCTGGAGGTAGGGCCGGGGGACCCACCGCGGTGGGATGTAGTAGCCGTTCGGTTCGGTCCCGAACTGAGGATAAATGGGAAGCGCTACCTTCGCGACACGGACAAGGTAGTAAATCGGATTATATCGATCTTCCTCCCATGTTCCGTCCTCGGAGATCTTGACAAGCCCCTGGAGTCGGATTTGACCAATGCACGACGCCATGCACCGTGTCTCCGTCGGCACCCCATCCGTCTCAGGATCTTTGCCTTCTATCCGGGGGTAACAAGCGATGCACTTTTCTGAAATTCGCGTTGTGGGACGATACATTGCCTTCTTATAAGGGCAAGCTTCGACGCATTTTCGGTATCCGCGACAGCGCTCTTGGTCGATGAGGACGATGCCATCCTCCGGCCGCTTGTAGATTGCATTCCGGGGACAGGCGGCGAGGCATCCGGGATAAGTACAGTGATTGCAGATGCGGGCGAGATAGAAGAACCATGTGGAATGACTCGGAAGCTGCTCAACATCGCGTGTCCACTTCAGGGCCTGGCCTTTCTTGCCGACAGCGGTGTCCTCGTACAGGTTGGGTGTGCGCCATTCCTCGTCGGTCGGTAGATATCCGAGTACACGCTGTGAGTTTTCGGCCCCGACTCGGCTTGATGCCGCTTCGAAAATCGTCTTTCCTTTGAAGGCGCCAAAAGGCTGCTGCGGGTCGCCGTTGGGGCTGCCGGTCCAGCGGGATCCTTCCGGATCGGCCTGGCGCAGCAGTTCCAGGAGCTTGACGTCCCAGTTCGCCGGGTATCCGCCGTACGGTTTCGTTTCCACATTGTTCCACCACATCACCTCCTGGCCTTTTGAAAAAGTCCAGGTGGATTTGCACGCCATGGTGCACGTGTGGCAGGCCAGACACCGGTTCGTGTTGAACACAAAGGCGAACTGCCGGTCCGGATGATGCTCATCGTGGGGATATTCCATCGGACGGCCGAGCTGCCAGTTATAGACGGTTGACATCGTTGCTTCCTCCCCGGCGTGTTAAGCGACCGGTCTATCTTTGAAAGCCTGAGAGACGCGCCAGTGGGCGTCGATTATGCCAGAAACAATTTCCTCCCCCAGCACGCGATACGCTTGATGGGGCCCCGCATAGAACGGATTCTTGAACAGCCCAAGTATTTCCTGCGGCGTTTGGCCGAGACGGATGAACTCCTCTGCAAAGCACTCCACCATCTCACGGACAGCGGTGTCGCCTTCCGTCGGGATGTGTACCCCGATCAGTTCCATGGGATCCGTCGGGTCGGCCTCACGCTTGGACATGAAACATTCCTTTCTCTTGAGCGCTAAATGAATCCACCGGACAAGTAACGCTGCATCACCTCATCCTCGGCGCCCGGGGTCTTTCCCGATTTCGCCGTATTCCAAACCCCCTTGCCTCCAAGGCCCCCGTCTTCGGCTTTCACAACGCGCACCAGTGTCTCCTTCGGCACGGTGTTGATCGCGTGGTTGTCCGATTCACCGCCGAAGATGAACTTCATGAAAACCTTGCCCTTGTGAAACAGGGTGTCGGTTTGATGCATCGGCATGTGCCAGTTGCGGGTGAGGCTCTGATGGCTCCCGTAGCGGAAGTTGGACTGATAGCCCGTATCCGCCGAAAGGGCGCGGCCGTCCTTGCGCGTTTCGTGGGCCTTGACGCTCCGTTCGGTGGCGATACAAGGGGCATGTTTCATCATTATGATGTTGTAGGGGTAAGCCGGATTGTAGATGACGCGCAACATGCATCGGGCGACTTTATAAAACGGGTCATCCGGTTTGTGGCCGCGATAAGGCCTGTCGGCGGGATTCGCATCCACATAGACATAATCTCCGTCGTTGATCCCCCGATCCCGCGCGGCTTCCGGGTTCATATGCAACTGGTGCTCTCCGACGCCCGGCGTTCGCTTATCAATCCGATACGGATCGCCGAAATTGGAGTCGTGCATCAAATGCCAATCCACGTTGCCCCACATGGAATGCACCCGGTGACGCGATTTGGGGGTCAGACACAGGAATTGGTAACCCTTTTCCCAGAGGAAGTTCTTTGTTTTCTTGACCTCTTCCCATGAAAGCATGGTGTTCCGGACTGTCCGCTCGTCCCAATGCTCCGCGTCCGGCGGAATACCATAGTCATCCGGCCGAATGTAAGGATTCGAGCTGACGATCACATTCGGCAAATAGGGCGTCGCCTCCGGTCCTTCGCGATGCACAATGAAATTTTCTCCGTACTCGATCGCCTCGGGAACGTCCGAGTAGGCGTTCAGGCGGCCTGTGTCCGTATAAAACGGAATGTCCTCGTGCACTTGCTCCCAGAAAGGAATGCGCGGGTAGGTCCGGAACAGCACCAGAGCCCCGCCGGGAGGACCATACTTTCCGGCCATGATGTCGTCCAGCTTATACCCGGCGGTGGTTGTGCATGTATCCAGAAGACGCTGGATGTAAAGGCCGCGTTTTCCTTCATATTCGAATTTGAACATGTCTCGAAAGCGCGAATCCCCCGTTACGTCGGCAAGGGCATTGGCGATCCCCGCAAGAATCGTCAGATCGTCCTTGGAGTCAAAAACCGGCTTGATTCCTCCTTTCCAAATCTGCAGGAAAGGATTCGAGCAAGAGGCCGTGATCTCCAGATCTTCGAACTCCACCCAGGAGTTGGCGGGGAGGGCGAAGTCCGCGTACTCCACACTCGAAGTCATTTGGATGTCCGCCGAGATGATCATGTCTATCTTCGGATTGACATTCTTGAGCATGTCATAGGCATGCTTGGCATTGTTGAATAGGTTTACGTTATTAAAGAATAGGGCCTTGGTGGGTGTCGGCATGTGAGTCTGACCTGTGAAGACCTTTCGCCCGTACTTCGGAGTGTCGACAATGAGCGGCACCTCCCCGTGATTCCAGTAGGCAGGCTCTTCTCCCTTGCAGTAGGGACGGACCTTCACTTCTTTGCCGTGTGATCCCTCGTCCAGAGTGAGATTGAACGGGTCTTCGGCCACCCATCCCTTGAAACCCGGGCCGCTCCATGCCGACCCCTGGAAAATCGCCGCTTTGTAATTCCCCGCCCAGGTGTGGGCTCCGGTGCCCGGCCGTCCAATGTTCCCGGTAAGCATAAGCGGCAAGTAAACCGCCCGGTTGGCTTCCGTCGCATGGAACCAGTGGTTGATCCCTTCGCCCTGGTGGATCGCCGCCGGTTTGATAGTGGCAAGATCCCGGGCCAAGCGCTCAATCAAGTCCTTGGATACCCCGGTAATATCGCTGACTGTTTCGAGGTCGTAATCCCTGAGATGCACCTTGTACATCTCAAAGAGCGGCATGACTTCGACTGCTTCCCCGTCAATTTCGACTGTGAAGGTCCCCTCCAAAGCGGGGTCCAGACCCTTCTGTACCAACCGATTCCCGACATCATCTCGCGTAACCGCTTTCGGTCCATTCGTCTTCCGATCCCAGACCACAAAATCCCCCAGCTTCTGGTGTTGGTCGTCTGTCAGGCCCTGAATCGTGTAGCTGGGTCCTTCCTTGGAAAGGTCACTTTTGTAACCGGGAATGACTTCCCCGGCACGAAGTCGCTTCAACGTATCTGTCCGAACAAGGAGCGGAAAATCCGTGAACTGGTTGACAAAAGATTCGTCATACCATTGGTTGTCGATCATCAGGCGGGTAACGCCGAGGAAAAGCGCCGCATCCGTTGCGGGACGAATGGATATCCAGTAATCCGCTTTTGTGGACGGCGGACTGTACTCGGGACTGATCACAACAATCTTCGCCCCGCGCTCCATGCACTCGGTGAACCAGTGGGAGTCGGTCATCTTGTTCTCGACCAGGTTTTTGCCGTCCATGATGATCAGCTTGGAGAATCGCAGATCATTGAAATCGCAGTCGGAGGTCTGCAGACCGTGCACCCACGGATGCCCGGGGGCCTGATCGCCGTGCCACGTGTAGTTGGACCAATTGCGCCCACCGCGCGCCTCATCGGGACCAACACCTCGTACTTGAGCGTCCAGCAGAGCCATCGAGTTGTTGAGGCGGTAGGCCCCGTACTTCCCGATCACACCCAGGAGACCCATCCCGCCACGGAACTTGAAGGTCCGCGTCCCCGCGCCTCCCATCTCGTCAACCATTTCCTTGGGATAGCCATCCGCCAGCAGGCGCTCGGCGCCTTCGGAGCCGCTGTAAGCCTTAGCGATACTCACATATGCTTGGGCGATGTATCGGAATGCGTCATCCCAACTGATCTTCAAAAGGGTGTCTTGTCCGCGCGCGTCAAATTTGTACTTCGACCGCAGCTCTTTCGTGAGAACCGGAAAACCATCGTCCGCCCATTGCTTCCAACCCTTCCGGACCATCGGGTATTTCAAGCGGTAAGGCCCGTAGACGATTCGATGAAACGTGTATCCTTTAGCACACTGCCGCGGATTCCAGTTCGGTGTCGCATGATTTCCGTATAAGTCGGCGTAGGTCTCGTTGTTATATTCCGAACCCAACCGGGTGATAACACCATTCCGGAGATAGCCGTTGCATCGGCAGGAGTGCGTATCGTTCGGAGAACAAACCCAGGAAAAAATAGAGTCATAGCGATACTGGTCCCGGTAGATCCTCTCCCAGTCTCGGAGAGGGTATGCCGCAAGCGGATTGGCGATATCCTCGGCAAGGGCGAAAGCCCACAGCTTCACTCCGGGCGCCAAGAGGATCCCGCCGCCCGCCGTCAGGCTGGATTTCAAGAAATCCCTGCGGGAAAGATTTTCGGACTCAGCCATGTTTTCCCCTCCGATTATCTATTCTTCCAATTTGAGTCGATGCCAAATCGTGACTGACTTCTGGCCATTTCGGTCACCCGTGTGACCATCCCAGATCGCCAAAGCAACGCTGACCTCCCCGCCCGGACGAAGACCCACATCTCCTTCTTCGTTCGAGGAAAGATCCCGGACGAAAACCACTTGCCACGTGTTGTTTGACCACTGCCCGTGACCGCGGACGTTTTGAGACGCCCGGTTTTGGGAAGTCAGCGTCCCAAGACCCTGAGCAACCAAATCTTCGATGGATGATGGGCGGTTGGGATCAGACATGAGATTGCCTGCATCCAGGCCGGGAAGGTAAAGCGGGTCGTGCTGGCTGATGGAATATTCATCAACAGCCGAATGGCGACCATAAGGCGGTTCCTGAAGGGAATCATACAGGTCAACGACCATGGCAGGGTAAGTGTCCTGGATGTCCCGAAAGCCTCCAAGATCTTCCTCCCAGGGAGACTTCCAATGCCAGATGTTCACGCCGCTATTCGTATCACCCATGGCAAAGAAAGGCGGGTCGGATTCCTCCGACCATTGAATGGCGGCGCCGTCACCGAAGGCGGTTTGACTGATTGTATAAGTGTCCTTTGTCAGGTCTTTCCAGGTGAGATGAATCGCCATTTGTGACCCGTTATAGGCCGCGCGGACTTCCACGCCTTCAATACGCTCATCCCGCCACCAAAGTGGCATAAGGGCGAGAAAAGCGGGTTGAACGTTTTCCCAAATAGGATTGCCGGGATCGGAACCCAGCTCTCCGGGTATTTTCTTCGCCGTCAGCGCAAGACGCTTTTGTTCAACACGTTCTTGGGCCCCGGGGGGGACAAAGGACTGCACGTAATGGATAACTCCCCACAGCTCCTCGTCGCTCTCGAAATCCTCCAGGAAGGAGGGCATCGGACTGCCCGGCATTCCGGCAATAAACCGATACGCCAGCTCCCGGCTCCCGGCGCCTCCCTTGAAAATGCCTTGGGTGAAGTCCCGGGCAAAGATGGGATAACCGTCACTATCTTTGAGGTCTCGTTTCAGAATTCCACGACCGTCATCATCATGGCAGCGTGCGCAAATGGCGGTGTATGCTTCCTTCCCCAGTTCAAGGCTTTCCGGGGTGACGGGCAGCTCCGGAGGAATCTCGACGAGGGACCCGGCGGTCATCCAATCCTTGGCAATTTGTTCGGCTCTCTCTCGCTCGACCCCACTCTCTCGAACCAGCCGATCGGCCTTTCCCTCGCGCGCCAGCTTTTTCACATAGAAGATAAGTGCCCACCGATCATCTGCTGATAAATGGGCCCAAGGAGGCATTGCCGAGCCCGGCATGCCATGCGTGAGAGTACGGAACAGATCTTCGTCGCTTGGGGTCTCGTTGTCTGTGGAGATGAGTCTGAATCGAACTGCGCTGAAGTCTCTCGGTCTGGGCTCGAGAAGGTAGGCCGCCTTTCCGTCGCCGAATCCCGTCTCTCCATGGCAGGCGGAACAATGTTTCTGATAAAGGGTCTCACCTCGAGTAATGAGAGACTGCGTAATTTCAGGTGGGGGAGGGATTATTTCATCTTCGGGCGCTCCTGTGGCATCCGGCGTCAGAAACCAACCATGAGCGAAGCAGACCAGCAGAGCGGCTATAGCGGGAGTGGTAATGGAAAGGAGCTTCCGGGATGTACCTTTATATTCCATCGGTCCAAATTCCTCTCTGCTTCCTTAGAATCTTGAGAAAAGGGAATTCCCTTTTCAGGCCTTTTCATTCATCGCCAAGTGGGTGCCGATCAATGGGCGGAAACAATATCTTGTGTTGCTATCACCCCCTCCTGTTTTTGCCAATCTTCTTGAACTGTGGAACTATGCCTGCCATTCGACAGTCCGCTGTCAAGGGAAGATCTGCTGACGGTTCGGGTTTGGATGCCAAATCCGCCAAGGTCCATCTCGACATTGCGCCGATGATTGATTGATGGAGTTCCAAAACAGCACGATGGAAAGCACACACCAATTCCTGTCGGTCGGTTTCCTGGCAAAAGTCCCCGAGAATGGGGCCCTGGCAAGCTTCTACGATGGACTGGAGCGAGATTAGGGAGGGATGACGGCTCAAGGTCACGCCGCCCAGCGCTCCCCGGTGGGCATGCAAGATGTTTGCTCGAACTAAGAGGCGCATAACCTTTGCCATATAGGTGGGAGATGCTCCTAATTGCTCGGCAATACGGCGAGGCGACACCGGCTCCTCAGTATTGAGCAGCGCCAAATGGATCAAAGCTCTGATTGCCGAGTGAGTGGTTTTTGTAAGCATAACCGCGTATCTCAGACATATATACTCCCACTTATCCTATTTGTCAAGCAAAAATCACCAGTGGATGTTAAACTGGAAAAACTACTTATATTATTATGTTATTGCTCGAGCCATTTGCCGCCCAGAAATCCCCGTCTTCTAAGCATTCAATTCGGTTCCATCAGGCGTGTTTCATTAGGAGAGCCACTTCTAACGGAAACGTGCGAGAAAAGACGATATCTACCGTGACATGTGATAGAAGGACCCAACCAGGCCTTGGGTAGCAGGACTTCTGAGCAGGCGGGAATCTCTGAGGAATCGGATGCTTTCCAGATGATTGTGGAACGAGGTTTCGGCCGTGAGAGCGGAAAGCGGACAAGGTGGAGTGACGGTCTCGCCCCCGGTTCCGCCGCGACTCAATTGAAAGAAGGCAGATGTTGTCTCCGCGCATTCGATTGCGACGCTGTAGCTCTCGGACTCGAACCCGCTTCTCTCAACGAGAACAGTGTGCGTTCCCCCCGGCACATTCGTGAACACATACGTTCCGTCCGAAAGGGCGGATATCGAGAGCCCCTGTGCCTCGATTGTCAATGTGGCTCCACTAACGGGATCTCCTGTCTCCTCGTCCGTGACAACGCCGGTGAGGGTGGAAATCTGTCCAATGAACGGGCAAAGATCAACCAGACCGGATATCTTTGCGTTGATTTCCACCGGCGAGGTTAATCCCCAGTCATTGTTTTCCGCCTTCAGCGTAGTGGAGGTGAAGTTGACAATGAATTGACCGGCCACCGATTCGAAGACATTCCCCCCCGTGCCCTCGATGGTTTCATCTCCGAACAGCGGGACGTCCTCTTCTCCGGCCTGGGCGAACTTCGTGATCGGCGGACTAACGAAAACCGCGTCCTCCCGAACATTCTTGAATTGATTGTTTCGGAACTCCGCCGTGGTTTCGACGGCCTGAACTCCGGACCCGATGCGTCGGAACAGGCAATTGCGCACGAGCGTGCCACTCGAACCGGTTCCAGAGACGAAGACGCCAAAAGAATTTCGGTTGTCCTTTCCGTCAAAGATGACGTCTCGAATCTGAGCAGACACATTTCGAATTCGGAGGAGATCGACTATCTCGTTGGTCGTCTCGGGAGTAGTGAAGGTTAGGCCCATGATGACACACTGGTCTCCCGACTCGATGACAAAGTTGTCGGAGGACAGAGGATCGAAATACTGCAATGTCGAATGCAATGTCGAAGTAGTCGAGTCCGCGCCGATCAGCGACTCATAGTCGCCGAGGATGACCTGCTCCTCGTAAGTGCCGGGGGCCACATTGATGTTGATTGGGATCGAAGCGGATGCGGTGACGGTCTCCGTGGCTCTTGAGATAGTTTGCCATGGATCGAAAGAAGTCCCGGCTCCGGTCGCATCGCTTCCATTGACAGCATCCACGAAGACATCGTGAAGCGGATCCTGATCATTGGGAATTCCGTCGTTATCCGTATCGCGGGAGAAGTCTTCACCCATGGGTCCGAGGTCTTCATCGTCGGGGATTCCGTCGTTGTCATCATCCGAGTCGATTAGATCCGATACGAGATCTTCGTCAAAATCCGCCGGCACGCTGGCAGAATCGTTCGGGTCGGTCGTTCCATCGGCCAATCGATTATCCACTTCATCACTGTCGAGATATCCGTCCCCATCCGTATCCGGATTGCCGGGATCTGTCCCCGTATCGGTTTCGTCAACGAACACGCCCGTATTGGTCTCGAAAATGTCAAACAATCCGTCGTTGTCGGCGTCCGCTAGTTCAATCTCTAGCTGCTCTAACTCAGGTGTGAGCACAGGCGATAAAGAGTGGAGTTCCGCTCGCCACCGCAGGTCTGAGCCGAAGGTTGGAAAGGTAAAGGGAACTCCGGGTTTCACGAGCCACCACTTGGCGCCGCCGTTGTTGCTCAGCCAGTAATCGATGGAGGTATTGGATGGAGTGGTTCTGCTCACCGCAAGCAGGACCGACCCGATTTCATCCGTCCGGTCGTCCACCTCGAGGGAAGTCGCCGTCCCTTGAGCTGTATTGAATACTCCTATGTTATTTCCGGCTGTGCCGTTATTCAGGAAAAAATGATTGGGCTGCTCGAAACCGCCCAGCCCCAATGCGCCGTTTCCAGCCACCAGGTCGAGATCTCCGTCCCCGTCCAGATCCCCCAGGGCGACCGTCGTTGTATCTTCGAGAACGTTCGCAATACGAACGTCCGCCGCGTCTCCCCACGGATTGCTGGTACCAGTGTTCAGGAACAGCCGATTGGGTTCACCCACCGCATTTCCCGCTACCAGATCCAGATCGCCGTCCCCGTCGACATCGCCCAGGGCAACCGAGAGCGTAGGATCTACGAAGGAACTGATATCAATGCCTTCCACATCTCCCCAAGGATCGGTGGGCGAGCCATTATTAAGGTATAGACGGTTGATATCGAAAAAATTTCCCGTCACCAGGTCGAGGTCGCCGTCTCCGTCGACATCGCCCAAGGCGACCGACCATGTCTCGTGAGAGTCGGTGGTAATACCTATCCCGCTTTCCCCAGCCCAGGGATCATCTATTCCATCATTATTGAGGTATAGCTTGTTCTGAAAACGGTTACCCGCCACCAGATCGAGATCGCCGTCCCCATCCACATCGCCCAGAGCAAGAGAAAGCGTATCGTCTGCATCTGAGGTAATGTCCAGTCCCGTCACTCCGTTCCAAGGGTTCAAGGTTCCGTTGTTCAAGTAGAGTCGGTTCTTTTCATCCCCCGCTCCCGCTCCAAAGTTACCCACCACCAGGTCTAGGTCTCCATCTCCGTTGACGTCCCCCAGCGCAACAGCCATGGTATTGTCGGCATCGGCGGTGATGTCGATTCCGTTGACGTTCTGCCACGGATCATTGGTGCCGTTATTCAAAAAGAGTTGGTTCGGCGCCCCTGTGCTGAAGCCTAAGCTCCACTTCCCCACCACCAAGTCCAGGTCGCCGTCGTTGTCAACATCTCCCAGGGCAATATCGGAGGTGAAACCGGAGCCGGAGGTAATGTCGATCGCTTGAGCTTGGTCCCACGGGTCCGGGGTCCCGTTGTTCAGATACAGCCGGTCGGGCTGAGATACAAAATTCAGGCCGACCTGCGTTGCTGAATTCCCCACGACGAGGTCCAAGTCGCCATCCCCGTCCACATCGCCCAAAGCTGCCGCCTCCGTAGAGTCGACATCGTCACCGATGTCGATGCCCTCCGCCCCATGCCAGGGGTTGGTCGTGCTGTTGTTCAGGTACAAACGGTTCGGCTCGCCGAAAGCCCCTCCCCCTACAGAGCCGAGGTTCCCCACAACGATGTCGAGGTCGTCGTCCCCATCCACATCGCCCAGGGCGACGGAAATAGTAAAATTCTTGTCCGAGGTGATCTCGATTCCCGTCACTCCTTTCCAGGGATCGGGCGTTCCATTATTCAGGTACAAACGGTTTTCTTGGCTTAATACCGCCCCTCCGGAAGTACGACCTCTATTTCCTACAACCAGGTCCAGGTCGCCATCCCCGTCGACATCGCCCAGGGCGACGGATTGAGTCACATCTTCTTCCGAGATAACGTCGAGAGCGGTCACACCACTCCAGGGAGCAGCCGTGCCGTTGTTCAGATACACACGATTGGGATCAGAAATAAACGTATCACCGACCACAGTTCCCGAGTTTCCCACAACCAGATCCAGGTCCCCATCCCCGTCAACGTCGCCCAGAACGACGGATTGAGTCGCATCCCTATCGATCGTGATGCTGTATTCAGTTACGCCATTCCAGGGGTCGGAAGTTCCATTGTTCAGGTACAGTCGGTTGGTGGTTCCAACATTCCCGACCACCAAATCCAGATCGCCGTCTCCGTCCACATCGCCCAGGGCAAGGGAAACACTCAGGTTCTCATCCGGCCCAATGTCGACGCCCGTTACGCCGCTCCAGGGATCCGCCGTCCCGTTGTTCAGATACAACCGGTTGGGTTCGAAAAAGTTGGCCGCCACAAGATCAAGGTCGCCGTCGCCATCCACGTCACCAAGGGCAACGGCGGCGGAATTGTTCACATCGTCCGTGATATCGATACCGGTTACCCCGCTCCACGGGTCTTCCGTGCCGTTATTCAGGTAAAGTCGGTTTATGCCGGAATTCCCCGCCACTAAATCGAGGTCCCCATCCCCATCGACATCACCCAGGACAACGGAATTAGTCTCGTCCCGATCCGAGGTGATGCCAATCCCCGCCACACTCTCCCAAGGATCGGTGGTGTCGTTGTTCAGGTACAATCGGTTTTCCCCATCCAGATTTCCGGCGACCAGGTCGAGATCGCCGTCGCCGTCCACATCGCCCAGGGTTACGGAAACTGTCTCGTCCCGATCCGAGGTGATGTCCACCCCCGTGGTAACGGCCGGCAGAAAAGCCCCGAATCTGGGACTCTTCAAGCCCAGGGACAATGCCTGCGCCTCCGTGTCCCAGTCGGCATTCGTCCCGGCGTCGTCACGCAGGTTGGTATCGGAGAAGTCTTCCGTGAACGGCAGACCCGGCTCCGCCGCCCAGGCCCTCAGCGCAAGAATCAGAAACCCGGCACCTATCAACACCGCTCGGAAATGAATTCGTGCTCTCATGCGATTCAGCCCTCTGAGTGACATGCAGAAAACCCCTCTCTACATCATTATTGTAGAGGATATGATCCTGCGAGTCACCTTTCTCTTTCTCCATCTTGCCCACGACATATCCCTGAGCTTTTGGATGCTCCAAGAGGCCAACGTCTAAGCGGTCCTACCTAAGTTTCCTAATGTTGAGGATCCTGTAAACTGTCATCCTGAGCCGGAGGCGAAGGATCCCTTCGAGTAGAAGAAACCTCAGGCAAGGGATTCCTCGTTTTACTCGGAATGACATACTTGAATTGGGTGCTCACTTCTCAAAACTTATGTCGGGTGGCTTAGTTTGTGCTGTAGGAAATACACTAGAATGGCGCATCGGATTGGACCTCAGAATCATTCGAATTGGCGGGTGATCCGGCACAGGATTCCCCGCCGCAGAGGGAGATACGACTCCATCGTCGAAAGGATTCTTTGCCCTCTCAGAAACGGAGTTTGCCCCCGCGGACGTGGATTCGCGGCTCGAGTTTCAAAAGAACGACAGGGGAGAGATTGAAGAATCGATCTTCAAGCTGGGTGTCGAACGGAATTCCTGCAAGAAGGCCCGGTAGCATTCTTTGATAGCGGATTCTTTGGGGAAAAACACGAATTTCGTGGAATCAATAGAGAGCTCTATGTTACTGAATTGGAACCACTTACGTAATGAACCCATCGCTCCCTGGGTTATTGATTTGGATTTACCACGGAGTGGGCTGGTATACTATTACTAGACCATTGCGGGGCCGCTGTTGGCCGGTTACTTCGTTATCGGATTCGGCGTGATCGGGAGGCTTTTCGGCAACTCTCCGGCAGGCCGTAAGATATTGGCAATACATAACTTGGGTAGATTCACCGAAATTGGGTGAATAGAAATCTGGAGGATTGCGTCTAAACAATCGAAGGCACGGTTACCGAAAAGGAGGTGAACCGACCGATGGACGGACGTCTCCTACACTCCGTTTTCTCAGTATCTCTCGCGCTGTTTGTTTTCTTTCCCGCCGCCGCTTTTTCGCAAGATATCTCCCACGGAAGAATCAGTTATGACTCGGGCGGATCCATGTTGAAGGGATCCGACGATGAGGACTGGAGTTACGCTCCAGTAAACACCCTCGTTGTCCCTGACGATGTCCTGTGGGTTGACAAGGGGGATTTGCTGGAGATGGAGATGACGGGCGGCTCCTATCTCCGTATGGCCGATGGAAGCAAGGTAGAGGTTATTTCACTCCCTCCCAGCGTACGGGTCAACGGTTGGGCTGGATCGTTTTATATTCAGAGGATCCGGCTCGGCAGAGGGGATTTCGTTTTCGATACCCCTCTGGGCTCGATCGAGATCGAGCCTAACAGCCTGGTTCGTATTGACATTGTCCAAGAAGGAGCCACGACGGTGTCGGTCCGGCTGGGTCTGGCCACTTTGAGATCGGGCGCGGGCGGCGAAATGGTTCTGATACAGGGGACCCGCTCGACTCTTGATCCGGGCTATGCGCCTACGGGTCCGGTTGCGTTTGATCTAAGTGGTGAAGACGACTTCGATGAGTGGAACCGGGAGCGCTCGAGATGGGTCACAAATGGGCTCGATTCCGCTCGTATATATATTGAAGAAGAGTCGCCTCCTATCGGCTTTGCCGATCTCGAACCGTACGGCAATTGGGTCTATGTCGATGACAGTTACTATTGGAATCCCGTTATCGATGTTGATTTTGTTCCCTATCGGGTTGGCCATTGGAGCTACCTCCCCACGTACGGCCACGTTTGGGTAGGGAGGCATCCGTTCTCCTACATTACATCCCACTATGGCCGGTGGTTCCATCATCCCCACCATGGGTGGTTATGGTCTTACAGGCGTCCCTGGGGCCCTGCCTGGGCGGCGACGATCCGCTGCGGGCCGTACTTTGTGTGGTCCCCGCTTGACCTGTACAACAGGCCCGTATTCACAGGGGGGTTGTACTACAACTTTGGAGATTTCCGCTTCAGTCTGGGCGCCAGCTCGTATAGCCACGCCGATCTCCTGCTCGGCGGACCAAGCACGGTGTACGGAGTCAATCTCGCGATCATCAACCGCGTTCACCCACGAGATATTCACATCTGGGACATTCATGCCCCTGGCCAACCCCGAACGGTTCATACCGGTCGCAGGTCTAACATGCTTGTCAGGGATTACACGCCCAGGCGAGTGATCCGAGGCCCTGACGTCACTGATTCGCGTCTCTTGGTTGCTCGGTCTCGCGTTGAATCGCTGGAAGATGGACTGAGAACCGGGCGCGGTTCAGTTACTCGTTCCAGAGGGTCGATACGCGAAGTCCGGGCCTCGTTCCAGCCCTCGCCGCGAAGTGATTCGGTCCGGACGGTTCGCCTTGGCGGCGTGGACACCCCCGCGCGGGCGCCTGCAGGACGATCCCGCGGGTCGGTTCGTAATTCGAATGTGGGGCTTCGCGCAGCGCCCCTTGTCCACCGCTCCGGTCGCAACGAATCAGTCCGATCGGGATCGCCGAGAGATGTGTTTGGCGGAAATCGAACCGTCAGAACCGATTCGCCGAGAACCCGAAACTCCTCTCGGATTGGTCCGGTACGTACACCAACGAGAACGGTCGGCAGGCCTCGAGTTAATACCTCGGTTGGAACCCGCCGGTCCACGAGTCTGGTCCGTCGCGCTCCGAGAAGCATCGCTCGACCCAGCACCCGACCGGTTGCTCCCCGCAGCATTCAGACTCGGAGAACGCCCCGATTGGGCACGTCCTCGTTTCGCCGTCCGAGTTCGCCAAGCGTCCGCTCTTTTCAGACTCCGTCCCGACCGACAGCAATCGGCAGGCGAAGCACTTCATCCAGGGCTATTGGGCGACCCTCCGGAAGACGGATGACGTCGCCAAGAGCTGTGTCCCCATCCCGGTCCGTCCAGCCACGGTCGCTCAGGCGAGCTCCTTCATCGTCGTCCTTCTCCAGGGTCAGTCCTACACGATCGAGGGGGAGTATCACTCCACGCACGGCCATAAGCGGCCGACGACGGTAACGCTGGAGGGCAGTGAAAATGGCCATGGCGAGATCTCAAAGGATAGTCGCGTGCAGCTCGCTTGCTCTCTCTGCCTTGTTGTTCTCCGGTACCGTCTGCACCACCACATCTGACACCATCCCACGCACCTATGAAGCGGGCCGCGAGCAGGGATTCAAGCTCGATGAATGGTATTGGGACGGCTTTTTCGACAGTTTCGACACAGTCGACTTCGAGCCCATCTTTTATGATGACAGCGAAATCCCGTTCCTGGAAGGTCGCACCTTCGAGGCGGGATTCTGGGAAGGTGTCTGGATAGCGTACAACGACGGTTATTTCACAGACTACCGTTACGCTTTCTTCGTGGGCTTCAGCGAGGGATATGACAATGCGTTCTGGCCCGATTACCTCGACTTCCTGGCATCTGACGTCCATGTCGAGTATCTGAACGGCGGCTGGGCGGATGGATACGACGACGGGTTTTCGGAAGGACGAGTTTTCGGCGCGTTCGATTTCGAGGCGGATCTGCCGTTCGACTGGGAGGATGCCATTCGCGACTATCAATCGGGAACGGATCTCTTCTTTGAGGAAGTGGGTGTGGGCACCGGCGATTTCGGGCCTGTGGTGTTGTACGAATGGGGCGCCAACCCGCATTTCTTAAAAGAGGCAGCGCCAAGGCGCGCCTCAAATCGGCAGGGAACACCTTCAATCCGAATCAAACGTTCCAATAGTAAGGAAAGAACTCTCGATCTGGAGTCCTTGGATGTCTTTCGACCCGTCAGGGAAGACGCACAGCAGGAATTAGACGTCACACCCTCAATCAGTCAGCGGAGTGAGCGAGAGTTGCGGCTGAACACCTCTTGGCTTGACCGCATCCAGGCTGTCCAGAATCCCGCAGATACGAAAAGTTAGTTCTCTTTGCCGAGCCACCGCACGGCGTTTTTCAGAATCTTGAGCGGATACTCCTCGAAATAAACCTTATAGGTTTCATGCCCGGGACGGAGGTAAACGACCTTCCCAAGGCCGATGTCCCAGACCATGGCTGAACGAAACCATTCGCCGGTCGGCCATCGCTCTTCGAATATTACCGTATCCGGTTCCGGCACATGGAAAGGCTCGTCGTACATTTCCGTGTTCGGGATTGTGAACCTTGGTCGAATGCCTGCGGCAATGGGATGTCCCGGATTCACCATATAAATGGAACTTGGCTTTCCGTCGTCCCGGTTCGCGGGAAAACAGCACACAGGAAGATTCACCTTCACTTTGGTGAGTCCATCCGCAAACTTTCTGGGGTAGTAGTGTGGGGTCACGCGCCAGTCCTTTTCCGGGACAGTATACCGTTCAGGCGGTGGAACAAACTCGAACTCGATTCTGCCACCAGGAAACGGGGGAAACATCTTGCCCGCATCCTCTCTTGCCCGGAAATTCATGGCCTCCACGAACGGGGTGGCCCAATGGGCAGAATGAAGAGCGATGAGAGAAAAATCCCCCAACCTGACTCGGTCGACGATTTTCCTGCCGGTTTCCGGAGTGATCTCATCCTGCCTGGCGTGTCCCCACCAGATCAAAACATCGCAGTTGTCCAGCACATCCTTCGACACACCCTGTCCTGGATCATCCAGCCCGACGGATTTAACCTCAAGATCGTCGAATTGGCTCAAGTGTTCAGCGATCTGGTTGCCCAAGAAGTTGGGATACGCCTCCTTCTGTGCCGGTTGCCGCTCGTCCCAGACGACCACCTTGGTTTTCTCGGCGGCCATTGCACCGACCGGGGTGAGACACATAAACCCAAAGACAATCATGCATTCGACTGAGATACCTCTCTGCATTTTGGCCTCCCTTTCTTCCATGATGGAGCGGAACACGCCTGACGGGCGTGAGGACCTCCATCTGAAGACTTCCTTCTAATACCTGATCGGCTTGTCCTCTAATATATCACATGGACGCTGATATCAAAAACTCGACCAATTTTGTCCGCTCAAGCCTCGGAGAACCAGCCATGAAGATTGCTCTCTGGATTCAATCGCTGGAGTAATGTAACATATGCGGTGACTGGAGCTTTTCCCAACAAACCAAAACTTGTCCCAGCGCAGGATTCTATTGGCACAGGAATGCCGTGCTCGGGGCGCAATTAGAACCTGATAGATCTTCATTTGCCGGACACCGAGATGCCCGGCTACAGAATGCACATGCCGACACATCCAGCGCCGTTGGAAGGAGGCAACCTCGATGCCTGATTATCGGTTCCCCGAAATTCCGGAACCCCCGCCCGTAAGTTCAGATGAGGCCATCCTTGTGGCCAGTGGCGATCTCCGCCACTCTGCGAACCAGATCTGTTGGGCTGTGCAACAGGAAATGGAACAGAGCATCATCGAGGTCTTCGACAAGGAAGGCATCAAAGTGAGGCGCGGCCACACAGAGGATAAGGAACTCCAGCACGGGTTCATCTGGAACCAGCGGATGGGAATGGACATTTTCAGCAAGATCCATCCTGAGGCGCGCCTCATTGTCGCTGAGTCGGTCTGGCAATACAGTCATCATGTGCTCGCAGGTTTGCGGAGCCATCGAGGTCCCATCTTGACGGCGGCAAACTGGAGTGGGCCGTGGCCCGGACTCGTCGGAATGCTCAACCTCAATGGTTGCTTGACCAAGATAGGTGTGGAATACAGCACGATTTGGAGCGAGAACTTTGACGATGAGTTCTTTCTGAATGGAATTCGACAGTGGATCAAGGAAGGAATAATACGGCACAACACAAGTCACGTTCACGGGCTGGATGAGGCCAAACTCCCGGAGACTGAGACAAGACTCGGGCAGGCCCTTGCCAAGCAACTAAAGCGTGAAAAGGCCATCCTGGGCATCTTCGATGAGGGTTGCATGGGAATGTACAACGCCATTATCGATGATGAGCTCATGAATCCGGCCGGGGTTTACAAAGAACGGCTCAGCCAGTCCGCTCTGGTTGCGGAGATGCGCCGAGTCTCGGACTCTGAAGCGCAGAAAGTCCGAAATTGGCTGGAAGAGCGGGGGATGACTTTCGTCACCGGCAGGGACGATGCCACCGAGCTGACCGACGAGCAGCTCCTGGAACAATTCAAGATGTATATCGCCGCCGTCCGCATCGCTCATGATTTCAGTTGCGACGCCATTGGCATCCAGTATCAGCAAGGGCTCAAGGATATGACTACAGCGTCGGACATTGTTGAGGGACTGCTCAATAATCCCGATCGGCCGCCCGTTATGCACGCCGAAACCGGGGAAGAGCTCTATGCGGGGCAAGCTATACCCCATTTCAACGAGGTCGATGAATGTGCCGGCTTGGATGCCTTGGTTACCAACCGCGTGTGGAGGGCAATGGGGTTCGATCCTTCGACGACACTGCATGATATTCGGCATGGAAAACACTATTCGGGCGAAGGAATAGATGATTTCGTGTGGGTGTTCTTGATTTCCGGGGCAGCCCCGGCCTCGCACTTCATCGATGGCTACGCAGGGGCGTCGAGCGAACGGCAGCCTCTGATGTATTTCCCGAAGGGGGGAGGCAGCCTCAAAGGCATCAGCAAGCCGGGAGAAATAGTTTGGAGTCGGATCTTCGTGATGAATAGCGGACTTCACGTCGACATGGGCCGCGCCACCGTAGTGGAATTACCCCTGGAAGAGACCGAGAGACGCTGGCAGGCGACCACGAGCCAATGGCCAATTATGCATGCCGTCCTGCACGGAGTGAATCGCAACCAGATGATGGCCCGGCACAAGGCCAACCACCTCAATGTGGCCTACGCTCCTTCGGCGGATGAGGCCGATTTGGCGCTCGCGGCAAAGGCCGCTATGATGGCGGAGATGGGGCTGGAGGTCCACCTTTGCGGCGACGTGAAATTCCTGATCGAATAGGAGTTGCTTTCGGCATATAATGAAAGAGATAATGGATATGCTCCAGTCAAACCTTCAGTTCCGCCTTCATTCGAGTCCGCGAACGTAGATTCCCGGAGGAATAGATTATGGATGCCCTCGAAATTGCCCGTCAGGCTAGAGTCGAGTTCGATATTGTGACCCATGTGACGATATCGCTTCGTCTTTCACTGGAAGCGGAGCTCATCTTAGACACCGGGAAGATTTGGTTGGATCGGATTGTGTTTGTGTTCGGTTCCCTCCAGCGGCACCTCGAGCGGATGTTCAGCATTGAAGAAGTGGGCGGGCATCTCAGCGAACTGGAACACAAGCGTCCCAGCTTGTCCCCTCGGCTGGAAAAGCTGCGCACCGACCATCCTCGCCTCCGGGAAAGCATGGCTCAGCTTACCGAGAGAATCAGCAAAGCCAAGCACGACGATATGAGTTTCTTGGCCGAGCTGCGCTGGGAGCTGGATAGGTTTCTTGCAGATGTGGAGGTGCATCGAAGAGACGAGCTCCAAATCATCCACGAGGTCTACTGGGACGATGTCGGCGGAGAAGGCTAATACGCCGATCGCCTGCCCCCTCAGTCCGTTAGATTTCCAACGAGATAGCGCAGGCGTCCCGCCTGCAGGTCATGGGCAAAATGCCCATGCTACCCTGCCCAGACTTCTTATTCACCTATCTGTGCGGAACTGTACTTAGGCAGGCTTGTAGTTGATGAGGGCGCGCATGTACTGGGCACGCTCAAACGCGCTTGGATTCTCGCAGTTCTTCTGACTCATGCTGCCTTGCATCTGGTGGACGGACTGGTATTCGTGCTCTTCCATCCACTCTCGCATCTCACCTTCGATCTTGGCGAGATGGTCGATACCATGCTTGATGAGCGAGGAGCAGAGCATGGTGACGTTCGCGCCCACCATAAGCATCTTCAATACATCGGCGGTGTGGTGAATGCCGCTGGTAGCCGCCAGGTCAGCCTGAATTCGCCCGTACAGAATCCCAATCCAGGTCAAAGGCAACCGCATTGCTTGGGGAGTGCTCAGCAACAGATTAGGGAAGAGTTCCAGATTCTCCAGGTCGATATCCGGCTGGTAGAAGCGATTGAACAGAACCAGGCCGTCCGCGCCGGCTTCCTCCAGCCGCTTCGCCACATTGGCCGTGTTGCTGAAAAAGGGGCTCAACTTGACTGCAACGGGGATGGTCACGGCAGACTTGACCGCTTTCAGAATGTCGACATATGTCAGATCAACCTGCTCGGCGGTCAGGTTCAGATCAGTCGGAATGTAGTAGATATTCAGCTCGAGCGCATCGGCTCCTGCCTGTTCCATTTTTTGCGAATACTCGATCCATCCTCCAACCGACGTCCCGTTGAGGCTCGGGATAATCGGAATGTCGACTGCCTCCTTGGCCCTGCGGATATGGTTCAGGTATTCCTCCGGACCGAGATTGAACTCCTCCGGTTCAGGAAAATAGGTGAGCGCTTCGGCGAACGATTCCGTTCCGTGGGTCAAGTGGTGGAATAATTCCTGCCGTTCAAGCGAGAGCTCTTCCTCGAATAGAGACTCGAGCACGACCGCCGATGCCCCTGCATCTTCGAGTCGTTTGAGATTGTCTACTTCCCCCCACAAGTGACATGCGGAAGGAACGAGTGGACTTCGAAGGGTCATTCCCAAGTATTTTGTCGTTAGGTCCATCCTTGGTTCTCCGTCAAGGCCTGGGGATTGCGCCCGTGTACGCCAGGTTTTTTCAGGCTTCCGTTCCGATTCGGGGATACCCAGTCGCTAACGTCCTCTCAATCAGGAGGACTCGCTTCCATCACTTCCTGAATCCATCTCGCGGTCCGCCATATACTTGTAAAGACGCCACCGGGCGTCCGCATCGCTTTGCGCTTCTTTCAACAACCGTTTTGCCACTTCCGGCTTGCTCTTGGTGAGCATCTTGAAACGGTTTTCCATGTACATGTATTTCTCAACCGGAATTTTCGGTTCCATCGAATCGAGCTGCAACGGGTTTTTCCCTTCCAGCACGCGGTCCGGGTTGTACCGGTAAAGGAGCCACTGGCCGGAATTCACCGCTGCCTTCTGATTCTGCATCCCGGTGATCATGTTGATCCCGTGCGCAATACAATGACTGTACGCAATAATGATAGACGGGCCCTCGTAGGCCTCGGCCTCCAGGAATGCACGGAGGGTGTGCTCGTCGCGTGCGCCCATGGCGACGGATGCCACGTAGATGTTCCCGTACGTCATCGCAATCAGGCCGAGATCCTTCTTGGGCGCCGGCTTGCCGCCCGCAGCGAATTTCGCGACGGCCCCTCGAGGTGTCGCTTTGGACATTTGTCCGCCCGTATTGGAATACACCTCGGTGTCCAGGACCAGGACATTCACGTTGCGCCCGCTCGCCAAGACATGATCCAGGCCGCCGAATCCGATGTCGTAAGCCCAGCCGTCTCCTCCGACAATCCAAACGCTTTTCTTGACCAGCATGTCCGCCACGCTCAGGAGCTGATTGGCCTCGTTGGAACCCATATTCCGAAGCTTTTCTTTGAGGGCCGCAACCCGCTCGCGCTGTTCATAAATCCCCGCCTCATCCGACTGTTCCGCGTTCACAATCGATTTTACAAGCTCATTGCCAATCTGGCCGGAGAGCTTCTGGATCAATTCACTTGCGAATTCTCTCTGCTTGTCAATGGAGAGTCGAAATCCCATCCCAAATTCAGCGTTGTCTTCGAACAGGGAGTTAGACCAGGTGGGGCCGCGGCCCTCAGCATTCTTTGTCCACGGCGTCGTCGGCAAATTACCCCCATAGATGGAGGAACAGCCGGTTGCATTGGCGATTATCAAGCGGTCGCCGAATAGTTGACTTAGAAGTTTCACGTAGGGAGTCTCGCCGCATCCTGGGCACGCGCCCGAGAACTCAAACAGCGGTTCCTGGAGCTGCTGCTGACGGATGACCCCCACCTTGAGGTCCCGCCGATCCGCCTCGGGAAGAGTGAGGAAATATTCCCAGTTTTCCTTCTCCTGCCGGCGCAGAGGCGGCTGGGGAGCCATGTTGATGGCTTTCAGGCGCGTTTCGGATTTGTTCTTCGCGGGACAAATATCGACGCAAATAGCGCATCCGGTGCAATCTTCTGGAGCGACCTGAATGGTGTACTTCAGTCCCTTCCACTCGCGGTCCCGCGCATCGCAGGACAGAAAAGTCTCGGGCGCATTTTCGAGATATTTCTCATCGTAAACCTTGATGCGGATGACCGAGTGCGGGCAAACCATCGCGCATTTGCCGCACTGGATGCACACCGGCATATCCAACACGGGGATCTCCTGTGCGATGTTCCGCTTTTCCCACATTGCTGTGCCGGTCGGGAAGGTCCCGTCATTGGGGAACAGACTGACGGGGATCTCGTCGCCCAATCCCGAGATGATTCTCGCGGTCACCTTTTGGACGAATTCGGGTGCCTCCTCCGGTACCGCGGGCGGCATCTCGATCTTTCCGTCGGCTTTCTTAGGTATCTTCACCTCGAAGAGGTTTTCGACGGTGCTATCCACGGCAGCGAAATTCATCTTGACGATTTCTTCGCCCTTCTTCCCGTAAGTGTCCCGGATCGATTTCTTGATTGCTTCAATCGCTTCGTCCCTTGGCAAGATTCCGGAGACTGCGAAGAAACCGACCTGCATAACCGTGTTAATGCGTCCGCCCATGCCGCTTTCGCGCGCGATTCGGTATGCGTCGATGACGTAGAGTTTGACTTTCTTCTCGACGATCTGCTCCTGCACAGGCCGGGGAAGATGATCCCATACCTCTTCGGGTCCATAGGGGCTGTTCAGCAGGAAGATCCCCCCGGGTACAACATACTTGAGCATGTCGCATTTCTCAATGAACGGCCATTGATGGCACGCGACGAAATTTGACTGATTAATAAGATAGGTGGAGCGGATCGGCCGTGGGCCGAACCGGAGGTGGGAAACGGTAACAGCTCCGGCCTTCTTCGAATCGTAAACGAAGTAAGCCTGAGCGTAGTCCTCGGTTTCTTCCCCGATGATCTTGATTGAGTTCCTGTTTGCGCCTACTGTTCCGTCAGCGCCAAGGCCGAAGAATACGCCCCGGATTACATCATCCGGTTCGGTCGAAAATTCCGGATCGTAGGGGAGGCTTGTGTGACTCACATCGTCGTTGATACCGATTGTGAAGTGATTCTTGGGAGCTTCGACCGAAAGGTTGTCGAATACGCCTTTGATCATCGCCGGGTTGAATTCCTTCGATGAGAGCCCGTACCGGCCACCGACAACCGTCTTAGAATCCTTCAGTTCGCCCCATCCGTTGACGCGGGCTTCATGAAGTGCTGTTATGCAATCTATGTAGAGTGGTTCTCCGGGGCTCCCGGGTTCTTTGGTCCGATCCAGGACAGCGATGGCGCGTGTGGTCGCGGGGAAAGCCTCAACAAAGCGCTTGATATCGAAAGGCCGGTACGCGCGAACCTTGATTATCCCTACTTTTTCGCCGTGTTCGTTCAGATAATCTACCGTCTCATGAGCCGCCTCCGCGCCGGAACCCATCAAGACGATGACTCGGTCCGCATCCGGTGCGCCATGGTAGTCGAAAAGGGTGTATCGCCGCCCCGTCAATTCGGCGAATCGGTCCATCGCTTTTTGGGTAATGTCCGGACACGCCTCGTAGAACGGATTCACCGTTTCCCGCGCCTGGAAAAACACATCCGGGTTTTGTGCAGTTCCCCGAAGCACCGGATGATCCGGGGACATGGCCCGGGCTCGATGCTCCTCGACCCAGCGGTCGTCGATCATGGACCGCATGACATCATCCGATACGAGTTCTATCTTCGATACCTCGTGGGACGTCCGGAATCCATCAAAAAAGTGCAGGAAAGGAATCCTGGACTCCAGGCTGGCGGCCTGCCCGATGAGCGCGAAGTCCATGGCTTCCTGCACCGACCCCGAGCAAATCAGGGCATAGCCTGTGGGCCGAGTCGCCATGACGTCGCTGTGATCCCCGAAGATTGAGAGCGCATGGGTCGCCACGGTGCGCGCCGACACGTGAAAGCAAGTCGGTGTGAGCTCTCCGGCGATCTTGTACATGTTGGGGATCATTAAGAGAAGGCCCTGCGAGGCGGTAAACGTCGTCGTCAACGCCCCTGTCTGCACGGACCCATGCACAGCACCCGCCGCCCCTCCTTCGCTCTGCATCTCGACCACCGTCGGCACCGTCCCATAAATGTTGGGGATGCCTTGTGCCGACCACGCGTCCGCCCATTCTCCCATCGATGAAGATGGAGTGATGGGGTAAATGGCGATGACCTCATTGATGCGGTAGGCAACGTGGGCTACAGCCTCGTTCCCGTCAATTGTTGTATAGACTTTTTCCATGGTCTTCCTGGGTTCCTAAATCTGGTGTTTTCGCGCCGCCGTATTCTAATCGCGGTTCCCAAGCCTTATGGCCAAATTTCTGAACAAATTGCGGAGGGAAGCTCGCGACACACCCCTCCCTGCTTCTTCAATAGGGCACAAATCGTGCCGGTCGGACGGATGTCTTCTGGATTCAGTGATCAACCCCGCGAGACATCGATTCTAGCAGCAATCCCGGGTAGGACAATGGGCGCTATGTGCTGATTCCACATTGGTTTAAACCTATTGTCGCTTGACAGAATGTCCACATTTCCTCCGCATTCTAGACATTCTGTCTGTCACGTGACCCTTGAGCCAGCAAGCCAAGAGATGCTGGGCGAACCCTTGCAATCAGCCAATGATACGGTGGGACAGAAGAGGCGAGTGAAATTTTAGCTTGACATATCGATATATCTCGATGTATACTGTGGCCATGAAACGGAACCCCTCAAAGAAACTCACCGACCTGAAGGATCTGGAAGAAGCGGCAGAGTGCCTGAGGACATTGGCCCACCCGGTCCGTTTGCGGATGTTGCAGCTCCTGCTGCGCGATCGCTACACGGTGGGAGAACTCGCCGAGACCTGCGAGGTTCAAAGCCACATGGCCTCAGAGCATTTGCGGCTGATGCAGCGCTGCGGATTCCTTTCCAGCGAAAGAAATGGACGCCGAATCTACTATCAGGTGGCCGATCCCCACTTGAAGGACCTCATGGCGTGCGTCGAGGGCCGGTTCGCTTAAGGGGGTTAGAGGGCGTTTTTTTGACCAAATATATCGTAATATCGGAATGTTACGATAACAATTGGCGGTGTCTTCACCGAACAGAAGGAGGGAATGGAAAATGATCGCAGAGAGATGGATTCGATTAATCGCCGGAACCTTTATCCTGCTCAGCCTGCTCTTGTCGCAACTGATCAGCCCATGGTGGCTTCTATTCACCGCGTTCGTGGGGGCAAACCTGTTCCAATCGGCCTTCACCCGTTGGTGCCTGATGGGGGACATCTTAAGGAAACTCGGAGTGAAGGATGCGGCTTCAACCGGCTCTTGCGGAGATTAAGAAATGAAATTTGGGACGACATTGGTTCGGGTATCGGTCGACCACCCCAGACTCGTGATCGGGATCATGCTCCTGGTGACCCTTTGCCTCGCCCTTCTGGCGGCATTGCCAAGTCTCTGGCCACAGGCCTTTGCTCCTCTTCATCCCGTCGAAGTCGACACGGACCCGGAGAACATGCTGCCCCACGACGAAGCCGTTCGTGTGTTCCACGACCAGATGAAACGCGAGCTGTCCCTTCACGACATGGTGGTCTTGGGGATCGTCAATGAGACGCATCCGGAGGGAGTGTTCAATCCGGAATCGCTCAGGAAAATCTACGAGCTGACCGAGTACGCGAAGGGGCTGCGGTGGCCGGACAAGGAAGACCCAACCAAATGGGTCGGAGTGATCGAGATCGACCTGATTGCCCCGTCGACCGTCGATAACATCGAGCAGGGGGGCCTGGGCGTCGTCCGATTCGAATGGCTCATGCCCCAACCTCCTGTCACCGACGAAGAAGCCATCGCGGTTCGACAGAAAGCGGAGCGCCTTCCCTTCCTGAACGGGACCGTGATTTCTGAGGACGGGAAGGCGATCTGCCTCTACCTGCCGCTGACATCGAAAGACCTCAGCTACGAGGTTTATTCCAAGTTGCGGGAAAAGATCGCCGGATTCGAAGGCGACGAGCGATATTTCATCACCGGCCTTCCAGTTGCGGAAGATACTTTCGGCGTGGAAATGTTCAAGCAGATGGCTATTTCCGCGCCTATCGCGATGGTCGTCATTCTCCTGCTGATGCTCCTTTTCTTCCGCAAATGGGTTTTGGTCCTCTCTGCAATGATTGTCGCTATTGTTTCAGTGATTTGCACCATGGCGCTCTTGATCGTGACGGGAAACACCATTCACATCATGAGCTCCATGATCCCCATATTCATCATGCCGATTGCCGTGCTGGACTCCATCCATGTCCTATCGGACTTCTTTGACCGGTATCGGGAGACAAAAGACCGGAGGGTGACCATCGTCAATGTCATGGAAACCCTCTTCTCTCCGCTGCTCTACACCTCGCTCACCACGATGGCCGGATTCGCCTCGCTGGCGCTGACGCCCATTCCCCCCGTGCAGGTTTTCGGCCTTTTCATTGCGCTTGGCGTTTTGATCGCGTGGTTTCTGACAGTAACCTTCATCCCGGCGTATGTAATGCTCATCAAAGAGAAATCCTTCGAAAACTTCGGCCTGGTCTCCCACGAAAAGGAGACTTCCGCCGGGGGAGTGCTCGGTTGGATTGGGCGGATTACGTATCAGCGGGCCAAACATATCATCGCCGGTACCGTGGTATTGGTTGTGATCGCGCTTTATGGGATCAGTCGGATCGAGATCAACGACAATCCCATCCGCTGGTTCGGGCCGCGCCACCCAATCCGAGTGGCGGACACAGTCCTCAACGAGCATTTCGGTGGCACGTACATGGCCTACCTTGTTCTGGAGCCCGAGCTGGCCGAGGATCCCTTTGAGGGTTACGTCCCGGCGCTCAAGTCGCGTATTGATGCCCGGACCAATGAGCTCCAGGAAGATGTGTCGGCTGTCGGGCAGGTCTTCGAGGCGTTGAACGCGGAGGTTTCGCGCCTTGCAGCATCGATATCATCGAAGAACGATTTGCTTGCGCTATTGGAAGTGTTCACAAGCCAACGAGCCGAAGAGGCATCGGACGAGGAGTACGACGCGTGGGATGAAGCTATCCTCCTCATTGACGAGGAGCGCCTGGCGGCCCAGATATTCAAGCAGCCGGAGGCATTGAACTACATAAGCCGGCTGCAGGAACATCTCCTCTCCACCGGGATTGTGGGCAAGTCCAACTCGTTGCCGGACATCGTAAAGACAGTGCACCGCGAATTACTCCTGGGAGAAGCAGAGCAGTTCAAGATTCCCGAGTCGCCTCACGCCGTTGGGCAATGTTTGACAACCTTCCAGAACAGCCACCGCCCTCAGGATTTGTGGCACTTTGTCACCCCGGATTACCGCAAAACGAATCTGTGGGTTCAGTTGAAAAGTGGCGACAACCGGGACATGGTCGATGTTGTCGATGCTGTCGATCAATTCGTGGCGGAAAACCCCCCGCCTTACGGCCTCAAGCATCATTGGTTCGGACTGACCTACATCAACGTGATCTGGCAGCAGAAGATGGTCAGCGGAATGGTGCAGGCGTTTCTGGGCAGTTTCCTCGTCGTTTTCCTGATGATGACCGTCCTTTTCCGATCCGCTATTTGGGGTATGCTCTCGATGGTTCCCCTTACCGTCACCATCGGCCTGATCTACGGCGTGATCGGACTCGTGGGAAAAGACTACGACATGCCCGTTGCGCTACTTTCATCGTTGAGCCTCGGACTTTCCGTGGACTATGCGATCCATTTCCTGGCACGCAGCCGGAAGCTGTTCGAGGCGCACGGAAGCTGGGCCAGTACCGTGGGGCCGGTTTTCGGAGAACCGGCACGCGCCATCGCGAGGAACGTCGTGGTCGTGGGCCTCGCCTTCCTGCCTCTCCTGGCGGCTCCTCTGGTGCCTTACCAGACGGTCGGCCTGTTCATTGCCGCTATCCTCCTGACCGCGGGAATCGCCACGCTCGTTATCCTGCCCTCTTTGGTGACCCTGCTGGAACGGTGGATGTTCCCGCAGACTGACACTCTTCGATTCACCTGCAAGTGCGCGACTTGCGTCATCTCGGCGATTGCCGCCGTGGCCCTTGTCGCCGTCAACGTCCATCAGTTTCTATCCGTCGGCTGGACTTCTCTGATGTGGTTCAGCGTGACGGCGATTCCGATTCTGGCCGGGGCGTGCTTCCTCGTGTCTCGAAGAGAATTGTGCAAGACTGAGAAGGAGCAAGACTAAGAAGGAGATAGAGAAAGGAGCCGATTCATGATGACTCGAATGATCAATTTCGCGAGACTCTCTTCCCTTTTTGTGTTGATAGTTGTCTCTTCCGCGGTAGTCATGTTTGCAGAGGCGGCTGCAGCCGAAGAATCAGAACTCGATGCCCGGACCATCGTCGAGAAGACCAACCAGGTCGCCTATTATCAGGGAAAGGATGGTCGAGCCCGAGTCTCCATGACCATCACCGATAGCCAGGAACGGGAGCGGAAGCGCGAGTTCACCATTCTTCGTTTCGATGAGCAACCCGATGAGTCGTCCGACGCCGTCGCGGGAGAGCAGAAATTCTACATCTATTTCCGTCGACCCGCCGACGTGAACAAGATGGTCTTCATGGTCTGGAAACACGTCGAGGGAGACGATGACCGATGGCTCTATTTGCCTGCTTTGGACCTGGTCAAGCGGATTGCCGCCACTGACGAACGGACAAGCTTCGTCGGGTCGGACTTCTTCTACGAAGATGTGTCGGGCCGGGGGATTCATGAAGATGATCATGAGCTGGTCAAGACAACGGACAACTACTACGTCCTGAAGAACACCCCGAAGCAAGCCGATGCGGTTGAGTTCTCCTACTTCGAAATGTGGGTCCATCGCACGACATTTCTTCCCACTAAGATCGAATACTACGATAAGAAGGGGGAGAAGTATCGCGTCTACGAAGCGCTCGGTGTGGAGACCATTCAGGAGTATCCGACAGTGGTGAAGTCGAAGATGACCGACCTGCGCACGGGGGGGAACACAGTCATTGAGTACAACGATGTCAAATACAATGTAGGCCTTCCCGACAGCATCTTTACTGAGCGGTACTTGCGCAATCCGCCCAGAGAACATCTCCGATGAGGCTTCCGAACCTTCCGAGGCTGATCCCCGCTTTTGCGCTGGTCATGTGCCTGGTGAGTGGAATGACCAAGGGCGACGAGGAAGAACCGTCCCTTCCCCCCGGACTTGAACCCAGCGATACAGCCGAAGAACCTGCCCTGCCCCCTGGTCTGGCGGAAGAACCTCTCGCCCCAGAGGCTGCCGAAGTCGAACCGTTCCTTTCCAGCCTTCCTTTCGAATTGTCCGGATTCTGGGAGTTGCGAGGCGGCCTCCGAACCCAGCGAGACCGTCATGAAAAGGACGCCTCGATCGGAGAAACTCGCCTCCAGCTCCAAATCGAGAAGTACTGGGAGAAGGCATCGGTCACCTTGACCACGGACTTCCTCTACGATTCGGTCCTCGATCGGCACCGGATTCACCTGGAAAGAGGTAGAGGATTCATCGATCTCCGGGAGGCAAACCTTGTGGTTCGCCCACTGGATTTCATGGACGTCAAGATCGGACGCCAGGTCCTGACGTGGGGGACAGGGGACCTCGTGTTCATTAACGATCTGTTCCCGAAGGATTGGAACTCATTTTTCATCGGAAGGGATGTGGAATATCTCAAAGCCCCCTCGGATGCGATCAAAGTATCGGTATTCAGCGGACTCGCCAATCTGGATGTCGTCTATACACCTCGTTTCGATGCCGATCGGTTCATCGATGGCCGGCGAATATCCTTTTTCAATCCCTTCGCGCAGCGCATCACGGGCAGGAATGCGACCCTGAAGATCGACCAGCCCGATGATTGGTTCGAGGACGACGAGATTGCCTGGCGGCTTTACCGGAATGTCCGCGGTTATGAGTTGGCTGTTTACGGTTACCGGGGATACTGGAAAAGCCCCGGCGGATTCGATCCCGTGTCGCTGCAGGCGCTTTTCCCACGCCTTTCAGTCTTTGGCGCCAGTGTCCGAGGTACGCTCTGGAAGGGAATCGGTAACGTAGAGGTCGGCTATTACAACTCCGAAGACGATCGCGACGGGGATGATCCTTTCATCCGGAACGGCGAGTTCCGATTTCTCGTAGGATACGAGCAGGAAGCCGCAAAGGATTTCACGGTCGGCCTGCAATACTACCTGGAATTCATGCTCGACCACGATGACTACCTGCGTTCTCTTCCTCCAGGTTTCCCGCGAGCGGACGAAGACCGCCATGTCATCACCCTGCGAATGACCAAGCTTCTCCTGAACCAGAATCTCACCCTATCGCTTTTCGGTTTCTTCTCGCCTTCCGACAGGGATGCCTATCTCCGGCCGCATGTCCACTACAAGATCGACGACCACTGGTCGGCGGAATTCGGCGGCAACGTGTTTCTCGGGGAAGAGGACCACACCTTCTTCGGTCAGTTCGACAGAAACACCAACATTTATGTCGGCGCGCGATTAAGTTTTTGAATTATCGGGAGGAATTACGTCCAGACCGGCCTTCGGGGAATTCCAAGTGGGAGGGCGAAGGCCTCCTGCTGAGCCCTAAATCACTCCATCCAATTATCGGTTCCGTACGGGCGCATAGCCCGTGGCGGACCGAGAATCTCTCTCACTATTATTCCGCGCTTGATATCCTTGGGAGCCTGAAACAGCTCCGTGAAGATTACCTCTTCTGAGGGAGGCTTCTCAGGGCGGGTTCGAGCCCTTCCCGGCCTCTTTGCAGAAGGTCTTGCATAGGGGACTGCGGAAGGTCTTGCATAGGGGACTGCGGGGCTTTTGACCTTCGGTAAAGGCCTCGGAGGAGGGGTTGATGGCAATACCGGCTCGAACCGCATCGGAGGGGGTGAGGGAATCGGAGGAGTTCCGGGCCGCGCCATTGGGGGTGCGGGAGGTCTCTTTATTTCCGGCCGCGCCGTCGGCGGCGCTTCCTCGTATGGACGATGCGGGGGGGCGGGGACCGGCTTCTCCTCGACCCTTCCCAGATGTCGCTGTACATCGTCCTCCTGGGCTTCCCAGACCACCCGCCCCGGTCTCTCTTCAACGGGGGGCGATTGTGGTCGGGCCGATTCCCGGGCTTCGCCGGCTGGGCCGGCCTCCTTGGCCTCTTGTGTGGATCTTCTCAATTCCTCCAATGCTTCCCGGAAGGGGTGTGGAAGCGAAGAGTCAGGAGATGGTTCTTCACCTGGTTTGCTTTTGTCGGGAGATTCCGGCTGCTTGCCCTTAATCGCGTTCACTATCCATGAGACAGCAACAAACGCCAGAATCAATAGGGGAAATAGATCATCCATTTCAACTGACCTTCTGAGAAAGAAAGTTCCGCCCCGAAGGGGCGTACGCAAGTAGCCTGGGGTGGAGTTCGCCCCAGGCGAACGAAACCCCAGGTCCACGATCCATCTCTTCCCGCGCCCCGGAGGGGCGCACGAATCTATTTAGGTCTGTCCTCCGGTGCAACCAGGAAACTAAAACCAAAGCTCCGTCAATTGTTCACTTACCTCCGGGGAAGTGTACTTAAGCTCCAGCTTCTCCTCCAGCACCCTCCGCATCGTGCTCAGGCGGGGTGGTTCCGCCGATGGAACGCCTCATCTCCGTATCGGCCTGGATGTTGCGGAAACGATAGTAATCCATGATCCCGATGTTCCCCTCGCGGAAGGCATAGGCCATAGCCTTGGGAATCTCTGCTTCCGCCTCGATCACCTTTGCACGCATCTCGACCGTTCGCGCCTTCATCTCCTGCTCGAGAGCCACCGCCATGGCACGCCTTTCCTCCGCTTTGGCCTGGGCGATGTTCTTGTCCGCCGCCGCCTGGAGTTCTTGCAGTTTCGCTCCTACGTTGGCGTCCATTTCAACAGCCGCCACGCTGATATCGGCGATATCGATTGAGACGATCTCAAACGCCGTTTCGGCATCGAGTCCCATCTTGAGCACTGTCCTGGAAATGTTGTCAGGATTCTCCAACACGTCCTTATAGGTCTCCGATGAACCGATGGCGCTGACGATCCCCTGCCCAACCCGGGCGATAATCGTCTCCTCCGTCGCACCGCCGACCAGCTTGTCCAGGTTCATCCGAACGGTCACGCGCGCCTTGGCCAAAAGACGAATGCCGTCCTTGGCCACGGCGTCAATCGTTTCCCTTCCCTTGGTCGGGTCCGGCGCGTCAATGACCATGGGGTTGACGCTGGTTCTTACGGCATCCTCCACATTTCGTCCGGCCAGATCGATCGCCGCACCACGGGCAAAAGGAAGACTGATGTTAGCCTTGTTGGCGGCGATCAGGGCACGGACCACGCGCTGCACGTTCCCTCCAGCCAGATAGTGGGTTTCCAGGTCATTCGTTGACACTTCGAGCCCGGCCTTGATGGCCGGAATGCGGTTATTGACGATGAGTGACGGGGGTACCTTTCGCAGCCGCATGGCTATCAGAGCCCAAATGCTGACGTGCGCCCCCGAGATCATGGCCTGGATATACAACATCAAGTACTTGGCCACCAGGCCAAGGATGATGATTGCCAGGAGGACTACAACAATTACGCCGCCTATTATTAAATTGTCACCCATGGATCAATTGCCCCCTTTCGAAATGACGGGAGTTCCGGCACCGGCCTAACTCCCGTTCGGTCGATTATCTGTTGCGCTCTTCCTCAACTTCCGAAGGTCTGCCCCTATCAAAGACCAGATGGGTTGATGCTTTCCTGACAGCAATGCGTGGAGCCACCTGGAAAGATACCTGATCAATAGGAGAAGACTGATTACCGACGATAGAAACGTGAGAGCAGTGAAGAAGACCATCGTCAACCCGTCCACGAACCGTCTCCCTTCTCTATCAGTCGGATGCCGACTTGGCCAATGGCCTGACCACGACTCGATTTCCCTCCACCTCAACCACTTCTAACTCCGTATTCGCCTCGACATAGGCCCCTTCCGTAACGACATTCATCCGCTTTCCGTCGATTCGAGCAATCCCCGAGGGCCTCAGGTCGGTCTGCGCGCTTCCGTTCTTTCCCAGAAGCTCACGCAAGTTTTCCGCTTCACTCACATATCCCGCGCTTTGGCTCTGTCGAGTGTTCAGGATGAAGGCTTGGCCCATGCGCGTCTTCGGAAGATACTTCAGGCCCACGAGGAACAGGACGGTCCCCAGGCCAAGCTCCGCGATAACAATGGTCCCCCAGTACCCCGGATAGAATCGGTACCCCAAATAGCAGCTTCCAATGAAGCATACCCCTGCCAGGATTCCCAGGATACCCCCCGGGGCGAGAATTTCGGCAAACACAAGCGTCATGCCGGCCAGGAAAAGAAGTATTACAAACCAGAAAATGCTCATTGGCTCCTCTCGACCTTACAATTCCTTCAATCGGTTCTCAGTTAGTCAGCCGCAGTATCGGCTGCTTTCGGTTCCTCTTTCTCCGCCTGCTGTTCAAGCACCGCTTCGATAAACGCGACGAGCTGCCCGCCCTCGATGATCACTCCTTGAGTGGTCTTCTCCTTGATAGCCGGATCGGTCGACGGAGAGTCGGGTATTTCCGAAAACGTATCCAGCAAAGACGAATCCTCGCCGAACAACACCTTCGCCTTCTCCAGCAGCTTGTTGTACGTGATGACGAAGGGCGATGTCGAGTAGTACCCAGCTCCGCGCTGGGAGATGCTTTGGCAATCCGTCAAGAGCACCTTCGCCATCTTCAACAGGATTTTCTTTTCATTGACACTCATTTCTGCACTGTTCTTTCTTTGTCAGAGAGTAACTTGACTGGTTCTCAGGCGTTCGGCACACCCGGCTCTTCGGGTCTTGCTGATTCGACCCTCGAAACAACAACCCGGTTCCCCTCGGTCTCGACGACTTCCACCATTTCCCCAGGATCTACGAAGTCCCCCGTTGTGACTACAGGAACGCCTTTCCCTTCGAACTCCACCCGTCCGGAAGGACGAAGCTGAGTGACTGTGACTCCGCGTTTGCCCAGTAATTCGCTGAACTCCGGAGGTTGACTCACGAATCCCTCCTGCGGCGATTCAGTAGTGAGCAGGGCCAGGCGCGACCAGACAGGAGTTCTCGGCAAAACATAGGATGCCAGCAATGCGATAATGATCGAAGCCACAAACGAAAAAGACATTATCTTCAGGGCGTTCAACGACAGACCCCAGTCGAAAGGACTTATCGGGATCGGATTCTTCACCAGGGCGAGGTAAATCGCCGTGAACAGACAGCAAATCCCCCCAACACCTGCAAATCCAAAGCCCGGAATGACGAATATCTCAGCGGCAATCAACCCGACCCCCACTAAAAAGAGAATGATTTCCATCGCGTCGGCCAACCCGATCAGATAATGACTTCCGAAAAACAACCCCAGACACATCAGGCCGACCGTCCCCGGAACCCCCCAGCCCGCTACCTTGAACTCCGTATACAAGGCCACTAACCCGAGTGTAAGAAGAATACCCGACACCCTCGGATCCGTCAGGAATTGCACCATCCGCTCGTCCCATTTCGGCAGCTGCTTGATGATGACACTGTACCCCGGAGCGCAGATGGCTGCCACTTCCTCCACCGAATCCACAATCTCCTCGGCCAGGCCGTATTGAAAAGCCTCCTCCGATGTCAGCGTCAGGAGCTTTCCTTTCTCACTTACCTTTCGAATGCTCGATTCACCGTACAAGTCCTGATTTTCCTGCAGATCCTCGGGGCCGAACAACACGACTCCTGTATCCGTTTCCACCCAATACAATTCCGCATCTTCGTCGACCATCGCCTCCGCCAGCAATACGGACTTTCCTTTTCGTTCCGCCGTCGCACGGAATTCCGCCCGGACATAGGAGACATGCTTTTCAGTGGTCGGGGTGGCTTGGTCGGAGCCGATTCCGATGAGAATCGGGGTCGCCGCGCCGATAGTTCCACCCCGCGCCATGAATATCCGATCCGTGGACAGGGCCAATAAGGCCCCCGCGGAAATCGCCCGGCGGTTCACATAGGCGGCGGTCGGAATCGACATGTTGACCATCAGGTCGTCAATCTTCGTGGCCGCGTCAACCTCGCCTCCGAATGTGTTGATCTCGAAGATAACCAGGCCGGCGTCTGCTTCCCTGGCTTCCTCGATTCCACGCTCAATGAAATGAATAAGCCCGGAATTTATCATTCCCTTAATCGGAATGACCAGAACCGGTCGCGAATCTGCCGCCTGTTCTTCCTGTGAAAATATGGGGGAGAGACTAAGAAATGAGAAGGCCGCGAATGAGCAAACAATTCCCAGCCGAGTTGTCTTTGACATCGTGAATCACACCCTTCTCTGCAGCCTGAGGTGCATTAAATATCAGCCTTTTACAGTGATTCTAGGGGGCTTCATCCTTGGAGTCAAGCATTCTGCTGAAGGCTAGCCTGCTTATCTCACAGACAAGGCCATCTCCCCCGTCATTGCGAGCCACGCCTCTGGCGTGGCGTGGCGATCTCGCTCCGAACAAGCCCTTAGGCAGGAAGGAGATTGCCGCGTCGCTCCCGTTGGTCGCTCCTCGCAATGACGCCAACAAATAGTTTCTCTTAGTTTTACCGGACGAGTTGCACATCACTGTCCTCGCCGTGGCGCAACCAACGATCGGGCTTCCCACTCCTACCGGCAACTGATCAATTTTTGGTCACCTGCTGACAAGAATTTGAACAGAATACCCCAATGGGATTGAGATGACCGATCCATTTCCCTTTATATTCCAATGACTTACAGAAGATCCACCGATTGGCCCGATATTTGCCCTATCACTACTGAATTTGCCGGGCGACCCCGCGCACGGGGACACGCCCAAGGTCGATATATTTTGTGTGTTTACGATACAGGTAGAGGTATAATTACTTTGCGAACCGGTTGGTAAATCGAGGGAAGTTGCCAAAGGAGTTCAAATCAACAATGACATTTTTTAGTAAATACACAAAGCAATTGCGATTTGTTTTCACAATACCCGGCTTTGTTGCACTGATGGCTGTCGGTTTCCAGTGTGGCCCCATCGGCGGGAACAGCGATGTCGTAACGCTGTTCACGACCGGCACGGGGGTCAGCTCGAAAGTTTTGGCCCAGGGCGGAGGAGAGGTTCCGATCGGCGAGATCGAGAATCTCATTGTTGAATTGAATCGAATCACCTTTAAAGGGCCGGCGGCCGCGGCGAGCGGGGGAGAAGTCGAAGTATTCGACGCGGCCGCCGAGCCGGATGTCGAGAACGACATCGATCTGAAAGACTTGACCACCGTGAGTCAGATCGTCTCCTTCCGGGATATTCCGGCCGGAACCTACAACCAGGTCCGGCTCCACATCGACAACCCGCGTCTGCGCCTCGTCGGAGACCCCGAGGGCGAGTTCCGGACCAATGTCCAGTTGACCGCGAACGATCGATTGTTCATTACGGGTCAATTCACCCTTGCTCCCGATGAGAAAGTACTCATTCAGATCGATTTCGGCGGACTCAAGCTCAATGAAAAAGGAAACGGAGACTTTGTTCTAACGCCTCAGTTGCGGGCCGAGATATTGGTTGGAGAAACCGACGTCGTTCTGCAAGGAGTCATCGTCAGCCGGGATGAAGGCGCCCAGACTCTGGAAGTCCAGGTAGACGACGGGCCGCTTCCCGTCGATGCCTCCTCGGCGATGATATTCCTTCCCGGCGACACGGATGTCGCAACCGGGGATTTTGTCCAGGATTTGACCGTGGGAACGCAGGTGGAAGTCGAGGGAGTTATCGACGTAGAATGCCGCGTGACCGCGGACGTCATCACGGTATTGCCTCCCCTTGCCGGGGAAGGCGAAGGAGAAATCGAGGGAGAATCGGGATAGCCCGACCCTCTGAGTCTTTCCCGGAGGAGGGATCTACCTGAAAGGGGTGATGTGCGGCATGAAACGTAACAAGGGTTTCACTTTGATAGAGGTGAGCATTGCTGTGGCCATATTTGTTGTTGCCTCTGTGGGGCTCGGAATTGAATACGGCAATATGGTTCAACTCCAGAGGATCAACTCATCCAATTTCAAAGCGACGGACATTTGCCGGAAAGTGTCGGAGCAGGTCCTGGATCTGACTTTCGGCAACTTTACGGATGTGTTCCCTAACCCCAATGGGAACCCCGTGCCCGATGAAATGCTCGCCGCCGCAATCGCTGGAGGTCCGATCATTCTATTGGCTAACCAGCAGTTTCAGGTCACATACACTAACAACTTCAATGGGAATCCGTTTCTCCGAGAGATTGTCGTGATAATGACCTGGAGAGAGAGGGGTGACGCCCAGCAGGGGTTGGTGCAATCCCGCACCTTCAGGAGTTTACAGACCCGCTAGGGAACTCCAAGGAGAAACCGGACATGCGGAACCAGGGTTTCACATTGATTGAATTAATGATCGCCATCGTGATCATGGTCGCCTTCACATACGCCCTCTTCACATTCTCCACCTCACTCACCCGAGCCAGACAGGTCGTGGAGGTAAAAGTGATCCAGGAGGAGGGCTTCCGGAATGCGCTCAGGTGGCTCGAGAACGATGTCCGCCAGGCGGCGGAGCTCGACAATGCCGGAAACGGGGTCCAGGGTCTCCAGGTCCTGCCGACGGATCCCGGCAACCGGATTCAATTCCAGATTCCGACGGATCTCGAGACGAATACCTGGAGTGAGCCGATTACCTACCGGGTCGTGAATCGGCCCGAACTCAATTCCGTGGGGACTCTGATTAGGGAACAGGACCTGAGTACTCCGCCGGATGGGGACTTTACGGATGCGAATGAGACCCGGATAATTGCGGATCATATCCTCACATCGATTTTCGCGCTCAATGGTGAGGAGTTGTCGGTTTTCCTGTTGTCGATCTACGTAGGACCGAGCGGGCATCGATCCTCCCACTATTCCAATTCGGTGATCGTGTTGAGAAATTGACGAAAGGAGGGATCTTTATGACAAGAAATATCCCTGCAGATAAACGAAAACGCCTTCAACGGGGAGTGGCCCTGGTATTTGCCTTGATCATCCTGATCGGGCTGGCGGGCGCCATGATCGGTTTTTCCCTGTTGGTTATTCAGGACACCCGCATGACACAGCGGTATACCCAATACTCGCGAACTTTCTATATCGCCGATGCGGGTATCGAGGCGATGAGGGGAGAATTGACACAAGACTTCATTGACGACCCGGACAATTTCGAGTTCGACGACTACTTCGACGACGGACCGGACGGAACCTGGGGCACGGACGATGACGGGATCATCGGTGCCGTCGGAGCCACGGCAGCTTACGATAACGGGCAATACGAGCCTCGGATCGTGGACAACGACGATGGGGACGGCGATCTTTCGGATGATATTGACGACCGGGCAATCCTCCGGTCGCTCGGGACCGCCGCCGACGGCACCAACCGAACCATCGAGGTTTTAATCGCCAAACCGTTGAGATTTCCTGTCCCGGCGGCCCTCACCATCGTCGGGGAAGCCGCTCCGGGCGCGACAGGCGGAGGCCCTCCCAGTTTTTATAACGGAAACGCCTTCACAATCACGGGCGATGATACGTTCGTGGGGGATCAGGGGAACAATGCCGGTCAAGCCTCAGGTGGCGATCTTCCTGGGATCGTAAGTACGGACGCCGGTACAGCCCAGGATATCTTCGACGATCTTGATGACAACAATCCCACCCTGTCGGACAATGTCACCGGCAATGACGAACAAGCTGGAGCTGTCGAATTGCTTCCTCCGGGTACGGTTGACGAGGCCACACTTGATACAGTCATAGAGGCATTTCTGGCAGGGGCGGATCTGATCATCGAAACCGGCACGCAGAGCAGTCAAGGCGGCACCGAAAACTGGGGCACCTTTGCCCAGCCCCCCGCCCTCGGAGATCCGCAAATCACCTATATCAGAGATACCGATCCCGCTCCCAATTCTACCTTCACGATCAACGGGAACGTCTCAGGTGCCGGCATCCTGGTTATTGAAGGGAACGCGGAAATTTTGGGGAATTTCGAATTCGCGGGGATTATCATCATCGTCGGAGCCGGCGATGTGACCTTCGGTGGTTCGGGAAACCAGACGCTTTGGGGCGGACTCATTGTCTCCCCCGGCGCGGGCGGCGGCAGTGTGAATTTCGAATTAGGCGGAAGTGCAAGTATCTATTACAGCTCCGAAGCGGTTAACTTCGGCAAAACCCGGATAACCAGGATGGCATTACACGAAACAGGACAACCCGGCTGATAAGAGTGGCACCGCAGGAGGTATAGGTCGTAAGGAACGCTTTGCATGGATTCTTGGCCGGACCGCTTAGTAGTGGTCCGGCCAATGACTTTATGGTATCTTGATCTCCATGAGGAAACACGATATCGAACCTACACGGAGGGGGCTCCAATAATGAGAAACCGAGCGGGACATCACTCATTCCTCTCGAAGGTGAACAACCGGCTGAGCACGGCTATCCTGCTTGGCGGGCTTCTCTGGAGTCAGATGGCAGCCGCCGATACCGTTTGGCTGAAGAACGGGAATCGGATAGAGGGTGAGGTCACGACCAATACGAGTGAGACTGTTGCCGTCGATATCGGCGGAATAAAAATCACATTTCCCGCCGACCAGGTCGAAAGGATCATTGAACGCTCCTACATACCTGTGCTCTCCCCGAGTCCTCCGCCCGAACAGTCGGAACCCGGAGCCGAGGGTTCGACCGTTGCGGGCGATGCGGCAGGCGAACCTTCCAAGGCGCCGGCAAGGCCCAATGAGCCCATTACCCCGGAGGTCCTCAGGCGAGTGAGGGAACTGACTGCTGAATTCTCAATAGAAGAAGGACGTGCTCTGGCACAAGTGGTCAATGATTTGGTCGCGATGGGCTCCGAGGCCATAGGAGAGATCAGGGCCGAAATCCCATCGGCTCCATCTCCCGTGCGATTCAATCTCCTGGCAGCCCTGGCGAGCATATCGCAGCCGGACGGAATTGATGTGGCTCAGCAACTCATTGCAAGTCCCGACAGTTATACCCGTCGCAGGGCGTTGAATTTCCTTTCAAGCATCAACAATCCTAAGAAAGTCGTTCCCATCCTGATCGATTCCCTCCAGGACGGGAATCTCCTCATTCGCCGGCGGGCCAAGAATGCGTTAATATCGTTCGCCGGAGAGGACCTCGGCGACGAACCCGGCCCCTGGCAGCAGTGGCTGGCCTCCCAGCCGGGGTCTAGCCCGTCTCCAATCCTTCCCAAATAACCCTCATCGCGTCATTGCGAGGAGCGAGTCCGCGAGTGACGCGACAATCTCAATTTCAGCCGTCGTAGCCAAGGCTACTTTGGCGAAGTCGGCCTGCGCAAATCTGCGTCATCTGCGGACAGGGTATATCAGGGCCGCTTACGAGCACGAGCACGAATAACGAGCACGAGCACGAATTCACATCCCCGTATGACATGCCTTCCATGCTATAATTGGCCCGTTGAACAAGATTTTTGGCAACAATAAGGGAATTCGACCCAACCAGTCACGGCGGATCGAGCAGCTTTACAGGCGGCGTGTCTCGCCGAGCAGCCTCGTCACGCCGGAATTGGCCCGGTCCATGACGGAGTTGTCTTCCGAATTGGGCCGCCAACTGGGTCTCCTCATCGACCGGCGGGGACAGGTCCGCTTCGTCATCGTCGGCGACGCCAAGAGTCTCTTCCTTCCCGACCTTTCCGAATGGAGTGTTGCGGCGCCCCGGCTCCGCGGTTTGCGCCTGGTTCACACCCATCTCAACGGCGAAGGGCTCAATGACGACGACTTCACCGACCTGGCACTCCTGCGACTCGACTCCATCGCGGCGATCAACATCAATCCCGAGGGCCTTCCTGGAACAGTCCGCCAGGCGCACCTGTTGCCTCCCAATCCCGACGAAGCGCTGTGGGAGGAACTCGCGCCCACCACCGTCCATCAACTCGAAGACGACTTCCTCCAGAGGACTCAGGAGTTGGAACGCGAAATGGCCCGCGCTCTTGGCGGACGGGCCACAGTCCGGGACGATTCCCGGGTGATCCTGGCGTCGGTGGTCAATAGCCAGAACGCCGAGGGATGGGAGGAATCGATGGCGGAACTGGAAGAGTTGGCCAACACGTGCGGGTTGAATGTGGTGGACCGGGTCATCCAGCGCCGGTCGCGCCCTGATCCGAAATATGTCATGGGCAAGGGAAAGCTGAAGGACCTAGTAATTCGCGGCATGCAGAAGGGGGCCGGGCTGCTGATTTTCGACAGGGAGCTGACGCCGGGCCAGGTGACGGCCATTTCCGAATTCACCAATACCAAGGTCATGGACCGGACCATGCTCATCCTGGATATATTCGCCCAGCATGCCTATTCCCGCGACGGGAAGACTCAGGTCGAGCTCGCCCAATTGAAATACCTGCTCCCTCGCCTCGGCGAAAAGCACACGGCCATGTCACGGCTCACCGGCGGAATCGGCGGCCGCGGTCCCGGGGAAACGAAGCTGGAAATGAACCGCCGCCGCGCCCAGGAGCGTATTAACCGGCTGGAACGGGAGCTGGCCAGGGCTGCCAAGGCGCGGAAAACGCGCCGCGAACGCCGGCGTCAGAATCTGGTTCCAATCATCAGCATCGTTGGTTATACGAACGCCGGCAAATCGACCTTGCTCAATGCTTTGACTGAAAGCTCCGTGGTAACCGAAGCGCAAATGTTCTCAACTTTGGATTCCACCAGCCGCCGTCTGAGGTTTCCGCGTGAAAGGGAGGTCATCATCACCGATACCGTCGGTTTTCTCCGCCACCTCCCCCCGGACCTGGTGGCTGCCTTCCGATCCACCCTGGAGGAACTGCAGGATGCCGACCTCCTTCTCCACCTGATCGATGCGTCGAGCGCATCGTTTGACGGACAGATGCGGGATGTGGAAAAGATCCTGGGCGACCTCGACCTGCTCTCGAAGCCGCGCCTCATTGTTCTGAACAAGATCGACCTGGTCCCTGCGGCCAGCGTCCAGTCCCTTTGCCGTCGATTCAAATTAAGCTCCTTTTCCGATGCCGTTCCCGTCAGCGCGTTGAAGAAGCAGGGATTTGAGGACCTTCTGAAGGCGATCGAGACGGTTTTTTGGAGCGAGAGCGGAAAGCCCCACGAGAGGATGCCACAGCTGGTTTGACTGGTTCATTGTTGCCCCGAAGGGGGCAAACGAGAGTAGCCGGGGGTGGAGTCCCGCTTCCAGCGGGACGGAACCCCCGGTAAATATCCCGATTATTTTTCCCGCCCCGGAGGGGCGGACGCACAGGACAGAGCGTCATGGGCAATAACCTCGGCAATAACGGTCTCGTGCGCCCCTCCGGGGCGCGGGAAGGGATGGATCGTGGACCTGGGGTTTCGTTCGCCTGCGGCGAACTCCACCCCAGGCTACTTGCGTACGCCCCTCCGGGGCGGCCAAGCCGCTTAAGACATCCCTTGGAGCACATTCTCATCACAATTACGACGGTTTGTACACTCATCTGTGCGGAACTGTACTAAGCAACGTTTGTGAATCATTTCCTCAAGAATTGTGTCAGGTGGCTTCGTCTTACGCGGATATTCACCCCCCGAAATGGACTTATGTCCTCAGCTATCCGTTTTCCCACTTTCCTCCGACCGACTTTTCCAATTTTGGCATGGGTGTTGACGATGATTTCCTCCCCGGCGATGGCTGAGGCGTCCGGAGACGCCTATTTCATCGAAAGTTCACCCGGTCCCGCCGTGCGCGCCGTGCTCGTTTCACGTCCCGGAACCAGAACTGTCGCATTGCGGGTCATCTGGCATCTCGACGCCGCCGACCTGGGAGCCGAGAAGGCCGGCTGGTTGAATCTGATGGGCGAGCTCCTCCTCAAGGGCACGGAAACCCGGACTCAGAGCGAAATCACCCGCGCGATGGCGGTGACGGGTGGTGAGCTGTCGGCGGCCGCCGGACACGAGGGGCTGATTCTGGGCGCCACGGTCCCCGCAGCAGAGGTTCGCACCGCGTGGGAACTCATAGCCGATGCCGCGTTGAATGCCCGATTCTCCGAAGAGGACTTCGTGAAGGAAAAGACCCTCGCGATTTCCAAACTCGACCAGAACCGCGATAGTCCGAGGTTGGTGCTCCTCCGCCAGGTTTTGGCCACTCTCTTTCCGGGGCATCCCTATGGCATTCCCGCAGCCGGCTCCAAGGAAAGCCTGGAACCAGTGAGTTTCGATTCAATGCAGGCGTTTCATCGTGAGGTGCTCAATAGGGCGCCGCTGACCCTCGTGGCCGTCGGGAATCTTGAACGTGCGGTCTGGGAGGACATGACCGCGTCATTCAAGGAATGGGAGACCGAGGGGGGAGGGGCCACGCGGCGCGATTCCGAACCCCCGCCAGTCCCGGAACCCTCGCGGGTCCAAGCCGACGCCCATGTCACCGAACCCCATCTGTGGCTTGGGCGCCGCTTCAAGGCGGACACCGACAAGGAGCGGTACGCCTTGAGCGTGTTGGAAGAGCATCTCGAAAGCTGGCAGGGGAAGCTGTTCGTGGGAGTTCGCGAGGAGGCCGGGCAGGTTTATTTCATACGCACCATGCGGATAGAGAACCGGGATGCGGGAGCATGGGGGATTCACACGGCGACGGACAAACGTAATCTGAAACGGGTCGAGAGCCTGACAGCGACTGAGCTGACGAGGCTGGTCGAGGAGGGAATCAGCGAGAAAGACCTCCAGCTTGCGAAAAAGAGACTTCTCACCCAAATTACCTTGAATGCCCAGACGAACCATCTCGCTGCTGCATTCCTGACCTATCGATTCCTGCACGGATTGAGTCTTCTCTCACCGGAAGAGCGAAAGAAGCTCGTCGAGGATGTCACGGCGGCCGATGTACAGCAAATTGCGGAAAGACTGCTGACTCTCGACACATTCACGACGATTACCGTAAGTTGACCATACCCGCTCCTCACCGCTAGAATGCCTACCGTTTCCCGCCTGTGAAGGCGAGTTCTCGTTATCCAAAGGAATTGTGATGGATATTCAGTCCCAGAAAAGGAAAAGTCTGGCCGGTTTGAAGCCGTATGTGCCCGGGTTTCAGCCGGACACGGACGATTTCATCAAGCTGAACACGAACGAGAATCCGTATCCTCCGTCGGACCGGGTGCTCGAGGCGCTGCGCGCCCTGACGCCGGACCAGATCCGGCGCTATCCGGACCCCCTCGCGACCGAACTGCGGAAAAAGATCGCCGGCGTGTACGGCCTGAACGCGGATCAGGTCATTGTCGGCAACGGCTCGGACGAGATCTTGAGATTGATCGTCACGGCATTCGTCGATCCGGGCGACCGCATCCTCACCGTGTATCCGACCTACAGCCTCTTCGAGACACTGGTCGAGATCGGGGCCGGTTCCCTTGAAACCATTGACCTGGAAGAGGATTACTCTCTGCCCGACGCAGTCTTTGAGACGAAGGGGAAGATATTTTTCCTTGCGAACCCGAACTCCCCCGCAGGGGATTTCCCGGCGGATGCGGTTCAAAAGCTGTGTGCGGCTTTTACTGAGATTGTCGTGCTCGACGAGGCGTACGTTGACTTCACGGAGACGACGGGAATACCTCTTCTTGCAAAAAACCCGAACCTGATCGTGACCCGTTCCTTCTCAAAATCCTTCTCCCTGGCGGGAGTTCGCCTCGGGTTCGGAGGCGCGTCGCCGGAAATCATTTCGGAATTGATGGCGGTGAAAGATTCGTACAACCTGAGCGCCTTGGCGCAGACCGCAGGTCTCGCGGCCCTCGACGACCTGGCTTCAATGGAGGAAAACACGCGCCGTGTCGTGAAAACGCGCGAGTTGCTTTGCGCCTCCCTGGCCGAGCTTGGGTTTCGAGTCTACCCCTCAGCGGGAAATTTTGTTCTGGCCAAGTGTGAAAGTGTTGCAGAGGCGGAGTCTCTGCATGAGAGACTGCGCGAGCGGAAGATTCTGGTACGCTATTTCAAGGAAAGACGATTGGACGACTGCCTGCGAATCACAGTCGGAACGGATGCGGAAATTCAGAGCCTTATTGAAGCCCTGAAGGCCCTCAAGTCTTGAAACATCCAACAGAATGAACCGCCAAAACGCCAAGAGCGCCAAGAAATCAACGGCTTGACACAAAACAGAATTAACCACAGAGCACACAGAGAATTTTATCGAGGTTTTTCCACTGTCTCTGTGTTCTCTGTGGTGAAGACATCCTGCTTATCCTGTTATCCTGTCAGGTCTTTTCCGTGATCTCCGTTCCCTCTGTGGTAAAAGTCTTCTTGTTAGAAGCTCTTATTGAGCGCTGCAAGAATAAGGGAACATCTGTGACCGGCTCGGCAGGAGCCTCGCCCTCCCCCCTGCCCCTTTTCAGTTCGGCTCGGGAGGGCGAAGCTCCCGCTGAGCCGCCTTCGTTCGGAAGTCATCTTTCGTTCCATTTACATTGCAGTCATCAATAACGTCAGCCTCCCCTCGCGAACCAGACGCCGCAGAGAAACGTGGCGATCATCAAAATCCCAATGCAAACCTTCGCCGCGGCCCCACCGATCCGCCCCACCGTAGCGCCGAGTCCCGCCATGGCCGAGGCCTGAACGTCCCGGCGGTGCTTCTGGTTCTCATAGAGAAACACCCCTACGAAAACGCCGACAAAAGCCCCTATCAGCGATCCGATGATGGGGATGGGGATCACGATTGTCCCGAGCACCGCACCGCCCAGGGCGCCGATCAGCGGAGGCAAAACGCCCACCGAAGAGCCCCCAATGTGTCGCGCTCCCATCCACCCGGACAGGGCTTCCAGCACTTCGCCGACTATCGCGAGGAGCAGAAGGATAATGAGAATCCACCACGGATACAGATCGAATCCCGTCACAGCGCCTGCGGTTGTGATGCCGATGAAAATGACCCAGTTGCCGAACAGGCCCAGAACGTCCAGGACCAGGGCGGCAACAAAAACCACTCCCAGCACCACCCAGCCCAGAACACCTAAGACTGCGTTCAACATTTACTCTTCTCCACAGGCTTGGCTATTCTTTCGGGACCCCCCTGAAAACCGGGCGGGGTGGTCGGCTGCTCTTATCAGAGAGGGATCTCTTGAGCCTTTCGTTCTCTGCCTTGAGACCTGCAATGTCTTTCCGGAGCTCGACAAGTTGTCCTCTCATATCCTGGATCTGTTCTCTCAGGAGTCTGTTCGCTTCCCCGATGGCCTTATTCGATTCCGTCAGGGCCTCAAGCGACAGATCGGTGATTCGTGATACATCATCTTGTGCTTCCTCTTCCGGGGAAGTCTTGTCTTCCGCCGGCTCGGATTCCTCTTCCTCGAGAGAGATCAGCACATTGTCAAACCACGCCTTCCCCGTACCCACAACAACGCACCGAACCATAACCGATTGCGTGTCCGGCGGGATCTCCGCTTCGAATTCCAGATGGGTCCAGTCCTGGGTGCCGCCGATATAGGAGGCATCGGACGAGACCTTCCGCAGCAACTCTCCCGTTTTTCCCCAGCATTGAAACCAGATCGATGTCTCGTTCACCCCTTCCGTCTTTGTGTCCCCGCTGATTCGCACCGTCTTTCCCACGGGAGGGTTGAAGAGTTGCTGGCTCCAATTCACGGGACCGTATTCGATGTCCTGTTCGATGAAAACCGCCGCGGACGCAACACCGGTCTTCTTGGTCTCGGTGTCGCGAAACAGCCGGCACGTTTCTCCTGTCGGCGGATACTTCTTCCAATACGCCATATAGGGCCCGTTGCCCTCCTCGAACCCGGGATTCTGGAGAAAAAACCGCTCTCCCCACCCGTCCTCAACCCAGACGCCAAGCAAGGCCGGACTCAACAGGAAATACATTAAGGAGATAAGAACTCTTCTTGAATGAATTTTGCGACCTCCTCGCGCCGGCGCGACGCCGCAGCGAAATCAACACTCATCCACTTCAGATTCTCGATGGACGGGATCCCGGGTGGGCCCGGCACGCCTTGGCGTAAGGGAATCTGCCCGCCGCGTCCCTTCGCCAGCTTGGCCTCCACATCTCGCGACAGAATGTAGTCGACAAGCCGCTTGCCCTCTTCCGGATTCGGCCCGCCGGCGACAAGAGCGACGGTATTGGGGATCAGGAGCGTCCCCATTCCTTCCTGGTCCGGAAACACCATGTCGATCGGCAATCCAGCCTTCTGCCCGACCAACACGTCGTCAGTGTCGGTGTACGCCACCGCCATCTCGCCGCGTCCCACCATATCTTTCGTTGCCGAATTGCTCGCCGCAACCGTCACCTCGTTCTCTTTCAACTGAGCCAGGAATGGCTTGGCCCGCTCAGGCCCTAGACTTTCGAACAGAACCTCTACGTGCGTTGTTGTCGTGCCGAAAAGCGGATTGGCGATGGCCGCCCGCCCCCGCCATTTCGGGTCCGCAAAATCGAATATGGATGCCGGAATTTCCTGCCGGGAGATCTGCTCGGCGTTATAAACAATAACCCGCGCCCGGGCGGCGAATCCGTGCCAGTACCCTTCCGGATCCTTGTATTCCGGCGGGATGTCCTCCCCGGAAGGGCTCTTGTAAGGAGCCAAAACTCCCTTCTCTTTCAGAACCAGCGTTCGGGAGATTTCAGAGTTCCAGAACACATCGCAGCGCGGATTCGACTTCTCTGCGATCAGTCGGTTGGTTATACCCGTCGTTTTCGTGGCCTCGGCGTCGAACACCTCGTCGACAACCACACCCGTCTTCTTCTCATATTCCTCGATGATCGGCTGGGAAAGTATGGGATCCAGCGATGTGTACAACACGACTCGCCGAGCTTCACCAGGACCGCAGCCGGCCCCGCATAGTGTCGTGAGTAGACAGAGAATGATGGAGAGGTGATCCCGTCGGGGACGCGAGATGGTGTTTGTCATTGCTGCTTTTGAAAAGAAAGAGCCGATGCGAGATATAGTTCCGCAGAGGAACGGTTCAACTTGATTCCGGAAGAGCTCGCGGACGAGAAAGAGAACCGGATTGGACCTATGGGCTCGCCACTTCGGCCGATGTCTCTTCAGGCTGAATGGCGCTGAAATACCCTCGAACGATGTTCCGGTAGCCGCGCGGGATTTCCTCTTTCACGAGGGCGTCTTCCGCCCTCGATTCGTATTGGTCGAATACCTCTACATATTCCACCGTCGATTCGCCTTTCAGAGATTCACCAGCCACCCGCATTGCGCCCAATATCTTCCCGCGCGTCATGCTCCCTTTAATCTTTGTGTCCTCGAAATTTGTGAGGGGATTGCCCGGATCGGGAATCCTGTTCCCAATTCCCCGGCCGGCGCCGCGAAGACCCAGGCCCATCGCGCACCGCGCGCTGCAGCCCTTGCACATTCCGGTCTTGCCCTGGCACATCCCCGCGCAAATGCACTCCTCTCCATCCTTGCAGGAGCAGTCAGGATTCAAACACTCCCCGTCCAGGGCCTTGCCGCACATCGCGCAGCGTCCAAGCCCGGCGAGAGCGAGGCGTCGCGCCTCCACATCCCACAGCACGGAGTCCAGGAACTCCATTTCCGCCAGCAGGGCATCCAGATTCTCCAATTCGGAAAGAGTGCCTTCAAAAGCCTCAGTGAGCTCTGCGAGATTCAAGTTTTTCAAGTTCAACTTCGCGGCCAGTTTTGCCATTGCCTTGGCCAGTTCCGGCGAATCCTGGAGCGCCGCCGCCAGCGCGCTCAACTCGTCGCTCAGCCGGTCCTTTTCTTCCTCGGGGAGTTCCCCCTTCGCGATCTTTTCCTGGAGCTTGGTCAGCTCCTCCATGGCCTTCTTCAGATTGTTCTCTCCAAGCGCCCTGTTTAGAGCGCGCGTCATCTTTGTCATGAGCGGTGTCGGAAGCCGGTCTTTGGAGATCCGATCCCCGGGGAAGGACTTCTTCCGGTCGCGGATCTGGTCGGAAAGCTTGTTGAGTTTGGCCAACGCCCTCTTCTTGCTCACAGGGCTCCTGGCCATTTCCTCCGAAAGCTTCTCCATTTCATCCACTATCGGGGCCAGATCCTTGGCGAGTTCGGACCGGGGTTCCTTCTCGAGTCTCTTGCGCAGCGCTTCAGCCGACTTTTTCAGCCGCTCGCCTTCTCGCTGTGTTCCCTGGGTGACAGTCTTCTCCTTGTCCTCATCCTGTATTCCGAACAGATCGCCGTTGGGGATGAGCAAGCTGGCCACAAAGATCGCGACTACGGGGAGGGCCGACCACCTGAGCTGCCATGGATTTTCTATCCGGAAATCTCGTTGGGGATGAATGCGCTCGCTCCGCTTCTCGGCATCCACCCGGAGAGCCTGGACCATGGGGTCATCCATTCTCTCCAGCAGAACCGCGCTGGAAAGCCGCTCCTTCAGTCTGAGCTTTTCATCCGCGGCAACCGCGGCGCCGAAAAGGCTCATCCTGCGAATCAGCATTATCGCCAGCGACCCGAGGAGGGAGGCACCAGCGATCCCTGCGAAGAAAATGGACAACGGGAGTTCGTAGGGGAACAGCTTGGAGATTAGCAGACCTAGTAGCGCGATACAGGAAGAATAGAAGAGAATTTGGAAGGTAGTCTGCTGAAATTTCAGCCAGAGGAGCCGTCTCCGCACCAGCCGAAGATTCGATTCGAGTCTCGACATGGTCTTTCCTCCCTGCTACAGGCGACCTGAGAGCCTTCCACCCCTTTGCATAACATTATAACACTACTCAAACCAAAAATCCTACGGTCGGGAATGGGGCCGCTTTCCCGGGAGGAGGTTCAGTGCTCCTTTGGGGGGGCTCCGTCCGTCCCTGCGGAGCGGTCCGCGCCATATTTATCCCCCGGAAGCGGCGGAACGGTCCCCCAGTTCCTTATCGATCAGCAAGATGGCTCCGATGTTGTTCCCTGCGAGCTTCAGCCTCTCGACAACTCCAAGCGTCGAATCCTCTTCCTCCACTTGTTCCGTAACAAACCACTGGAGAAACGCATTCGCGGCGTGGTCCTTCTCGCTGACAGCCAGATCCACCAGCTTATCGATCAACTTGCTGATCTTGCACTCATGCTTGTAGGCATCCTCGAACGCCGCCATTGGGGAGGCCCATTTGGCCTTTGGTTTTGCAACCTGGTTCAACTGGACGCTGCCGCCTCGCACATGGATGAAGTCAAGAAACTTCATCGCATGCTCCACTTCCTCCCCCGCCTGATGTCGAAACCAGCTCGCCATTCCCTTCAGATTCTGCGACTCGAAATGGGCGGACATCGAGAGGTAGAGGTATGAAGAGAAAAGCTCTTCATTGATTTGCTTGTTGAATCCGTCCTGTATCTTCTTCCTCACGTCAATTATCTCCTTTCCAAGAGCGATTCCATCTTCCAGGTTCATTCCTGCTTGTCTGCTTCACGAGCGAAGGGCATGTTAATCCTAATGTCTGACCTCATCCGACTTTGCCGGAGAGAGGCGTTCGAATCATCTATTTCCTTGCAAGACATTGATGGAACGCCAGTTAGGGCGTAAGTCTTGAGTTTTCAACGAGAAACGAGATTGCATTTGTCCTCGTTTGGGTCTACCTGGCCCATCTTTTTCGAACCATTTTTGCCGCTTGTGGTCACTAAATGGTCAGAATGTCCTTCAACGTTCTAACGTGCCCAGCCCAGATGCACAATAATACACGCTTTCTCTTCGTACGATCCAGCCATTTCTGGTCGTCCGTTCTGTTTTCCTTCCTTTTTTGAAGTACTCAAGGGGAGTTTTGGCAAGCTTGGACTGGGCGATCGTCGTGTTGGACCCCACCGTTGCCGCCGATCGAGGCTGGAGCAACTGCTGGGGATACTTGCAGGTTTGCTGGACAAGAACCGCTGTTTGGGTGAGAATAATGTCCGGTGCACTGAAATCCTTCAGGAAATCTGCCAATGTGCGTGCAAACGGACGTTCTAATTATTGGTTGTGGCATCGCCGGAGCAGCCACTGCGTTGCGCCTGGCGAAGGATCGCCAGCGTCAAATCCTGGTGATTACTCGCGCGACTTCACCCGAGGAGTCGAACACCCATTACGCCCAAGGCGGGATTGTAACGTGCGGCGTCGACGATTCGGCCGATCTGTTGGCAGAGGACATTCATGCTGCCGGCGCAGGACTTTCTCTCCCAAGTGTCGCCCGAATTCTTTCTGAAGAAGGTCCGGGGCTCATTCAAGAGGTACTCATCAATCAAGCGGGAGTACCCTTCGACCGGGACGAGAATGACGATCTCTCTTATGCACATGAAGGAGGACACTCGCGGAGACGAATATTGCACGTAGGAGATTCCACGGGCCATGCCATTGGCAAGGCCCTGGTTGCCCGGCTCAAGGAGTTGCCCAACATCACTCTGTGCACCAACCTAGTATCAGTGGACCTCATTACCTTCCCGCATCACTCACGCAGGCCCCAGGCTGTATATGAGCCGATAAGCTGCTACGGGGCCTATGTCCTGGATCGGGAAAAAGGCACTGTCCAACGTGTCCTTGCCAAGGCGACAGTGCTGGCCACCGGTGGCCTCGGCCGGATCTATTTGCACACGACCAATCCCGAAGGGGCTCGGGGGGATGGACTGGCTATGGCCCAACGGGCCGGCGCCCGCATCATCAATGCGGAATACGTCCAGTTCCATCCCACAACGCTTAATGTCCCTGGGGCGAACAATTTTCTCATTTCCGAGTCCGTTCGAGGAGAAGGAGGACGACTGTACACGCCGGACGGGCGACGTTTCATGGAACAGCACGCCCCCCAATGGGGGGATCTGGCGCCCCGGGATATCGTGGCGAGGGCAATCCATCACGAAATGATCACGAACGGATACTCCCACGTTCTCCTGGATCTGGCATCGCACATGAATGAGGACCGGATAAAGGACCGCTTTCCAACGATCTATTCTACCTGCCTCGAAGCCGGCATCGACGTCACTCGTCAGCCGATCCCTGTGGTTCCGGCGGCGCACTACTTCTGCGGAGGCGTTCAAGTGGATAAATGGGGGCGCACCACTGTGGAAAGACTGTACGCCGCAGGCGAGGTCAGTTGTACCGGGGTGCACGGCGCCAATAGGTTGGCCAGCACCTCCTTGCTTGAAGGACTGGTCTGGGGCACCCGTGTCGGTGAGGACATTGCTTCCAGGGATGATTTGAGTTTGGTCGACGAAGAAGACATTCCCCCTTGGGAGGAAGCGGGGAGTGCGGCCGTCCCCGATCCCGTCCTCATTTACAATGACCGCCGCACAATCCAGAGCATCATGTGGCTTTATGTTGGCCTGGCCCGCAATAGCCATCGACTTGAACGGGCGCTACGCGATCTGAACCATCTCTGGGAAGTGATTGACAGCTTCTATCGTGAAAGCCGATTGACGGATAACCTGATAGGCTTGCGGAATATGGCGCAAGCTGCATGGATCGTTGCCAATTCCGCCTGGCGCAATCGCGGTTCTCGAGGAACTCATTACCGCGAAGACGGATCGGCAACCAGCGCTGCAAATCTCTCTACCCCCGAAGTTTCACGGCCCGAGATCGGTGTGGAAATGTGAGAAGCTATCAGGTTTCCTGCCGTTATCCAGAAGATGTAATGTGCCCATCGGATCTCAGGTGTTGAGAATTTGTTGTAACCCATTTTGACACAAGATTTTACAAGATCTTGTCACTCTCACCCTCCCCGGTCATTTCCCCGCATTTTGGCCCATTTTGGAGGGTGTTTCGTCCATCTATGACAGTGGGTTGTCAAGCATTTTCAACAGGCGCAACGCGAATTTGTTCATTTGTGTGTACCCGCTTCGGTTTCCATCTCCCTCCACCCATCTATCAGACGTCTCGCGCCTCAGGTAACCCAGCACGACCAGGAAGAATCCTTCTTGCGTCATGTCCGCGTAGAGCGGTCTAGAAGGCAGATCTTCCCTCCATGCCATAAGAGCCCACCCGCTAAAATACGTTGAATTATTCAACCTGGCGTGTTGAATTTGTCAACATCAGACAAATGTCCTCTCCTGCCGTTGCTATCTATCCAGTCCAGGGGGCATTTTCTCCGCTGTCTCGATATCCGATTCTATGGATTGCCAAAAGACCAGGACCTTCTCATCCGCCGAGCCCAGATCGAGGCGATTCATGAACTTGGCCATACTTTCGGACTGATCCATTGTTCGAGATTCGAGTGTGTCATGCGTGCTTCCCGAGTGGCAGACGAAATCGATCTGAAAGGTCCGGGGTTTTGCGCCGCCTGCACAGATTTTCTGAAAAGTCGCAGGGCAATCACCGAGGTCTAAACCAGATCCCTGCAATACCCTTTTCGGGAATCGACATCAAACTGATCCCCTTTAGAATTCCTTGGCGATTGGCGTCTGTTTCGACGGCCTACACCGCTGCCTAAACGCCTTCACTCCTTCCAGGTACTGACCTCTCAGATACTTGTCGCCGAAGACGCCCTGGTGCAATTCCACGAAGTCCGGACCCCCATGGGCCAGCGGTCAGAATTTCCTGCAAGCGGCAGTCTATGTCAAGTGATAAAGAGCTTCATTCGCGGAAGGCGGCCTTGCGGCGATGGATGAGGCCCATGAAGAAAGGCATCAGCCACACGGTAATGCAAATAATGCCGAGTGCGGCGGCCATCGGTCGGGCGAAGAAGGCGGACAAGGCGCCTTGCGACCCGGTAAGGGTCTGCAGGAAGCGCTCTTCCAGGGGGCCGCCCAGAATGATGCCGAGAACGATGGGGCCCATGGGAATCCGTCGCCGCTCGAGTATGAGCCCCAGCAGCCCCATGACAAGCATGACGCCGACGTCGAAGTAGCTGCCGTTGATGGCGAATGAACCGATGACGCAGAACAGAAAGATCACAGGCAGAAGCAGGCGCCGCGGTATGCGAACGACGTAACCGCCGGTCTTGATGGCAAGCAGACCAATGGGGATCTTCAGAAGATTTGCCAACAAGAAGACAAGACATATGCTGTACACAAGGGCGCCCTGTTTTTCGAAGATGTCGGGCCCGGGCTTGACGTTCTTCATCAACAGTACGCCGATGACGATGGCGGTGATGGAGTCTCCCGGAATGCCGAAGACGAGGGCGGGGACCCAGGCCCCAGCGAGGCCGGCGCTGTTCGCGGCCGTGGCATCGCCAATGCCCTCGAGTGAACCCGATCCATATTTCTCGGGGGTTTTTGACGTGCGCTTGGAGGCCGCGAGAGAAACCCAGGCGGCGATGTCGGCCCCGGCACCGGGGAGCATGCCGATGAGCGAGCCGATGGCTCCGGACCTAAGGGCGTGCCATTTTCGAGACCAGAGGAGCGGAAGGGGGACGCTGAAAACCGACCTGATGGGGTCCATTAACCAGCGCCCCACAAAGTTGGCGGAACTTGTGGGAACTCTGGGAGGGGGCACGTTTGCATCTTCCGCGCCGGCGCCGAGGCGCAGGACGTTTCGGAAGATCTCCGAGACGCCGAAAAGACCGATCATGGCGGGGATGAAGTTGATCCCCTGGAAGAGCTCGGCTTGGCCGAAGGTGAACCGGGCCTCGGTATGCACGGCGCTCAGGCCGACGGTGGCCAAGAGGAGTCCGATAATTAGGGCGAGCGTGGCCTGCAAGGCTGAACCACGGGAAACAACAACCGCGCAACTGAGTCCCAGCAGGTAGAGCCAGAAGTATTCGGTTGCGGTGAAGGTGGTAGCGATACGAGCCAGTTGCGGTGCGAAGAGCGTAAGGGCAGCAGTGCCGAGGATGCCGCCGGCAACGCTAAAGGTCAGGCACGTGCCCAGGGCCTGGTGCGGCAGGCCGGCCTTCGTAAGTGCGTACGAGTCGTCTGTGTAAGCGGCGGAGGAGGGTGTGCCGGGAATACGGAGCAGAGTGTTCGGAATATCGCCGGCAAAGATCGCACAGGCCTCGAGTGTGACGACGGCGGCCACGGCAGGGATCGGATCCAGGAAAAAGGTCACAGGAACGATCAACGCCACCGCCATGGTCGCGGTCAGCCCCGGCACGGCGCCCATGAACACACCGTAGACCGCGGAAAGGGCGATGATTAATAAGACTTGGGGGTCGCCGAGAACCTGTGTGAAGGCCTGCCCCATAGATTCACTCATGCTACCACCCCAGCCAACCCCGTGGCAGCGGAACGCGCAGGCCCACGGCAAACAGTTGATACGCCAATGGCACGACAACAGCACTCATGGCGATGGCGACAGGCCAGCGATTCCCCAAACGCCACAGTGAGTACGCGAGAAGCACAGCCGAAGTGATGACAAAGCCTACGTGCTCGGCCAAAAGTACATAGACCACGACCCATGCGATAATCTCCACAGATCGAACGAGCCCGTTCCATGTGACGCGTTCGATGCCCGAATCCTTCCGTAAGCCGCCCGTTGCCAGGAGACTCAGAAGCACGGCCGCCAGCAGTGCGCCCAACACAGCGGGAAAGAACATAGGACCGGCCCACATCTCCTGAATGGACTGCATCTCGCCGGTCAATAGTTTCCCAAGACGTTCGTCCACATCCACCATGTGCGCGCGGAATCGCTCAGGCGGCATCCACGTGGTGTTAAAGCCGGCATTCCTCATGGATTCCTTGAAGGAGTCGGTCAAGACGACGCGTTCCAGCGCGGCCACGATATTGCCCGTGATTTCCGGTGGTGTGCCTTTGGGCGCGCAGACACCGCGCCATGCGATCATCGTCCAGTCCACGCCTTGCTCCTTCAGCGTGGGTACTTCGGAGTATTGCGTTACACGTTTGTCGGCCATCACCCCCAGACAGCGAACCCCGCCCTCCGAATCGAGGAGGGAATGGGCCTCCGGCAGACTGCAGCAAACGGCCTCGACACCTCCGGCGAGGAGTTCTTGAAACGACGGTGCAGCGCCGTTGTTAGGAACCCATGTCGCATGAGACCAAGTCAGCCCGACCTTGTCCATCCAGCCGGCGAGGGCAAGGTGCCAAATGCCGCCGTTCGCCGTGCCCGAAACCTTCACGGGGAAAGTGCTGGTCCGAACGTACTCCTCGAACTCAGCCAAGTTCTTCCAGGGGGCGTCAGCACGAACGAATATCGCCGCCGCATCGAGGTTAACAAGACCGATCGGTTCGTAGTCCTTGTGGGAAATGTTCGTCAGCCCGCGCCAGTGGAGCATGTTGATTTCGACGGTGACCATGGTCAAGGTATAGCCGTCCGGCCGTGCGAGGGCGCCGCGGGTATGGCCCGTCACGCCCCCCCCGCCAGTGGCGTTAACCACATTCACCGGCGTATCCATCTCCCGCTCCAGGAACGCAGCCACCTGCCGGGACAGGCGGTCCGTTCCACCGCCCGCAGACCACGGGCAAAGCAAGACGATGGGCCCGTTCGGGTATTCACTCCCCCGTTGACAGCCACTCAACCCCGAGACAGCCAGTAACATGGCCAGCACGCAGAGCGCCCGCCGCACCGCTGCCGCGACTTGTGATTGCTCAATGGATTCCTTATGCAATAGCATATTCCCTTGGCCCCATACCTCAAAGAAGCAGGAGTCTACCGTCGGCATCCGTTCCCATCTTGCGACTGCGACTCGATTTGTATTAAATCCTTAGTTCGAGTTTCGCCCTTTTCAGAAGTGGAAATCTCTGTTCTGACGGGCCAATTGTCTGCCTCTGGAGATTTTTTCGACACCCGTACGGACCCGGGGGTCGAAAAAAAGAACGCACCCGCGACGGCATATCCCGCAGCCGGATCGCCCCGCAGGGGCGAATGCAAGTAGCCCCGGGTGAAGACCCGCTCCCAGCGGGGCGAAACCCGGGGGTCCTGTCGGCCCTCTCTTCCCCGCCCCGGAGGGGCGGACGCACACGACGCACTGTAATCAGTAATAATCTCAGGAGGTCCGGTCGCGCGCGCCCCTCCGGGGCGCGGGAAGGGATGCATCATGAACCTGGGGCTGCGCTTCGCTTGCCCCAGGCTACTTGCGCGCATCCCTTCGGGATGCCTCCGGTTCCTGCCTGCCATTACATTTCCCAAAAGTGCGAAACTCGAACTTAGTAATTGGAGTTAGAGGTACGCAGGCAAGAGAACTAGCACATTACACAATCAACTGCTGTCCATCCAATTGCGCTAGACGGTCCCCGATCTCCTCTCCTTTGAGGTGGATGTAGTACTTGCTGGTCATGGTGGGGCTGTCGTGACCGGCAAAGACCTTCAGTTCATAGGGGGTGAGGGTCCGCGCCAGTTTCGTCAACTACGAGTGGCGGAAATCCCCTTCAAGCAAAAAACAGCCGGAAACCTGGGAGAAGTCAAGGAAAAATGGTCACAAAAATGTCACAGGCATTTTCGGCTTTCTCAGAACATGCTTCAGAATAATGGGTTACGATGGCAGAAATGGGTATGGCGGAGAGAGAGGGATTCGAACCCTCGAGGGAGTGATTAACCCCCTACACGCTTTCCAAGCGTGCTCCTTCAGCCACTCGGACATCTCTCCTCCCGGTTTTCGACAGCCCGCCGCCCTGGAAGGCCTTATGACTCCTCTTTCGAACATAAATCCTAACATCTCCGGAGGTTTTGGACAAGAGAAGCGCTCAATTGTTCGCCGAAACAAGGCTTCATAGATTGATTTGCAGTCCTTTCCTCTCGACTCGATCGACGGGTGCGGAAAGGCGCGGTTAGAGTGGACGTACTCGGCAATTGGGGGCAGATAGGTGCGGCAGAAAATCGAGATGTTTGGGGCAATCACTTCAAAGAAAAGTTGACATAATAGCTCTTGCAGCTACAACCCGCAGAAGGAAGGAGAGGTCTTCTCGATTCTCAGATTGAGAGCCGGATCAGGTGAGACCCGCGATGAGCGCGAAGGGAAAAAGGAGCGCATTGAGTAGTAGTGAGAAAAGAGGCGTCCTCACGAAAATGATCAGTAAGAAGAAAGCGACGAATTGAAATCTCTCCAAAGTCTGAGCAACCGACAGGGGAATTTGGTGGAGCAGGATATGAAATCCGTCCAGCGGGGGAATGGGAAACATATTGAAAAGGGCCAGGACAACATTCAGCACCATGAATGTTCCGAATTGCCCCGCTACGATTATGGCAATGTCACCCCCGATAGCAATATTCACTCGGATCATTATGGCGGCAAAGAGCGCCAGGCAGATGTTTGAGATCGGCCCGACCACGGCCACGAGCATATCATCACGCTGATAGTTGCGGAACCGTCTCGGATTGACCGGGACAGGTTTTCCCCAACCGAACAGGTACGGGATCCTCCCAAAGATCATCAAAAGCGGCAGAATCACCGTCCCGATCAGATCCATGTGAACGATCGGATTCAGTGAAATCCGTCCCAGCAGCTTGGCCGTGTCATCCCCGCAACGATAGGCCATGGCCGCATGGGCGCACTCGTGGACCGTGATGGCGAAGAGCAGCATCAGGTAAAACAAAGAGCCTTGCGCCAGCCACCCTAACTCCATAATTTACGCCTCTCCTTGTCCCGAGTTCGTCCAGCCGCACCTTCTGTTGTTACTCTACCCACGAACCGATACTCTCCTCGTAAGGCGGAGATAAAACCCCCACCTCCGTGATGAATCCCGTCACAAGCGCCGCAGGCGTGACATCAAATGCCGGAGAATACACATCTACTCCTTCGGGGGCTGTGCGCTTGCCGAAACCCTCCGTGATTTCCTCCGCAGAACGTTGTTCGATCGGTATCTGCTCTCCGGATGGCGTCGACAAATCGAAGGTCGAAGTCGGCGCCGCAACATAAAACGGAATCCCGTGGTGCTGCGCCAACACCGCCACACTGTACGTTCCGATCTTGTTGGCCGTGTCCCCGTTGCGCGCGATGCGATCCGCCCCGACAATGACGAGATCGACCTTGCCTTCCTTCATGACTTCTCCCGCCATGCTGTCGCAAATGAGCGTGACATCGATTCCGGCCTGCATCAGTTCCCATGTGGTCAGCCGGGCGCCCTGCAGCAAGGGGCGCGTCTCGTCCGCGTAAACGTGAATCTTCTTGTTGGCATCCTGGGCGGCAAACATCACCGCCAGCGCCGTTCCATAGTCGGCTGTAGCCAACCCGCCCGCATTGCAATGGGTCAGGATCCCCGCGTTTTCCCCGACCAGGCTGTTGCCATGTTGCCCGATTCTTCTGCACACCAAGCGGTCTTCTTCAAGGATTCTCAACGCTTCGGCTTCAAGGGCCTCATAGGTTTCGGCATTTGACCGGCCCTCGCAAGACTCAATCGTATCCCGCATTCGATCCAGCGCCCAGAAGAGGTTCACCGCGGTCGGGCGGGAACTCGCCAGGTAGTCCGCCGTCTCGTCGAATCGCCTGGTGAACTCGTCCTGCTCCCCGTCCACATAGTTCCGGAGCCCTACCAGCACACCGAGCGCGGCAGTGATTCCAATAGCCGGGGCCCCCCGAACCTTGAGCTGCTTGATCGCCTCCCAGACTTCCTCGATTGTGTCGCACGAAATCTCCACGAATTCATTCGGGAGGCGGGTCTGGTCGATGATCTTCAACCGGCCCTCTTCCCAGGAGACAGTTTGCGGGCGCCGCGACTCTTCAGCCATCTGATATGTTCCTATCGTTCGACACAATTGCGTAAGTGTATCAGATTTCGTGGGTCAGATTTCCCTGGCTGTCAGTCAGTTCCCAAAGGACCAGCCGAAGCACGCTGCATATCCTTCGGAACGCACTAACCTGTATTTCTTACAAGGTAATCCCCTTCTCGTCATTGCGAGGAGCGAGTCCGCGAGCGACGCGGCAATCTCGTCTCTGAGGCGTGGGTGACAAAGAGGAGATTGCCACGCTCCCTCCGGTCGCTCGCAATGACGTCAAGAGACAGTCTGTTCTCAAGGAAACGATCGATATTACCCTATATCCCGTTGCCCGCAATGTCCTTGAACCATATCCGGCTCGTTGACTGTGATACTTCCGCACTAACTCGACGTGGGCACCTCGGACCACGCAGCTAGGCGCAGTTCAAGCGTACGCCGAAAGATATGATCAATGGGACTGAAGGGAAGGACTTCTTGGTTTGTTGGTCAAGGGCTGGGCTTTGCCCCTAGCCGTTCCGCGGGCCGGCCGGATCGAGTTCGCCCTGGATGATCCGTCCAAAACAGGTGACGCAGGATACCTGGTTCGCATCATCCATGATCTCGCCCCAGATCACCCCAATCGGCTCGCCACAGTCGCGGCATTTCAGGTGATGTTCCGGTTGATCTCCGAAGAGATCCTCGACGGATACATTCAGAGCCTGCGAGATTGCAATCGCCTTCTCCACATCAGGCTGCGTTTTTCCGGCGCATATATCGGAAATGAGCTCTGGCGACACCCCGGTGACCTTGGCAAGATTCTTGTGGTTGATGCTGAGCGACGCCATAAGCTGGACAAGCTTGAGGTTGGGTCCCTTCATTGATTCTCTCCTGGATTCCCCCCAGAGCAAGCACTGAAGGCTAGCGGTAACAACGTCCGTGATGTATGATTTGTTTTTATTCTAGTTGCCATGTGACCAACAGTCAAGATCAGTCTAAGATCGCGGCGGGAAATCTTGTCTGCCAAATAACGGAATGCTAATATTTCTACGCAAACGACATCCGGAGATTGAGGGAATCTCCAGAGAACACAGCAGGTACCGAACATGAATTATTTCCAATACAGCAAAGGCAGGCTCTATTGCGAGGAGGTCGACCTCTCCCGGATTGCCCAGGAGGTCGGGACACCAGTCTACATTTACAGTGAAAGGACCCTCCTCCGCCATTACAACCGCCTGGACCAGGCCTTTGGCACGCTGCCCCACCTCGTCTGCTACGGAGTTAAGGCCAACTGCAACCTGGCGGTTCTTCGCTGCCTGGCCGAAGCAGGGTCTGGGGCCGAGGTCGTGTCCGGGGGCGAGCTGTTCAGGGCGTTGCGCGCAGGCTTTCCTCCCGAAAAGATCGCTTTCAACGGAAACGGCAAGTCGGCCGCGGAGCTCCGACAGGGGGTCGAGGCGAGAATCCTATGCTTTAACGTCGATGGGGAAGGGGAGTTGCGCCAACTGGATCAGGTGGCGCGGGATTGCGGCGCTCGAGCTCCCATCGCTGTCCGCGTGAATCCCAATATCGATCCAAAGACCCACCCGTATATTTCAACCGGCTTGCGGGAAAGCAAGTTCGGCGTCCAATTCGACCAGGCATTGGAGTTGTACCGCATCACCAAGGAACTGGATCACCTTGACATCGTCGGGGTCCACTCCCATATCGGATCGCAGATCACTCAATTGGAGCCGTTTGTGGAGGCTGTGGCTCGGCTGGTCGAGCTCGTTCAACAGCTTCAATCCGAGGGAATCCAGATTGACCACATTAACTTGGGGGGCGGTATCGGCATTACGTACAAGGACGAGTCGCCCCCCAGCTACGAAGAATATGTGGCAGCCATCCGACCGCTCGTTGAGCCGATGGGCTGCAAGATCCTGGTGGAGCCGGGCCGGACTCTCGTCGGAAACGTGGGGATCTTGTTGACCCGCGTCCTCTACATGAAAATGGGAGATCCGAAAAACTTTGTGGTCGTCGATGCGGGCATGAACGATCTGCTGCGACCGCCCATGTACAACTCGTATCACGAGATCCGACCCTGCCAGGAAACCACGCGGCAAAACGGAACGATCACCGCCGATGTTGTGGGACCGATCTGCGAATCGGGGGATTTTATCGCGCGGGAGCGGGAGATCCCGCAGGTCGAGCCGGGGGATCTCCTGGCTGTGATGAGCGCAGGGGCCTATGGCGCCGTGATGGCCTCAAATTACAACGCTCGCCCTCTCGTCCCGGAAGTCTTCGTCTCGGGCGACTCCTACAAGGTTGTCCGCCGCCGACAGACTTACGAGGACATGGTTGCTTTAGAGGAAGACTGAGCACCCTTCGAGCGCGCCGGGGTAAATCCGTTCACAGGGAGCTAGACCAGGCTTCTTACCTTCTCCACAATCGCCTTCGCGCTGATACCAAATATTTCCACAAGCTCCGCCGGCTCGCCGCTTCGCGGGATTTCCCGAACGGCCATCTTGTGTACACGGATTCCCTCCGTGCCCACGGCGTCGAGGACGGCATCTCCCAACCCGCCTTCGGGATAGTGATCCTCGACGGTGATCATCAGGTTGTTCGTTGCCCGAGCCGACTTAAGCAATGTATCTCCGTCGACCGGCTTCACACTGAACACATCGATAACCCGCACGGAGATTCCCTCGGACTTCAACTTGTCGTGAGCCTCCAGGGCTTCGAACACCGTGATCCCGCCTCCGACGATTGTGACCTTGTCATTGGGACTCTGGCGCAGAACTTTCGCCTTCCCGATTTCGAAAGGCTCGTTATTCTCGTAAATCACCGGGGTCTTCGGGCGTGAGGTGCGAATAAACGCCATGCCCTGGTAATTTGCCGCTAACTCCACCGCTTTCTCCGTGCTGACGGCGTCGCTTGGATAAAGCACCACGCATTCCGGGATGGCCCGGAACATGGCCAAATCTTCCAGCGCCATTTGGGACGGCCCATCCTCGCCGATACTCACCCCCACATGGGAGCCCGCCATCTTGATATTCGCTCGCGTTATTCCGGCCATCCGGATCTGGTCATACGCGCGGGAAAAAAACGCCGCGAACGTTGATGCAAACGGAATCTTCCCGTATGTGGCGAGACCCACGGCGGCCCCCACAAGGTTCTGCTCCGCGATGAAGCACTCGAAGAACCGGTTCGGATATGCCGTGGCGAACTTGTGGGCGAAGGTCGAGTTCTTCGTGTCGCCATCGAGCGCAACAATCCGGGAGTCCGCCTCGCCAAGCTTGGTCAGCGCGGTTCCGTAAGCTTCGCGAGTGGCTGCCTTGTCTCCCAGGGAGTAAGACGGAGGCGCCATCGTGATTGGCTTCGGCTCAGTCGGTTTGGCCCTTTTCGGTTTTCGTGCCCGGACAGGATCCGCCCCGTTCAGTCGCGCAGTCAACTCGGCAATCGCACTGTCGGCAACCTCTCCCTTCAGCGGCTTGCCATGCCACCCGTCCTCGTCCTCCAGGGCCTGAACGCCCTTTCCTTTGAGCGTCTTGGCAAGAATCACAGTCGGCTGGTCTTTTGTTCGCCGGGCTTTCCCCAGCGCGGAAAGAACGGCCTCCATGTCGTGACCGTCAATGACCAATGTCCGCCAACCGAAGGCTCCCCATCGTTTCTTGTAGGTATCGAGGTCGTGCTCGAGCATTGTCTCCTGGCTCTGGCCCAGGCGATTAATGTCGATTATGGCGATGAGGTTGTCCAGCTTGTAGTGGGTCGCCACCTCAGCGGCTTCCCACACGGAACCCTCGGCACTCTCGCCATCCCCCAGCATGACATAAACCCGGTAGTCCGATTCCTCCAGGTACTTGCCGTTGAGGGCCATTCCGACCCCTGCCGACAATCCCTGTCCCAGAGAGCCGGTGGCCACGTCGACGAACGGGATACGCGGAGTGGGGTGCCCTTCGTAGATGCTGTCCGACCTCCGGAGAGTCAGCAGATCCTCAACCGGGAAGTTTCCCGCCTCGGCCCAGGCCGCGTAAAGCAAAGGCGCGGCATGGCCTTTGGATAGGACGAACCGGTCATTGTTGGGGTTCTCCGGCTTCTTCGGGTCGTAGCACATCACTTTGAAAAACAGCGCGGCTACGATGTCCGCGGCCGAACAGCAGGACGTCGGATGGCCCGAACCCGCCTCGGTAGTTGCCTGTATTGAGTGGATTCGAAGGCGAGTCGCCTTGTCCTGAAGTGCTCGAAGCAAATTCTCGTTCGCCATGTGTTGCCTCCATACCAGGTCACGGATAGACCAGAATCCTGGCCAAGCCTATCTTGCAGAGATCCGATGCGGTGATACCTTCCACACCGCGAAGTGATTTGGATCAGGAAGGGAAATTGCCGGGTAAACCGGACAGGACATGATATTCGGAATGGGAGCTTTGATCAACAGTGAGATTTCAATCATTCATCCCCATCCGGGCTGTTTGCTGCCACTAATCCGACGAAACCTGCCTGGAACTGAGTAATCTCGTATAAATTCCGACGGATTCTTCCGCCGTTCTCCTCCAGTTGAACTCCGATATCGCCCGCTGAACACCTGCGATGCCCATCTGGGCCCGAAGATCCAAGTCGTTGCACAGCCTCACTATCGCTTCCGCCATTCCCTGCGCATCTTCTTCCCGGACCAGTATTCCCTGAACGCCGTCCTCCACGACTTCCGGAATCGCCGTCGCACCGAACGCCACGACCGGAAGGCCCCATGCCATCGCCTCGGCAACCGCCATACCGAATGTCTCCGACCGGGAAGCGGACACGAAAATATCCGCCTTTCCGAAAAAGCCGGGCAAGTCGTCATAGGGAACCGGCCGGACAAACTCCACAAGGTGGGCAATTCCCGCCTCGCCAACCTGGCGTTTGTACTCGTCCGTCGGCATGTCGCCCATGATCCGGAGCTTGAATTCGCAGCTTTTTCCGGCAATCGCCGCCGCTTCAATCAGGAGATCCGTCCCCTTGCCTCTTCCCAGATTCCCAATTGAAAGAAGAACCGGGCTTCTCTTCCCTGAATGTTTCTGCCGCATCGCATCGGCGTGCGGCATCTGCCGGACGCCGGGCTTGACGATATGGATCCGGTCGGGTGGAATTCCATAGACCGTTGCAGTTTGTTCGCGGGCGTATTCGGAGGGAACGCAGACCGCATCCGCATATCGCGCTCCATGGCGTTCGTATTTCCTCCATACCGATTCGCGCAACCATGGGCGCGGACGGGGATTGAAGTGTTGCGTCCGGAGCGTCGGTGGCGCCTTTCCACGGCGAGCAGCTCTTGCGAAATAGAATCCTTCTCCGCCATGCGTATGAACGATGTCGAATTGGCCCAGCCGCTTTCGGACCCGTTGATACAAGCGAATCGGAAACCACTTGTTTCCGCCGGGCGTGACCCAGATCGTCTCGCAGAAATCCACGTCCCGGCGATCTTCGGGAGAAGCCGCCGCCAGCCAGGTGATCTCGTGGCCCAGCTCCGCCAGGTGCCTGTTCAGTTCGTAGGCGAAAACGAATTCTCCGCCGGGACGAGCCTGCCAAGGAACTCCCTTTCCGACACAGAGGATTCTCACCGATCATCCCCAGGCAGCAGGCCGTTGCGGAACGAAAAGATCTTGGAGTCAGGGATGATCGAAGCAGTCCGCGCGGCTTTTCGCCTTTCGAAAACCCCGGGCAGGCGGCCCAACGCGGAAAAAAGGCCGCCGTAAAAGCGGAGGTGGAACGGAAACACGAAAAGAGAGAAGACGGAGCGCAGAAGGAGGGGACAAAGATGCTTTTTCCAGAAGAACGGACGTTCAGTCACATTCTTCCAGGTGAACAGCAGCCTGTTTCGCTGCTTGACTCGCTCCAGTCGCGTCGATTGGTCCAGTTGGTCGATAGTTGTCCCGCGGGGATGGATGACCACGCTCCGGGGTTCGACAATTGACCGCCATCCCCGTTTCCAGGCGCGGTAGGAGAGGTCCACGTCCTCCCAGTAAAAGGGATCGTACAGATCATCGAATCCCCCCAGCTCCAGGTACCGATCCTTCCGCAAGAGTGTCTGCCCCCCGCTGGCGAAGAATGTCGGCTGGGCCGACTCCGGCGCCTGCGCCGGCTCGTGATTTTTTACGAATTGTATCAACCCGCGCCGGAAGCAGGCCCATTTCGGACCTTCCGCGATCGTTTTCCTGTCTTCCAGAAGAGAAATCGGAGCCGCCTGGAAGGTTTCTTCACTTTGGAAGTGCTCGATGAGCGGTTCGAGGAATCCTTCGCAGACTTCCACATCGTTGTTCAGCAGCAGGACCAGGTCTCCACGCGCATCCCCCATCCCCGCCTCGATAGCGGGTCGAAAACCTCGATTCTCCTCAAACCGGATCAGACGTGCCCTCTCACCTTGACCCGATACAAACTCGGCCGTCCCATCACTGCTTCCGTCGTCAATCACAATCACCTCGGAAGGAATTCCACTTCTTTCCAATTCAGACAGCAGGACAGGAAGATTCTTTTCGATCAATTCCCTGCCATTGAATGTGGGAATCACTACACTCACGAAATGCCGGGATTGTGGATTCACGATTATTGGAAATCCTAACTACAGCCCTACACAAGTTGGGGAACAATCGAGTTATGGTATGGGGCAAGCCCTATCTTGCCTTCTGAGCATGGGGCAAGCCGCATCCCATCTTCTGAGAAAGAATCGCCCCGAAGGGGCGTACGCAAGTAGCCTGGGGTGGAGCCCCGCTCCGGCGGGGCGAAACCCCAGGTCCACGATGCATCCCTTCCCGCGCCCCGGAGGGGCGCACGAGACCGTTATTGCCGAGGTTATAGCTTATGACACTCCATCCTGTGCGTCTGCCCCTTCAGGGCAACAATGAACCAAAACCGACGCTCCGTTAATTGTCCACTTACCTCTGGGGAGGTGTCCTAACGGGATTCGAGAAGCTCTCGGTAAGCCTTCTCAGTTACCTCGGCCTGCTGGTCCAGCGTCCAGTGGTCCAGCGCCTTCCGCCGCGCCGCCAGACCCAGCTCGCGACGGAAAGTCGCGTCTTCGTGAAGTCGAGAGAGGGCGTCGGAAAGCGGTTCGGCTTCTGGCTCGATGAGTAATCCTTCTTGCCCATTCGCTACAAGATCGGGCAATAGACCGACATTGGCGACCACGGGAGGCACGCCCATCGCCATTGCCTCTCGGACCGCACGGCAAGTCCCGTCGGTCCCGGGCTGGAGAAAGACCAGGGCGTCAAATGCCTTGAGAGTGCCGACAAACTCGTCCTTTCTGAGATAGCCCGTGAAGTGGACAACCTCGTCGAGCCCCATCTTGTGCGCGGGTTCGATGGCGACGGAACGCATATGCGTTCCCCGGCCCACGACAACCACACGAAGGTGGGGGAGACGCTTGTGCAGGCGGTGTGCCGCCTCGAGCAATACCTCGAATCGCCGATGTTTCTGGATCCGCGCCACAACACCCACGACGAAATCCCCATCGCCAAGATTCAACTTCCTCCGCATGTCGGGAAGGGGACGCTCGGGATCGAACCGCGTCGTATTGACCCCGCACGGAACAACAAATACCCTACCCTTGAGGGTTGAATAGCGGTTGAAGATCGACTCTCTGGCGGACTCTGCGGGGACAAAAATCCCGGTCGGGCCGTCATTGCCCACCAGCCTTTCTTCTTCCCACCCTTGAAGCGTCGATGGGTCCTGGTACAGGGTCCGGACCCAGATCACTTTATCGGGCGAACTTCCGTTCCGAACGGAAGACGCCACGCGAAAATCATTCTTGAGATGACAATGGAGGATTTCCGCGTCTGTAGTCTTGATGACGCCGGGAAGCTTCCAGCAGTCGTACGGGTTTCCCCAGAAAGAGTAATGCTTGCTGAGGTTCAGCCCCCGCAGCCACTGAACTCCCTCCGCATCCTTACGGTGGATCGGGTACCGAAAGGTCGTCGGCTTCCGCCCTCCCGCGAAGAATACGTCGTGGCCCCGCGCAGCCAGACCTTGGCATAGATTTACCGCGAGCTCCGCGGGCCCCGTCCACTTCCAGTTGCTGTATAGATGGAGAATCTTCACGACGCTCCTCGGGGCGGGTTCTTGCCTGTGAGGATTTCCACCGTCCGGTCATAGAACCGCTGCTTGAAGTCCACCCACGCTGCCCGACGCCTCCGTCGTTTCCTCATCTGTCCAATGCGGGACATCGACCTGTCCACTTCTTCGGGTTGCGCGTACGGCTTCAAACAGGCAAGATGAAAACGCTTCCGCTCAGTCTCGTTAATCCAACCGTGAAGGAAATCGTCCAATTGAGCCAGATTTTGTTCCACCCGGCGCAGATTCGGCCCTTTTCGGATCGAAACGCTCTCCAGATCGATGAAGAATACCTCCCAGATTGAAGGGCGTGTCTCGTCTTTCCGAGGGCCTGGCCGCACGAGGATATTCTTGGCGGAAAGATCCCGATGATACAAACCCTTCCGGTGCAGATGCCGAACCGCCTCACCGACCTGCCGCGCCAGTTCCACGCGGGCTGCTCCCGGCATCTCCCTGGATTTATACTCGGATAAGGGCTCCGTATTCTGGAGAAACTCCGTGATGAGGAAGTTTCGGATTCCTCCAACCAGTCGCGGTTTCTCCTCAATAAAGGCCAGGGACAGGGGCGTTGGGACCTTCCTCAGATAAAACCCGTGCGCCGCCCGCCATGCCTGCCGCGACCTGGAAGGCAAAAACCTTTCCTTGATCCCCGCCAGGGGCGATCTCCGGTGATTCTCCTTGACAATGACCCGCTGTCCATCTTCTAAGATGACTTCCGTAACGCTGACCCGGCGAGTCTTCTTGATCCGGTGTCCCCCCTCACCCGACAAGGCTATTCGATGGCCCCCAATGGCTTCCTCGCACGCCTCAATCGAAAAAGACCGGCGATGGTAAATGACCTTGCGCTCCTTCTCCACCACGTCAAACCCGCTGCTCGGCTTGAATACCCTCCGGGTCCGGCTGCGGAAGCGTTTCCGGTCGAGGCGCTTCGCCACTTCGAAGGAATCAAGCCACCAACGTCGCAGCTCGGTCTTGTCGGCCTCGCCGAGATACCCCCGCAGCGCCCTTAGAAGGTCGCTCCGCGAAACCACCTGGCTGAGCCGGTGCGCGAGCTTCGCGATGCCGGGAACCCTATGGGTCCCAAATGCTGGGTCGGAAAGCCTGGCTGTATGTAGGTCGATAAGGAAGAGTTCCCGTCCCCCCCCTCCATTCTCCCGCACGAGGAAATTCCCCGGATGGAGGTCTCGATGGTCCAGGCCGCTGTCGTGGAGCTTCCGGACAAATCGCCCCAGTTCTCCCAGGAGATCCCATTTCAGACACAGCCAGCCTTTCTCGTCCAACTCGCCCATCTTCAGGAAGAGGAAGCCGGGGAGCTCCTGGCTGTCCTGGATTCTCTCCATGGCCACGACCCCTCCCATATAGAACGGGCCGCGCTTCTCTTCGCAGAAGGCGATAGGAGCCGCCGTGGGAATTCCCCGTTCGGCGAACAGCCGGGCCAAGGTCCACTCTTTCTTAGACTTGGATGGCACAAGGAGGTGCTTGAGGACTTCTCGAAGGGATGTCGCCCGATGGATCTTCAGGATGACCTTGCTGTCGGTTTCACCTTCCTGGTCGAGAGACACCACGGCCCGACCCCGGCTGGACTCCAGCCGATTTCCCTTGCCCCCACCAGAAACCAGGTCCTGGAGACCGGGCAAAATCTCTTTTCTTAGGATTTCTTCGTGCTGGGAGAGTACCCGCCACAGGCGGCTCCCATCACGAATTGTGATTATCCTGCTCATCGCTGTCGGGTTCGGCCGTATCTCGTCGCTCCATCCACCAGAGCTTAGCATAGCGGGTGAAAACCTGAAAGGAAGCCAAGGTGCACAAAATGAACCCGTGTTTGCCCTCCAGGAAGCCTCTTTTCAGGAAATACATCTTCCAGAATCGGAAAAGGGGACGCAAGCAAAGGTTCGTCCAGGAGGCCGTGCGGCCACGTTTTTGGAGGTCCTCCGCCGACCAGGTCGTGAACCGCTGGAACTGGCCAAAATACTCGTCGAAATCGCTATATGTATGATGGATTATCGGCTCCTCTATCCGCTCCGGCCTGCCGGGGATCGTGACCTTGGCGTGGACCTGCCGGCCATCGTATCGGCCCTCCTCCCGCCTGAATAGCCGCAGGACATGCTCATTTCCCCAGCCGCAGTGGTCGATCATCCTGTCAAAGAAGTAGGACCGCCGCCGGATCTCGTATCCGGCGGACTTTTGCCCGTCCGAGGAGAGGATCTCCCGGATACGCTTCTGAAGGGACTCCGAGACCCGCTCGTCGGCGTCGACCACCAGCACCCAGGGATGGGCAGCCTGGGGGATAGCCCAGTTGCGTTGGGCCCCGGTGTCGGTGAAGTCGTGTGTCACCACGCGGTCCGTGTACTCCCTGGCGATGGATTCCGTCCCGTCCCGGCTCCGATGGTCCAGGACGACAAAGATCTCGTCCGCCCACTTGACACTCTCCAGGCAGTCGCGAATCTTGCGTGCCTCGTTGCCGGCAATAATAAGAACTGTAACGCTTTCGGGCTCGCTCATAACAACCAGAATCGTACCTCAATGGGGGGTCATTAGGCGAGAGTTCTTCGCATTTCCCATCGCCCCGTACGGGGACGGGAGGCAATTCAAGCCCAGATCCGCGCACATAAGAAGTCCGTTTATATGACAGAATATGTTGATGTATAAGTACTTCATTGAAAGGTTGTTATGACGTGTATTTATAAAATTACATTAACTATGTTTACAGGGCAACACGGCTTGGTTTACGGGAGCGGTCCAGACCCTTACCTCTCGTTCCCAAGTTCAACTTGGGAACGAGAGGGGAAAGGCAGAGAACATGCTTGGAGACGAAAATGACATTTTGAGTCGGCATTTTTTGGGTCGGAGGTTTTCCGCGAAGCGGATACGGGCTGTAGCCGGGGGTAAGCCCAGCGCCAGCGCGTGGCTTACCCCCGGTGAAGGATCAACCCATCAATCATTTACCCGCCTGAGGCGGGTTGCGGAACGAGGCTCCTCTGCCCCTTCAGGGCAGGTCTCCATTGGGAATCCCGATCCGGGGGCTGCGCAGGACTTGCCCCCGGCTACAACCCTGAATCCCTTCGGGATAGAACCGCCCATCACCCAGGAATGGAGGTTCAACCAGCCCCCGAACTGTTTTTGTGTCTCCTTGTTTTGAGATAGTTTCTTAGCACTTGACAAATCCAAAATATCAGAGTATACTGATTTGCATGACAGGTTGATGTTGGTTGATATTTCAGACAGAAAGGAGCTCTTCCAATGCCTAAACAAGACGATTCCAATGCCGGTTGCACGCCGCTCAGCGGCTGCGAGTGCACCAATTTCAAGGTCGAGTCCATCCTCAGCGTCGACGAGCGCGGCCAGATGGTTCTCCCCAAGGAGGTCCGGGAACGGGCCGGAATCGGCTCCGGGGACAAGCTGGCTCTCATCGCCTGGGAGAAGGATAAGACCATCTGCTGTATGTGCTTGATTAAGACCGACCAGCTTGCGGGAATGGTCAAAGGGGTGCTTGGGCCGATGATGAGCGAATTGAGTGGGAGCTGATGAGCATGGACAAAATGACCATTATTGATGCCGGAGTCGAAAAGAGCGAAGTCCCGAGGCTCTACCGGAGAATTGCCCCTCGCTATGACCTTTGGGCGGGCCTGACGGAGTCGAAGGCCAGGGTCCGCTGTCTGGAGTGGGCGGATATCCAGGACGGGGAATCCGTTCTGGAGGTTGCCGTGGGGACGGGAATCGCCTTCAGAGAAATCCTGCGGCAAAACCGGAAAGGCCGGAACGAAGGGGTGGACCTGACGGAAGAGATGTTGAATCAAGCCAGGGAAAAGGCCGAGGAACTGGGCGTCGACAACTATCGCCTCAGCGTCGGGGATGCGTACAACCTTGAATATCCCGATGCCGGCTTCGATGTCGTAATCAACAACTACATGTTCGACCTCCTCCCGGAACCCGATTTTCCGGCGGTGCTGCGGGAGTTTCACCGGGTGCTCCGGCCGGGCGGGCGCCTTGTCCTGGTGAACATGACAAAAGCGGAACGCTGGTACCAGTCAAGCTGGGAAGGGATCTTTCGATTGAATCCCAGGTGGTTGGGCGGCTGTCGAGGGGTCTATCTGCTCCCGTACCTGGAGTCGGCCGGTTTCAAGGAGACAAAAAGAGAATTCGTTGCCCAGATGACCTTTCCCTCTGAAGTGGTATTCGGGATCAAGGAATGAACTCCTTCCCTCTGCGGGGCTGGGGGGAGACTTACGACCGGTATCGCGCGAACGTCCCGATGTGGATTCCACGGCTGATTCCCTGGAAGCCTGCCTAGGACAGCGATTCTTACATTCTCATCCTCCGGATTGCAGGAAAATGAGGTAAGTCCGAAGACCTTGACGCATTAGATATTTTCTGTAAGCTGTCGGGTAGGACCTTACTTTCCAATAGGCCTGTCAATCACCCAGGGCACGAAACAGGTTCCCAGCCGCATATTGCCCGGGTGGGGAGGGGCGGAACCATGGTTCGGACGGTGTTTACTGTTTTTTGTTTGCTAACCTGCCTTGCCGCATCAGCAGAGTCCTCAATCCTCATTGTTCCAGACGATTTCACTTCCATCCAGGAGGCCATCAACGCGGCCGGCTCAGGGGACACTGTGGAGATTCGAGCCGGCGAATACGAGGGTCCTATCGCCCTGAAGCAGGGCATCACGCTCAAAGGAGCAGGCCGGGAGAAGGTCATCCTCCGAAGTCCAGCGGAAGCAGGTCCCGTCCTCTCGGTATCCGACTGTCAGGATGGAAATGTCACGGGAATCACATTCGAGCACATTGGAAGGCAAGAGACTCCTGCCGAAGGTGATGTCTCATCGCCCGTGTGTCACCTTGTCCGAAGTTCTATTGAAATGACCGACTGTGAGGTGCGAAACGGGCGAGGCGACGGGATCGAGATTGAGGGGGAAGGGAAGTGTGCTGTAAGAAACTCTCGGATTCATGGCAACGCACGGAGGGGCATATTGATCCGCGGAGTCGGGTCGGCGCCAACTCTGGAAAACAACGAAGTTTCTCGCAATGGTGGCAGCGGCATATTCTTCGCCAGTGAAGCGGGTGGTATCGCACTCCAGAACGATTGCATCAAGAATAAGGGATCCGGGATCATTGTGGCCGATCAGGGCACTGAACCGGACATCGCGGAAAACACCAGCGCTGATAATGGGATAAACGGAATCTATTACCTCCGCCAGGCGGGGGGCAAGGCGACCAGGAATTCTTGCTTCCGGAACGGATGGAATGGCATCTCGGTAGCTGGCAATGGGACTGCACCGACGCTTGACCAGAATAACCTATACGACAACCGACTACATGGCATCTTCTTTGGCCAAGGGATTCGCGCGGAAGTAGGCTCGAATACATTCACAAAGAACGAGCAAATCAGCAGCGGAGAGATCGTTCATCTGTTTCAGACAGATAAGTTCGAGGACCTTGAGGAAATTGTCAATCGGTTGCGTAAGGAAAAGAAACGTTTTCCTTCGGGCGAGTGGCAGCTTCGCTTCTTTTACAATTACTTGGTGGAGGGAACTAGAAGAATGTCTTCCCAGGAGCAAGACTCCTACACCGAGAAGATAAACCGCTGGAAAGAACAGTATCCTGATTCTATTACGTGGAGAATTGCTTTGGCCCGTGCCGAAATCGATTGGGCATGGCGTGATCGCGGCGGTGGATACGCCGATACCATAACTTCACAAGGGTGGAGAGGCTTTGAGAAGCATTTGAATAAGGCCTGGGACATCCTGTTGGAAGCAGAGGATTTGGAGACCAAGGATCCCGAGCTGTACGCCGCCCTCCTAAAAGTCGGATACGGCCTGGGCAAAGATCAGTCCTCTATGACCTTGGTGAGGGCACTATGGAACCTTGCAGCAGGGGGCTCGCGCATGCCAATGAAGCCGTCGGGCGCCCTTCATGACATTCTCACACGGGGGACCCAAGTGGAGGAGTTGTACTACCCAATTTACTACGCTCGCACGACGAGCCTTCTCCCGAGATGGGGAGGAGAGCCAGGAGAACTCGAACGGTTTGCGGAATGGGCCGCCTCAAGAACAAATGAATTGGAAGGCGAAGCCATGTATGCGCGAATCGCCACGAGCGCGCTTCGTTACGTAGGTGTCGACACTTATCTGGAAAGGTTTAATTTCTCTTGGCCGCGCATCGAGTTCGGTCACCTGGACATTTTGAGAAAGTACCCGGATTCAAGCTATCGGAGGAATTATTATTGTCGCTTCGCATGCATGTACCGGGATAGGCAAGCTGCGGCCCATGTGTTCAAGGAAATTGCAGAAAACTGGGACAGCTCCGTTTGGAAAAGCAAGTATCAGTTCAATAGGTGGAAGGATTGGGCCGAGGGTGTTGGACCTGATCCCTCTGGTGGTGAGTTGGTCGCGGCAGTGAAGGGTTCCGATCTGAGGAATGTGCGGGAACTTGTTTCTGGTGGTGCAAACGTCGAGACAGCCAATGACGAAGGGAAAACACTCCTGTACTTGGCCATAGATCGTGAAGATCTGGACCTGGCGGCCTATCTGATTGAGGCAGATGCTGACGTAAACTATGTCGCCCCAAACGGAAGGAACATCCTCCAGACAACACTTGGTGATTCGACTGACGAAGCTCTTCGGTTGTTGCTGGAGAACGGCGCTGACCCGAATAAGCCAAACGGAGAGGGCTGGCCTCCTCTGGTGCTCGCCTTGGCCTGGGATTACACGGACAAGATTTCGGTACTCCTTGAGTACAAGGCGGACCCAAACGCAGATTACCAAGGCTGGTCTTCCTTGTATTATGCGCTCAAGAAGGGGCATGTGAGTGCGGCAACTGCTCTCCTTGAGCATGGCGCAGACCCGAATAAGCGGACAGGTGGAGGCTGGCCTCCTTTGATGCTTGCTGCGTTATGGGATCGGCCAGAAATGGTATCTTTCTTGCTGGAGCATGGCGCCGATCCAGATGTGGCTCACCAGAAGGGATGGACCGCCCTTCATTGGGCTGCCCGGGCAGGCTCTACGGAGACAGTCGTCATGCTCCTCGATCATGGGGTGGATGTGGACCAGCGAACCGAGAATGAATCAACTGCCCTCTATCAGGCGGCATATTTCGATCAGCTCGAAATTGTAAAGATACTCCTCGATCGAGGCGCGGATGTTCACGCGACCGTTCATGATGAGGAGAATGAGACGGCCCTTGCCATCGCGGAGGAGAAGGGTCACACAGAGGTAATCAAGTTCTTGCGCGAAAAGATGGGGATCCGCTGAAGTCCGTCTACGGGGATTAGATCTGGAGGGTTCAGGCTGCCGCGGTCTTTGTTTCGCGTGCCGCTGCTTTGCCTTCCAGATAGACCATCAAAACAGAGATGTCGGCGGGGGAAACGCCTGAGATGCGGGATGCCTGGCCGAGAGAAATCGGCCGGATGGCGTGCAGCTTCTGACGGCCTTCCGTTGACAAACCGTAGACATCGTCAAAGTCGATCCGTTCCGGAATCCGGCGATGCTCCAGCCGCTGAAATCGTTCCACTTCTTTCTGCTGGCGTTCGATATAGGCTTCGTACTTGATTGAGGTCTCGACCTGCTCGGCGGCCTCTTTGGAGATATCCGGCCGCGATCCCAACACCCAATAAAGCGTCTCGATACCCATCTCCGGTCGACGCAGCAGGACGTCGGCCATCTCACTAACGGGGACAGGGTGAATTCCCGCCTGGGCGAGCCGTTCTCCGATCCCATCCCGGATTCGAATGCGAAGCGATTTCAATCGCTCGATTTCTTCCCGGATGGAGTCCCGTTTGCCACAGAATCCTTGATACTCATCATCCGAAACCAATCCAAGTCGGTGCCCATAATCTCTCAAGCGCAGGTCCGCGTTCGCCTGTTGCAGTAACAACCGGTATTCCGCACGGGAGGTGAACATCCGGTACGGCTCCGGGGCGCCTTTTGTAACCAGGTCGTCGATAAGAACGCCGATGTAGGCTTCGCATCGTTCCAGAACCACCGGCTCCTTTTCCTGGCAGGCAAGCGCTGCGTTAATGCCTGCCATGAGCCCCTGTCCCGCGGCTTCCTCGTAACCCGTTGTTCCGTTGATTTGCCCGGCCAGATAAAGACCTTTTACGCACCGGGTCTCCAGCGTGGGATCGAGTTGGGTGGGAATAACGTAATCGTACTCGACCGCGTATCCCGGCCGGATCATCTTCGCCTCTTCCAATCCGGGAATAGTCCGAACAAACTCGAGCTGCACATCCGCGGGCATGGACGTGGAGATTCCGTTCGGATACATGGTGTCGGTGTCCAAACCCTCCGGCTCGATGAAGATCTGGTGGCGGTCCTTCTCGGCGAACTTGACGATCTTGTCCTCAATCGACGGGCAATACCGAGGACCGATCCCCACAATTTCACCGGAATGCATTGGAGATTTATCCAGGTTCTTCCGAAGAACTTCGTGTGTTCGGGAGTTGGTGTAGGTGATGTGGCAGGGAACCTGTTCCTGAGTAATCTTCTCCGTCGAAAAGGAAAAAGGCTGCGGGTCTTCATCGCCGGGTTGCAGGGTCATAACATCGAAGTCGATGCTGTGGCGATGTAGCCTCGGCGGCGTTCCCGTCTTCAAACGGCCGAGTTCCAATCCCAGCTCGCGAAGACAACCCGACAGGTTTTCCGCGGACTTTTCCCCGACACGCCCGCCCCGGGTCTTCTTCATCCCGGTATGCATGAGACCCCGGAGAAAGGTCCCGGTGGTCACAACAACACACCTGGCCGCGTAGAAGTTCCCGTCGCTGCCGTAAACGCCGTGGATTCTCCCATCCCGGACCTCGAAACCTTCCGCCATCGACTCGATAAGCGTGACATTCGGCTCGGAATCGATCACGCGCGCCATCTCGCGCGAGTAAGCCGCCTTGTCGGCCTGCGCGCGAGGGCCGCGGACGGCGGGGCCTTTCTTCCGGTTCAGCAACCGAAACTGGATCCCTGTGCGGTCGATGACCTTGGCCATCTGACCTCCCAGGGCGTCGATCTCGCGGACCATGTGCCCTTTCGCGAGGCCTCCGATAGCAGGATTGCAGGACATCCGCGCGATCGCGTCCCGGCTCAGGGTCATGAGTCCCACCGGATGGCCCATTCGCGCCGCTGCCAGGGCCGCTTCACAGCCCGAGTGGCCCGCGCCAATGACTATGATGTCGAAGTCGTTCATTTCGGCTTTTCATAACCACAGAGGACACAGAGGTCACAGAGATGACTCTGGGACATTTCTCTCATTCCTCTGTGTTCTCCGTGTTCTCCGTGGTTCAATTGTTTTTCCGTATTCCCAAACTTGGCGACAGATCATACCACGCACCCCAATCCGACGCAAATTACTCGGTTCCTGCGTAGGGGCGCACGGCGGTGCGCCCGGAAAGCTTATCCGCAGATGACGCAGATGACGCAGATTAATCGGCGAAAATCGGCGCAATCTGCGGACTGGTTTCGATACCGTTTTCCGAAGGCATGTAGATAATCAGGTCTCCGGTAAAAGAAGGACCCACGCCCCCATCATCGATTCCATTATTACTCAAGCTGTACAATAGGAAGTCATCGCCCACCTTCTCGTAATGGAACTCCTTCCCCGTGAACGGGTCCATTGGTATCACATCGAGATAATCCGGCATTAGGTCGTAAACGTCCGCCGGATACGTGCTGTGCTCGATGTGATGGAGTCGAAGCGCGATAAGAATCATCAGTCCCCTTTCCAATGCCTGCACATCGGAAATCGAGAGTTTCGATCGCGTAAGAGAGGGAAATACCACTCGGCTGAGCGGATCGCTTGGCACGGTGGGGCTTGTGTTCTTAATGATGTAATACGGTTCGTCGGCGGACTTTAAGGTCTCTTCGTAGAAGTCAACCCTGTTGCGCATGAAACGGACAACATCTATTCGGAACATTACGTCTCTTACCCCAGGGATCCAGGCAACCGTCCTGTCGAAAAGATTTAACCCTCTCGAGCCGTAAAGGGCGTGAAGGTCCACCGTATGGTTCAACATACCACTGAATATCGTTTTTTCTAATCCACGAAAATCGTATTCAAAGGTCTTGCTCAAGGGGGAGGTGTGTTCTTCGAGTTGTTGGATGACGTCCAGCGCTTCGCGAAGTATGTCAGGATCTGGGTAATCAAGTAAGGCGTTTTGGGCCGCTTCTAAACCAATTTCCTCTACAGCAATCCCGATCATTTCGTTGACCAGAAATCCATCGGAGCGTATAAGATTTCCAAACCGCAGAATATCGAGGTAATTCCTCATTGCCTCCTGATAGTTGCCCTCCTTTTCATACCACTTCGCCTGAACTCCGAGCACCTGCGCCATCGTTTTTGACTTGGTGAGGGAAGGCACTTGCGCTTCGAATGATATTTCCGGCTGCAGGTAATACTCCTCCTCCAAAGCTTTGCGCATTTCAGCAATTGCCGGTGCCGCCTGGTCAAAAAACCAAAGCAATTCTAATTCAGTTTGGGGATCATCCGGCCAGCCGGATTCCAGTGCTTCGGTGGCGGATTTGTTCCACGCAGGCCAAACCTGACCGGCCATGAGAGGATCCATTAGCTGTTCCGCGCTTATGAGCGTGTAAAACCCATTCTCCGGGCTGAGGCGTTTGGCGGTGATTTCGGGGTCTTCGGGCGGGAAATAGGGCTCGATTGGGATGGACATGATGATGATTACCCCAAGCAGGAGAACGCCCAGCAGGAGGACAGGCAGAATGATCGACCAGCGCAATGGTTTGAATGAGGAATGCTCGTGCCGCTTCATGGGAGCGTTACCTGTCAAGAAGTCCGCAGATGACGCAGATGGACGCAGATTAATCGGCGATAATCGGCGCAATCTGCGGACAGTTCCTATCCGGCATTATTATACCCGCTTGAATTCTAACCGGAATCGGCAAGAAGTGTCTCGGTAACAGGAGGAAATTCGCTGATCAGGACGAACCGGCCGGGATTAGCCTGCCAGATGAGGTCGTACAATGATCCGAGCTTATCGCTCCGCCACTCAATGAAAATAAGCCGCTCGTCCTCGAGTTCTGTGGGGAAGATAAATTCGATACTTTGCAGACTCCCCGGGTCCTCCGGTGTCTGTGTGAGACGCATCCCGTAGCGTTGGGCCGACTGCACAAGCTCCTCCGGCGTCGCCCCGAACATGAAAAACCGGTCCAGCCAGCTCTCGAATAGGGGCCGGTCCGGGCGGACAAGAACGAGGGAGTCCGGGCCTGAGCGGTAGAGCGTGTCCCGATTCGGGTTATCGAGTTCCGAGGTGAGGGAGAGGGCCACGGCATCTAAATCATCCCGGCCATATTTCATCCGTACGGCCTGGACAAAGCCGACCGCGCTGAGAGGCGTCTGGTTCACCACGTAAAACCGCGCTCCCTCGGGCGGATCGGGAACGAGCCGGACAAGGTCGGCCAGCACCTTCTCAGATCCATTGGACACTCTCTTTGCGATCACCTGCTCTCCCAGATCGATGATGCAGGCAAGGAGCAGAACCACGACAGCCGCCACCTTGAGCGGGCGGAGGCTCCGGTCCGTGTCCCGAAGCCTGGCCGAAATCCCTTCCCAGACGACTCCGACCGCGACACAGAATCCAACGAGGGAGAGGTAGAGGTTCCGCTCGCCGACCATAACCGGGAGACTCGGCGCCACAAACAGGGCGGTCCAGACCAGCCCCAGGCGAAACTCCCACCGACGTCCTGCAACCCGCCAGGCTCCGAACAAAAGAGCCAGAAACAGCGCCAGAAGAACCAGCAGGATTCCCGAGTGGGCCTTCCAAATCTGGTCGAGGTAGACCGCGTCAGCATGAATAAAAAGGCATAAATCCAACACATATTGAGCAATATTAAGCAGAAGCTGAACCATGCCCGAGAAGGTCCCGAGCTCGATTCCGTATGGAGGAGGCAGCTTTCCGACCCCGCCGAACAGCCCGAATCGCGCGACCAGATAGACAGCCGCCACAACACCGAATTTGCCAATTGCGCTCACGCTCCAACCCATCGGCACCGGCGAATTCCCGCGTCTGCGGTCCAGCCATTCCCACGCGACCAGTAAGGCTGGAAGCATAATCGCGTTTTCCTTGCAGAGGAGTGCGATTGCGAAGGAAAAGAGTGCCGCTACAAGCCACCATATTGCCTTTCCGGCTCTCTCCCGCCAGTTCAGCCAGCACAGAACCGAGGATGTCGCGAACAAGCAGCTCAGCAGGTCGAATCGGCCGGCCGACCAGTACACCGTCTCCCCATGGGCAGGATGAACGGCGAAAAGAGCAGCAGCGACCAGGGCGCCGCCTTCGCTTTTGAGCAGCTTTCGAGCCAATCGCCACACGAGGAGGGTGCAAATCAGATGGATGAGGAGATTTGTCAGGTGATACCCGAAGGGGTTCAGCCCCCAGATGGCATGGTCGATCGCGTACAGAAGGACTCCCACCGGCCGGTAAAACGGCAGTTGGCCCACCGGAGTCCACCAGACTCCGCTGCTGGTCTCGGTTAAGGTCGACTGAGTGAAAAGGGTGGGCAGTTGCTGCCAAGGCAGGTGGTGGACGTCGTTGACGTAGATGAACGTATCCAGGATGAAGGCATTGGTCAGGCTGCTGGCGTGGAGCAGGGCGGTAAAGGCCAGGAGGAGGGCCATGGTCACATGATGGGGCCGGGCTCGCTCGGGAGTGCTATCGCTCTGTTCCATGAGTCAGACAAACCGTGGCTGTCTTCCGACGTTCGAAGACAATCTAATGGGAAAAGGCAAGAAACTGGAAAAGAAAACTGGGTGGGAGATGAGGACCCGGACAGAAACCGGTCGGAATTCTACCAAACCAGGGCGATGACCCCAACGCTGAATCCCGCGGCTCCCCCAACGAGAAGGACCTTGCTTCCTGGCTTGAGCCGTCCTTCCTTCTGGGCCCTTGACAGGCAAATCGGGATGCTTGCGGCCGCCGTATTGCCGCAGTCGCGGATAGCGAAGATGCAGCGGTGGCTCGGGATTCCGGTTCTCTCGGCGATATCCAATATCAGGACTTCGGTCACCTGATGAGAGCAGACAACATCGACCTCTTCCGGCTTCCACCCAACCCTGTCAAGAAGCCTCTTCACGGCTGCGGGGATATATTCGACAGCCGCGTCCCGGAGTTTCCGGCTGTTCCCGCTGAAATAGGCGTGTTCTGGGCTCAACTGGTGCATGCTGCCACCTGCCAGGAGGGTTGCCCACCGCCAATGGTCGCCGTAAGACTCGAAATGGGAGGTCAAGATTCCGCGCCCGTTTGCGTCGGGGTCGCCCCTGAGAACGGCTGCCGCTCCGGCATCTCCGAGGGTCAGGGCGGCCATGTTCGTTCGCAGCTCTTCGATCGACTGAATGTTCCAATTGATCCCCAAAGAGAGAGTCTCGCCCACAGCCACTAGGGCGGTTCTGGCTTTTCCAGCCCGAATATGGGACTCAGCGATGTCGATCCCATTCAGGAAACTATTGCATGCGTTCTTAACATCAAATACCTGGGCATTCCTCGCCTCGAGCTTCTCCTGAAGGATATTGGCGGTTGCCGGTTCCGTGATGTCCTGTGCGCAAGAGGCGAAAATGAGGAGGTCGATATCGTTGGCGTCCATTGAAGACTGGTCAAGAGCCAGCTTGGCGGCGTTCACCGCCAGGTCCGAGGCTTGGGTCCCATCTTCCCGGTAGCAACGAGACGCCGTTCCGGTGAGCCTCTCGATCAATCCCTTCGGGATCCGAAACTGCGTTGTATCATAAACCCTGCGCTCTACCTCTTCAGAGGTCACTCTCTGCTCCGGCAGGTAGTACGCAATTCCTTCAATTGTCGCTTTGTGGCCCATTAAGTAATCCTCAATATTGATAATCGGATGGATTGTCTACCTTCTTCAGACAAAGATAGCTCAATCAAAGAAAAGAAACCGGAATTTTTTTCTCGCCCCAGAAGTTGGCGATGTCCTTACCCCACTCTCTTTGGTCGCCGCCCCTATGCTCGTCTATCGAGCCGCATATCGTCCCGGTTGCGGCTTTATCATGTCCCACACTGGACAGCCGAGCGGCTGACCTAATCCCTAGGAGGCCCCCCAGTCACCAACGCCCTGGTCATTTTCGACCTGGTGCAACAGAGGAAAAGGCTGAATACAACCCTCCTCTTACATTAACAATCAGATACCTAAAACGTTACACTCGGTTGCGGAGGTTCGGGCGCTTATAGAGAAGAGCCAAAGTCCACTTTCGGCCATTGGCCGAGATCTTCTACACAATCTGAACGATTCTGTCAATGCTTTTTTTCGCCTTGAGTCCTTTTTCCCATAAGGAGTTAAGGAGGAACCGGGCTTTGAAACCAAGGCTGAACTGTGTTCCGGGGGAGCGCCAGCCGGCAAAAAAGGGTTAGGTAATACAGAAAATCCGCCCCTTTGGCGCGCAACCCGTTTTTTGACAATAGGTTACACGGCTCAGGCCCGTTTCACTCACCGACAATGATATCCAGGATATGCATGCGGCTGGGCTTTCGGGTCGGCGGGGGCGGGGGCACGGCTCGGGGTCTTCTCGTAGGGGGCTTTTTGTCAGGGAGGTTACTTTGTACCAACCTGAGTCCCAATTCGAAGATCGAGTCTTCATTCCGGTCCGCCCGGGCGATTATGGCTTTTATCTGGATAAGGGTCCCACCGATTCCCTTGTCGTCTTTCTGAACGTTCAGCTCAATTTCCGAATCGATAGGCAGGAAGATCGGGCTTTCGAGGAGGGCGCTGTCACGGCTCAGATTCCTCAACCTTCCCTGGATCTTCTCGTCCGGGCTGTCCGCTGGATGGAAGACCACCGGCCGGCTCACATCAGTCCGTGGGTGGTTACGTCTTCCCTTGCGAAGAGAGCGGTGGTCGTCCGAAAAGAACATCTTGTCTGCCATATCTCTACCTCTTTGGCCAATCCGGCCGCGGGGCAATTATCCGCTTAATTATACCTTCTTATTTCAACTATCCCATGCCTAAAGTCTTGGCGGGCGAGCGTCAGGCCTCGTCGATCTCGGCGCAGAGTCCAATTTCCTCGAGAACTCCTTTCACCTGCCTGCATCTCTCCACACCGTCCACGATGACAATCGCCCGGCCTCTGGTATGGGCTTCCATCGTGATGGCCTGGGCGCGATCGCGTGTGCATCCAGTAGCCTTCTGAACCTGGGAGACCACCCGACCGAACACATGAACCTCATCATTATAAAGGATTACTTTCCAGGGTGGGCCTGTGCTGGTCCCTGTCCCCGTTTCCTTTTCTTCGAGTTCGATAGGCATGGAGGCTTACTGACATTTCAGGGGGCCAACGGTCGTGAAAGCCCCCTCCGGACTCCCCTGATTCCTGGAGATTTTCTCCTTCGGCTTCACAGCCCCGCAAAACAATCTATCTGGTTGGCGACTTGCCCGTCAAGAACTGATCTACCATATTGTTTGCCTCCGGGTCATGTTCATTCGTCATAAGGACCGTACTGAGCACGTGTTCATGTGCGGACAGTGCATGTCAAACGAAATCGGCATGTGTTAGAATATTACGGAAATAGTTTAACGCTTATTGAGAACTGCATTTTCAATGGAACTCTTTTGTCAGAGGCAAGTGACATCGTCCGTCGGCTCAGCGGGAGCTTCGCCCTCCCGTGGTCGACCGAATGAGTGGAATGGGAGGGCGAGGCTCCTGCCGAGCCGCAATTGGGTGTTCCTTTTTCTTTGCAGTCTTCAATAGGACGGATGGCGGAATAAGCAGGTTCGGTACAACCAGGATAGGGTTCTGATGATAGGAAGTGTAGTCAAGAAACTGTTCGGTACCAAAAGCGATCGGGATATTCGACAGCTCGTTCCACTGGTCGAAGAAATCAACGCTGTGGACAATAAAGTCTCCGCAATGAGCACGGAGCAGCTCCGCGCGAAAACGGATGAGTTCAGGCAGCGGCTCGACCAGGGGGAAACGCTGGACGATATCTTGCCCGAGGCCTTTGACGTGGTCCGGGAAACGGCGAAAAGGATCATCGGAGAGCGGCCGTTCGACGTTCAGCTCATGGGCGCCATAGTTATCCATCAGGGGAAAATCGCGGAAATGGCAACGGGTGAAGGAAAGACCCTGGTGGCCACGATGCCCGCCTATCTGAACGCACTCGCGGGAAAAGGCGTTCATATTGTCACGGTGAACGACTACCTGGCGCGGCGGGACGCAAGCTGGATGGGGCCAATCTATGAGGCCCTGGGGCTGACTGTCGGGTCCATCCAGAGCGAGATGGGGGAGGAGGAACGTCAACAGGCGTACAACTCGGATATCACCTATGGAACCAACAACGAGTTCGGATTTGATTACCTCCGGGACAACATGAAGCACGACCCGGCCCTGAAAGTCCAGCGGGGGCATCACTACGCCATCCTTGACGAGATCGACAATATTCTCGTCGACGAGGCCCGGACTCCGCTCATCATCTCCGGTCCCGTGGAGCGAGACAACCAGCAGTTCGAGGGCCAACGAGATCGGGTGGAAAGGCTCTACCGCCGGCAGTTGGACCAGGCGCGGGACCTTACGAACAAGGCGAAACGGCATTTGGATGAGGAGAAGACCGAAGAGGCGGGAATCGCCCTGCTCAAAGTCCGGATGGCGATCCCGAAGTACGCCGGATTCCGCCGGCTGATGGAAGACGCGGACACCCAGCGGCTGGTCAGCCAGACCGAGATGAACGTTTTGCGGGACAAGCAGATGAACGAGCTTGTCGAGGAGCTCTATTTTACCGTAGACGAGAAGTCCCGTTCCGCCACCTTGACGGAAAAGGGGCGGGATTACCTTTCGCCGAGCGACTCCGAGGAATATGTCGTACCCGAAATCGCCGAAAAGCTCCATGAAATCGATGAGAGCACGGAACTCCATTCCGAAGAGAAGCAGAAACAGCGGATGGAGCTGTACCAGGAGTTCGATCAGAAAACCGAACGCGTTCATACCGTCGATCAGCTCATCAAGGCCTTGACGCTTTTCGAGGTCGACGTTGATTATGTGATCCAGGACAACAATGTGGTTCTCGTGGATGAATTCACCGGCCGGCTCATGCCTAACCGCCGGTTGAGCGATGGATTGCACCAGGCAATCGAAGCGAAGGAAAGAGTCAAGGTAGGCGCGGAAAATCAGACCGTTGCGACGATTACCTTCCAGAACTACTTCCGAATGTATGAAAAATTGGCCGGAATGACGGGGACGGCGGACACGGAGGCGGAGGAATTTCAGAATATCTACAAACTGGATGTGGTGGTGGTTCCCACCAATATGCCTATGGTCCGGGGCGATAATCCGGATTCGATCTTCAAGACGGAACGAGAGAAATTCGACGCGATTGTGGAAGAGATTGCAGAGCTGGACAAGAAAAAGCAGCCCGTTCTCGTAGGAACCGTTTCGATTGAGAAGTCAGAGCGCTTGAGCAAGAAGCTTCAGCGAAAACGCATACCTCACCAGGTGCTCAATGCGAAACACCATGAGAAAGAGGCAGAAATCATTGCCTTGGCGGGACAGCCCGGCGCTGTGACCATTGCTACCAACATGGCGGGTCGGGGGACGGACATCAAGCTCGGTCCAGGAGTCGTGGAGATGGGCGGGCTGCACATCATTGGATCGGAACGCCACGAAAGCCGCCGAATCGACAACCAGCTCCGGGGCCGCGCCGGACGCCAGGGAGACCCCGGCTCCTCCCGCTTTTACCTCTCCCTAGAAGATGATCTCATGCGCCTTTTCGGCTCCGACCGGGTGCAGAAGCTGATGGAAAAGATGGGGATGGAAGATGGAGAGGTCATCGAGCACAAATGGGTGACCAAAGCTATCGCGACGGCGCAGAAGCGCGTTGAGATGCGCAATTTCGATGTCCGGAAGCGCCTGCTCGAATACGACGATGTAATGAACAAACAGCGGGGGTCCATGTACCGTTGGCGCGATCAGATTCTCCGGAGCGAAGAGGAGATAGCCTCTCTGGCGGAGCTCAAGTCGCAGTTTTTTGAGATAGTCGACGGGTTGATCGAAGAGGAAGTCGCGGCATTCTGTTCGGAGAATACTGGACCGGAGGACTGGAACCTCGTTCCGTTGCAGGATTGGTCGCTTCGGCACCTTGGAGTTCAGTTCGACTCGGCCCAATTCCAGAACCCGGAACAGACTTCCGAGGATGTAAAGGCGCTGCTCCGGACCGAAACGGAAAGAAGGTTCGACGATAAGGTAGCCCGAATCGGCGAAGAGAACATCAGGCGTCTCTACCGAGACGTCTTTTTGTATGCAATCGACTCCAAGTGGCGGGAGTACCTTTATTCACTCGATAGCCTGAAGGAATCCGTCCACCTTCGCGCTTACAGCCAGCGGGATCCCATCATCGAGTACAAGAAAGAATCCAGCGAGATGTTTTATGAGCTGGTCCACAGCATCGAGACGGATGCCGTCAGTCTGCTAATGCGGGTCGAGATCCGCGATGAACCCCAGCGCCCCACCCTGGCCGCTGCACGAAGAAGAAGGCCTCTCGCCGCGGCTTCGGCTCGGCACGCAAGCACGCAGTCTTTTGACCGCGACGAGCCGACGGAACGCGCGTCACAGAGCGGCGCCCCGCAGCCACGCCGCATCGCCCAGAAGGTCGGCCGGAACGCCCCTTGTCCCTGCGGAAGCGGAAAGAAGTATAAGAAATGCTGCGGGGCGTAGACTCTCCGGGAATTTCATTCAATACTAGATTGTCGGGGGATCGCCCAATACGGGCGCAGGTCGGGTCAGCAGTCGTCGGATTCGCAGAGTCGTCCTATCCGGACTTCCCCGCCTACCGCTTCCAGTCGTATTGCCTTGGTGATACGAGGCGTTTCTTGCGTTGTCGCCACCGCTGAATTCCCCTTGATCCGGATTGTGGCGCCCGGAGAAGCGGCCTCAATCCCTTCGGTCAAGGATCCGAATGGCTGAGATTCGGTGCCTATAGGCTCAGGACCCTGGTGGCCGAAATCGACATAGGTTGTGGCCAACACCGGAATATCCACCCCCTTCGTGTCAAGTGAGCCGGTTCCAATCATCGGCTCACCCCCGGGGTGATCCTCTCTGACCGAGTAAACGATCGCCAGCGCAGCGCACGCAGCGACGGCCGCGACTGCGAAAGCTTGTTTCCATCCGGGCCCGGCGAACAGAGTCCTCAATGATTCGGACCACATGGAGTTGCCCGACCCAACCGGCTGCTGCCTCGAATTCGTCTCTTCGGCCAGCCGCACCATCACCTTTCGGCTCGAGTTCTCTGCAACCGCGCTTGCGCGCAGGTTTTCCTCTTTCATTGCCGGGACGATTTTCTCCCACCGGGCGTAGATGGCCGCAACCTCGGGGCTTGAACGCCTCGCTTCTTCGACTTTTCGGGCGGTTTCCCGGGTGGCATTACCCAGTAGAACATCGATGATGTCGGACTCTGTCAATTTTCGCGAATTCATCTCATGAAATCCCGGGAGGCATGATCTCCCGCTTCTCCAAGCTTTCCCGCAGCTTTTTCAGCCCTCGAAGGAGCCGCATCCGAACCGTGCTTTCCTTTAATCCGAGGCGCCTGGCAATCTCGTTCGGAGGCTCCTCGCTGATCAACCGCATATAGAGGATCGCGCGATACTTGTCGCCCAATTTGGAGAGGCAATCCATGACGAGGTTCTGAGTTTCCGCCAATGACGCCTCCGCCGCCGGGCTTTTGGAATCTGAACCTCTGACGACGCCGGGTACCGCGCCTCCTTCATCGGGTTGATCATCAATTCGGACAGTTCGAGGTCGTGTTCCTTCCTTTCGGTGATAGTCCAGCCGCTTATTACGAACGATCTTCATCAGCCAGGGACCGAACCGGTCTCGCCGGCGGAGGCTCCCCAGCCGGCGATAGGCCGCCAGAAAGGCCTCCTGAAGTATGTCTTCACTGTCGCTGTTAGATAAGGTCCTCCCACAGAGGTAACCGAGTACAATCGGAGAGTAGCGTTCCATCAATACGCGGAATCCTTGGTCGTCCCCATCCAGGACCCGTTCGATGAGCGCATGGTCCTCCTCTTTTGATAATTCCTCCGGCGGTGGTCTTTCGAGTGAGTGAAGACCCCGGGAATCTGAACGAGAAGTCTGGGTCAACCGCGTCCTTCTCTCTAGTCGGACCGACTTCACTTGGCTGTAAGATCTGCTTTAGCAAGGACATACACACGGGTCCGTTGTCAACACGTAATACTACCACCTACCTCCATAGACGAACAATCTTTCCGCCCCGTCACATTTTCAATCCTCCGATGCTTCAGACCCATCGAGCCGTTCTGGTTAGGCGGACGTACAGGGGGAAGGAGAGAAGTCGGAATGGATTCTGAGGCAGAGGCGAGAAAGTTCAGAGCTCCCCCTCGGATTCAAGGTGAAGCGGGCGTTCGGACCCTTTGAAGGTGTCGCGCAGGGTGCGGAGGAAGTTGTGCAGCAGGGTTGGGAAACTCCGCTGAATCTTCGTGGCGGGTGACTCGGCAGCCATTTTCCCCACGCCGGTCGTAATCCCAATTCGGGCAATCCCATTCACAGCCTTGATTCTTACTTTCTTTCCCCCGATCGGGGCGATTTCACTGGTCCAGTTTCTTGCCGGGTCGGCTTTGATGCGGATAAGTCCGTTCCACGGGGCAGCGGCGATACCTTCCGTCAGCGTGTTGAATGGTTGCGAGAAGGTCCCGCTCCCTCCATCAGGGTATCCAAAGTCTACCCATTTCGCATCCTGGGGAACGCTGCCTGGGTCGTTTGGATCGGTGCCGAGGGCAACTTCTTCACCATCGATGACCCCGTCGATATCTGAGTGGGCGTTATTCGGGTTGGTGTTGTTGGTGTACTCACCGAAATTCGTGAGTCCATCGCCGTCCGGGTCCTCACTGCCATTGGGAACCAACGGATCAAAGCCATGCGTTTGTTCCCAGTTGTCGGGCAACCCGTCTCTATCGGTGTCGGTGTTGGTCGGGTCCGTACCGAACGACAAGACTTCATCACCGTCTTCCAAAGTATCACCATCGGAGTCCACACTATTTGGGTCCGTTCCGGTATCAGCCGGGCCTAAGTAGATACCCGTGTTGGTTTCAACGACATCCAGCAATCCGTCCCCGTCGGTATCCCCATCCGGTTCGTTGGGATTTGTACCCAACTCGACTACTTCCTCTCCGTCTAAGAGAGTGTCTTCGTCCGTATCGGGGATGCTGGGATTCGTGCCCGTGTGTGCCGGGTCTATGAAATTGCCGTCATTAGTCTCGACTATGTCAGGCAGACCATCCGAGTCGGAATCGGCAGTAAACACGTAGGGGTCTGTAATAAAGAGGAGCACCTCATGGCCGTCCAGGAGACCGTCTTCGTCCCAATCCTCATCGAAGGGGTTGGTTCCTGTGTCGTTGACGCTCACAAAGTTTCCCGTGTTTGTTTCGAACAGGTCCGGCAAGGTGTCGCCGTCGATGTCCGTAACGTCGATTAAGATGAAGATCGAAAACCCGGTCAGACCGAATACGGTTGCCACGTTCAAGGATGAATCCAGGAGCGTGGGTAGACGGGTGAAGGGACCGCTCACTGTGGAACCGGAATAGACGGCCAGCATCGATTCGTCTAATCCGGTTATCTCCGATTCCAGGTACTCGAAGGTCACATCCGCAGTCAAGCTCGTGCGGTCGGTTGAAATGTCCCAAGTGACATCGGCAATGGCTGTGAGATCGGGCACGACCACGGCGGTATCTTCCCGCGTGAGGGTCACCGTGGTCAGACTGCTGCTGTCACCGGAATCGAAATCGATTATCGTCCGTGCCGTCCCGTATTCCTCCGGCAGCGGGTCGCCGGAGGGGTCGGCCTCACTGACGGTCGATGTCGTCGAGATACCGGATCCGAAGATCACATACGCCTCCCCGGCGTTCGTGCGCCCCTCCGAGGGTCCGTCGGCCTCATTGGCGCCCAGCAGGAGGTCATCCAGGCCATCATCATTGAAGTCGCCCACGTTCAGCGCGGACCAAGAAAGCCTGTCACCTGCCGATGCGCCGAAGATAGTCACGTCTTCATCGCTGGTGGCCAGGTCGATGGTTGCGGGAAGGCTCGATGAGCCGAAGATCACATACGCCTCCCCGGCGTCCGTGCGCGTCTCCGACGGGCCGTCGGCGAGAAAGGCTCCCAGGACGAGGTCGTCAATTCCGTCCCCGTCCAGGTCCCCCACTGTTAACGCTTCTGCCCTGGTGAGCAAGTCACCGGCCGAGGCGCCGTAGATTGTCACGTCTTCGTCGCTGCTCGCCAGGTCGATCGTCGCGGGGAGGCTCGCCGAGCCAAAAATCACATAGGCCTCCCCAGCGGCGTCGCTGCGCGCGTCCAACGGGCCGTCGGCCCTGTTTGCACCCAGGATGAGGTCCTCGAGGCCGTCCCCGTTCAGGTCGCCCACTGTCATTGAGCCTTGATAGGTCAAATAGTCCGCGGCCGTGGCGCCGTAAATCGTCACGTCCTCTCCGCTGGTATTCAAGTCAATTGTCGCAGGGAAGCTGCTCGAACCAAAAATGATGTACGCTTCCCCCGCCCAAACCCGTGCCTCCAAAGGACCGTCGCCGAAGAATGTACCCAGGATAAGGTCATCCAGCCCATCTCCATTCAGGTCGCCCACCATTAACGCGTCATCCCAGGGGAGAAAGTCGTTGGACGTGGCGCCGTAAATCGTCACGTCTTCGTCGCTCGTATTCAGGTCGATCGTCGCCGGGAGACTCGCCGAACCGAGGATGACATATGCCTCTCCGCCTTGCGCGCGTGTGTTCTGATGGGCCGTCAGCCTGCGGTGCGCCCAAGATGAGGTCACCGAAACCGTCCCCGTCCAAGTCCCCGACTGTCAACACGCCGCCTTGGGTCATGAGATCACCCTCTGTTGCGCCGTAGATGGTCACGTCTTCATCAGAGCTCGCCAGGTCGATGGTTGCAGGCAAGCTCGACGAGCCGAAGATCACATACGCCTCTCCGGCAACATTTCGCGCTTCAGCCGGGCCGTCGGCCCTGGATGCCCCTAAAATTAGATCGTCAATCCCATCTCCATTCAAGTCGCCCATCTCTATCGCCGCGTAAAAACCGTCTTCGTCGGTCAGTTTGTCACCAGCCGTGGCGCCGTAAATGATCACGTCTTCTTCGCCTTTGGCCAGATCGATGATAGAAGGCAGGTTAGAGGAACCAAGAATCACATAGGCTTCTCCGGCATCGGTGCGCGCCTCCGAGGGTCCGTCGGCCCCCAACGCCCCCAGGATGAGATCATCGATACCGTCCCCGTTCAGGTCACCCACCTTTATCGCGTCCCCATTTGTCAGGATGTCATTGGCATTCGCGCCATAGATGGTTACGTCGGGGGCGGTTCCGGCAATTCCGGCGATGTCCTTCGTGCCCGCGAGGGATGACGAGCCGAAGTATATATACGCCGCCCCGGCTTCAGTTCCCACCGACAGACCGGAGGCAGCACTGGAGCCCAGGACCATGTCGGCGACGCCATCCCCATTCAGATCACCCGTGGCCATCAGGGTCCCCAATATGCTGCCCCCCGCCGCGCTGCCCGACGGCAGGAAATCTCCGGCGCTGCCGCCGTAAATAGTCACATCCTCCTCGCCGTTGGCAAGGTCAATCGTACTGGGCATCTGGGCCGAGGCGAGTCCCGGACAGACCACAACGAACGGCGCCAGAACCAGTGGGAGGATCGGTCTCAACAGCCGCAACGGTTTCATCCGGCGAGAGTTACGGGCGAAAACAATCAGATTCTGCAAATAAGAAAGGGCGCAACGCACGAAGACTGCGTGAATCAGCTTCGTTCGACTGCGCCCTGGACTCAAAACCATTGCCCCCCTCCTCACATGTAGGTCCAGCACTCAAATGCTGCTGTGACGGCTATTTGCTAAAAATGATTAAAACCGATTTATGTACAGCTTTTCTCAAATTATAGCATATCCGCCTCGGCCCTGGGAAAGTGTGTGGGGTGAAGGAGGAAAGAGGTGGATTGTCTACCGTGTGGCGGCCTAGAATCCACCCTCGGATTCGGGGTAGGGCGCGCCTTTGGATCCTATGAAGGTGTCGCGGAGGGTGCGGAGGAAGATCAGGAGGCTCCACTTCTCCTCAGTGAAAGGAACGCGAACATAACAGGTCTCATTCACTCCAAACATCGTGCTTTCTGAATCATATGAGATGTAGTTGTCATATCCTGATCCATGTTCGTAACCAAGGCCGCCTCTCCGTACTCGGAACCCTGCGGCGAGGCGCGCGCATGACAACTCGTCTTGGTCGTTTGCCGACCCTATCGCCTCTGCCGTCCCATTTCTTGAAATGCCAGCCAGAACGGCATATCCTTACCTCTGGATACCTTGGAAAGCTTAGGACTTTCGGGACCCGTGAAAGGAAAGAATGATTCTCGCAGAAGAAATCCGAAGCCTGAAACGCCGTCCGGAATTGCTGGCGCCCGCGGGAAAATGGAAAGCTCTTGAAGCGGTCCTGGAAGCGGGAGCAGATGCCGTCTATTTGGGCGGTAAACAATTCCAAATGCGGTCACATCGAAAGGATTTCCATTTTGATGATAGGGGTGGAGGTTGTGGACGAAACAGGCGACCCCGATCCGGAACGATGCGACCTGTATCTGGAAAAACTGAAGAACGACGGTCTCCTCGTCGGCAAGACGGGTCACGATCGAAACGTACTAACTTTCATGCCTCCTCTGACAATTACGGCGGAGCAGATCTCGGAAATAGTGGACGCGTTGGACCGGCTGTAGATTCCTATTGGATGGACTCCCGTTTTTCGGGCGATCCGCGGGACAATGAAAGAACTGTTTGAATTGATAGCACGCAAGAAGGCGCTCATTGCTTTCTGGACGGCTGTGGTTGTGGTCTGGGTCGTCCTGATGGGGAGCCTGATCAAGCGCGAATATTGGATTCCCAACATCCCAGGTACGGGAGATCTTATTGCCCGTTGGGACGAAATCGGCAGTCAGCCTCTCGAATCGTGGATGGCTATTCAGTTTCAGGGAAGAACCATTGGGTATTCTCACTCACTGCTTCAGCAGAAGGAGAGAATAGACTCAGAGGGCGAAAAACAAACGGTTGTCGCCATTATGAATGAGACGAAGGTTTGCATCGCCGTCTTGGGAGAAACGAATAACATTCACATTCAGACGGGAGTCGATCTTGATCGCCAGGGGGAAATGCAATCTTTTCAGCTTCTTATGAATTCGGAAGGTCACCGGACTTACGTCACAGGCACGCGCTATGGCAACCTATTGGAGACGACAATCAATGTGGGGGGCAGGTCGGAACGGAAGACTATCGACATAGAGGGGGATTCTCTCATCTCCGATATATTCAATCCGATGACGATGCTCAGCCCGGATCTCGAACCAGGGATCGTCTACGGAGTTCAAATGCTCGATCCGCTCAGCCTGACGCCTATCCGAGCCAAGCTACGGCTGGTCAAGGAGGAAACCGTTGCCCTGGATGAAGGAGACGTGGTCTGTGAGTTGGTTGAATTGGATTATCATGGCGCCCTTCTCTATTCCTGGATCGATCTCGAGACAGGCGAAGTGCTCCGGGTGGATACTCCTCTGGGATTGAGACTTGAAAAGGTCCGGCTCGGCCCGCCCGGCTGGGAAGACGATCCCTGCCAATGGCTCGATTCCGATTCCCTGCAGCGGACCGGCGACCTGGCGAAGAAGACCGCTGTTCTTCTTACGCGCGTCCCCGCCGACTTTACCCTTCGGGAGGAAGTCTGCCTGATGTTGAGCGGTTTCCCGGTCGAGGACTATGCGGACGGTCTGGCTGGTCCCAGACAGACTTTAGAGGGACATGTAGTTCGCATTCGATCGATCGATCCCGACTTGGTGGCTGCCTCGTCGCTGTCATTTGCAGAGATTAGCAAGCAGCATCGGCAATTCCAGAAAGACCTCGATTCCACATTCTATGTCCAGGCGAACGACTCGGGTATTCAAAGGAAAACGGCGGAAATCGTGGCTGGAGAAACTGATACCTGGGAGGCTGCCCAGAGAATCCACGAATGGGTCTATTCCAACGTGCGCAAGAAGATCACATTCAGTGTTCCGTCGGCCGTAGAGGTGTTTCGGACTCTGTCAGGCGACTGCAACGAGCACACTGTGCTCTTTGCCGCCATGGCGAGGGCAGCAGGTATCCCTACGCGGATTATCATAGGCCTTGTCTACAGCGACCAACAAGATTTGGGAGAGTCCAGATATTACTACCATGCCTGGCCCGAGGTATATGTCGGAACCTGGGTTCCCATGGATCCTACCCTCGGCCAGACCATTGCCGACGTGCGACACGTCCGCCTCATAGAGGGGGAAATTGCCGCCTGGATCAGGCTGCTCGGCGTGGTCGGGCAGATGCGGATCGAGATCCAGGACTGCGTGAGCTGACCCGCCGGGAAAGCCCCCAATCAGCCTTTCGGCTCAATCGTTTCCTGACCGTTCATATAAGGCCGCAGTGCTTTGGGAATAATGACCGAACCATCCCTCTGCTGGTTGTTCTCCAGGATGGAGATCAGGATCCGAGGAGAGGCGATGGCGGTGTTGTTCAGAGAGTGGGCGAATCTGAGTTTATTGCCTTCGTCTCGATACCGGATGTTCAGCCGCCGGCATTGGAAGTCGTGGAAGGTCGAGCAGGAGTGAGTCTCGCCATAGCTGTTCCGGCTGGGCATCCAACACTCAATATCGTGCTTTCGGATCTGGCCTTGTCCCAGATCCCCCGCGCACACGGCCACTACGCGGAAGGGCAGTCTGAGTGCCTGGACGATCTCTTTCGAGTTGCCCAGGAGAAGCTCGTGCTGCTGCCTTGAGACTTCCGGATCATTCTCGCAAAGGATTACCTGCTCCACTTTCTGGAATTGGTGTACGCGATACAGACCCTTCGTATCCTTGCCGTGGCTCCCGGCCTCGCGTCGAAAACAGGGGGATATACCAGCCAAATAAACCGGCAACCGCTCATTGGGCAGTATTTCGCCGGCGTAATAGGACATCAAAGTGACCTCCGAGGTCCCGATCAAACTCAGCTCATCCCTTTCCACCCGATAGGACTCCTGCTCATGCAGCGGGAATTGGCCGGTCCCGATCATGCACTCGTCCTTGACGAGAACCGGAAGAATCATCGGCGAGAAGCCTTTCTGGGTCAAGGTCTCCGTGGCGAACCGGAGGGCCGCCATCTCCAGTAAGGCGCCTTCATTCTTCAGCGCGTAACTGCGTGTCCCCGCGAGTTTGACTCCTCGGGGGACGTCGATGATATCGAGCAGCTCCCCCAGCTTGATGTGATCCCGAGGCTCGAAATCGAACTTCGGTGGATCACCGTAACGCTCCAGCTCGACATTGTCTTCCTCCGATTTCCCTTCCGGAACGTCTTCGGCCGGGACGCTGGGGACGGTGAGCATCAATGCTTCAAACTGACACTCGAGCCCCTTGTGCTGTTCCTCTTTTGATTTGACCGCGTCCGAGAGTTCCTTCATTCGGGCGACCATTTTCTGCTTCTCTTCTCCCTGGAGCTTTGGGACTTCCTTGGACCCTTTGTTCCGCTCCGCGCGCAACCGCTCAATCGCGAACAGAAGGTCACGTTTTTCCTGGTCGGTCCGCAGAATCTCGTCAACATCGCACGGGATTCTCTTCAACTCGGACGCCCTGCGAATCTGATCCGGATTTTCACGAATAGTCTTGATGTCCAGCATCAATCAGGCTCCTTCACTCGCTAAAATGCATCATATCCGGACGCGATATCTTCTCATCATACTGACAGTAGGCCATCGAAAGGCGAGAGGATTCTGTGGAGCCCGATAATCCCCCACTCTTTCCGGGGCCCACGGAGCGCCTTTCGCGAGTCTATCAAGATAACCTATCAGGCTCGCAAAGGAAACCCTCGGGGAAGGGCTGTCGCGAGAAATGACTGGCCTCGCTCCGCGACCTTCTATGCGGCGGAAGCCGGGAGGGCAAGCCCAATTCAGCAAAACCTCTCCTTTTCTGGGGCATTTCGCCCGGACGATTGTCGTCATCGAATCACGTTATGTTAACCTGTGCATATCTAGCTTTTTTCCATGGGACAGCTCGGCAATGGGCCGGTGTCGGCCGATCTGTTGGCTTATATTCTTGGGGCTAACTCTTTGACACTCTGCCAGATACGGACTAAAATAAGGCGGCCTGTGCAGCGGTATTATGCACGCGGAGTTTCCCTGGGGGGCACGATGCCCTCTTCAATAACCTAACAGGCGGTCTATGTCTGTCGCACACAAAACACCCGCAGCCACCCTCACCGTCGAAAAAGGCCGGGAAAAGGGTACTCGTTTCATTCTGACCGGCAAGCTAACCGCCTTCGGCCGCGATCCATCCAACCACGTTCATCTGATCGATGAGGAAGTGTCCCGATATCACACCAAGATCGTCACGCGGGACAACCGCTACGTCATTGCCGACCTGAATTCCACCAACGGGACTCTGGTCAACGGCGAGAAGATAACCGAGCAAGTCCTCAACTCGGGCGACGCCATTGTTCTGGGCAAGACCGTCTTTCTGTTTGAAATGCATCCTGAAGGAATTGCAGAAGAGAGGAAAGAGTCCGAAGAACCCCTTGTTCGCGTCGAGGCAGAATCGGGTGATCGGTTGCTCCGAGCCGATGAATCAGCGCTCGTCCGTGCGAGAGCCCTCAAGACAGTGCCGCACGATGCGGACCGGCGCAATATCCAGATTATTTTTCAGCTGTTTGATCTTGTCCATTCCGCCTGCGACCCGGAGGAGCTTCTCCATCAAACCGTGGACCTCATGCTCTCGCTTGTGCCCGCGCGGAGAGCAATGATACTGCTCTGCGATGAGGAATCGGGGGACATGAAGGTCTTTGCTCAGAGCCCTCCGGCCAAGGAAGGTGATGATGGACAACGGCCCCATGTCAGCCACACCATTGTCCAGTACGCCGTGGACCACAAGACCGCCGTCCTCACTTCCAATGCAATGACAGATTCACGGTTCGGCGAGAGGACGAGTGTCGTCGAGCACAAGATACGTTCCGTCCTGTGTGTCCCAGTCAGCACGGCCAGGGAAGTGTATGGGGTGATCTATTGCGACGGGGACGGTCGTAAGGTCCACTTCACGGAGGATGACCTGGAACTGGCGACCCTGATCGGCTGGGAGGTCGGAACCGCGATTGAGAGCGCGCGTCTCATGCAGGCTCACGGTGAGCAGGAGCGGCTCGCGGCGGTGGGCAACGTCATTGCAGGGCTCGCACACTGGATGAAGAATGTCGCTTCCTCCATCCAGATGGCTTCCCAACTTATCGACGATGCCATAGAGCACGAGAATATGAGTAACGTGAGCCGGGGGTGGACTCGCGCCAGGCGAGGCATCGACAAGCTGCTCCGGCTGGGAACCGACCTGCTCTACTATTCCCATGAGAAGAAGCTTCGCCTCGAACCCGCCAACGTGAACGAAATCATCGAGGAAATCTGTGACCTGCACATGGTCTCATTGAAGGAGGGGGCCATTCAGCTCCATCTTGGATCGACCGGGACTGAGATACCAATGGATCGGGAGGCACTTTCCTGCGCCATTGAGAATGTGCTCGCTAACGCCCTAGAGGCTGTGCAGACTGTGAGCGAAGACCCAAGGATTGATGTCTTGACCGGGATTGACGATGTCCGCGGGGCCCTGGTGATCGAAATCGCGGATAATGGCCCCGGGATCTCCGACGAAGAGGCAGCTCACATCTTCGATCTCTTTTACACCACGAAAGGAATGAAGGGGACCGGGCTGGGCCTCGCCGTATCCAAACACATCCTGGAAGCCCACGACGGCACGATTCAACTCTTCCCCAATTCTCCCCACGGCACGCGATTCGTCATCCGACTCCCTCTGCAGACCGACTGAAGCCTCTTTGGCAGGCCACCTCACCAGTATTTCTCGATGAGGGCCTTGGTTTTCAGGATCCCTTCCTCGGCGTCGCTCTCTCCTTCGAATTCAATGCAGATGGGGCCGTCGAAACCGACGGCCCTGAGGATCTTGAAGCAGCGGGGGAAATCGATATCCCGTTCGTCGCCATCGGCGTTGAACTTTCTGGTCTTGGCATGGACGTTTTTGGCGTAGGGTGCCGCCTTCTCGAGTTCTTCATACCGGGTTTCAGACGGAAAGTTGCCGAAATCGGGATTGGATCCGATCCATTCGGGATCGACCGCCTCGATAATCCGGATAATCTGGTCGGCTGAGGCGCTTGGTCCGCCATGATTTTCGATGAGCATCGGCATGTTGCACTCTTTGGCGGTCGGCAGCAGTTCCTTCAACCCCTCAATAGACCACTCGATCCCCTCTTTCCGGTCCATATCGGGATCTCGCGTCCATCCCAGATTAACGCGGGCCCTGGGCGCGCCCAGGGCCTTGGCGAATTGAATCATTTTCGCGGTCCAGGCGATTTGCTCTCGGCGTATGGCCGCATCCCGATGGCAGAGGTTCCCGTCTATCGTGAAACAGGTCAACTGACCGCCCGCGGTGGTCACGGCCTCTCGGAGAGCCGCCGCGTACTCCTCATCCTCGCGGTCCAGGAAGAGATTGTTCACCTCGATGCCGGGAATTCCCCGTTCCACGCACCACTTCGGGAAATCCAGAATGTCGATGGTCCCATCGGGCATGGCGTCCAGGTCGATGCCGATCTTTGACAGTTGCTCCAGTGTGTAACGACGCCTGAGAGAAGGCTTATAAGCCTTCATTTGAAACCGGTTGCTGTAAGAACAATTCGCTAAGATCATTTCTCTGTTTATCCTAACTTGTCGAGCGGTCCATGGGTTAATTGCGGACTTGGAGAAGGCAATTATGGGAATGAGGCTGCGGCCCGGAGGGATGCGATCCGCCGTAGCCGGACTGGGGCACCAGCCCGCCCCCGGCGGGCAAGCCCCAGGAACTCCCTCGCCAGCACGATGCGGAGGTTCCCGGACCTATTCGTTCACCACCGCGTCAAAGCAGAAGTGGCGCCACCTCTCGTTTTCGCAGGAGATGCGGAATGTCACGTCGTGCGATTCACCGGCCCATTGCGAGGTGTCCACACGAAACTCATTCCAGCCTTGTCGGTTCTCGTGGGTCTGGTCCAGGACCTTCAAATCATCGACATACACCTGGAAGTACACGGACGTTGTCCGGTACCGGGCGGCCAGGTCGGTGATTCCTGTGGCTCCGGAAATAGCCGATCCCAATTGAACTTGGGGGTACGTGATAAGAAGGTCCGCATTGTCGACGGGGTGAGCCCACAGGCAGTCGCGCAGTTCTCCGCCGGATTTCTGCTTCGACTGGCATACGGTATCCCAGGTGTTGTCGCTGAACAACCATCGGTTTTTCAGGATGCCTTCGTCGTCCGGCCCGCGCTCTTCCCCCCGGATGTAGGTCGGGCGGACATCGAACCGATCGGGCCGCATGATCTTTCCGTCATCGAATACCCGTCGTATTTCCGCCTTCTGGATTTCCGTTTTGAAATCGTATGTTACCGGAGTTGTTCCCGGTCGCACATCCGCCTGGGCGAGTTGGGCCTCCTTTTCCCGGGCCGTGAAGCCGTTGAAGGCGAAATGCCTCCGGTGGTTGTCTTTCCCGGAAGCTGACACTTCGAAGGCCACGGTCTGCGAGGTTCCCGCCCATTTCTCGGTCTGGAGCCTGTATCGTCGCCAGCCGGGGATATTCTTGTGCTCCACCTTATGCACCGACTCGCCTGCAACTCTGATTTCAAAGGTCACGGCCGGGCCGTTCTTTCTTGTAAGAGCGAAGTCCGTCAGCCCGAAAACGCCTTGAAGAACATTCCCCATCGGCACTTCAGGAAACTCGATGACGACGGGAACGTCCATCGGTGGGTGGGACCATACGACATCCTGAGCAAAGCTGTTGCTGATCTCGCGGGCGCGCGCCACAGACATCCAACGGTCCTTTCCCCATTTCCAGCGACCGTGATAATTCGTCGGTGGATTTATGTGGGGCTTCTCAACCCATTCGGGCGATTCTGGTTGCCCCTTAACGCTGACTCTCGCCTCGTTCAGTCGTCCCCTGAAATCATACAAAACCTCCGGTGCTCCAGGCAGGGTGGGGGAGGAGCCCTCCTGCTTTGGAATTTCAGCGAACCTGTAAGTGGATATCGCGGGCTGGAAGTTCTGGCTGATCCGGCAAGGGAGGAAGGAGGCGGCACTCAGAGCGGGGCCATCGAAGACTAGCCGGAGGATGCCCGTTTGACTGCAGTAATCCCTCTTCCAGCTCGATGTCATGTCGAATACGAAATTCCCCAAGCTGTAGGCAATTACCCCACCGTTGTACCATTCAATAGGCTGGAGGACATGAGGATGATGACCGATCACGGCCGAAGCGCCGGAGTCGATTGCCAGGCGCCCCAGCGACTTCTGGCGTTCATTCGGCATCAAATCGTATTCCTTCCCCCAGTGGACGGAGAGAACGACCGCGTCGGAGATTTCAAGGGCAGACTGGATATCTCGCTTCACCTGTTCCTCCGTCAGCCGACTCGGGCCGGGGTACGTATCAGCGAACTCGTCCGGGAAGATGTCGGTGTACGCCAGCAAGGCAATCCGCGTCCCATCCTTTTCGAGTATCACCGGAGTCTGGGATTCCTCCTCCGGGCCGGTCTGAACTCCTGCGACTTGGACGTTGCCCTTCTCCAAATTCGCCACGGTCTGGGCGGCCGCTTCCCCTCCATAATCCAATGAATGGTTATTGGCGAAACTGACCGCATCGATACCCGCTGATGTCAGGGCTTCTATCGCTGCCGCGGAGGCGTTGAAGACATAGCGCTTACCAGGCAATCGCTTGCCCGTCCCCGCGGCGAGGGGGGATTCCAGGTTTGCGACGGCAAAGTCGGCGGACTTGAGCAATTGGGCGACCTGCATGAGGGGAAATCGATAGTTATTCGCTTGCTTCTTGACCACTTGGGCCACTCCGCGACCGAGCATCATGTCGCCCATAAAAAGCAGGTCTATTCCTTCTTCTTGGTTCATCTGTCGCGCGAGACGGATCTGGTCCTGAGCACGAACGATTTGAGGCGGAGGAGCTTTGCGTTCCGTGACATCGTAGACATAGATGCGGAAACCTTTATGGTCCTGCGGGGATCGGAAGTCGACCCGCTGGTAGGTCTGGTCCAGAGCCTTCACAATCTGGGGATTCCTTCGGTTGAACGCGCTGACGAAGATAACCCGGTCGTAATTCTTCGCCCGGCTGATGATGGAAGGGCCGCTGCGGGCCTTCATGGGGGTCAGGTCGGAATAGTAATCGAAGGCATTATCTGTCCAGGTGGGGCTGAGGGCGACGAGATCGCCTTCCTGGTAGATGGATTCCACATACTGCATGGCCCCCATCCAGTCATCCCGGCTGTTCTTGGCATCCAGGATCGACTGTCGCATCAGTGGAAACGTAACAAGCGCCGCCAGTACTGCCGTCGTGATCTGGTTCTTCATCGGCCAGGAAATGCCATGGGCGATGAAAAGGACGCCCACCGGCAGCATGAAAAGGAGATAGCGGGCCGAGATGGGGGCCCTCGAGGCAAAGTAGAACCCCGCTACGGCCGGCAGCAAGAGCCACAACGGCAGCAGGAGTTTGTACCGCCACTGCGATCGCAGCCAGCCGAGGAGAATGAAGAGGATGCCTGCTCCGCCGAGGAAATAGTAGAGGTCCTTCTCAGCGGGGGGTTTGGGAATGCTGACCCGGCTCGTCCAAAGATGTCGGTATGCCTTGATGAAGAAGTCAGGAAAGTCCTGCTTGATTCCCCAGCTTGGTCCGAAGCCTGTCACCAGATTGACCGCCCCGCTCATCCGCATGAATTGGGGAATGCAGCACACCCCCAAGAGTATCCACACCGCGCCCGCCTTGAATGCAGCCCGCCATTCTCTCTTGCCGATCAGCATGAATGCCATCCAGATCAGCTCGACCCCGGTAGCGGCGAAAGCAAAGAAATGGTTGTACAGATTCAACAGAGTGAACACAAAGAAAAGGGCCAGATCGCGGGACCGTTTCGCGCGGACATATCTGATGCAGAAATAGAGAGAGGCCACGCTCAGGAAAATCATCAAGCTGTACATCCGGGCCATTGAACCGTAGTAGAGGAGATATGGATGAAATCCCATGATCAAGGAAGCCCATCCGGCCGTTTTCTCGTCAAACATCTCGCGGCCCAGGAGGTACACGAAGACAATGACCATGAGGCTGAAGAAGACCGAGGGAATACGCGGCGGAAACTCCTCGTCTCCGAAAGCGCCGATCCAATAGTGCAACAGAACGAAATGAAGGGGCGACTGGTCCCTGTAATTACGAGAGAAGATCTGGCCAATCGATTTCTGGGAGACGAGCAAGCTGTCCGCCTCCGTTGCATAGAGCTGCTTTTTCCAGGCACTCAGTCCGCTGAATAAGAGGCAGAGGACCAGCCCGGCGGACAGAAGGTAGATTGACAGTCGGTTCTTCTTCTCGTTCATCGCTTCAGGACCCTTTTTTCCAGACAAAGCCGCCTCCCGTCGGGTTTTGGAAGGCGGCCGGGGTACTTCTCAGACACAAATGCTATCATGCAGCGGCCAAAGAGACAAGCGGTCGCTTACGCCGGCGTCCAGCGGGGAATCGGCGGAATGAACAACTTCTGGTACACGCCCCGAGGCAAACGCCGAGCTCGTTCTCAGGAATGGTGCCGCACCCTGGCGCCCATAGGCTCTGATCGAGCAGCTTCCTTAGGACACCTCCACGGAGGTAAGTGAACAATTGACGGAGCGTCGGTTTTGGTTTCCTGGTTGCACCGGAGGACAGACCTAAATAGACTTGTTGCCCCGAAGGGGCAGACGCAAGTAGCCCCGGGTGGAGTCCGCTGCAGCGGACGGAACCCGGGGACCAAGTCGGCCTTCCCTCTTCCGCCCCGGAGGGGCGGACGCATAGGATGGAGTGTCATGAGCAATAACCTCGGCAATAAAGGTCTCGTGCGCCCCTCCGGGGCGCGGGAAGGGATGCATCGTGGACCTGGGGTTTCGCCCCGCTGGAGCGGAGCTACACCCCAGGCTACTTGCGTACGCCCCTTCGGGGCGGGAAGGTAGGGGCTTACCCCATGCCGTTACGGGGATTGCCATCTCTCCGTAACTGGATTGTTCACTAACTTGTGTGGGACTGTACCAAGGAGGCATCTTATTCCGAGAAAACCTGCACCAGGTCGCCGCTTTCCATGGTGCTTTGGAAATCAGCTTCGAGGGCGGTTAGATCGTTCTGTGTCAGTCGAAGTTCCTTGAGGATCTTGGGATTGGGAGCCGGGCTCTTTGGGTCCGCCTCCTCTTCGTCCTTTTCAGGGGTCTTCTCCTCCAGCCAGTGATGGAATTTGTCCGCGAGGATCACGGCACAGGCGAGGTACTTCCCGTCGGAGTCCGGTGGGGAAGAATGGTGATAGCGGACGGCGTGCGCCAGGTTGAGGGGGAGCCCCCACTTCTCCGCGAGAGCCGCTCCGATTTCGGCATGGCTCAAGCATCCAGCCCGCTCCTCGGCCTCTGAAAAGGGAAGACCTTCTGCCTTGATGACCTCGAGAATCTGAATGAAATCATCACTGAGGAATTGCTCAATGATTATCTTCCCGACATCATGAAGAAGGCCTGCCGTGAAGGCCTCTTCCGGATCTATAAGATGGCCTTTCTCCGCCTTTTCGCCGATCAGTTTCGCCAGGACCGCGCACGATATGGAGTGGGCCCAGAATTCGTGATGGTCGAATAGCTTCTTCTTCCCCAGCCCCTCCAAAGTTTTCAGGACACTCGCATTGAGAACGAGATTTTTCAGGACTCTCCCGCCTACCAGTGCCGCGGCCAGTTCAATTGACGTTACCTCGTTGCGAGTTCCATAGAAGGCCGAATTCACCAGCCGCAGAAGTTTCATCGACAAGGCGGGATCCCTTTCGATGACCTTCGCAATCTCGGCGATTCCCGTGTCCGGATCATTCACCAGGGCCGTAACCTCAGCCACAATTTCCGGCAAAGAGGGAAGGGTCAGTATCTCGTCGAGAACTTTGTCGAGCTTTTTCCGCCGGCTTTTTGATTCAGGTGATGCCATAAGGACGGCTCCAACGATTCGATAGGAGGGAACTGTTCAAGAATGACGGAAATTGGTTCATCTAAACATCCCCCCGGGGCGGTGGGTATTCTATCGAGTTACACCGATTCCTTACAAGACCTTTTCGGATGAGTTGGTCCGGTGCCCAGGTCGATGGGAACAGGCTCAGGCTTCAAGGAGCCGATGAGGTTTGCGGCCAGATTCACCCATTTTCCGGCCCGATCGAGGATCCAACTGTCGGAGGAGGCAATGACTGTGCCGGATTCTGCAAGGAATTTGTCGAGGTTTTCGCGAAGTTGGACGTTCCAATTCCATCCCGCCGTTTCGGCTTCCTTCAGCAGGATTGTCTTGAGACGCCCGCTGTTGGACACAGGAGCGTCAAGATACCAATCGACCCTTCCGAGTTTTAATTCTTCAAGCTGCTTCCCTATCAGAGAAATCGCCGGAGAGGTTTCGGCCACTCTGCGGTAAGAACCGTGAATGCTTGCCAGATCGCGAATGCATCCGTCCCTGCCTTTCAGGAGAACGCCGCCCGAAAGCGCGCTCTCCGCGATGATCAGGAGGTTATACCCGTCTATGCTCAGGGTGACTCCGCAGAGGTCTTCAATCTCGACTCTGTGCTCGGTGCGGTATTTCAAGGATTCATCGGAGCAGGCCGCCCCGCTGACGGCGCGCCGCTGCCGGAGCGCGAGCTGGTGTCGGTCGCCGACGAATTTCAGCGCCGACTTTCCCGGATACCCCCGAGACAGGAGAAATGACAGGTCCGCCACCGTCCGCCTGAGAGTGGGAGCCCACTTCTCTGTGAACAGGCCCGAGTCTTTGGGATGCTTCCCTCTATGGCTCTGTTTAGAGGACATGGCAGAGATCTGAACCCGGCAACTAATACCGGTCACCCAGGAGATGCTTATTGGCGATTCGGACTCGCGTTAGCCCGGCGTCGCGAGGGGCTTCCGTGGGAAGGTTGAATGCCATCCGGCCCTGGCGCCTGTTTTCCTGGACACGAGCCACGGTATCTCGATCGCCCGACCGAAGGCAATCAGCGCACGAGCCGAGCGCCTTGGATATCAGGGACGACTCTTTGCTGCAGGAAAGACATGTAGCCATATCCGATCAAACTACCTCATAGCTGATCCACCAGAAATACTTCCCGACGTTGACATCGATTTTTGTCGCGATGCCTTGGAAGATTCGAGCCAGCTCTTCCGCACTGTAAAAGTTCTTGAGGACTTCAAACCTGGATCCGTCTGAAAGCGTTCTCAACTTGTAACTGTCCTGGGTTTTGTCATCTGTAATCAACTCGCCGCCGATTCCAGGAATGAAGACATTGTCGTTCATGAAGACAACGGCGCCTGATTCCAGCTTCTCGTGAAATCCAGTCAAGAATCGATCGAGCTCCGCCTTGGGAACATGGGAGAGCCAGAAATTGGCGAGCCCTGCGTCGAATGTCCCAGGGACACAACGAAGGTCAAACGCGTCCCCCTCGTGAAATGCGACTTTGCGGGAGTCGAGGCCCTTTTCCCGGGCCAAGTGAAGCATCTTAGTTGAACTGTCGGTCGCGACGACATGCGTCGCCACTTCAGCCGCGATGGCTGTCCAATACCCTGTGCCGCAGGCGACTTCGAGGACGCTGCGGTTTGTGAGCAATTGCTGCACGGCGGTTGCCATGGAATCCAGCTCGGCCTGGCGAACGGGATTATCCTGGCGGTACATCTCCTCGTATCCCGCCGCCCTGCGATCATAATATTGGACCAGCGAGTTCCTGTTCATTATCCATCCGCCATAGGTAACGATTTCGGCAAGAGTTTACCAATTTTTACCAAAACACTGCAATTGGTGAGTTATCCGGTTGACGTGCTTCAGATCGTTTCGATAGTCAATCTTCCACTAACCCGGAAATATCACAAGCAATGTCACAAATACCGGCCAAGCCTATTGAGTGTGACCGTTTATGCGTCAAGACCGCCTGTTTCCCCATGAACAGACTGTTTCTTGGCGTCATTGCGAGGAGCGACCAACGGGAGCGACGCGGCAATCTCTTTCCTGCCTAAGGCTTTGTTGGTAGCGAGATTGCCACGCCACGCCAGAGGCGTGGCTCGCAATGACGGGGGGATGGCCTTGTCTGTGAGATAAGCGGGCTGAGGAAGTAGAGCAAGAAGGGGATGGATTCGCGCCGCCTTCCATCGTCGGTGCCACGGTTCATTTTGCCCAGGTTATTCGAAAGTCCAGTTGGCAAACAATTCGGGCGCTGCCTCGGGTTGAACCGAAGCAGCGCCCGGCTTCTTTACTCTTATCCTTCTGTATGCAGCAGGTCGATAACTGCGACTATTTCTTCTTTTGCACCAGCAGATCTCCTTACTTAGAAGGGCCAGTGCCACCCCTCGTCATCACCAGAGCTCAGCATCCGCATTATCGGGAACTCGCTCGGATAGGTGAGGAATTCTACGTGACCGTCCATGTAAAGCACGTTGCCGCCACCGGGAAGGTGGTTATATTCGATCAAGTCGTAGTTCTCCTTGATTTTGTCCCACATGACGGGGATTTCACTTTGCCCCGTGGAAGTGGCGGCGGGATTGTTGATGTCCATAACCGTGAACGCCTCGATACCTTCCTTCAGCCGAAACGCGGTCATTTCTATGCCGCCCCTGTCGGTACTAGTCCAATGGAGATCCCGGTCAAGGTCGGAGAAATCATACGGGTAGGTGCCATAGTTGTCTGTAATGTTCCAGTACGCAATAAGGGCGTTCTCGTCCATACAGGTGTTACCCACTGGTTCGAAGTATCCGCAATTCTCCTCGGTCCCCGAAAACCCGGGATTTATAACCAGATCTTGATGGTATGCCCAGCCCAGATAGAAATACGAAAGGGACGTGAGCCGGCATTTACCAACCGGCAGACTCGGA
>SDBV01000055.1_pt1 | contig 113074 bp, 76 predicted proteins | sample 2277081 | NCBI WGS metagenome assembly SDBV01 (sample SAMN10402039, study PRJNA504765) | marine sediment metagenome | isolation source: marine sediment core GS10_PC15, 223 cmbsf | place: Arctic Ocean: Southern Knipovich Ridge | collected 2010 | reverse complement strand
GAAAGAGCTTGGTTATCAGTTCGTTGGCAGTACCATCAGGGTTCCGCATTCGCTGAAAACGCCGGAGGATGTTATCTGGCTGCAGGAGAATATCGCAACCGAGCATTGGGAGGAAGCCAAGAGTAGTGTCAGAAACGAGTTGCAGCAACAGCAGTTCAAGCAGGCGGAAATACTTCAGCGCAAAATGGGCCTGGGTGATCTGCCATCCGAGCTTACAGACCGCTCGATCCCTACCGATATGAAACAAGCGGCCTATGCGGGCCAGTATTTTATTCGCAACGATATTCTCGGCTATGTAGATCCCGCCGGTACGGTTTACATTACGCCATCGACCAGGCGTAAAGTTGAGATGCTTAAGGAGATCAAATACTCCGCCGCGAAAACCGGGTTCACCATGCCGTATTCCGATGGTACTCCAGAGGACCTTGAGGTGATCGAACGCCACTTGTCCAGTAAAGAAATAGAAGAAAGCAGCCAGGAGCGCGAGGAAGAGCAACGGGTGCTTGGCGAGGCACGACGCGAGAAAATATTGAAGAAAACGGGTCTGAAAAAATTATCCGAGGAACTTAGCGCCCGCTCGGCTGTCACCGAAGAAAAAAACATGGAGCTTATCGGCACCTTCTGCTCACGCAACGGAGTAACCTGCTACGTAGCAGAGGACGGCCTGTTCCATGTAACTCCCACGGTGCCGTGGAAAGAGGATGCTCTTCGGGAGGCCGGATACCGGGCGCCGGACGTGATGATTCGCGTGCCCTACGGTTCGGGCACGGATGAGGACAGGATGTGGCTGGAAACCTGTCTTCCCGACGGTGAGATTGAACGCAGTGCCGGAGAACTGGTGGAACTGGAGCAAAGCAAGGCGGTTAAGAGCAGGAAAAAGCTGCTGGATAAACTGGGAATTGCCGAAAAACTTCCCGAGGAAATCAGCGTGCGTTCGGCCCGCACCGATAAGGAAATCGAAGGGCATATCGGGCAATACTATTCCGAGGGCGATCTGATGGGTATTGTCGGACCGGATGCCGTGGTGTGGGTTACGCCCAGTACTCCGGGCAAGCTGGCAGCACTCAAGAAAGCCAACTACAAATATGCATCAGGCCGGTTTGTGATCCCGTACTGCTCGGATTCCAGCGATGACGTACAGTGGCTGGAGATGAACCTTCCGGAAGGGGAGCAGGAGCGAAGCCGGCAGGAACTGGAGCAGGACCAAGATAGCAGGGAAGATCATCTGGCTGCGGAAATTGTTGAACAAAGGGGACTTAAGGAGCTAGGCAGCGAGTTGATAGAGCGCTGTGTGCTGATCGAGCAAGTTAGCGCGCAGCATGTGGGCGGCTATTTCATCCGTCGCGACCTGCTCTTTTTTATCGAGTCGTCCCGTAATTACTACCTTACTCTTGATACGGACGAGAAAAAGGTTATGCTGGCAGGCGCAGGCTATAACCTGCAGGAAGCTATTACGGATCTGCCCTACAGCAAGCCGGACGATGAGGATATCGAGACTCTTCACGCGATGATTCCGGAAGAAGAAAAAGAGCGCTACCGTCAGGAAGAAGAAAGCAGACAGCAGGCCGTGGATGGCAAGAAAGAGCAGGTCAATATGGAAAAGCACGGCCTTAAGCCGCTGCCAGCCGAAGTGACTGACCGTTCTGCCGACAGCGGGTTTACCGACCCGGAAAATGTGGGCAGGATTGGAATTTACCGTGGCGTACTGGGGTTCGTCGGGGCGGATGAGCGTGTGATGGTGTCCTGGTACACGCCGGATAAGCAGGATCAGTTGGAGCAAAGTGGTTTTACCGCCGAGGGTCGTCTGCCGATCAAGGTGCCGTACGCCATGTCAGATTCCCAGCAGCAAATGTGGCTGGTGGATCACCTGCCTGAGCCGGATGAGGAAGAAGAAATATCAGTCGAGGAAAATAACGAGTAATAAGGTGCTTTATTACCGCTGTGCCAAAGGTTATATTTAAAAATGGATGGATTTGACAGATTGGTTAACGGGAGAATAAACTGCTCAAAGGGAAAGCAACATTTATTAGTGTCTTCTTGTGTCTGGCCTGTTTGCAGGTAAGCGGCTGTAATCTTGCCGGCCGGTTCGGGAGCAGGAGCGCCAAAGTACCTGCTGCTCCGGTCCAAAGCTCCGGGAGACTGGATTCGCTTTGGAATTCCTCGATGCCTGAGGACACCCTGTTTTTAAGCAGGGATAAATCACTGTCAGGCGAGAGTCTTCTGCCTGTGAGTGCGCCCAGGAGGCGGGGGCCTTTCTCGGTGGAAGTGATCAGCCCGGATAGTGTTGGAGGCTGGCGTGTGCAACTGGCATCATCCTCGGATAGAAGGACTCTTGAGACACTTGTAGCCCGGGTTGAACGCGAATTCGGCACGGCTGCATATCTGGATGATAACGGCGGAGCCTTCACGCTTCGTATTGGGGCGTTTGACTCCATGAATGTTGCCAGAAGCGAATGCGACAGGGCAATCTCTTACGGATATATAAATGCGTGGATCGTGCAGACCATGATCCCCCCGTATCAGTTTATACGCGAGGAGTAGCCATGCAAATCAAGGGTAAGTTCGTGCATGTCGATGAAACCTGTAACGTGTTCAAGCACCTGAAACAGGGTGAGACATGCTTTTATAAATCAGTTTGCGATGCGCTTTGTGGTTTGGCGGACGGGAAGAAGGAATACAAACATATGCGCGATGAGCTTGATTTCCGCGCATTTCCCGAGGCTTGGAAGAAAAGGGAACTCGTTATTCTGTCAACAGCCGCCAAAGTCATCCGTCATCTGGAGGAGAAGGGTAATTTCCTCGATGCAAAACGGATGAAAAACGCCTACGGATTCGATACCGCAAAGAGGATGGTTAAGAAGTAGAGCTAATCATGCGCGAAGCCAGTTACTACCAGAGATTAAACGATGGCGCAGTGGAATGCGGCCTTTGTCCTCATCGATGCCGGATTACCCTGGGTGAACGCGGAATTTGCCGGGTACGGGAAAACCGCGATGGTGTTTTGTATTCGCTGGTATACGGTAAGCTGGCCGCAAGCCATGTCGATCCAATCGAAAAGAAGCCGCTGTTTCATTTCCTGCCCGGATCCAATACCTACTCAGTGGCCACGGTGGGCTGTAACCTCTCCTGTCCGTTCTGTCAGAACCACGAAATCAGTATGGCCATGCGTGGTGGAAAAAGTGCCCCGGCGGGTTATGACGCTCCGGTGGAGAATGTGGTGGCCGAAGCGCTGGCCTGTGGATGCAGGAGTATCTGTTTTACCTACACGGAGCCGACAATATATTTCGAGTACATGGTTGATCTGGCACGAGTTGCAAAGCAGCAAGGATTGCGCACAACCATGGTTTCAAACGGGTTTATCGAGCAGGAGCCGCTGAAAGAGCTATGCTCACTTATCGACGCGGCCAATATCGACCTCAAAGCTTTCGACGAGCAAACTTATCGCCGCGTGCTGGGAGGAAAGCTGGAACCGGTGCTGGAAACTATAAGAAGCCTCCATGCCGGTGGGGTCTGGACAGAGGTAACAACCCTGGTGGTGCCTGAGATGAACGACAGTGAGCAGGAGCTGAATCTGCTTGCTGAATTTCTGGCTTCGGTGAGTTGCGATATTCCCTGGCATGTCAGCCGTTTTTTCCCGCGCAATAAATTCAGTGATCACTCGCCTACCTCCCTGGGTCAGATAAAGCTGGCTCTTGAGGCCGGAAAGCGCGCGGGACTGAAATACCTCTATGCCGGTAATTTCCCGGGCGATGAGTCGGAAAGCACATTTTGCCCATCGTGTGAGGCCAGGGTTATCGAGCGCGTTGGGTTCAGCGTCGTGGGAACAGCACTTTCAGAGGGCAACTGTTGTTCCTCCTGTGGGGAAATGATAGCAGGTGTTTACGAGTAACGTCAATTGATTATCAATGAAAGTGCTGATGCCATCATTCGATGTTTGTGAAACATTTGTCTCGCTCAGCGGTGAATCCGGCTGGCAGGGACTTGTGACCACATTTATCCGCTTTGCCGGCTGCGATGTCGATTGTGACTGGTGCGACACGGCCTACGCCCGTAGCGAGCAACCGACCAAAGTTGAACTCGGCGAGCTTGTCTCCATTTGTAGGGCCAACGCTGCCCCGAGAGTGATTTTAACTGGCGGTGAGCCGTTGCTGCAGAAACAACTGCCACAGTTATGCAGCGCTCTTCTTGGCGAGGATTTTAAGGTGCAGGTGGAAACCAGTGGAACCATCCTGGTGGACAAACTGGATAAGCGGGTGATTAAGGTGGTGGATATCAAGCCGCCCGGCGCTAAGGCCAAAAAAGGATTTCACTGGGGTAACCTCGATCTGCTGACCGGGAACGACCAGGTGAAATTTGTGCTGGCTGACCGCGAGGATTACAAATGGGCGTTGTCAATAATCGCAAAGGTTAAGCTGGAAAAAATCTGTCCGATAATATTCTCCCCTGTCGGAGACCGTCTTGATAATTCCGAGTTGGCAGGTTGGATGATTGAGGACCGTCCATCGGCTCGCCTGCAGCTTCAGTTGCACAAGCAAATCTGGCCAAATGAGCCTCGCGGGCGATAAAAACTTGTAAAGCATTAACAGATAAGAAGATAACGAATAAATGCAACGAAAAGCCCGATAATCCTCCCCGCCGTTAGTGTCGTCTCCCTAGTGAATATGTGCCCAGAAGAGTCCGAGGTGGCCACCAAGGGCCGATAGTGGATATATGACCTTATATATGGGCGACAGGGTAAACGCGCCACAGGGGCAGCATGTCTAGATTTATATATGCCTTGTGAGGGCCTGGAAAATGGCGGACGAGGGGGGGTACGGGCGGTGAAGAAAACGGCTCAGCGGGCATTATTTATTTTTGCTGCTGCTCAAAGCAACCATCAGGGCGGTGATATCGTCAGGACGTAATCCGGAAATTCTGGCTGCCTGGCCAAGGCTGGAAGGTTTATGTTGGGCAAGGCGCTGGCGGCTTTCCGTGGATAGTGACTGGATAGAGGAGTAATCCAGTGTGGATGGAATTATTACCCGCTCCAGCTTGGAGGCATGTTCGTGACGGGCTCGCTCGCGGGCCATGTAACCCTCGTATTTTATTTCCATTTCCACCTGAGATATTATATCAGACGAGTACCCTGAAAAATCTTCACCGAGGTGTGAAAACAAATCAGCTACAGTTATCTCCGGACGGCGAAGGATCTTTTCCACGGTGGGTGACTCACTTGTTTCCGCGCTGCCGCAACGGCCCAGAAGAGGATTTATTAACTCCGCGCTGACCCTGGTCCCACGTACAAGGTCAATCAGCCTGGTAACTTTGTCCTGCTTGACCCGCACACTCTGGAATTGCTTATCGGTAATAAGACCATGCTCGTGAGCCAGGGCAGAGAGCCGGATGTCCGCATTGTCCTGGCGAAGGCTGAGGCGGAACTCGGCCCGGGAGCTGAACAGACGGTACGGCTCATCCACTCCATGAGTTACTATATCATCGATCATAACCCCGAGATAGCTCTGTGCCCGGTCGAAAATCACAGGGGGCTTATCCTTTAGCCAGAGGGCGGCGTTAAGCCCAGCGGCCAGCCCCTGCCCCGCCGCTTCCTCGTAGCCGCTGGTCCCGTTTACCTGCCCCGCCAGAAAAAGTCCTCGTACAGTACGGCTTTCCAGAGAAAGTTCCAGCTCTGTCGGGTCGTAGCAATCGTACTCGATAGCGTAGCCGGGCCGGATAATCCTGGCATGTTCAAGGCCCTCGATACTGTTGACAAGCTTTTCCTGAACGTCCAGAGGCATACTGTTCGAAAGGCCGTTGAGGTACATTTCATCAGTGTCCAGCCCCTCTGGTTCGAGGAACAGGTGATGGCAATCGCGGTCAGGAAATTTTACGAACTTGTCTTCGATAGAGGGGCAATAACGCGGCCCCGTACCCTCCACCCAGCCACCGTAGATGCTGCTGCGTTTAAGATTGTCCATCACAAGTTGACGGGTGCGGGCGGATGTGCGGGTGTGCCAGCAACTGACCTGGGGCAGGGATTCACTGCTATGAAAATGAGCGAACCGGTACGATGGTTTGTCGCCGGGCTGCTCGGTCAGCGCGGAATAATCAACAGTTTTAGCGTCTATCCGGGCGGGAGTGCCGGTCTTAAAGCGAAGGACTTTAAGGCCTAGAGCCTTCAAGTTTTCAGCCAGCGCCAGAGCTGGCGAATCGCCGGCTCGTCCTGCGGGGATCTCTTTCTCCCCTACCCTGATAAGGCCATTCAAGAATGTTCCGGCGGCAAGCACGACAGCTTTTACAGCCAGTGTTCCGGCCCTGTTTGTATGGACAGCGGCAACACGGCCATCCTTTGTTTTGATACCGGTAGCAGTGGCGGCAATGATAGTAATGCCCGGCAGTTCGTTAACCATTTCAGTGAGGGCCTGCACATAACGGTGACGGTCGCTCTGGGAGCGCGGGGAGCGAACGGCCGGGCCTTTGCTGGTATTGAGCATGCGGAACTGGATCGAGGCCTTGTCAGTTGCCCGGGCCATCAGGCCGCCAAGAGCGTCTATTTCACGCACAAGCTGGCCTTTGGCAACCCCGCCGATAGCAGGATTGCAGGACATCTGACCCATGGCATCGGGGCGGCTGGTGATAAGTGCAACTCTTGCACCGGATGAGGATGCGGCTCTGGCAGCTTCCACTCCGGCGTGACCGGCGCCTATTACGGCAATGTCGAATGTGTGTTCAGCCATGATGTTTCACGTGAAACAATTTTGAATGTTGTCTGGATAATATTCGGCAAAGCGGGGAGAATGTTTCACGTGAAACATTCTCCTGGTTCTACTTGCCGATACAGAACCGGGAGAAGATCGAATCCAGCACCTCCTCGGTGGCGATCAGGCCGGTTATCTCACCCAGCCGGGTGACTGCCTCATCGATATCGGCAGCGATAATCTCCGGAGGGTTGGCCTTGTCCAGCGCGACAAGCAGACCACGGGCCTCCTCCAACAGCTTTTTCTGGCGAAGGCTGGTTACAGTCGAAGAGCCCGCCCCAGGGGCGCCTGCGGCAAGTTCCACCGCGGCGGCAATCTCTGTCTTCAAGCGCTCGATTCCCTCGCCGGTCTTGGAGGAGACAGGGATGAAATCCCCTGCCTCGCTACCCGCCACGGGGTTGATATCTACTTTGCTCAGCACCCGCACAAGCCTGCCGCTGCCGTATTCGGCCAGGAAATCGCTCTCCGCCTGCCTGAAATCGCTGCCCGCCTCGTGAACGAACAATACCACATCACTGCGTGCAATATAATGCTTGCTATACTCTACCCCTATCTTCTCCGCCTCCACGCTGCTCTCCCTGAGTCCGGCGGTGTCAACCAGACGCACAAGATGCCCGTCCAGCACAAGTTCACTCTCAACCGCATCGCGGGTGGTGCCGGGAGAAGAAGTCACTATCGCCCGGCGGCTGCCGAGCAGGCTGTTGAATAGCGAGCTTTTGCCCACATTGGGCGCACCGGCTATCACAGCCACCGCGCCGCGGGAAGCCAGCAGTGCACGGTCGGCTCCCTGAAGCAGGGCGTCCAGGCTTTTTAGTGAGTTATCGAGCAGGGGTTGGATTTGAGCGGGTACAAAATCCTGGCCGGCTTCGTCGGGGAAATCTATCCGGTACTCGAGTTCGGTCTTTAGCTCCAGCAATGAGTGACGCATGGCCTCCACCTGTTTGCCAAGGCCGCCGTCCAGCCCGGCCAGCGCCGCTTTGCGAGCCTCATCGGTGCGGGCGTGGACCAGATTATCCACCGCCTCTGCCTGGGCCAGGTCCAGCCGCCCGTTGAGGAAAGCTCTGCGGGTAAATTCTCCCGCGGTGGCATTGCGCGCGCCGTGTGTGCGGGCAGAATCGATTACCGCCGAACTTACCGCCAGTCCGCCGTGGCAGTGGAATTCAACAATGTCCTCGCCGGTATAGCTTGCCGAACTGCTAAACTTAACCGCCAGCGCCCTGTCGATCCGCTCCCCGTCAGCGCTGATCAGGTCGAACAGGGCCATGTTGCGTGGGTCCAGGGCGGCGAACTTTTTTCTCTCGGCCACCATTTTGCAGGCGATAGACCACGCATCTTTCCCGCTCAGGCGCACAACAGCCACAGCGCCCATGCCACGTGCGGTGGACAGGGCTACAATGGTCTCCCCGGAGTCAGTTCTGGGGTTGGTGTCTGTCAGAGTCTCATCCTTGTGCATTCCTGCTCATCCATCGGCTGAACCGTGATCACGCGCTCACCACCCTCGTGAGTTTCTATTGTTACGTCCACTTTCTCTCTGTTTTTACCATCGCCGTAACGGGCTGTCAGGCGGGCGGCGATCTCCACGGCTTTATCTCCGCACTCGCCCTCGAGCAGCGTCAGCGGGCCGACCACATCGGAACAGTTAAAGCGCATCCGTTCCCCGGCCTGGTTTTCCATCAGCAGGTTCTCCGTCTGATTGCGCCCCACCACGGCTTTTGATCTGTCGGCGATCCTGAAATGGCGGCCCACCTTGAGCAGCATCACCTGCTCGGTGGTAAGGGTTTTTTTCTCCTGATGGTCGAACAGGTCCTGCATGCGGCGCGCGTAGTTGGGATCTGTCAGGAAGCAGCAGCCACCGGCCGGCTGGGGGTAATCCGCCAGGCCGATAATTTTGGCAAGCTCAATCTGCGGCTTGCGGTTACGGCCCTTGAAATCGAAGAGCTTATCGCGGTCCACCCAGCCTTCGGTCTCGGCGATTGTGGGTTTGAGCAGTTTGGCCGAAAGCGGGCGCAGTACCTTGCCCTCGGCCCCGCTTCTCATCTCGATCAAATGCATGGACTGCTTCATCTGGCTCATCGGACGCTGGCCCAGCACCTCACCCGTGATAATAAACCTGGCTCCCACTTTGTCCATGAACTCCAGCGTTTTTTTCTGCATGAATATCCGGCAGTCGATACAGGGGTTGACGTTTTTGCCGTAGCCGTAGCGAGGGTTGGTCAGGATATTCATGTATTCTTTGGAGATGTCGATAATCTCCACCGGAATACGCCACTTCGCTCCTGTCTGAAGAGCCTCGTTGCGCACTGATTTGGGGTCGATATCCGCGCCCAAGCCCACCATCTTGCGACGGTGGTCGGTGAGGCAGAAGCCCGTGCTGTAGTTGACGCCGAAAATCTCTATTCCCTGGTCAGCGACGATTTTGACCGCCAGCGAGCTGTCAAGCCCGCCGGAGAGCATCGCCACCGCTCTTATCTTTTTGTCAGTCATTGCCACACAACTCCTTCCTGAGTCCCTCCACCAGAACAAACCTTCCCAACGGCAGCACCTCGACCCCCTCGGGGAACGAGCGGATGAACAGCGGGTTGTCGCACATCCCGCCCGAGAGGTAGAACCGCTTCGGCTGCCCGATAAAGCGGTAAGCGTTCGCCGCCAGGCCGCGGGTAAAATTGGCCACCGCCCGTTCGGGCGCTCCGCCGCCGGCAATCTGCTCGAACAACTGCTCCATGCCCAGCACCCCGCAGGTGATCCCCATCACGCTGTCACCTTTTTCCACGGCAGCGGGATCGATTTCGAAATAGTTGAAGATCAATTCCAGCGTAAAACCGGTCATCGCGCCGCACTTGGCCGACCAGTTCATCTCGCTGACCTGGCCAGCATCGAAGCGGACGTACTTAACATCGCGCGAACCCACATCGAGAACCGTAAAGGCTGTCTCGTCAACAAGTTGCATGGCCCCATCGCCCAGAGCTATCAGCTCGTTCACGCTCCGTTTCGCCCGTTTGCGTGTATTATGGCCCGTGGCCAGTTCCACTGGGAAATCCGCCAGGTCCTTTGTCCGGGAAATTTCCCTGTGGCCGCTGACCGTGTCCAGGACCTTGGTCCAGGATGTGCCAAAATCGGCCAGAATCGCCATCGTCAACCTCCACGGCGTTGCCGCGAGATACCGGTTAATAAAAACAAGCTGGGCACACAATTTACCTAATCAGGACTTGTTTGTAAAATTTTTCCTGATATTTGCAGGTTTCAAGGCCCGAATGTTGCAGCATTTTTTTGCGATGCGTCTGTGATCCTGTTATCTTTCAGGTGTCGATGCTCTCAAATCTTTGTTAATCACGGAGTTCCCATCACGATGAGATTTATTCATTGCAGCCGGCAGAGTGCGATTCCGGGCAGGATGTTAAGTTTTTTCCTGCTGCTGTCCTGTCTTTTACCATGCAGCGCACTACAGGCGGCGGATTCGGACAAGGAAAACACCACGGGTGACCAATACTTTACCGCCAGGATGGGCGGCAGCCTGTGGGACACTCTGATCGACAACGGGGTTGACCCTACCCAGTGGCGGGCCGTGTTCGAGTTCAACCGGGAACACAATTCCGCGTTCTCCAGGATTACCAGCGCCAACCGCATACGGCGCGGGGTAACAATCTATATCCCGCTGGAAACCGGCAGCGCCATCCCCCTCAAGCGCCGTCAGACAGTGCGCCCCAAAAGCAGCGTAGTCCAGGATACGGTGCTGTTTTTTGGAGATCAGCCATATTTACAGATCAAGGCCGGCCGTGGCCAGAACCTGGGCAGCGTGGTTCGTCAGTTCTGCATGCCCGACGGAATAAAGGACAAGCGCCTGCATGAAAACATGGTACGCACCATTGCCAGCGACATCCGCGATATCTACCGTCGGGCCGGCGAGAATTACAGTTACCGCGCCGCCACGTTCCACGTTCCGCTCTACCTGACAGAACAGCATTATGACTCGCTATGCTCCAGGCTTGAGCTGATCGAGTCCTCGGCGGAACAATACATTCCCCGTGCGGATTATTACCCTGTCGATAAAAACGATCTCCGTCACACCGCGGCACAGGACGAGAGTTATGCCGACCTGGCCGACAGGTATGTGGCTCCGTCTTCCGAGTGGCCAAAAACGTACGTTTTCCACGCAGACCAGCAGCAGCACTTACGTTACCTGGCCCAGCAAATCCGTCACTACAACATGAACCAGCCGCTCTGGCCTGGCAAGGTTTATTATCTGCCGGCCTACCTGCTGAACGGGAGATATTTCAACTCCAATCCGGTGGTAAAGCTGACCAGGAAGACCAAGAAGAAACTGGTCTACGGCAACGGGTTGGAGATATTGCTGAGTCACCATGTCACCCGGCGCAAAACGTACTACCGCAGGCGGCTCAAACATCTGCCTCCGCTCAAGCGCCAACTGGATAACGGCAGTGCGGCGTATCCGGACATGATTGTCTGGCATCGCACAGGATTGGAGCCCGAGGTGGAAAAGGCGCTGCGCGCGAAGAATCGCAGCCAGTTCAGCCTGAACTATATCTACCGGATGGCGGTCACTAATTTCTATATCGATGAGCTGGGTAAATGCTATCTGATTGTCGACCCTGACAAAAACCCACGCGACCACTCGGGCAACCCGGCTGACTACCGCTGTTTCTGGAACGGAGTGAACCGGGTCAGCGACTTGTCGATAGGGATTGAGATAGAGGCCTGGTTTACCAGTAAGCTTACCGATGCCCAGCTTGAAACCGCGCGTAAGCTTCAGCAGGTGCTGCGCTCAAACTACATCATCCCCGCTGAGCGCGTGCTGGACCACAAGAAAGTGGGTACTCGCCGTGGGCCGGACGGTGTGCTGGTGCGCGGGCGCAAGGCTGATGGTTTCTCGGAGAGCGATCGCGCGGCGATAGGTATAGGGCCGGTCCTTGATCCTGACGTGCTGCGCGGCATGGTAAGGCCCAATATTGATGAGATTGACCTGCGACGCGCCGACAGCACGGACTTCTGGTTCAATGTCGACCCGGACCCCGATCTGCTGGCCACAATCCGCGTGGCCAAACAGATAGCAAGTGACAGTACCGGGGGAACTCCCATGCCGGTCTCGGTGCCGGTCCCCTCCTCTTTCGAGTAACTTTACAACTGTTGTATTCCTTTTCCTGTCCCTACCTGAGTATGATTCTCTAAGTCATTATAATAAAATACATTGAATGCCTGTTGAAAAAATGTTAACATTTAGCTTGTTTTCGCGTTTGTATATTGACGCGGATGGAACGGACTGGACGAGGGGTTAATAGATAAACTTCCTTTTGGTTCTTGTGGGCTGTAATCGATCTGTCCGGGTGACGGAGCTTGCCAGTAATTATAACATCCCCCTGGAAGGAGCATTATCATGGTTCAAAAGGGTAGCAAGACAGAGCATAACCTGCTGGCCGCTTTCGCCGGAGAGTCGCAGGCGCGCAACCGTTACGACATGTACGCGGTGGTTGCAGAGCAGGAGGGTCTGGTTCAGATAGCCAACCTGTTCCGCGAGACAGCGCACAACGAGATGTGGCATGCACGCCGTTTCTTCAAATTTCTTCCCGGCGGAGGGGCCGAGATAACCGCCGGATATCCCAGCGATATCGGTACCACGGCGGAGAACCTGAAATCGGCCGCCGCGGGTGAGAACGAGGAGCATACGGTTATCTATCCCGGGATGGCAGATATCGCCGAGCAGGAGGGCTTCCCAGAGGTGGCCAAACAGTACCGCGACGTGGCCAAGGTGGAGGTGAAGCACGAGGCGCGCTACCTCAAGCTGCTGAACAATGTGGAAAAGGGTATCGTGTTCCAGCGCGATGGCAAGGTGTTCTGGAAGTGCCTGGAATGCGGCGCTGTCTACGAGGCCTCCAAGGCTCCTCTGCGTTGCCCCACCTGCGAGAACCCGCAGGCCTTTTTCGAGCTGTTTGTCGAGGGCTATTAATCTCTGTAATCCGCATGACAAGCTCAAAGCCCCGGTCCGGAATTATCCGGACCGGGGCTTTTATTGATTTAAGTGTGTTTTGATTGCGTTCCTCCCCCGCCCCATCTATTATTGCTGTAAACTCATGCTATTCTTCACGGTATCCAACAATCAGGAGCATTTCCGCTTTGGCTGACCTTTTTGCACAGATCAGAAAAAAATTCCCGATAACAGAGCAGTACGTTTATCTCAACAACGCCGCCGTGGCGCCATCGCCACCCTTTGTTGTCGAACAGGCCAAGCGGGTTCTCGATGGTTACTCCTCTTCCGGTGGAGAGCTGGAGGCCCGCTGGCACAAGCGAATAGCTGAAATCAGGGGCATACTGGCGGAGTTGGTGGGCGCTGAAGCGGACGAAATATTTTTCAGCAAAAATACCTCGGAAGGACTAACATTTGCCGCCCAGGGGTTTCCATGGATAGCGGGAGATAACGTTGTCAGCCTTCGCGGAGAGTTCCCGGCGGTAACGGTGCCGCTTCATCTGCTGAAAAACAGGGGTGTGGAACTTCGGATTGTGGAGCCGGGAGCGGATAACACGTTTGGCCTCGATGATATTCTTGCGGCTATCGACTCACGGACCCGGATGCTGATGGTTTCTTTTGTTGAGTTCCATACAGGTACCCGTAACGAGCTCGCTTCTCTTGGTGCTATCTGCCGTGAGCGCGGGATTTTTTTTGGCGTCGACGGTGTGCAGGGTGTGGGAGCGCTTGTAACCAGGGTGAAAGAGTGGAACGCCGATCTGGTCAGTGTGGGCGCTCATAAATGGATGATGGCCGGCGAGGGCGTGGGATTCTGCTACCTCAGCCGGGATAAACTGGAGCTGATCAGCCCCGTGGGCGCATCGTGGCTCAGCGTAACCGATCCACTGGAGTTCCTGACAGGCGGTGTTGATCCGGCTCCTTTTGAAAAACCTCTGGTAGCGGATGTGCGACGGTTCGAGGGCGGGACGCTCAATATTGGTGGAATCCACGCGCTGGGCAAAAGCGCCGAGACCATGCTGGAGCTGGGGCCGGAGAGGATCGAGGCCCATATTCTGAAGCTAAGCGCGGTTCTGGTGGAGGGTCTGGTGAGCCGCGGCTACAATGTTATCAGCCCGCAGGCTGATGGCGCACGTAGCGGTATCACCTGTTTCCGGCCTGTTAACTCTGACGCGGGTAAATTGTTGAAAAAGCTGCGGAGCAAAAAAATCAGCCTCGGATTCCCCTGTGGTGCAATCAGGGTCAGCCCCCATTACTACAATAACAAGGAAGATATCGAGCGGCTGCTGGCCGCGCTGGATTGAGCCGGGCTTATTTTACTCGAAATAATTCCTCGGAGCTTGCTGCGGGGTAAGCTGTTGCATTTGCAAAACGAGAAGCTTAAATCCCCCCTGGCCCCCCTTTGCCAAAGGGGGATTGAGGGGGATTTTTCAGATACCTCGCGGCTTGCCGCGGGGTAGTTCATTGATAAACATAATATACAGGAGGAATGATGGCGGTGAACAACGAAAAAAAACTGAGCTCTGACGAGAAAAAAATCACCCGCCGTGGCTTTCTGGGAAGAGCCGGTGGAGTGGCCGCCGGGGCGATGGCGGTGGCCGGTACGGCGGCATCCTACAGCAAGGTGATCGGGGCCAACGACAGGATACGGATCGGCCAGATTGGCTGCAGTGGCCGCTCGGGCGGGCTGCGAAGGATGCTGAGGGCCAGCATGAAGAACCATCCCAATATCGAGCTGGTCAGCCTCTGCGACATCTGGAATGTGAACCTGAACAAGGCGGCTGCCGATGTAAAGCAACTGTTTGGCAACAGCCCGAAAACCTACAAGTATTCAGAGGATCTTCTGGCCGGGAGCGATCTGGATGCTGTGATGGTTGCCACCGGAGACCATCAGCATGCACGTATTCTGGCCGAGGCGGTCCGCGCCGGCAAGGACGTATACTGCGAAAAACCAATGGCCAACACCCTGGAGGATGCCAAGCTGGCCCGCGAGGCGGTGCTCCAGAGCGGCCAGGTGGCCCAGATGGGTAGCCAGTGGCTGAGTTGCCCGTATCATCAGAAAGTGCGTGAGATTATCCGCAGCGGCCGTCTGGGCAAGATCAGCAAGATCGAGCAGAGCTGGAATTACAACGGCCCGCGCTGGTATATCCCCAAGGACAAGGATATCGCCGCAATCCGTGAGCAGGATACGGACTGGGAGCGCTGGCTGCTGGGAAGGCCCTGGCGGCCGTTCGACCCCAGAGTATATTTTGAGTTCAGAATTTTCAGGGATTTCTCCGGCGGAATCACCGACCAGTGGTACAGCCACGGCTCGGGGCTGACCCATTTCTTTTTAGACACGTTTATCCCCGATGACACGGTGGCCAACGGCGGAATATTCGCCTGGCACGATGTACGCGAGAACCCGGATACGTTCCAGTGCCTGTCCACGTTCCAGAGCAAGGAAGTGCTCTACAGCTACAGCTCATCCTACGGTAACTACCACGGCGACCACACGGTTATCCGCGGCACCGAGGGAACGCTCTACTCCCCCGGCGGCGAGGGCAGTCCGCGTTGGTATTTCAAACCTGAGGTTAAGAGCGCCTGGGGCAGTAACGTGGTGTTCGATAATAGCGCAAAGGGAGAGCCAGAGCCGGAGCTAGTAAGAATTGATGGGCTGGAGAACGAGACCCCGCCGGTGAGCCAGGACGATAACCTGAGCAACCACACGGACAACTGGTTGGAGTGTATCCGCTCACGCAAACGTCCCAACGGTAGTATCGAAACCGGGTTTGCCCACGCGGTTGCGGTGGTGATGGCGAACCGTGCATACCGCGAGGGCAAAAAGATGTTCTGGGACAGGGACAACGAGGTGATTCTGGACTATTCCCCTAAGTAAAGCCAGCGGTGAGGCTTGTGGATTGTCCACGGGAGTTATCCACAAATGTTTCCACAGCCCTGCATAAAGTTCTTTAAGTGAGATGCGCTAATTCAATACGTTTCGGTTAAACGGTTAGCTAACAACGAGATCAGAGACAGCAAATTGTAAGGCTCGGCGTGGAGCTTGTATCTGTGTTCTTATCATGGGTTTAGGTATTTATAGGCGATTTTACGGGTTCTTGTTTTTGTTTTCCCGGACGCTTATTATCAGTGCGCATCCCGCCAGCAGGAGGGCGCCGAAAGCCCATTGCAGGACAGTTAGTTTTTCCCCGAAAAGGTAGAAACTGATGATTGCGGTAGCGAACGGCTGGACCAGGGCGAGGTTTGCGCTGCGGGCCATGCCGATTCGCCTGATCGAAGCGTAGTAGTTGCTGTTGGCCCCGGCCACACCGATAATCCCGGAGATAATTACCAGGGTTATCAACCCGCCGCTGCTCTCTAGCAGGCTGGATGGCCGGCCCCAGATGAGCATAATAGGCAGCAGATATACTGTGGCGCAGATACAGGTGAACGTGAACGCCGGCAAACTGTTCACCTTGAGCAGAACACGCTTGACCACATTGACATACACCGCCCAGATTACGCTGCTGGCGAGCAGAAACAGTATCCCGGTGATTTCGCTTTCGGACAATCCGGGCTTAAATCCGGACATACCGATCACAACTCCGGTTACTCCGGCCAGACCCATCGCAAATCCGGCAAGAAACCTTGGGGTGCGCACCACTATCCGTTCCTCGTGGTAGAGCAGGAAGGCGGTGATGGTGATCAGGATTGTCGAAAGTTTGCCCAGCAGTGAGACAAACGCCGGTCCCAGTTGGTAGATAGAGCTGACCCAGCAGATCTGGAATGCGACCACCATCGCTCCGAGCAGAAAAAACACCGGCGCCCTGGCGATAAAGATGCGGATACAGCCCGGGTAGCTAACTGCGGATACTGCTGTCAGGAAAACGCTGGCGCCCAGATAGCGAAAGAAGTTCTGGGTGTGGATGTCCATCCGGTAGCTGAAAAACTTTACGAACAGTACCGCGGCTACCCAGCATAGAATAGCAGCCGCAATCGGCAGGAATCGCCATAATCCCTGCCGGGCATGGAGGATTTCAGTGAGCCGGAGGTTCATCGGGAAAGCTCCGCCGCAGGGTCAATGAACAGGACAAAAAGATTTAGATAGTGGTTTGCGGATTCGCTGTCAAGGACATCAGGAGGTTTCCGGTGCGGCGTAACGATGTATGGATCCGCGGGACAAATATATGCATGCTTAACCAGCCCGGCTGCTAACTGATCAACCGGGCTGGTTAAGCTACATACAACATCAGGCTGGCCCGGGTATTAAACAGGGACCACTTTAGTGGCCTGAAGGCCCTTGGGGCCCTCACTGCATTCGTAATCCACTTCCTGGTCATCGATCAGGGCACGGAATCCCTCTATCTCGATAACCGAGTAGTGCACAAAAACGTCTTCTCCCTCACTTTGCTCGATAAACCCGTAGCCCTTTTCGTCATTATACCATTTAACCCGTCCACGCATTGGCGCCTCCCTTGTGGCATGTTAATCCAATCGAACTACTCGGATGGACGATAGGCTTGCCTGATTCTATTTTAAGGAATCGTAACATTGAGTCAAGGCTTATCTGTACAAAATATTCCAGAATGTTTTTTCTATAAGTTGCGGTGTTGGCAGGGCGGCCGATGTAGACTTGGTTCGATTGCAAACAGGTATCAAATAATCCTATTGACAAATACGGTGGTTAGACTATATTCTGGAGCTTCTTGAGGGGAATCCAATACAAGTTATTTTTGTGCCGAGGTAGCTCAGTCGGTAGAGCAGGGGACTGAAAATCCCCGTGTCGGCGGTTCAAATCCGTCCCTCGGCACCACTAATAGATCAAAGCCGCAAACCACAATGGTTTGCGGCTTTTGCTGTTTCACAGGGTGCTCTTTTAGAGATATTCCTCCGTAATCTCTCAAGTATTCAGTCCATTGATCTATCGAGAACGTGAATTAAATACTCATACCGGGATAATTGGGACGGTAGCTCGAAAAGTGCGTAGATTTCTACCACAATCAACGCTACCTCGAATTAGTCGACAACCTTACTCCAGTCGATGTGTACTACGACCGAAGGAGACAGAGCCTGTCGCTGAGGGATATTATCAAACGGAAAGCTTTAACTTCGGGAAAGGAAGACAAAAAAATCAGCTGTAATTAATGAAAAGTGCACCTTGGTCCACAAGACCGTTTTTAAGCTTGATCCCCGGTTGGTCCATTTTACTTCCCGAAGGATCAGTCTCTAATTTGGGCTGAGGGAGTCTTTCGGTTCAAATTTATCCTTGATGTATTTTGCAATGGAAAAAATCTCTTCTTCGTTCAAGGTTCCGCCCCAAGGGGGGCAGAGGTTCGATTTCCCCAGGCTTTTTGAGCCCCTACTGGCCACGGTTGCCAGGTCCTGCTCCGAGCGATTCTGAAAAAAATCCGGGGCGGTGAAATCCGCCGGTTTTGGCTCCAGTCCAAAATAAATGCCATCTCCCTCGCCTTGCTCCCCGTGGCATGGCGCGCAATAACGGGCGTAGAGCTTTTCCCCGTTTCTGAAGACGAATTTTTTTGTTATATCGGTAACGTTTGTTTTTTTATCGTGTTTTGCGTTCGAGCAAACAGCGCAGAAACCACAAAAAATAATGACCAGGGCGATCTGAAAAGATTGTTTCATTTTTCAATTTTCTTTAAAAGTTGAGAGATATTGGGTCAGCGCTATCAGGTCAGCATCCGAGAATCGATAGTTCGGTTCGACAGAGTCCTTGTCAAAGCGCTGTGGATTTTGCAAATGAGTAAAGAGATAGCCTGGTTTAAGTCTGTTGCCGACGTTGGAAAGACTCGGCCCCAGAGCGCCGCCATCGTTACCGATCTGGTGGCAGGAGGTGCATCCCAACTTGTCATATATTTCCTTCCCGTCATTAATCTGTGTTTCCAGGTTTCGGTGGTCCTCAGGCAATTGCTCCGGGATATCTTCGGAGACGAGAACATTTTCGATATAGCGGACTATTGTTTCTATTTCAGAATTTTCCAGGTTGCCTTTAATCATTCTGGGCTCCGGGTCCAGCTTGAATAGGGGCATTTGCTTGAGCATTGGCCGAATAACGTCCGGATTTTGGAGGAAGTCCCTGAGCCATTCACTTTGAACTTTACTTCCTTCGATAGAAAGGTCCGGAGCAAAATTTTCTCCCTGGCCGTTAATTGTATGGCAGGTTAAGCATTTAACGTCATTCAGCAGCTTCCCGAACTCACCCTCCGGCAAATAGTAATCAGCTTGCTTCGGCAGCTTGAATCTGGCGGGAAAATCTTTATCGGTGAATCCGAACAACAAAGTCGCCAGGGCGTCGATTTCTCCTTCATTGAATTCGAATTCCGGCATCTTGAGATTTTCGCGAAAGCTACGCGGATTGGCAAGCTTCTGCTTCAAGTAGCCTTCACGGGTGTGATCTATATCCTTCACCATACCGTAATCAAACAATTCGATAGGTTTGCTCCCGATGCCGGTCAATTCCGCACCGACCATTTCATTTGTTTCCGCTTTACTTAAATAGCTTACTTCCGTCCCACGCAGGAAAGGACCGATCTCTTTGAGGTCTTCCATTCCTTTGACATTGTGGCAACCGAAGCAACCGTATTTTCGGATCAGGCTTTTACCTTCATTTATCGATTCGTTGGTGATTTTTACGGGTTCAAGGTACTGTGGCTCAAAATCCCAGTCCACAAACTCACCCACAACGTATTCAACTAGATCCCCAATCTCCTGGTCGCTAAACCTGAAACGGGGCATGTTCGTTTCCGGAAAGTATTTTTTTGGATCTTTCAGCCAATTGAACAACCACTCTCGATTGGCTTTACTGCCTATTTTTGATAGTTCCGGTGCATTGGCTTTTTTGTGCGACCCTCCCTGGCCGTTAGTAGCATGGCAGATGCTGCATCTGGATGTCCGCCATATTTCTTTTCCGCGATCAAAGCGATCCCAGTCAACCTCGACTACCGGAGCGTCCTTCCGGGAGTCGAAAGTCATACTTACCAGATAATCCGCGATTCGTTCGGATTCGCTCATGGAAAAGAGAAACTTCGGCATCCGTGCTTCGGGCAAATAGTCTTTTGGCTGTTGAATCCATTGAATTAGCCAGGTGTAATTTGCTTTTTCCCCAACGTATGTCAAATCCGGACCGATTTTTCTCAATTGCTCAAAACCGGCGATCTGATGACAGCCATAACAGCCATGCCGCTCAACCAACTCCACTCCCTGCTGAAGTATATCCGCCCCCTCGAGTTGCTTGATATCCCCGTGGCAGTTCTGACAGGTTGCCTGAGTCATCGAGCCGTGAAGCATCGGCTCGGTCCAGTGCTTATCTTCTCCGTGGGCTTTCCAGGCAGCGGAGGTGGCTCGTCCCTCCCCCTGATGGCACGACGTGCAGCCAAACTCATCGACCGGGTGGTTGTCCAGGAAAATGTATTTCCCCGGGTGTTTTGAGAAAGGATGACGACCAGAGACTTCACTTTCTTTATCAATGCCGATATGGCAGGACATACACCTGTCCGCCTTGTTCAGGTCTTCGAGAAAAACCTGCTTAATTTCCACTTTTTGATTTTTCAATTTTTCAATTTCATTTTTCACCGCTTCCACATCAGAGTCCAGGGATCTCACCTCTGCTTCAGCCTCTTCAACCGGAGTTGTAAAAATGGCCAGCAGGCCGTCAAGCGAATCCACTTCTTCCTGAATAGCTTCATGTTTCTGCTGGAGCTTCATCGATTGGTTTTCCAAATCCAACAAGCGCTGTTTGTCTTTGGGATCGAGATTTTTATAGTACAGATATTCCACTTCCAGATAAACTCCCCGGGTATTTTGAAAATCCGTGAATACCTTTTTGAACTCGCGGGTTTTAGCAGATATTTCGGTTTGTATCCGCCGGAATTCCGACTGAATCTCCGGACTTTCGAGCCTATTGTTCGCTGCTTCGAGCTGTTCGGCCGCTCTGTCATACTGGGCTTTAAATTCCTCCCCTTCGGTTTGACGGACAAGTTCGTCCAATTCCGCCTGCAGGTTTTCAACTTTCAGGTTGATATATTCTTTCTGGTAAATTTTCCAGGGACGAAGATCGATAAACTCCCATTTCAGCACCCAGAGTGAAAAGAGGACTAATAGCAGGGATAACAAAAAAAACGGCAGGGCGTAGGATTTCTGTTCCACCTTGAGGGTTTTTTTAGCTTGCTCTTCCATAGTCGCCTCTCAAAAACCTTGCCTCGATAACGTATCGCCGGTTAGACGGGTCCCAAAATCGCTGCTTGCCAAGGGCATGGAACCTGGCTAAAAATTGATCCACGGGGTAACCCACAAATACTTGATGTTGAAAAACAGCCGCAGGAATATTTTGATCGTTATGCCAATCATTGTCAGCAGTAAAAACATCACTATCAACATCCGGGTAGAACCGAGTTTTTTCAGGAATTCCGGGTGTTTGATCTGCAAGTATTTATAGGGGAGGTAAGTACCTGCCACGTAAAATCCAACTACAATCACTCCCCCGAGGATGGCGCCGGCCAACGATTGCGAATCTACCCCCAGTAGATTGGTCAGATCGACGTTGGGGCTGTGAACCACCCGGCTGTGGTCCCATTCCTGCCAGGGCCAGAACCAGAGCCAGCCTGGCCCACGCATGAATACACCGATGATGATCAGAAAAATCCAGAGGATATGAAATCCGAAGCTGAAGACGATTATCGCAAATTTTCTCTCGCTGAACGTATAATATCCATTTCCCTTCGGATTAATGTCCAGGTAGGGGATGGCCATCAGGCCGAAAACAATCAAAAATGGAATGGCCACCCCGGCAAACCAGGGATCGAAATAAACCAGCACCTCCTGAAGGCCCAGAAAATACCAAGGTGCTTTTGCGGGGTTGGGCGTCAGGGAAGGATTGGCATGCTCCTCCAGGGGGGCATTCAACAGGACAGACCAGGCAATGAGGAAGAGGATGACAACGATCGTGGTAATCAATTCAACTCGTGCGAGGTAGGGCCAGGTATGCGCCTGTTGGTCTTCTTCACCCTCGACCGGCAACCCTGCTTTCCTTCTGCGGTCGTTTTGTATTGCCTGCCTAAAGGCTGAAAACGTGTAGTATGTTATCAACAACATCATAATCACAATTGCCACGTTGTCGGGCTTGGTGACGATCCGGATAAACTGTTCCATGTCTCGCGAGGCCTCGAAGCTTAAAGACTAGGTTGTTTTTCCTTTTTTATCTCAGGACCCGAGATGCCGCCATCTTTTCTTACTCTCCAGAAATGGACCGCAATGAATACGCCTGCGATCAAAGGAATGCCGATGCAATGCCAGACGTATGCTCTCAACAGAGCATTCGCTCCCACCTGTGATCCTCCCAGCAGAGCGAACCTCACGTCATTATAGATATTAATATTCAACAGGTCGCTGAAGGGCCCCTCATAGCCCACGAAAGGAGTTGCCCCAGCCATGTTGGTCCCCACCGTGATAGCCCAAAACCCTAGCTGGTCCCAGGGCAACAGATAACCGGTAAAACTCAAGAGCAGAGTTAAAACCAGCAAAATCACCCCGATACACCAATTGAACTGGCGGGGAGCTTTATAAGAGCCGGTCATAAAAACTCTGAACATGTGGATCATCACGGTTATCACCATCAGGTGGCCGGCCCAGCGGTGAATGTTCCGCAGAAAAAGACCGAAAGGCACCTGGTATTCCAGATCTTTCATATCCCAGTAGGCTTTCTCCACCGAGGGGTGGTAATAGAACATCAACAGCACACCCGAGATTGTTAAAATGATGAACAGCAGAAAAGTAATCCCGCCCATTCCCCAGGTGAACTTGTACTTAATCGCACTCTCCCTGAGTTTGACTGGATGAAGATGCATGAATATATTGCCGAATATCGCCAGGGCCCGGTTCCTGGGGCTATCCCGCCAGTTCCGGCGGAAGATGGATTTCCAGACCAGGCTCTTTTGAATCACTTTAATTATCTTTTTCATTCCGATTCACTCCGTCTCCGGCATTTTCAACTTTTCAGCGGTATCCTTTTATTCTCTTCAGTTGCGCTGAATAGTCGGCTGGACTGCCATCGTTGAAAACCATCGAAATCGCTCCCCAGGGGCAGTCAATCGCACACATGAAGCATCCGCTGCAGCGCTGAGCGTCGATAAAGGATATTCCGTTGAAATTGAGCGTCGATTCAACTATATCTATACAATTCTGTGGACAGACAGCGGCACAAATACCACATCCAGTACAGGATTCCGGGCTCAGGACCGCGTGCGGTCTCGGTCTTTTTTTCTTCTGGCTCTCTGGCGAGTTCATCTCTGTCCAGGCTGGAGTTTACGTTCTTTAACTTTGATCCGGATGAACCATCAATAAGCTTTCCGGGTACAGTTCATCCGAATTCAATCCCGATACTCCTTTGAAAGCGATGCCTTTGTCGATAGTTATCAGGCCCTCTGAACTGAGTTCGATTTTAAATCTGTCCAGGGGCCTGGGAGCAGGCCCCTCGAAATTAGTCCCGCTCTGGTAAAACCCGCTCCCGTGGCATGGGCATTTAAATTTGTTCTGGGTGGAGAGCCAGTTCGGGGTGCAGCCCAGATGAGTGCACTTGGCACTCAGGCAGAAAAACCGTCCGTCTTCCTTTCTGATAATCCACACCCTGTATTTATCTTTAAGCCTGGAACTGACAGTGCCCGGGGGATATTCGTCCGGGCGGCCCGCTATAAATCTTGCCGATGGTTCAAATAGCACTCTCGGGTAAAAAAGCCTGATAAGGGCGACCATATTCCCGGTGAGAAACGTTACTATCGCGCCCCAGCCCAGTCTCCGGAAAAATTTGCGGCGGGAGGCTGTTTTGATTTCGTCAACCGAGTCGTAGCTGGAGGATTTAGTCTTTTCCATAGCTGAAGTCCCATGGAGGAATAGAAATCTGTCTGTTTAATTCTTGAACAAAGAAGAGTAATCCCCTGGGTAGAAATTTCAGTTCCGCACGGTAGCTCGGGAATTCCCCGGCAAACGATTAAATATTTACCTGACAGCCGGTTTTTTCCCCTGATTACGGAACAAGGCCTTGAAACAATCCACGGAAAAATGAAAAATAAAATCCGGTCTCAGGGAATGTAATAATATCTCCTGATACGGGGTGCTTCCGGTAAACATGTTCCACAGCACCATGCTCATGCCAATGTTCCGGCCTCCTGATTTCTGTTCTTTCCGGGCCATTTGCAACATCGCCCGGCGCAGAAAACCCATTCTCCGGAAAAAAAATGCGCTGGCGAACAGCAGCTTGCCGATTCTATTATCTCGCTCCAGGCGACGGATAGTGGGCCAGTAATGTTTATCAAAGTCTTTTTTGGAAATTCCCTTGAACAAGGCGGTGGTTACGCAGGCCTTGGCCGAGTGAAAAGCGGCGCCGATGCCGTCTTTGAACAGCCGGGTTACCCCAAAGTCGCCCACCATCACTATGCGGTCGCTGTAAATGTGCTTGCCTCCAGTAAGGTTAATTCTGGGCAAGCATTGACAGGCAGGATTGTCCGGTACAAATCCCTCGGGGAGACAACTGCGTACCTCAGGCGAATTCATGAACCGATTCATTAGCTCCAAATCGACCTCATGCCCAAGCAGGCAAGCTGTGACATACCCCCCTTTGGGTATGAGCGCGGCAAACTCGAAGCGGGGTATATCCAATAAGAACAAATGCATTGAATTACCCAGGCACTCCTGAACTTTTTCAGGACCCAGGTAAAATTCCAAAACGCCGGTCCTGGTAGTTTTGGGACCCTGGTAGCTAAATCCTTTATCTTTAAATAGTTGCCCCTCCACGGAGTTTACTCCCACGGCGCCGACCACCAGGTCGTAACTACGCTCGTAGCTGTTGCCGGCCCTGATAAGCGGCTTAGCATTCTCCCAACCCAGTGCCTGGACACGCCTCTGGATGTGCTTTGCTCCCAGTTCGACGGCCAGGTTCAGGAGGAAACCGTCAAAGCTCTCAATCTGGCCGGGCGGGCAGCCTTTTGGCCCGCTGCCTCTGAAAAGTGCGGCGATCCTCATTTCCTCCTTGGGGGTGCGAATTTGCACCTGGCCCTGATCGGTATGTAAAACGTAGGAGTCAATCTGGCGCTGAACGACAGAGGGTGGCAGCTTAATGCCCTCGAGGGCCAGCATCCGCACCAGGGATTCGGAGATCACTCCGCCGCACATGTTACAGCACTCTGGACCAGGACACGAGTAGTCTTTTGGTTCATAAATGTCCACTTCCAAATGTATTGCGACACTACGGGCCATTTTCAGAAAAAAGTAACCGCTGAGCGATCCAGCTGGCCCGCCGCCGATAATCCCTATTCGTGAGCTATCCACTAGTTCCATGCTATCATCCCTTGACGCAACTCCCTTCTATCAGAAGGTCTCACGTGCTTCAAAAAAGGCCTTCAGCTTTGCTTAACCCTTAGCAGTTAATATTCAGACTGGCCTGAGGAATCCATATCCTCACATAATGCGCAGGCCTCTTCCGGGTTGAAGGAGCTGCCCTGAGATTGGCTAATTCTCTCAGGCTCCACTTTAAGAAAACCGAATTCAAAGGCCAGAAACTTTTCACTCAACCGGGCGAGGTCCTTATAAAAGCCGTTCTCAGCTTTCCTGGCCAGGCGTTCAAAAAAGAGAGGAGCCCATCGCCCCAGATGCATTTTCAGGAATTTCCGCTGCGCATCCAGACAGGCTTCGCTCTTTTTTTTGCCGTGATGTTCACGGGCATAAGCCTCTTTGTAAGTCAGGAATTGCATGAACTCAAGCTCGGTGCTGATGTGATCCAGCCTCTCCCTGATGGCATCGGAAACCTCCAGGCCGAATGCCCTGTAAAATCCCGCAATGTCCCCCAGGTCTTGAGGTTGCTGGAAAACATTCGAACCTCCGAATTCGGTCTCGAAAGGTGGGCTGCTTTTTGAAATAGTGTGGCCGAAGATTCTCCTGTGTTCTGCCTGCAGGCTCTCGAGAGTGAGGCCTTCAAAGGACGACTCCAGGTTCCGGATTGCCGCGAGCAAGCCAGCCTTGCCGTCAGGGGTCACACCCCGGGCACAGGCTCGCAGTTCCCTGGCGACTGTTCCATCCCGCACCCGGGCAAACAACTCCTGCTCAGGATAAAGGAAACCGCTCGAAAGATGCTGGTAAAACTCGCTTCTGCAGAGGGCTACCTTGATTTCTTTTGTCATGCTCCGGCTCATTTGTTCCCTAAATAGAATTGGCAAACTGTTTTGGCCTGATATGGATCGGCTCCTCGACATTGGTTCGAATGAACTCCTTGCCTTTCTTATCGTACCCGATCACCGTATCGTCGTACATTGTCCAGGGTTTTCCATTGATGGTAGTCTCGTAAACTTTCTTCCCCTCCTTGATTCCAAAACTGAAAATAATGTCCTGATGAGCCCTGAAAAGTTGAAGCACGGCCAGAAGTTTCCTGGAGGGTGCGGTATACTTTTCAATGGCCTGATCGACTCCGGGACCGAACATCTGCCTGAGGTACTGGCGGGGCGCCCAGCGCGGTGGGATATAATAGATATTAGGCTCCGTGCCGAACTGTGGATAAAGAGGCAGCGCCACTTTTTCCACGTGAACCAGGTAGTAGAGCGGATGGGACGGGTCTTCCGCCCAGCCGTCCTCAGCCATTTTAACCAGCCCCTGCATGCGGATCCTTCCGACACAGGCCGCCATGCAGCGGGTTTCCCTGGGGCGCCCTTTGCTCATGGGGTCTTTACCCTCGATCCTGGGGTAGCAGGCGATGCATTTTTCGCTGATATGGGTAGTCCCTCTGAACATCGGTTTTTTATACGGGCATTGCTCCACGCACTTGCGATACCCCCGGCAGCGGCTCTGGTCGAGAAGGACGATGCCGTCTTCGGGCCGCTTGTAAATGGCCTTACGGGGGCAGGCCGCCAGGCAGGCCGGGTAAGTGCAGTGGTTGCAGAGGCGAGGGAGATAGAAAAACCAGGTATCGTGCACCGGAAGCTGACTCCCCTGAGTAAGGCCATCTTTAACATTCAGGGATTCATGCGCCCTTGCGGTATCCTCATAAATGTTGGGAAAGCGCCATTCTTTGTCTTCCGGTGTGTATCCCACCGCCTCCTGATGGAGTTCCCGGTATTCGGCGGCCTCGAAAATAGTGTCGCCCTCATAGGTCCCGTAAGGTGCGGTCAGGTCCTTCTTTTCGTCCACGTACCAGCTCTGGGGCCCCAGCAGGGAAAGGCCCTTGACGTCCCAGTTCTGGGGGTATCCACCGTATGGCTTGGTTTCGACGTTGTTCCACCACATGGCTTCCTGGCCTTTGCCGAAAGTCCAGGTGCTTTTGCAAGACATGGTGCAGGTCTGGCAGGCAATACAGCGGTTCAGGTTGAAAACCGCTGCAAACTGAAGTTTCGGACGCGCTCCAGGATAAGGATAGCTCATCTTTCGCCCTAGCTGCCAGTTATGAGTTTGAGCCATCGTTTCCCCCAAGATAGTAAGGTATAATTACTCTTTAGTTTCAATTTCCAATGGGTGCCAGCGGTCGCTGACTGATTTTTGTCCATTCAACTCGCCGGCTGAGCCATTCCACACGGCCAGGCTGAAAAAACTCTTCTGCCCCGGAAACATCTGGCTGTCATCCTGGTCGAGAGTGGAAAGTTTTCGGGCCATAACCACTGTCCAGCTCCCACTTGACCAGGCCCCATGGCCGTAAACGTCCTGATGTTCCTGAGAGGCCAGGGTGCCGAATTTGGCCGCGTTGAGGTCCTCCACCGAACTCTTCCTGGTCTGAGCCGAGAGTGGATTGCCGGCTCCCCAGCCACCTCCCTCCCGGTCCAGTTTCTGAAACATCTCATCACTTTTATCAACCACGGCGGTAGGATATTGGGCTTCGATTCTGTTTGCCGAAGCCTCCCCTTTCAGGGTTTCCTCCCAGTCGGCTTTCCAGTGCCAGATATTGACCGGTTTGTCGATATCTCCCATTCTGGGACTGAAAACCGAATCGGTGGACAGCTCGCTTAAAGGAAAAAGAATTGCCACCGCATCACGTTGCTGCTCATGCTTGATAACTTCAGCATCCCTGGTATTATCCCGCCAGGAGAAGAAAAAATAAATCCAATCTCCATTATGAAAGGCTTTCAGGCCAATATGATAAACCGAGCCGCCACCATAGGGCTTGGAGACATCCTGCCCTTTCAAAGCGATAGGGAGGGACTCAAAGGGATAGAGGATGTCCTGCACCTGGGAAACATCGAGGGTTTCAAGTTTTTTGTCGATATAAGGAACCACCAGGGGCAATTCAGTGGGAATGAGCGAAAGACCCACATCACCCTCTTCCTGAGCCAAAAGGTTACCGTTGGCAACAATGCTGAAAAGCAGCCCGAGGAGGAGACCTGCCATTATTTTGTTTTTCCCGGTCATTGCTAGCCTCCTTTCTCGATCTCGATGAATTGCCCGGCCAGATATTTCTCCATCTGGGCGTTTTCAGCCGAAGGGGTGAATCCGCTTCTGGCCGGCTCCCAGACACCCTTGCCTCCCAGGCCGCCATCCTCGGCCTTGGTAATTTTGACCAGGGTCTCCTTGGGCACGGTGTTCAGGGCATGGTTATCCGACTCGCCACCAAAGAAAAAGGCCATCTCGGCTTTACGTTTGTGGAACAGGCTGTCAGTCTGGTGCATGGGCATGTGCCAGTTGCGGGTAAAACTCTGCTGGGAGCCGTAGCGAAGGTTTGCCTGGTAGCCCGTCCCCTGGGAAACTGCTCTGCCATCGGCGCGGGTCTCGTGGGCTTTCACGCTTTTTTCCGTGGCAATGTAGGGAGCATGCTTCATCATGGTAAAATTATAGGGATAGGCGGGGTTGTATTTGACCCTCAGCATGCAGCGGGACACCTTGTAAAAAGGATCGCTGGGTTTCCAGCCGATGTAAGGACGGTCCGCCGGATTTGCATCAACGTAGACGTAGTCTCCGTCGTTTATCCCCAGGTCCTTGGCCGCCTGGGGGTTTATATGCAGTTGATGCTCGCCCACTCCGGGGCTTCTTTTGTCCATCCGGTAGGGATCGCCGAAATTGGAGTCCCAGATGAGGTTCCAGTCAGTGTCGGCCCATTGGGAGTGCACCCGGTGTCTTGTTTTGGGAGTGACGCAATAGAAGTTGTAGCCTTTCTCCCAGAGGAAGTTCTTGGTCTTTTTCACTTCTTCCCAGGAAAGCTTCACGTTGCGCACAGTCCGCTCATCCCAGTGCTCGGCATCGTGGGGGATCCCGTAGTCGTCCGGCCTGATGTAGGGGTTGGCGCTGACGATTACATTGGGCAGATAAGCGGTGGCCTCGGGGCCCTCGCGGTGCACGATGAAGTTCTCACCGTATTCGATAGCCTCGGGAAGGTCGGTGTAGGCTTGCAGCCTTCCATGATCAGTGTAAAAGGGAATGCTATCGTGAATCTGCTCCCAGAAAGGGATCCTGGGATAAGTCCTGAAAAGCATGAGGGCCACTCCGGGCTCCCCGTATTTCCCTTTCATAATGTCTTTGAGCTTGTAGCCAATAGTGGTCGTGCTGGTTTCCAGCATCCTCTGGATGTAAATATCCCGTTTTCCTTCATAGACAAACTTCCACATGTCCGCTATCCGGCGGTCATCGATGAGTTGGCTCAGCCTGGCCGCGACATCGGCTAAAATAACGATGTCGTCCCTGCTGTCATGGACTGGCTTGATCCCTCCTTTCCAGATCTGAAGGAAAGGATTGGAGCAGGAGGCGGTTACCTCCAGGCCCTCGAACTCTATCCATGAATTGGCCGGTAGCGCCATGTCGGCATATTCAACAGTCGCGGTCATATTGATATCGGCGGTGATGATCATCTCGACTTTAGGATTGACATTTTTGATCATCTCGTAAGCCCACTTGGCATTGTTGATCAGGTTTACGTTATTAACGAAAATGACCTTGCTGGGAGTGGGCATGTGGCTCTTGCCGGTGAACACTTTGCGGCCGTATTTGGGGGTTTGCACCACAAGGGCCTGCTCACCGTGATTCCAGTAAGCGGGTTCCTCTCCCTTGACGTACGGCTTTACCTTGACCTTGTTCCCATGGGCCCTGGGATTCAGGTTCAGGTTGAAAGGGTCCTCTTTGACCCAGCCGGCAAAACCGGGTCCGGTTTGCGCGGAACCCTGGAACAGACCGGCTTTATAGTTGCCGGCCCAGGTATGGGAGCCTGCTCCGGGTTTGCCGATATTGCCGGTGAGCATCAGAGGCAGGTAGGTGGCGCGGTTGGTCTCTGTGGCGTGGAACCAATGGTTCACGCCTTCGCCGTTGTGAATCCCCACCGGCTTGATCGAGGCGATATCGTGGGCCATCCTGGTAATCAACTCCCTGGGCGACTGGGTGATTTCGTGAACCGTGTCCAGGTCGTAATCGCGGAGGTGGATTTTATACATCTCGAACAGGGTCATCACCTCTACCTTTTCCCCATCCACGGTGTCGACCTCGAATTTGCCGCTCAGGGCCGGGTAAATCCCAGCGGCGGCCATCTTCTCACCTAAATCGTCGCGGGTAATCGCCCTGGGTTTGCCGCTCTTGGAATCCCAGACCACGAAGTCTCCGATGATTTCCCTCTGTTCATCGGTCAATCCCTGAATCTTGTAACTGGGCCCCCGGGAGATATCCCGGTTTTTATATCCCGGAAAGATATCGACGGCCCGGAGCCTTCTGAGGTTGTCAGTGCGGACCAGGAGCGGGAAGTCGGTGAACTTTTTAACGAAATCTTCATCGTAGAGCTTCTCATCGATGATGATTTTGGTGACGCCAAGGAATAAGGCGGGATCGGTCTCGGGCCGGATGGGAATCCAGTAGTCGGCCTTGGAGCAGGCCGGGCTGTATTCGGGGGAGATCACAACAATCTTGGCTCCGCGCTCCATGCATTCGATGAAGAAATGGGAGTCAGCCATCTTATTCTCTACCAGGTTTTTCCCATCCATTATGAGAAGCTTCGAAAACCGCAGATCGTTGAAATCGCAGTCCGAGGTCTGCAGTCCGTGGACCCAGGGATGGCCGGGGGCCTGGTCGCCGTGCCAGGTATAATTGGACCAGATGCGTCCGCCCCGGGCCTTATCCGGTCCGACACCCCGAATGTGACTGTCGAGGATGGCCATGGAGTTGCTTAGGCGGTACATCCCATACTTGCCGAACACCCCCAGGAGGCCCATGCCGCCACGCATCTTGAAGGTTCTTGTGCCCGCGCCCTCCATATCTTCGATCATCTCGGGAGCGTAGCCCTGCTCCTTAAGGCGTTGGGCCCCCTGGGGGCCGCTGTAGGTCTGGGCAATGTTAAGCATCCCTTTGGCGATATAGGTGTTAACCTCATCCCAGGATGCTTTGATAAGCTCGTCCTGCCCTCTGGAATCGAATTTGTACTTGGATTTGTTAGCCGTAGTAAGCTCGGGGAAACCGTCATCGGCCCACTGCTTCCAGCCTCTGCGGATCAGGGGATATCTGAGCCGGTAGGGGCCGTAAATCCGGCGTAAAAGGGTGTAGCCTTTGAGGCAGCCCCTGGGGTGCCAGTTGGGAGTGGCCTTGTTGCCGAACAGATCGGCGTAACGGTCGACATCGTAGTTCTGCTCGATTCTGACCGCCACACCGTTTCTCACGAAAGCTCTCAACCGGCAGGCGTGGGTATCGTTCGGGGAGCAGACGAAGGTGAAAGAGCTGTCATAGCGGTACTGGTTGCGGTAAATTTTTTCCCACCCCCGGCTTGGGTAAACCTCCAGAGGGTTCGCATCGGCAATAGGTTGCAAGGTCTGCAGAGCCAGGGCCTTATCGGCTAAGACTACTGCTGCGCCAGTGGACGCGGCAACCTTGATGAAATTTCTGCGGGTAAGTTTCATTGCCATCTACCTCCCCGAAAAACGTTGACCAGCTACTCTATCGGCATTGTTTCTGTCTTACTTCATAGACTTCGATGCACCTTTCACAAGCACCATCCTCAATCCTCCAGCCGGGAAAGTCCTGTTTAATCTGCCCAATGATATTCTCCTCCAGCCGGTCGAGTTCATTCGCCCAGTTACAGGTTGGAAACCGGCAGAGAGGACAGGGGGAGCCAGGCAACAGAATATTTTCCCGGCTGGGAACCTCTTCTATCCCGGGCCGGCCGGCCACCAGGTTCAGGAGTTTGCCGGTATCTCTGGCCAACTCGAGGAGCTGATGATGGGTCTGTTTTTCCATTTGCCAGAGATCATCGAAGATGGCACTCCGCTGGGGAGTGGGTATTCTCCCGTATAACACCTCGAACTCCCGATAGCGGCCTTCTTTATCCAGAATTGCAGGTTTCTTTTCTCTGGCCAGCCTGCTGTCGATATAGATGTCCCAGAGGACCTTGTATCTGTCCCGGATGAGGTTTTCCTCGGCGGGAAACTGGACGTTCAGTTTCTCCATGTATACGTATCCAAAGTCGCTGTCGAGCATATCCGAGACATGGGTCAACTCATGGCTGAGCAGTTTCTGAAGGTCGGCTGGAGCCAGGAGGCGCCTGGTAAGAATTTTAAGGCCCAAACTTTTAAGGTCTTTGCTGAGATCGGCTCCCTCTTCACCTCTGGTGAGCGCCTGCTTTACGAGAACTTGTTCCAATGTGTCCTTGAACACGGGGAACTCGGCCAGACTCTTTAAAATAAGATCGCCAAAGCTCATTTTTCGGAAAAACCGCCGGTTTAATTTCTCGAACTCAGCCTCGCGCTTTTCAAGCGGGAACTTTTCGTAAATTGGATCGGCCGATTTATGGTACTCATTGAAAAGGCTCGAGTCACCGTCTTTTTCCCGGCGATTGATTTCCTGAAACACTACATCCTGCATCAGGTTCGGGTCACATTCAACCTGTATCGTTGGCGGAGTTGCGGTTAGCCCATTCGTTGAATTGTCGCGAACCATTTGTTCTCTTCTCCAGTAGGCCCCTGGGCTTTCGTCCCCCGGGGTTGATCTCGAACTCGAGGCAGGGAAAGTCTTATAAAATACAGTTAAAGGGGAGTGTTCAATTGTTTCGCCTCCCTCAAAGGGGAGTGATCCTATCTCCTCCTCTTCAGGACCAGGTCCACCGTGGCGGTTTTACCATCTTCCACGCTGATTTCCTCGGAGACTGATTTCATTTTCTCATGCCAGGTTTTCAAAGTATATTTTCCCGGCGGCACGTCCTCAAGCTTGAAGCTGCCCGCTCTGTCGGTTTTGACAAAGAAAGGGTTGGGGAAGACCACTACGTAGGCCGACATCTCGCTATGGACATTGCACATCAACTGAGCTTCTCCCAGTTTGTCGAAAGTTTGTGTTTTGACAACCCCTTTGGAATAGGTCCCTAAATTGAATTTACCGGCTACTTCATCCTTGGAGAAAATATTGTGCTTAACATCATCGCTATTGATAAAATCGACAATGGTCCCTTTTAAGACGGGTAATATGTGGGGCACAAAAGTCAATTTTTGCTGGTCCATTACCGGGTTCTGCTCAGGGGGATCGAAATTGTTATCCCCAACCGTCTCCAGGTAAACCACTACGTCCGCTGAGTTTCTGGAGCGGGTAACTTTCACTTTCCCTTCAATAACCCCTGCAGCCTGAAGGGGCTGTAAAGGCCCAGCCAGCAAAGCAACTGTTATAAATAAGCTTGTCGTGATTTTCAGTTTGGATTTTTCCATCGATAAACCCTCCCTTAAAGTTCCAGAGTGGGACTAACTTTTGAATCCAGGCAGGTTGCGCCTTAGGGAATCTCCTTGGGGAGCTTGGCCTAAGATGCATAATTCCGGCAAGTTATGAAGGTCCGCATTCCACAAGATAGAAAGGCATGTGAGTCATATCCCACTATAAGGAACGGTTTTACCAGCTTTTTGTTCTTTTATTAAAGGGGCTTGGGCTTGTGAATATTTATTACCAGGTCTGCAATCGAGTTGTTTCTCAACATCATCTCTACCTGGTAGGAAATATGTCTCCAGCTTTCATGGATGGGGCAGGGGTTGTCTGATGAGCAATCTGGAAACCCCATGAAACAATTCTTTAAAATACCCGTCCCGTCAACCACACTTATAACATCGAATAAGGAAATACTCTCAGCCGCTCTGGCCAATTTAAAGCCCCCCTGGGGGCCTTTGTGGGAAATCAGAAGGCCTTTTCGGGATAAATCCTGGAGAATTTTAGCCAGAAATGGTTCGGGAACATCTAGCTGCCTGGTTATTTCCAACAGGTTGGTCCAGCCCTCATCCTTTCTGGTGGCCAGTACCAGCAAGGCCTGCAATGCGTAATCACAGTGTCGGCTTAAGAATGATGGCATAAATAAGACCTTTTTATCTTATTTATCTTAATTGTGTCATTCGCAGGCCATTATGTCAATACCTGAACGTAATTATTTACAACTTTGCGTAATCTGTAAGGTAAGTATTGGTTATGCAGCCCAGCGGACAGGTATGGAAATATCTGGCTGATAGTTACAACACTGAGTCAATTTTGGAGCAGGTGTGTCGAGGGAACAGGTTCGCATCAGGAGCTATATTAAGGGAGTATTTTTCATACGAGTAAAGAAATTCCGATGGCACAAAGTACCAGGAGTTTCTAACTGCAAAACAACAAAAGCGGTAACCCCGGAGCATGCTCAGGGGAATTCTTTCGATTAAAGCAGATATTGTCTTTTGAGCAAGTCGCCTAGCGGTAGAAAAAGGTATTTAGCACTCTGCACGACTTTCCGGGTGGCAAAACTCTCTCTTAAGTTTATGGGCTAAAGGAGGCTTATCTTTGATGTTGATAGACTGATAACCAGAGCGGAAGAACATGGCTAGCAGTCTGAGACTGACCGCTGTGTTAGAGTTATTGGATAATAATATTAGCATCTTTCCCTTTTGTGCCCTTGGGTGCCCATAGGTGCCCTTTCGTACCCTGATAAGGGCACCCTGGCATACATTCACAAAGTGTAAATCATTGTAGTGTAACAATTTAAGAAATTGCAAGCAAATCCGTCCCTCGGCACCACTGATAGATCAAAGCCGCAAACCACAATGGTTTGCGGCTTTTGTACTTTCATAGGGTGCCCATAGGGTGCCATTTTGGAGCTGATAATCTGCATTATTAGAGTCTAAGTCCCTACCACTCCGCTATAAAAGATTAGGCCGTAAATCTCAACGATTTACGGCCTTCGTGTTATTACAGGGTTGTGATAAGGTTCGTTTTTTTGCGAGAATCTTAGAACCCTGTCGAATTAAATATTAGCCCAAGTATGGCCACAGGTTATCAAGACTATCTTGCTTTAAGTCGTAACCATTCGGACTCTGTTAATCCTACTCGTGATAGTGTGCGCCCGAATTCTTCGGCTGCACGCTGCGCATGTTGAGTTTTTAATTCGGCCGGTTGGAATGCTCTGTTTGCCCAACCGGCCAGGCATATATTCTAAGTACTTTTTATTGTTTCTCTTCCTAAGGTGTTACTCGCATGGTAACATTGTGAGTTATATAGGTCAAGCCGCGAATCAATAATGAATCTGTAGATAGCGGATAACTCATTTATTATCAAATTGTTATATCGCAATCCACTATAGTTGTTCGTTAGGTATATCTCTTGCAATAATCAAAAGGAACAATGCACTTTTTCTAATCTGGCTTGACGATAGGTATTCAAAGGATCATTGCAGCAGTTATCACTTTTATATTTTGCCCCGCATGGATTAGTATAATCTGGGAATTATCGAGGAATGCGCCACGGCCAGATAGGTAGTATTTAAGCTGACAACAGTTTTAAAGTTACCCGGCAGGTTCGCAATATGAATGAAACAAACACCGAACGGCTGAGGAAATATTTCGAGAAATTATACCCAACCAGAGAACGCCCAGGGGCAGGTCTTCTGTTCCGTAAAGGTGAATTGTTGAGAATAGAGGCCTTGCGCAATCTTCTTCCTTCATTGGATGGCCTGTCATTACTTGATGTTGGCTGCGGTGATGGCTTCGTTATCTCTCAACTTATCAGCAGTCGACTTTCTTTAATTCGATTATTGGACATTGTGGAAGGAAACCTCCGATATGCGGTGGATAGGTTAAAAGGCAGTGCGGATATTGTGGAGTTCGAAAAGGGAGATGTCTTCTCCAAATCATCAAGCAAAGAAAAATATGATGTCGTAATTGCGATTGGCCTGTTGGATTACTATCAAAACCATTCCGAGATGTTAAAATATTTGCTGAATTACAGTAAAGGTACTCTTATTTTTGATATTCCTCGCCCGGGGACGTTGCATTTACAATTACGCAAAGCATGGCTTGCTATGCACGGGATAAGAGTTTTTTCTTTAAGCCGCAAGGATATCGATCAATTACTAAAACCTTTCGACATGCAACAGACGGTAATAGAACTGCCTCTGCAATTTATAATAAAACTTAGCACCAGAGGTAATTGAGTTCAGAAAGGTAACAATGATTCGCGTAATGACAGTTGATTTGGAAGACTGGTTTCACTCCATAAGCCCTGATCCAAATAGCTGGGACCAATTTGAGCGAAGGGCCGAGGCCGCTGTTAACAAACTGCTGAATCTTTTTGATCGTTACCGTATAAATGCCACATTCTTTGTGCTGGGGGATGTGGCCAAGCACAACCCTGACCTGGTGAGGCAAATATCTGAAGCCGGACACGAGATCGGTTCTCATGGTATGAATCACCGTCTGCTGTATGACATGACAAAGGAAGAATTCCGTAGCGATTTATCTCAGTCGATCAATTTGTTGCAGGATATTACTGGCAAGTGTGTTCGATGTTACCGCGCACCCTATTTTTCCATTACTCGTAACTCTCTGTGGGCATTAGATATTTTAGCCCAGCAAGGAATCGAAGTGGATTCAAGTGTTTTTCCGGTATTCAATCACCGTTATGGGATCCACAACGCTCCTCGCATACCCTGGCGCACTGAACTCGGGTTGCAGGTGTGGCCGGTCAGTACGATACCTACTCCTCTATTTAATATACCATTCGCGGGAGGAGTATATTTCCGCTGTCTGCCAGCCCGCTTTGTAGTCAAAGCAGCTGAAATGCTGGCCGACCGGGGAGAACCGCTCATATTCTATATCCATCCATGGGAACTCGATGCCTTTCAGCCCCGTTATTGTAGCAGGAGTCGTTTTTCAAATTTCCGGCATTATTATGGGCTTCATCGAACCGAAATCAAACTTGTCAAAATAATGGCGATGGGAGGGTTCATCAAACTCTCGGAAGCCAGAATGCGCAACGACAGTCTAAATACCTTCAATGTCCGGGAACTGGTGAGATGAGTAAACTGGTATTGGTACGTCCCGGTTTTTCAGTACGAGCAGAGAGGCATTGGGGTACGGTACCACCTTTGGGCCTTGGATATCTAGCGGCAAGCTGCCGGAAAGCCGGTATTGAAGTGGCTGTTATTGATGGCAAATTAGAGGGTCATAGCAATACTGATCAGACTGTCCGGGCTGTAATACAGCATAATCCTTCCTGGGTCGGTGTTTCCGCGATGACCCCCGAGTTCCCTTTGGCTCGAAATATTGCCGCAGGATTAAAGGAACTTGATCCGGAAATTAACATGATTTTAGGAGGAATACATGCAACGGCCCTGAGTGCCCAGGCGATGGAAGAGGCCCGAGAATATGACTATTTACTGACTGGTGAAGCCGAGCAAAGCCTGCCGAAGCTAGTTGCCAATAATTGCCAAACACCAGAAACGATCAATGGACTGTTTTTCCGCCGCAAAGGAGTTGTGTATGGTAACTCTTCTTCCAAGTTCGATGTAGACCCGGCTCTGCTGCCCTATCCAGCTTGGGATTTGTTTCCCCGCAGCAATATCTATCCTGTACTCTCTGAGCGGGGATGTCCTTTTGAATGCGTTTTTTGCAGTCATAACTCGGGGAAAAAACTGCGTAGCCGTCCTGTTGAACATGTTATCGAAGAAATAAAATGGCTTGCCTGTGATTTCAATCCACAAGAAATATGGTTTCAAGATGAAACATTTGGGTTGAACACATCTCGTACTGTCGATTTGCTGGAGCGACTGACCGGAATTAATCAACACAAAAAGATCAAGTTCCGCGCACAAACCAGAGTGGACTGTGTTGATCAGGAAATGGTCAGCCTTATGCGGACCGCCGGCTTTGAATACCTGGAGATGGGAGTAGAGTCCGGAGACCCGGGGATACTGGCAGCTAGTGGGAAAAGGACAAATCTGGAACAAGTGGAAAAGTCGGTTGAAATTGCTCGTAAGGGTGGCTTGAAAGTGTGGCTCAAGTTCATTGTCGGGTTACCCGGAGAAACCCCGGCAACCGTCAAACGCAGTATTCAACTTGCGGTGAAGCTCAATCCGCATCGTCTTTCAGTAGCCACTATTGTAGCTTATCCAGGCAGTCTGGTTTTCGAGTGGGCTCTCAAGGGGCTGAAAGGTTACAGGCTATTAGGCTCCAACTGGGCCACTTTCGATAAGTACCTCGCCAACTCGATTGAGCTGGACACGTTATCCTTTCGTGCATTGCGGTGGCTGCAGTTGAGAATGTACGCCGAAACCTATCTGCGCAATGGCCGTTGGCTGGAACTGCATCAGCTGGTTAGCGGCAACTTTTCCCTGGCAGTAAAAATGCTGCTTGGAATATTTCGAAAGTGAACATTTTAAGATGAGACTTATTTTTATAAGACAGAATTATCCTCCAGAAAGGGGGTCAGTGCGATACATTCGCGACTTGGCTGAAGCGATGGCGGAGCGCGGACATGAAGTGACCGTAATTACAGGCTTGCCAAACTACCCCACTGGTAAACCGTATCCGGGATTCGGATATCTGCTACCTGATGTTCGTATTGAAAGCCATGGTATCAAAGTAATCCGTACGCCGTTAGTGATGGCTTCTAATACTCGCCCCATTATTCGGCTGGCCAGTTTTATCAGCTTTGCTTTCACTGCGTTTATTGCTGCCTTGTTACAATCTCGCCCAGATGTAATCGTCTCATCAGTACCACCCGTTACAGTTGCTCCGCTGGGTATTTTGCTTGCTTTTTTGAAGCGTGCTCCGTTGGTGATGATGATTCACGATTTCGAACCCCTGCGTTCTTTGGAATTGCGGGGGATGATGGGTAATCGGCTAGCAAAGATTGCTGTCGCCTCGTTCAACTGGTTTTACCAGAAGGCAGATAAAATTGTAGTTACAATTGAAACTGAATTAGAAGCTATGTTAAAGTGGGGCGCAGCAGAGGATAAAATCGAGGTGGTGACACATGGTATCGACCTGGATCGCTTTTGTGCTGATATGACAATCAGATCCAAGGATGAATCAATTAAACGATCAGGTCGAAGTTTGGCGCTTTATGTTGGAACTATAGGTGTTGCCCATGATGTCGAAAAGATGATCGAATGTTTTGCTACGCCTGAAGTCAGGAGCCTTCCAGTTGACTTGGTGGTAATAGGAGATGGCGAGTGTGCTCCTGTCTGTCGTGATATAGTGGCACAAAATCAGTTGGACAACGTGCGAATCCTACCTCCGGTGAACCTTGATCAAGTGCCGGGATTTCTTACAGAGGCGGACCTGTTGGTCTGCTCTCAAAAGCCAGATCTGTTTTCAGTCGGTTCTAAATTTTATGAGTATCTAGCCGCAGCCAAGCCTTTATTGGCCAACAGCACAGGGATTCTGTCCAGAAAAGTGAGGGAAATCGGCAACGGTTGGATTTTTCGTGCGGATTGCCCTGAAACGTTACTTAAGGCCCTACAAGAGTTTCTGGCGTGTCCATTAGAAGAGAGGGAGAATATGGGCCGTGCTGGAAAAGAATACGCAAAAAATAATTACAGCGCTGTTGCGCGCCATGATAAATGGGAACGAATGCTGGTGGAATTGGCTTCAAAAAAGCAAGAGTTGGATAATGTGTGATTCATAACCAATATTTATTCCTCTTCTACATGCCGGATATTTATTTGCCGGAGACAATAGCTTATGGTCTTGAACTCCAATTTTAATAGAATAAACTTTATATTGCGCAACTCAATTCTTTTCGAAAAGCCAACCGCCAGTAAACAGTATCCGAAAGCATTTGGCGATTTGTACTCTGAGTCCTACAGTGTTTATAGTTTCATTGGGATACAAGCAGGAATTTATAGGCATCTTTCCCTTTCGTGGACTTGGGTGCCCATAGGTGCCCTTTCGTACCCTGATAAGGGCACCCTGGCATACATTCTCAAAGTATATCTTATTGTATAGTAATAATTTAAGATTTAGTTTGCAAATCCGTCCCTCGGCACCACTGATAGATCAAAGCCGCAAACCACAATGGTTTGCGGCTTTTGCTATTTCGCAGGTTGCCAATTAAGGGCTGATAATCTGCCTTTATAAGGGTTCGTTTTAGGGGATAACCTTCGAACTGGCTTCATTTCCACATTCTTTGCATTTTATCATCGCCATGGAATTACTCCTTTAAGGTAGTAAATTTGATAGAGCGACTTAATATGGTCAAAACGGGAAACAACTTAAGGATGATCATAGTCTGTAGACTCATATGCATCATGCGCATATGTATTTCAGCAATATTGGTATTCCTCCTTTCACCCTATTGTTGGGCAAAATTGAGCAACAATCTTACACTGCGAGCAATTCTGGCAAAGAATATCAGAACATGCCGGAAAGAAAAACAGCTCAGCCAGGAAAAACTGGCTGAGCTGTGTGGGCTGCATCGTACGTATGTGGGGTCTGTTGAGAGGGGGGAAAGAAACGTTTCAGTGGATAATATTGAAAAAATAGCCAATGCTTTAAGAGTACCTGCCTCCAAACTCCTCATCGGCAAATAATCCTTTCCACCAACTTAGACGTTTCCTCTTGATAGAAGCTTTTGAGCCAATATAATGATACTTATTGTCATCATGCAAGGAGAGACGGCAAAAACGCAGTTTTGATTTTGATCTTGCTTAATTAGCAAATCTTATTGCCCACACAACAATTTAATCTTCCCTTACCAGATCATAGGTCTAATAGCTTTCTTGGCGTACACCATGCCTGTGGCGTTTTCTCAGGTAGATGTAAGGCAAAGTATAACATTTAGCTGTAGCTTCCGTGGATAAGCCCCCCATCAAGTAAAATGGGAGTGATTTTCACAAAATATATTCTGAGCTAATATCTATATGAAAGAGAGAGGAAGGGTTTTATAGGGATTGAATGCATTTCAGATGAACAGGGTAGAGAACTATTTCAGCTGCAAAATTTCAGTAAAAGGGAGTTGAGGGGCAAGAGTTGGCAAGATCGGCTGGAAATATCTTTCTAAAAACTTGTCCCCAATCCTTCAAATAACCTGATAAGGACCGAATCCTCCGTTAGAGCAAAACTAACCCCACATGTTCTTGTGACATGTGGGGTAGTTGGAATTCAACTTATTAGGGCGGGCCCGACGATACTCATTTATAACTTTTCTGGCCGAAATGCCGGAGGAGATGCTAAGGCGGATTCGTGCAGTAGCGGCTTGTGTGCTCTCTTCTTTTTTTGTAGTGCGCTTCAGCTGAATTATATGAGAATACTCACACCTTTTCCTAGTTAGCTCCTGCTTTCGATTGACTTGGAGAGTTCATCGATTGCCTCCATCGCACCATCGAAATCGTAACCATCTATCTTTGCCTCCAACATCCCAAACTCGGATTTAAACTCCGAGGGGTTGAGTATTGCTTTAAGTTGCTCCATCCTGCTCTCGGCTTGACTGAAATCTTCTTCTATCAATTCCTTTACTTCAGTGAGCAAGCTCACCACTTTTTCAACATCCACCGGCTGAACAGTTTGGTCGGTAGATTGGACTTCCTGTCCAGCCTCCAGAGCACTACCGATCGATTTTACTATAAAATCCAGTTCCTCTGAAAAAGATTCAAACACTCGCTCGAATTGATCCGTATCAGAGTGTTTGACAGCGGATTCCACCGCAGTTGCTGCAGTAAATAGATCGTTTGCACCTATATTACCGGCGACACCCTTAACCGTATGAGCCAGTCTTTCCGCAAGCTCCATATCATTATTACCCAAGGCTTTCCTGATGGCTTCCATAGAATCAGCATTGTTCGCCTGGAAACTCAAGAGCAGCTTCCTGTATAGTTTCTTATTGAAGGCAACTCTGGTCAATCCAGCTGCTACATCTATTCCCGGTATCGATTCAGGAATAATGAGGATATCCGCTTTAGTCGAATCCTCGGCAGTTTCTTTTTCTACAGAGGTAAACTCTCGCTCTGCGGGTTTTATCCATTTAACCAACGCACCGAAAAGCTTATTGGGATCTATCGGCTTTGTTACATAATCATCCAGTCCCGCATCAAGGCATTTTTCCCTTTCCCCGGCCATGGCATGTGCCGTCATCGCAATAACCGGCAGATCTTTTAATATTTTATTTTTTCTTATCTCGCCGGTAGCCTCATAGCCACCCATTACAGGCATTTGAATATCCATCAGAACACAATCGTAGAAATTGCTATTAGCAGCTTTGACTCCTTCCAGGCCATTGTTGGCAACGGTTACTACTATATTTTCCTTTTCCAGCAGCTCGATTGCTACCTGCTGATTAATCTCATTGTCTTCAACCAGCAGAACCTTTGCCCCTCTGATTTTCTTCAACTGCTCAATGTATTCATTTTCTTTTCTGGATACGCGGGATTTGTGTTCGCTTTCTTTTCCGAAGGCTTGCATCACCGTGTCAAACAATACAGACTGGTTGACGGGCTTAATGAGGAAACCATCCAAACCTATCTGCTCTGCCCTCTTCAACACTTCTTCACGGCCAAAAGCGGTCATCATTATTATTTTGGGCTGTGGTTTAACCTTGAAATCCTTTTTAATATTAACCGAAGTCTCAATCCCGTCCATCCCCGGCATGCTCCAGTCCATCATGATTAACTCGTATGGTTTCGCACCCGGCACCTGGGCATTACTTTCAAGTTCGTGAATAGCTGCCTTACCGGATTCCGCTGTCACAACCTCAAAAGAGTAATTTTCCAGATATCCTCTCATTATTGCACAGGCGTCAGGATTGTCATCCACCACTAGCACTTTCATTCCCCTTAGGTCCACAGCAGGCACGAACCGCCTCTGATACTGCTTGTCCTGCTTTTCAAACAAGACGGTAAAATAAAACGTGCTCCCTTTGCCTGGTTCGCTTTCCACCCAGATTGTTCCTCCCATCAATTCAGAGAGCTTCTTGCAGATCGCCAGGCCTAAACCAGTGCCGCCGTACTCACGCGTGGTAGATTCCTCAGCCTGGGTGAATTCCTCGAACAGGATCGGTATCTTTTCCTGAGGTATGCCGATACCTGAATCTTTTATAGAGAATTGCAGCTCAACTTTTTTCTTATTATTACTCTTTAATGTTGCGCCAACTATGATTTCGCCTTCTTCGGTGAACTTCAGTGCGTTACTGGTCAGGTTGGTTAAAATCTGCCCCAGCCTTAAAGAATCGCCAACCAGATTTATTGGAACGTTTTTATGAACATGGAACAGAAACTCGATACCCTTATCCTGAGTTTTATCTGCCATCAGGTTTGAAAGATTATCAAATACATCTTCAAGATTAAAATCGATATACTCGATATCCAGTTTACCGGCTTCGATCTTCGAGAAATCAAGGATGTCATTGATAATCCCCAGTAGGCTGTGCGCCGAGCCATGTACCTTATGAAGGTAATCCTCTTGCTTGGGAGAGAGTTGGGTCTGCAGGGCCAGGTGGCTCATGCCGATAATGGCGTTCATGGGAGTACGGATTTCGTGACTCATGCGAGCCAGGAAATCGCTTTTGGCCCGGTTGGCTTCTTCAGCAGATTGTCTCGCCGTGAATAATTCTTTAGTGCGTTCATCTATCTGCTTTTCACGGTCAACCAATCCATTTCTCATCGAACTCATCGATTTGCCAAGCAGATCTCGCTCAGAGAGCACCCTTACATCCACTTCGAAATTACCTTTCGAAATTTGTTCTGCTGCCACCGCTTTTTCTTTCTGTGCCGTAATCATTTTTCTGAACGAATTTGCAAGCAACCCAAATTCATCCTCCGTATTTATATCAATCTCTAAATCAACATCTCCTTCGGCCAGGGATAACGCAGAACTGGTAATTGTTGCTAATGGAACGGTTACGGATCTCACAATATAAATTGAGAATAGAATTCCCAATCCACAAACCAATATTCCAAAAATAACTATCAGGACTACAGCATTCGCATTTGAATCTTGCAGCTTTGGTCCCATCAAATCCTGCTGCTTTTTTACCGACAGCTTTATTTCCTCAATGCGACCAGCGATTTCCGGCCCGATTACATCTAATGTCGTTGTCTGAATCTTATTACGATCACTTATTATTTGAGTCAGCGAATCAAAAGTCTCCAGATATATATTTTTTGAATCCTGTACTTCATTGAGCAGTTTGATTCTCTCACTGTCTTTTAGAGTACTTCCCAATATGTCCAGTTGCAACTGCATTTGGTGGAATTCTTCGTGCACTCTGTTAACTGCTTTCAAGTCATTTTGATCGAGAAACTTGGTCATGTACAGGCGAGCAAGCAGCAAATGTTTTAGGGCGATAGCAGTATTAAAGGAAGTTGCCAACTTCGAAGTAATATCTAATTCCTCAGAAACCAGAAGATTCGTCAGAGTATTTTCCATACGAGGGCCGTAAACATCTAATACGCCATAGACGTAATTATCCCGTTTGGTATGGAAAGTCTTTATTTTCTCAAAGCTCTCTTCGTATTTTTGGGCGGATTCTTCAATATATTTCACTCCTTCAATACGGATAGAATCCAAAGAAGTAGCTTTTGCCTCACCAATAAAACGCTTCATTTTTGCGAGATATCCTTCATACTGTCTTATATCAAGATTACTACCGGTGATTTGAAAATCCTTAACATTCATTCTTACCATAAGCATGTTAGCTTGAATTCTACCGGACATATTAGTTTCACGTGCGAGGTTTCGATAGCTTTTAAAGCCTTGCGACGCCGAAAATAGAGCTCGCATTCCGACAACAGTTGTAACAAACAACAGTAGAATAATGATGCCAAATCCTAGCGCTATCTTTTGTTTGATACTTATCCTCCTAAACACCCCGCCTCCCAATTTAATATTCAAAGTCCTATGATGTTCAACAGACCCTCGTTGCTAATGACTATTAGTTTCGTTCTCTCTACAAGAGTACTACATCCATAATTATTTAGCAAGCCCTCGTTGTTTTGAGCTGTAGCCTGGCTGGAAGCGCATAGCATTAGCGTGCCATGTTCAACCTGGTTTAAGCCGTCCAGGCAACAAAAAGAGAGCCCCGCTGTATGGCAAGGCTCCCAACAATGCTTCAATGTGGCGTTGTAAGATATGGCGTAATCAAAACCTCTGGCTATTTAGTCCACGCACTGGGTCGGCACACTCCAATGGGTGTCAGTGGTGAGTGCCGCTGCTGTGCTTAAGCAGGTTGTTCTGCTCCGGATGGGCGCCCAACCACTCGACGTGGCCGTCTTCTAGATGGTATACAGCTCCCACCACATTCACCCGCCCATCCTTGACACGATCTCTCACCGCCGGGCTGCTACGCAGCAGATCGTCTATTGACTGCCATACGTTGGCCTTGACAGCCTCGGGCACCAAGGCCTTGCCGCTCAGTTGAGGGTGTTTGGCGCGGGCTTTTTCCACTGCCGGAATTATATTGTCCACCAGTTGGGGGATACTGCCGTGCAGTTCGGCGTTGGTCACCACCGCGGTCACCGCCCCGCAGTTACTGTGGCCCAGCACTACCATAATCGGTGTGTTCAGGTGGTCGACACCGTATTCGATAGAACCCACCTCGTCCACATCACACACGTTACCGGCCACACGGATCACGAACACGTCACCGATACCCTGGTCGAAGACTATTTCCACCGGGATACGGGAATCAGAGCAGGTAATGACAGTGCTGAACGGATGCTGGCCGTTACGGGAAGTGTCCTCGCGCCTGTCCATGCCCAGGCGTGGGTGAGTAAGTTTGCCGCTAGCGAAACGCTTGTTGCCCGCTGCAAGCCTTGCCTGAGCATCCTCCGGAGAGGGTAGGGAAGCCGCACTGGCCAGCCCGACCACGCCAAGGGCAAAAGAAAGGACAAGAACAAATATTGCGTTGGCTATTTTTCTGTAATAGCTAGCTGTAAACATTATTCTCTCCTCAATATAAGTGTATGTCGCCAGAACAAGTTGGACAACTTTAGCAAGCTAGCTAAGAGGGAGTTTGTCCTGATTCAAACGCATTCAAGCCGCCACCGCCTGAATCAGCTCAATCAAATCCTCCGGCATCTACGCCAGGGATGTTTTCAACGGCTTTTCGTTTGGCCACCCCAGCCGCTGATTCAAAACATCACTCTGGCGCCCAGCAGCACGGTGCTCCGTCGCGCGGCCAGGCTGCCGTTCTGGTCCTGCCGGGAGGGAATTTGCCACAGCGCTTCGAACACCAGCGAATTGATGGTCAGCTTGACACCAGGAGAAAGGTAGAATACGTTTTCTCCGGTGTTGGCTACCGGTTTGCCGTCAAACTCCGCAGGGGAGACATCCGCATATGAAAGCTCCAGCACCGGCGCAAATGTAATAGAATAGTCATCGTTGAGTCCAAACTGACGGGCGGCCGCGAAATTGACCGCCAGCTCATCGCCCGGATCAACATCACCCGCGCCCACTCCGGCCATTCCGTTCCACGTATATGCCAGTACCATATCCCCGTCCCATAGCCCGTAGCGGAATGTTAAAAACAAACCTGGCCGGAGGTCCCAGGTATCCGAAGAGAAACTCGTTTCGCCGGTGGGCAACTCCAGGCCCAGGGTGGGCGCTATGCCGAACACGTAAGAGCGGGTATTGATCCTCAGCGCCTTGAATTTGGCCATCAGGAACGTATCGGCCAGGCCGGTATTACTCATTGCGCCCATTGAACGTCTCATCACCGCCTGGCGCAGCATCAATGTTACGTTCGAGCGCAGGCCGTAGGCTACCACCAGCGGGACCATGGTAGCATCCATTTCCGCGGCACCGGCTGACATTGGCTCCCGTCCGGTAAGCCGTACCTGGCTGCGGACTATCCAGCGGTCCAGCGGAGGAGTGAGACCGCTGTCCACGCTGATCCCGGCTGCGTCAAGCCGTGGAACGAACAGAAAAATAAGGATCGCAAACAGATAAGAAAATCTCATCAACCCTTCCCGTCATTTTTTTCCACGTCCAACCGCTTGCCGGGCGTGAAATTTGCTTTGCGGATCGCTTCGTAAATTTTTTCGTCATCCACCGAAGCCTCTTTTGTGAATGTCACTTTTATCCGCTGCTCCTTCCAGTTAACTTCCGTCTGGCTGACACCATCCACCTTTTCCACCAGCTTGGCGAGGCCTCCCTGGCAGGCAGGGCAGCCCATGCCGAAAACCTCGTAGATCCGGACTTCACCCTTCTGCTGCTCCGCGCCGTTTTCCGCAGCCGGAGCTATCTCAAAAAAAACCACCATGGCTGCAAGCGTCAACGCGCAAAACACCAGCCTGGAAATTGGTTTTACGGATGTCATCTGATAATCTCCTTTGGGGTATACTTTCAGGCGGACGGAGTAACTGTTCTGATGTTCTTCAATTCTGCTCCGGCCACTTAACATGTCCTTGTTTACCAGTATTCCCCATCTCAAAATTAAAACAGCAAAAGAGGGCTTTCTTTATCGATTACGAGCAACAGCTTGCATCGAGAAACGCCCATCGACTCTACAATAATTTATCCGCTCTCACAGTCAGCAACAAGAATATTACAGGTTTGAGCAAAAAAAAGAATCTGACCCGCCCCCCAACATGAGCCAGGAGCAGCGGGATAATATGACTGGCACACGAAAAGGAACGGCTTTAAATAAATATAGATTTCTCCTGATCCATGTACAGTATTTTGGGAAAGTTACTGTACTGATATTTTGTCGGCACTGACTATTCGCTGATTTCCCAGACCTTGATTTTTGCCGGGTCCGTTATGACCTTTGGTTTACCCGCCAGGCTCGAATTGCGGGGTGACAGTTCGGTAGCCACCATGTCGATATTATCGTTCGGGCAGCGGTAGATACAGATTCCACAGCCCACGCACTCCTCCGCGTCTATTTTCACGTAGCTTTCCTCGTGGTCCCACGCACGTGTAAGGCATAGTTCCTCACATATCTGACAACCCACCCCACAGCCACAGAAAAGGCAGCGATCCGCCTCCTCAACTGCTTCTTCTCCCGACATGGTGAATTCGTAAGGCTCGTAGTTGTTCTTCCGCTCGCTTGCGCCAACATAGCGGGCCGGAACCTTTGGTTTGAGATCAAAATCCGGGTTGCGATTGATCACTTTTTCAGGGTCCACCGGATGCATTTCCGGCATGTAATCGAGGAACGCTTGGTCGCCACGCAGTTTTTTGTCCATGGTTACCGCTGCGTTGGAGCCTTCGGCAATCGATCTGATCACGGTTGCCGGCCCCATTGAGGCATCACCGGCAACAACAAATTCCGCTTGCGGCGTTGCTCCGGTCTTCTGGTCGTACTGAAGAGTGCCCCAGGAGGTAATGGAGAAACCCAGTTGCTGCGTCCGGGTTTCCACGTGCTGACTGATTGCCGTGATAATGGTGTCACAGCCGATCTCGAATTCCGCTTCTTCCACTGCTTCGGGCGGTCTGCGGCTGCCCTCTTCTGCTATCCCAAGAACGTTGTTGCGCATCCGGATGCCTGTGATATGGCCCTCGCCATCGTGCTTGATCTCCATCGGGCTGACCAGGTACATTACGCGCACGCCCTCTTCCTCTGCTTCATAGACTTCCTCGGGGATAGAAGTCATCTCCTCCTTGGTGCGGCGATACACCATGTACACTTTTTCAGCTCCACGGCGCACGCAGGTACGCACTGCATCCACCGCGGTGAACCCGCCGCCGACAACAACTACCCGCTTGCCGATCGGCAGATCGACCCCACGCTGGCGCTCTTTAAGGAAATCGATTGCCATGTAATACTGCTCAAGCTTGTCGCTTTCACCCGGTACTTCCAGCCGGTTGCCGGACTGCGTACCGAACGCCAGCACGAATCCCTCGTACCCCTGAGCTTTAAGCTCCTCGATTGTAAAATCATCACCCAGTGAGGTTTCAGTTTCAAATTCGATTCCCAGCTCCTGAAGGGCCGCTATTTCTAAATCGATTATGTTGCGGGGCAGGCGGAATTCGGGGATTCCATATTGCAGCATGCCGCCCAGCATCTTTTCCCGCTCAAACACCTTTACGTTGTATCCCGCCCGGGCCAGCTCGTGAGCGGCGGTCAGGCCGGCCGGTCCAGAACCGATCACTGCAACCTTCCGCCCATGCCTGCTTTCGTTACGGCTCACGGCCGGTTTCCAACCTTCCCGCTGGGCCAAATCCATTACGAAGCGTTTAATTGCCCGGATGCGGATCGGCTCATCTTTCACCCCCCGGGTACAGGCGTCCTCGCAGGGGAAGTTGCAGACATAGCCGCAGACATACTGCAACGGGTTCTTGCTGGTGATCTGTTCGTAAGCCTCTTTGAACCTTTCCTGTGCAACCAGCCGCACATAGGCCTGGGCCGGGACATGGAACGGGCAGGCGTTGTCGCAGGGGGCCACCAGATACTTGTCTTTCAGACGGGCGTAGCCCTCGTATAGAGTAAGCTCCGGGGCAGCCGTAACCGAGGAAACTACCTTGTCCCGCATATCTCCGGGGTGATCCAGCTTACGCTCATCCATGTATTTTCTGAATTCGCGGAAGAAATCGGGGAAGTAACCAAAGCCGTAAAGAATAGTGGCCGCGCAAACACCAACCAGGTCCGCACCGGCGAGGATCATGTCCACTCCATCCTCCCAGGTCGTTACTCCGCCGGTACCCAGTATGGTTGGTCCGGTCCCGACCATGCGCCGCATCATATAAACGTCACGCAGCGCAAGCGGCTTGAGCCAACTGCTGTTCATACAATACATTCCCTGCTCTTTCTGCAGATAGATATCGCTTTCACCCGGCTTGTCCTTACTGATCTGAGTCAGCGCCAGCCGGTTACCTACTCCGCAGACCATGTCCGCACCGGCATCGTAACAAATTTTTGCTATCAGGTGCTGGCGGCTGCCCTCGGGAGTAAGCTTGACGCACAGCGGGATTGAAGTTTCCTGCTTGATCGCGGAAATTATCTCGCGCAGGGCCTGGGGGTCCTGGCCCTGGCTGGCGCCTGTCTTACGGATCGCCTTCTCCGGGTTCTCCGCCATCTCCACGTTGAAAGACATGTTCGGACAGCACATGTTCAATTCATTAATATGAGCGCCCGCGTTCTCGAACTTCTTAGCCATGTTTACCCAGCCCTCGGCTCCCTCCTCGGAATATGTAAAGTTCGAAAAGAGGACGAATCCTGGTATCTCACGGCGCGCTTGTTCGATAAGCCGGCAGGCCTCGTCAAACTTCAAGCGTTTTTCGGCGGTAAAATAGAGTAGATGCTGGGTGGGGTCCCAGCCATAACGTGGCCGCCGGTTGATATAAGGCGCCGGATCGAAAGTCAGCTTGCAGCTGGCTCCCGCCCAGCCGTATTCAGCGGCACGCTTTAGCTGCGAGAGGTACATCGTGGTGGGGCCACTGGAAACAAAAAACGGATTGCGGAACTTGATACCACAGATATCCACAGGCAAATCGAAATCCACATCGTCAAACGGTTTACGATTGAGATAAAGGATGTCTCCCCGAGGCAGATTGTACTTGCGTGGCATCATTAACCCCCTGAAACATGATTTAATTAACAAATCGAAACCGTACCTAAGTAATCAATGGTACTTTGGGTGTCTTTGTTACAATGGATTATCATCCGGCTGCACCGAAGTCATTTCCACCCAGTGAGATAATACGTTTCTGACTTGCCAGTCCTAACCAACAAAATTAATGACTGCCATTTAATATAAGCAGGGTGCCGGTTATTCTGAAAGGATTGATCCAATTAATTTTCCAATCAACTGCCGGCCCCGCCAGAGCAAGATAGAGTTTCCATTCTTTACCGGGTTGTCCTGCATTTTTATTATCCGATTTGCGTACCGCCTCAAATCTAACCGGAAATTGTATTAAACCTTTTGCTTAACCGAATCTGCCATTACCGGGCAAGTGAAAATCACCACAATTTTGTTTGCATTCCTGTCAGCTTGAACTCTTCCATTGACAGGGAGTAATATTGCTTATAGATAATAAATGATTGCACTGATATGGATTTCCTTGAATCGGAACATGTTAACAGTTTCCACGGGAGCGCTTATCATGTCGTACCCCAAAGGCTGGTTGTCATGGTGGTTGGTTGTCTTATTGTTCTTGCCTGTTGTATCCTGTTCGAGTGGTGATAAGCCGGTTGCTGAGGATTCGGTGGTGTCGCGTAAAAAAGTACATGTAAATGTAGAAGAGCTGATCAGCCACCTGCCGGCGGATGTACTGCATGGCGGCGGCACAATCCGGATAAGGTTTCATGGTGAGCAGGCCGGCCCGCATCAGGTAGGTGTCATGATGATCAAGAGCGACTTCAGTTTCCAGCCGCCGATTGAAGGTTACCAGGCCTGGTTTGACTCCCACACCATCGTATTTTACCCATACAACAAACTAGAGGGCAACACGGAGTACACAAGTGTTCTTGATGTGGAAAGTCTGATTCCGGGAATCGAGATCGACAAGGAAGTAATGTTCACTTTCCGGGTGGCCGGACAGGAAGTTGACGAAGTCTCGCCTGTTTTTTCATCCGTGCCGGGCGGTGAGCCGAATCAGGTGATAATTGTCGTGGAGGTGCGGTTCACGGAGCCGATTGATGTGGACCAGGCCGCGAGTTTGATAAACCTGACCGTGGACGGCAGGCGGATTGAGTTTGAATTGAGTTTGGGTGAGAATGCACGGACTCTGGAGTTGCGCTCGGAAATAATTGAAAAAACAGCGAAGTACAGGTCGATAGCACTGACTGTTGACCGGGAACTGGCCGGCCCCGAGGATTTTATCCGGGGTTTCAGCCTTCCGCCGGATAAGAAATTCGAGGTGAGTTCCCTCATAGTGGTGGATGGCGATGGCGAGGAAGAGATAGGGATGGATATCCTGTTCTCGGAGCAACTGGACCAGTCCCGCGACTACAGTGGATTCGTTTCGTCCGAGCCGGAGGTGGAGCTTAAGGTGGATGCCAGGGATCGGCTGCTGCGCCTGCGTGGAGCGTTCGAAAGGGGGATCGAATATACTATCATCCTGCAGCCGGGGATCACGAATATCAGCGGGGAGAAAACCCTTGATACGGTGCGTAAGCAGGCGACTTTCAATCATCTGGACCCGCAGGTTAAGTTTGACCAGTCGGGAGTTATCCTGCCTTTCAGCGGACGGCGCAGTATCTCTTTCCGCTCGGTTAATGTTGACTCGTTGACGTTTAGTATTCAGCAGGTTTACGCTTCCAACCTGGGCCAGTTTCTTCAGGCTAATGAATTGGTAGCACCAGCCAGTCAGGAATACGGTTATAGTAGCATGCGAAGAGTGGCCACCGAGGTCCATCACCAGGTGCTGAAACCTGGCGGGCAAAGCGATACCTGGGAGCGTACGGAACTGGAACTGGGCGATCTGCTTGAAAAAGAACGAAGGGCGGCGTTCGTTGTGCGGTTGCGGGGCTGGGATGGGAGAGGACGGCAATATATCCGTCATAAGCTGTTGATCAGCACCGACCTTGGTATTACAACCAAGTGGTCCGGGGAAAAACTGCACGTGTATGTAAGTTCGATCCGGGGCTCCGGGCCGGTGTCCGGCGCCAGGGTTGCGCTTTATTCCCAGCAATTGCAGGAGTTAGACAGCGGCTGGACTGACAGTGACGGCCAGGTGGTGTTCGACAACGATGAGGACGCCGCCCTTTACGTTGCGGTTGAAGACGGTCAGGACCGGTCCTACCTGCGCACTTTCCGCGACTCCTGGAAGACCAGCTCATTCGAGACCGGCGGAGTGGATGTCCATTCCGATGGGGTCAACGCTTTCATTTATACCGACCGGGGAGTGTACCGGCCCGAGGACACGGTGCATATCTCCTGCATCGCGCGGAACCGGCAGGGAACTTTCCCGGAGGCGCACCCGGTTAAACTCAAACTATACAACCCCCGTGGCCAGCTAACCGAGACCTTAATCAGTAGTGAGGGGCGCAACGGACTCTACTATTTCAGCATTCCCGGAAACAGTTCGGACATGACAGGAAGCTGGCAGGCCGAACTGCTGGTGGGAGATCGCACTTTCCGCAAGGAAATCAAGCGAGAAACTGTAATCCCCAACCGGCTGAAAGTGGAACTGGCTTTCAGCGATACTGTAAGCACCGGGGAGTTCCCGGTGGAGATCACTTCCCGCTGGCTGTTCGGCGCACCGGCGGATGGGTTGCGTGGGGAGTCGGAATTGTGGCTGCAACCGGCGGAGAGAACGTTCAGAAGATACCCTGAGTTTGTATTCTCCAATCCCCTGCTGCAATTTGAGCCGTCGCGTGAAATGCTGTGGGAGGGAGAGTTGGACTCCGAGGGTAAGGTTTCCTTCACAGCCGATCCACCGGAAACTGATCAGATGCCCTCGGCCATGCAGGGCTTTATCAGGACCAGGGTTTTCGAGAAAGGTGGCAATTTCACGGAAGAGGTCAGCCCGGTTTTTGTGGAGACATATGAGACTTTTACCGGACTACAACCGGTGCGGCCCCGTTGGGGCGGCCTCAAAGCCGGTGAAAGCCATCGGGTTCCGGTGGTCGTGCTGGACAGGCTTGGCAAACCCGTGCCGGGCCATGCTCTCAAGGTCACGGTTTACCGCAACTACCGCTACTGGTGGTGGGATTACGAGTCCGAAAGATCGGACCGTCTGCGCTACCGCCGGAACATTCATACCCGCCAGATGTCCGAGACCTATCTGATTTCGTCCAGTGCCCCGGTGGAGTTCACTTTTGAACCTGAGCAGTATGGCCAGTATTTTATCGAGATCGAGGACGAGGACTCGGGCCACAGCGCCGGCTGGATGGTCTTTGTCTCCTCCTGGGGCGATTCCGGCCAGGACACTCCCCAGCGTGCCGATGTTCTCCGGATCAATTCCGACCGCAAGGTCTACGCTCCGGGTGAGACTGCACGGATCAGGGTCGAGACACCGGCGACAGGCACCGCGTTGGTGACTCTGGAAAAAGGCGGAGAGATTCTCTGGTCGCGCTGGCTGGAAGTCGATGGACCCATGCTGGATTTCGATGTCCCGGTGAACAGGCGGATGCTGCCCAATGCCTACGTATCGGTCTCGTTGCTCCAGCCTCTGATGGAGCGTAACAACGACTTGCCTCTCAGGATGTATGGCATAATTCCCCTGATGGTCGAGGATGCGCACACTCACCTTCCCCTGGTTCTGCGGGCCGCCGATGAGCTGGCTCCGGATAAGGAATTCGAAGTCGAAATCTCTCTGGCTGATAACCGCGAGGGCTGGGCAACCGTGGCAGTGGTGGATGAGGGCCTGCTCGACCTTACCGATTTCGAGACCCCGGACCCCTGGAACCACTTTTACGCCAAGGAGCGGCTGTCTGTTGAGACGTCCGATCTGTTTGACAATGTCCTGGATGTGATCAGGGGCGATATCAGCCAGCGTTATACTGTCGGCGGTGACTTCGATACTGCCCGTCGCAAACGGGCCGGACCGGATCAGGGCAAACGTTTCCATCCCGTGGCCCTGTTCAGCGGGCCTGTGTATATCCGGCCCGGAGCAGGGACTAAAGTGTCTTTCAAGATGCCCAACTATATCGGTTCTGTAAGGGTGATGGCGCTCGCTCTGTCGGATGATGCCTATGCCACCACGGATAAAACGATCCCGGTCAAGTCGCCTTTGATAGTCCTGCCTACCGTGCCAAGAGTGATCGGTCCGGATGAAGAATTCAAGCTGCCGGTGACTGTGTTCGCCATGGACGAACAAATTAAAAAAGCCGAATTAAGGCTGAAGACAGACAGCCTGCTCACAATTATCGGGCCCGATGTGCTCAGCCTGAGTTTTGCCGCTCCCGGCGACACGATTGTACATTTCCGGGTCCGGGCCGCCAAGGCCGTAGGCTCCGCGGAAATCCGGATTGAAGCAGTTGCCGGAAACCACCGCGCCGGGGAGATTATTAATCTGAATGTGCGGCCCGCTAATCCGCTGATTACTGTCAGCAGGGATACCGTGCTTACCGGTGAGGCGCCGTTGTTGATTGAGATTCCCAGGGTGGGCCTGGCAGGGACCAACACCACTCGCCTGACTGTAAGCACTACGCCGGAGTTTAATCTCTCCTCCCGGCTGGCTTACCTGATCCGCTATCCGTATGGTTGCCTGGAGCAGACCACTTCCTCGGTCTTTCCTCAGCTTTATCTCAGAGACCTGGTGGCTCTCGATGCGGCCGAACGCGTGGAGATCGACAATAATATCAACGAGGCGATTAAAAAGCTGCGACGGTTCCAGCACGAAGATGGAGGGTTTAGTTTCTGGCCCGGCGGCAGTTACCAGCAGTCGTATAGCTGGGCGCATGCTTATGCCGGCCATTTCCTGCTGGCCGCACGCCAGAAGGGTTACCATGTACCGGATGACATGTTGCGCCGCTGGCTGGTATCCACCCGCAATACAGTCAGGCAGTGGCCGCAAGAAAGTTGGCAGTACAAAGTGCAGGCTTATAACCTGTTCCTGCTGGCTCTGGCTGAGAAAAACCAGCGGGGAATGATGAACTGGTTGCGCGAGAACCGGCTGCACTATCTGGATACGTTGGGAGGATGGCTGCTGGCGGCTTCATACCACATCTCCGGCAAACAGGAGACCGCAAAACTTCTGCTGGACAAGCTTAACACGGAGGTTGGCGACTATCGCGAGTTCGGCCTTACTTATGGCTCAACTCTTCGCGACCGGGCGATGATTCTTTACCTGGCCGATATGATGGGGCTCGAAGTTGTGGTGGCCAAGCTGGTAAATGAGTTGGCCCAGACTTTGAAAGACTCGCGCCGTTACTATAGCACCCAGGAAACAGCCATGGTCCTGCTGGCCCTGGGCCGGTATCTTGAAAAACATGGTACTCCACAAGTCCCGGCACAAGTGGAAATGCAAATTGGCTCCGGGCAGGCGGCGCCCCTGGAACTTACCGGCGGAAGGTGTATCATCGAACTCACCGGGCATGAGGGGCAGAGCCTGATATTGAACGCCCGGACCGAGACTCCATTGTACGTGGAATTGAGCAGTGACGGTATCCCGCTGGAGAGAAACATTCAATCCGAGCATTTTGGCCTGTCCCTGGATGTTGAGTGGCTTGATGAAGATGGGGCGGTAATAGACCCGGTTTCCCTGCAACAGGGAGAGTCATTCTGGGCTAAATTCACAGTCGGTAAATCATCCGAAGAGGATATCAGCGAGATAGCCTTGAGTGCTGTTTTTCCCTCCGGCTGGGAGATAGACAACTCTCGCCTGAACGAGGCAAGCCGGCCCGCCTGGATGGAGAACCTGCATCTGGCTGAGGTCGATTATACCGATATCCGCGATGACAGGGTCAACTGGTTTTTTGACTTGCCGGAACGCGAGTATAACCAAATCAACGCTTATGATTTCCTGGTCCGGTTGACAGCAGTCTACGCAGGCAAATACTACCTTCCCGCCTTTTCCGCTGAAGCGATGTACAATCCCGGTTATTATGCTCGCCAGCCGGGCCGTTGGGTGGAAGTGCGAGGGATTGAATAACTGGCTGACAGGTAGGGAAACGATGAAATCAAGATTTTGGAAATCGCTGCTGCTAGCCTCTGGTTTGTTTGCCGGAGCGCTAGTGCTGGCTGTGGTACTGGTGCCCATGCCTGATTTCGGTGATGATTTCAGTACAGCGGTACTTGACTCCCGGGGGCAGACTCTCAGGGTTTTTCTGGCTGCGGACCAGCAATGGCGGCTTCCCGCACGTACACTGCCCGGCAAATACCAGCGGGCGCTCCTGTGTTACGAGGACCGTCGCTATTTTTACCATCCCGGAATTGATCCCCTCTCGCTGCTCCACGCCGTTTACCAGTGCCTTGAGGCTGGGAAATTTGTGCGTGGAGCCAGCACTATCCCGATGCAGGTGGCCCGTCTTGCCCTGCCCAAGGAGCGTACGCCGGCCAACAAGGCATTCGAGATGATTCAGGCGCTGAAGATGAGTCTCCTGCTTTCAAAAAAAGAGATACTCCACCTCTATGCCACCCACGCTCCCATGGGCGGTAATACGGTAGGGCTGGAGGCAGCCTGCCTGCGCTGGTTCGGAAAACAGCCACGGATGTTGAGCTGGGCGGAGGCGGCCCTGCTGGCGGTCCTCCCCAATTCCCCCTCGTTGATCAGTACGACTGAAGGCCGCGCCGCGCTGCTGGACAAACGCAACCGTCTGCTGGGTATCCTTCACGGACGGGGCCGGATCGATGAGACAGACCTGGACGAGTCATTAAGCGAACCCCTGCCGGGGTTCATGGAACCGATGCCGTTCGAGGCACCCCATGCAGCCAGATGGCTTCGCGAGCATATCGATGAGCCGATTATCGAAACTACACTGGACCAGACGATCCAACGGAGAACCAGTGCCGCCGTGTCAAATTATCTACAGGGCTTGAAACGGTTCGGGATCTCGAATGCCGCGGTTGTGGTGGCCGAGACATCCACCGGCGAGGTGCGCGCATATTGTGGCTCGCAGGATTTTTTCTCCGGCGATGCCCGGGGGCAGGTCGATGGGGTAAGAGCGCCGAGGTCAACCGGTTCCGTGCTCAAGCCGTTCCTCTATGCATCACTGTTCGACAAAGGCGAAATCTTCCCCCGGAGCATGATTAAAGACGTACCAGTATTTTTTGGCACTTTCGTACCGGTCAATGCCGGCAAGGAATATAGTGGGATGGTATCAGTGCGGACGGCCCTGCCAAGCTCGCTGAACATACCGGCCGTGATGATGCTCCGCAGGCACGGGATCGGCGCTTTCCAGGATTTGTTGAAGCGAGGCGGCTTGACAACGCTGTTTCGCACACCTGATGATTACGGTCTGCCACTGATCCTGGGTGGAGCCGAGGGTACCTTGTGGGAACTTTGTGGCCTTTACCGGATGCTGGGCCGGGGCGGGGTCCGCTCACCGTTGAGGTTAACCGCTGCTTCGCCCGGGGAAAACGAACAAGAGCAAAGGGTGCTGTCGCCGGGGGCCTGCTGGCAGATTCTGGAAATACTCAAAGACCTTCATCGCCCGGGCAGTGAGTACTATTGGCGGTTGTTTGAGAACCAGCGGCCTGTTGCCTGGAAGACCGGGACGAGTTATGGCCAGCGCGATGCCTGGGCTATCGGGGTTTCGCCCCGCTGGACAATCGGTGTCTGGCTGGGGAATTTTAACGGAGTCGGCAATCCGGAACTGGGTGGAGCAAAAACAGCCGGTCCTTTGCTGTTCGAGTTGTTTTCACTGCTGCGCCGGGGACCTTCCCCACCCTGGTTCGAGTGTCCGGAGTATGAGATGAAGCTGGTGGATATCTGCAGGCAGAGCGGATTCCCCTGCTCGCCCAGGTGCCCGGACTCGGAAGCTGTTCTGGCTCCGGAAACAGCGGAGCTGGAGCAAGTATGCCCGTACCATCAGGTGTTTTACATGGACAGGACCGGGAAATACCAGGTTTGCTCGCTCTGCTGGGGAGAGGATGAAGCCACCCCGGACACCATGCTGATATTCCCGCCCGATGCGGTGGAATGTATGCGCCGCCGGGGTAAAAGGGCCGATGAACTGCCTCGACACTTTCCCACTTGCCCCACCCAGGCGGGTCAAAACCCGATCTCTATTGTATACCCCTCGCCGCTGGCCGGCCTCTGGATACCACGGGGGCTGGGTGGCAAAAGCCAGAAAGTAGTGCTTAAGGCCGCTCACAGCAACGCCGAAGCCGGAATCTACTGGTACGTGGATGGCAAATATCTGGGCATCTCAAGAGGCCGCCACCAGAAAGCGATGGCTCTTCGCTCCGGTGCACACCAGTTGACCCTGGTAGATGACAACGGGCATCGCCGGAGGGTTGATTTTACTGTCGGCCATAGAGGGGAATGAAAGGATAAGAACCTACCCCCGCCCGGTGGCGGCGGCGGACAATATTAAATTGGTGGGAGACAATTCTATCCACCCGGATAACCATTACGGCACTCAGGCATTGATCGATGCGATAAAGGCGATAGCAACGGCCTATGGCGAGGCTTGCGACCGGGGAGAGTTTTTGCTTTTGCAGGATGAGAAGCATAAATCCCCCCTGGCCCCCCTTTGGAAAAGGGGGGAGAACATAACCATGGAAAAGGATGAGAGGTAAAAATCCCCCCTGGAAAAGGGGGTGTCCACGATGAAATCGGGACGGGGGTTGTTGCCTCCCCCTTTGCCAAAGTGGGATGGAGGGGGATTTTTCAGCTGCCTCGCAGCTCTGCTGCGGGGTAGTTCATTTTTGAAAGGAATAGGATTCCCGCCAGGGATGATACTGCTTCAGATGACCATAACTACTGCCTTAAAAGAACTGGCTGTTTTACTCTGATGGTGGTACAATCACTGAAAGCAGGTCAGGCGGCACTGCAACGCAATCATAATCACTTACCATAAATTTTTAAACCGAGGGCTCCCCATGAACCGTAAACAGTGCATTCCCAAAGCAGTTTTAATGGTCAGCCTGTTTGTACTTCCCGGAGCCTTGCTGTCCGTGGCGCCAGCTACCGGGGAATCCTCTACTGGCGATGGGATAGCGGCCAGATACACTAACGATACCGGCATCACCAGGGACTCCGATATAATTTTCACCGATGACTTCGAGTCCTGGAAAAGCGAAACCGAGCCCCTGAAAAAAAATTGGAGCGTCCGCGTCAATAAGGTAAGCCGAACTGTTGTCATACCTGGATCGACTGGGGCCGATGGCTCACCCGGCCCCGGCAAAAGTGTGCTCGAAATCGCCTGCTGGACCCTGGGTGGCGAATCGCAGTCCGGGGGACTTAGTCTGAAACTAGGTAATTACAATAATGCGGACGAGGGTCTGGGGGAGGGGCATGATGAGGTCTACATCCGCTATTACATTAAGTTCGACGATGAGTACCGCGCTGTACGGAACCATGGGGCGAACCTCGGCGGGCGTGACCTGGAGAAAGAAGATGCAGCCTGGGTCGGAATGGCCGGCATCCGGGACGTCTCAAGCCGGGGCTATTTCTATTCGGGCGTACAGCCCCGCGGGGAATCTGGAAGCGAGGAACTTGAAATAGGTTTCTACAGCTACCACCTGGACAAGAAAGGCCAGTGGGGAGAGAACTACGAAGTGAAAAAAAGAATCCCCATCAAGGTTGGCAACTGGTACTGCATTGAGCGTCACATGAAACTTAACTCAGTTGATCCGGGCAAGCCTGATCCAGCCAATGCCGATGGAATCGAAGAACTCTGGATAGACGGTCAATTGACAATTCGCAGGGAAGGTGTTCGCTTCCGCAGGGTCCCGCACCTGCGCATCACGTATTTCTCGATGGGGAACTACTACCACGGCCTGCCGGAGCAATATGGCAGTGACCATCCAATAAAGGTCTATTTCGACAACGTCGTGATCGCGAAGAAGTACATCGGACCGATAAACCGGCCTTAGCCGTGGAGTGGATTTATCCAGACTGGTGGCGGGGATTTTCCCCGGAGACGGGAAAATGGTACTATTGAAATGATAGCGTTTGGAACTTTATCCCTTGCGAGCTCTTAATTCAAGCCCCCACCGCCTGAATCTGCTCAATCAATTCTTGTGGCATTCCCCACGGAAAAGTTTGAAAATAGTATCGCCGGTCACACCCTGTTTATAACGAAGTTGTTTTTGAGCCGGCCTGAAATATTAAATCATCAGGAAAACCACTCATTCAAGGAGAGGGCCTGTCTTGAAAATGGTTATCAGTAGTATCGCAAAGAAAACAGGCGTATTGATGAGTGCCGTGGGGCCGGGATTGTTCCTTATCGGCTATAATATCGGCACAGGGAGCGTAACCACCATGGCCGCTGCGGGAAGCCGCTACGGGATGGGGCTTTTCTGGCTGCTTTTGCTTTCCTGCCTGTTTTCCTATATCGGTATTATTGCATTCGGCAGGTTCACGGTAGTTACCGGCCTCACCATGATGACAGCTTTCCGTAAACACTTGCCCTTTGGCCGTTTTCTGGCCGTGTACTCTATTATCGGAATGTCTCTGGGCGCCATGGCCGGGGTGGCTGGGGTGATGGGCATTGTGGTGGATATGATCCGCGAATGGACCATGGTGGTGTTTGGAGGCAACGGGTTTAATGTGGTTTACTCGGCGCTGATTATCATTGCCGGCTGTTACTACCTGATGTGGTTTGGCAGGTACTCGGTTTTTGAAAAGTTCCTCGCCTTTCTGGTAATGGTTATGGGTGTCAGTTTTTTTCTGAGCATGTTTATGGTTGGGCCCAATCCTCAGGAACTTCTGACAGGCCTGGTACCTCATGTTCCGCAGGGCCCCAACTCACTGCTCATCATGTCCGCCATGGCGGGCACAACTTGCGGTGCTGTGTTGTTTGTGATGAGAAGTCTGCTGGTTGCCGAAAAGGGCTGGCGGGTGGAGGACCTTAAAAAGGAAAATTTCGACGCTCTGGTCAGTGTCACCATGATGCTGCTGATCTCAGGGGCTATTATGGCCTGCGCGGCCGGTACTCTCTACAAGATGGGGCAGCCAGTTGAGCGCGTGGTGGATATGGTGAAAACTCTTGAGCCGATTGCCGGAACTTTTGCAATCAGCGTGTTTGTGGTGGGTATTGTGGGAGCCGGGGTAAGCTCTGTTTTCCCTCAGGCCCCGGTACTGCCCTGGCTTATCTGCGACTTCCGGGGTAAAAAGCTCGATACCGGCAGCCCGATGTTCCGCGTTCTTGCGGGGCTGGGCCTTCTTGCAGGGCTGACAGTACCGGTTCTGGGTGGCCGTCCTGTATGGATAATGATATGTGTCACCGCCCTCCAGACCACAATGATGCCTATCGTGTCCTTTGCCATCCTGTTTCTTGCCAATAACCGCAAACTGATGGGAGAGTACAGGGCCGGCCTGTTGCTGAACCTTGGCCTGGTGGCTCTCTGCCTGTTCTCTATAGCCAGCGCCTGCATGGGAGTGGCCGGTATTCTAAAAATATTCAGCAGTTAGAACAATAATTGCCATCCAGAGTGTTTGTTGCACTGATTAATTGTTAACCACTTGATCATTGGTTGTTTAATCGTGCGCAGAAGACAATGCCTGTCGCTGAGGAATATGATCGAACTCAAAACTCTGAGAGCGAGGAGGATTCTTAACCTCGGGAAAGGAAAACGCCCTAATCTGTAGCAATTAATGAGAAGTGCTCCTTAATTTTCAACACCAACTAGCTAACATATACTGCGATATACAGTTCCAAAGATTAGTAGTACTTTCATAGGAGTGAAAGGTCAAGAGCCAGATCAACTCCACTGCAATGTTTTGTCCCAGCTTCTATCTTCCTAAAATTTCCATTACTATTTTGACCAATATGGGAACTTAAAAAAATTCTAGTGGTAAGATTAATTAGGCAATTCGCAAAACAGAGCACCGGTATGATCCCATCACAAAGATTGATATATAGGAAGAGTTCTCTACGCTATCCATTTCTAAAACCCTTAGGTGAAACTCTAAAGATTGGTTTTGCTAACCATCAGGCTCGAAGTATCAAAACCATTAACAAGGGGTTCAAAATGAAATGCCTGAGCGCTCTTATTTTTTGCCTGGCCTTTTCCATGATCTTGCTCTCTTGCAATAAGGGGAAAGAGGTAACCGTTTCAGAACCACAGGCTACGTATACCATTTTGGGCAGTGTCCAGTATTGGGGAAATAATAAGGCTGTAGCAGGTGTAAAGGTAGGATTGAGCAGCCTTAACAAATCCGAAACTTGCATTACCGACTCTACCGGCAGCTATTTATTTGAAGTCATTGGAGACGTTCATTATACGATATTCCCGATCGAGACAGAGGAAATCGATTGTTACTTTTCTCCTGAGAGTAGGGAAGTGATAGTCAGGGATAAAGACATTACCCTAATAAGCTTTATTGCTTCAAAATACCCTAAAGTCATTTTACAAAACAACAGCCCTAAGATAATTACAGGTGTGCGGATATCTCCATACAGCAAGACTCAGACCTGGAGCGACAACCTTCTTTCCACTGATCTGGCTCCTTTTTCAGGAAGCGAAAGGATACATATTAAAGCTGGAAATAAAATTATGGAGGTCACTTGGGTTGAAAATACGGTGCAGTCGGCGGATTGGGTCAGTATTGACAATGTTTTACCAGGAGACTCACTTGTCTTCCCTTTAAATTCCTTGATTAAAGTAGAAAACAGAAGCAGTGAAACACTTGTCAGTGTGGTAATTGGTCGTCACTTCACTTTTCCTGGATCAATTTTGGGTTTTAATAGTGGAAATCTGTTGAGAACTTTGCTGGTCCCAGGCTCGGTTAGTGAAGACATCTACTGTTGGCCTGGGCAATCTGATGTTAAGCTGACATATCTTGAAAATGCAGACTCCATTAATGTTATACTGGAAAATGTCGATATTTCTCCGGGAGATACGGTATACATACCATTTGAAATATCGGAGAATACCTTTTAAAGAAAGACACCACGGAAAAGAGGTGGGATAATTGTACCCCTTCAGAGCAAGTTGGACATCCATAGATAAGTATAGTCAAGGGGAAAGCGGAGATTCCCCCAATGAGAGCCACGAGAAACAGGAAAGATGGATTGATCTGGTGGTGGGGAATGGATAACTACCTGTATCCACAATAACCGGACTTTAACTGGTTATTTCAATGTGGCAATGCCTGTCGCTGTGGAATATGATCGAACCCAAAACTCTGAGAGCGAGGAGGATTTTAACCTCGGGAAAGGAAAACGCCCTAATCAGTTGCAATTACTGAGAAATGCACATTTATTTTCAACACCAACTGTCCAACCTGTTCTGATGACATACAATATGGAAGAATGCAGTGTTGCTCTGATTCTCTATGCTTATCCAAATGCAAGATCACTTGAATTCTCTCATTATCGGTGTTAACCTTTTGCTGGAGCAAAGCACTCCCAATGCAAGCTGAAAAGGATGAAATTTTTTGATCAGAATCGATCAATGAAGGCTGTCTTCAGCCGTTTTTAACTTTTGATATGTTGAATGCCTGCTAAAAACGGAAATTGTCTAAATCTTTTCAAAAGCTCTTTTTTGATAATAGAAAAAATGTTAGGTTATTGATATTCAAGAATATTGAAATATGGTATCCGGCTCGCGGAAAATCTGAATTCCTGAAGCTAATTACCCCTACATATTGCAGATAATACGGCAGGTTAATCCCGGGAGGAATTCATGTTCGAAGACAGGAAAAGCGGAATCAGGGAAACGGTGGCTGGAAAAAAGTTGTCGCGCAGGGATTTTTTTAGAGCATCGGCCGCAGCCACACTTGTCGCCACGGCACGGGGCGAGAGCCTGGTTGCCGCCCAACCGCTTACAGTCAACGGTTTGCCCGCTGCCGTGTTGGGCCGCACCGGGCTGAAAGTGACCAAGATTTCTTTCGGCGGAGTGCTGGCCATAGACCCGGCTCTGGTGGTCCGGGTAGTTGATGCCGGGATCAACTTGATCCACACCTCGCCAGGTTACCAGAACGGCCGCAGCATGGAAGCTTTCGGCAAGGCGCTCAAAAGAAATGGGCTGCGCCAGAAAGTAGTGCTGGCACTCAAGGAGCGGCCAGAAAATATCGACAGGTGCCTGAAAGTGCTGAACACGGACTACGTGGACATTCTGGTACCACCAATGAATTCGCTCAAAGATATCAGCGACTCTTCTATCCCTGAAGAATTTGAAAAGGTAAAAAAAGCCGGTAAGGCCGGTTTCATGGGCTGGGCAGGGCACAACAACACCACGGAAGTTTTCCGCAAAGGTACTGAGGTGGGCTGGTTCGATGTGACCCTGATGAGCTATGCCAACATCAACGACCCGTCGTTCCTGAAAACGGCCAGGGAAGCAAATCAGGCCGGGTTGGGCATATTCACCATGAAAGGCCTGCCCAAGCGCAACGCCGCTGGGGCCACTGAGGAAGAGGCGGCCACTTTTACTTCACTGTGCAGTTCGATGGTTAACCGTCAGTACGCCCATTCGGTGCTGGCTTCCTTTGGCAGCTACCAATCGATAGAATTTTTCCGCAACATGCTTGAAACCAAGCTCAGCTTCCACGACCCCGCTCTGGAACAACACTACTGGGCTGCTCAGCAGGGAAGCTACTGCGCCATGTGCGGAGAATGCGAAAAGGCTTGCCCGGACGGGTGTTATGTGCCCCGCATCCTGCGTCACAGGATGTACCACATGGATTACGGTATGGACGATTACGCCCGCACCTGTTACTCCAGCCTTGAGCGTCAGGCCCCGGACCTGTCACAGGCCGACCTGGAACTCTGCGAAAGCGTTTGCAGCCGCGGACTGCCGATAAGTGAGATGCTGGCCGATGCGCATCGGTTGCTGAGCTGAGGATATATCACGGTCATAAATGGGGTAATAGGGAGGGCTGCTTAAGCCATCCCTATTATTCCGCCGGGCCGGGCCCCGGTGTGCTTTCCGTTCTCAACCACCTGGACACCGCTTACCAGCACGTGCTCCACTCCCGTGGCAAAACGGTGCGGGTTATCGAAAGTGGCATTATCTGTTATCGTTTCGCTGTTAAAAGCAGTCAGGTCGGCTTTTTTGCCGGGGGCAACAATTCCGCGGTCATTCATCTTCATCCGGGCCGCGGGCATTGAAGTCATCTTTTTTATCGCATCCGCCAGGCTGAATATTTTTCTCTCGCGGCAGTAATGGGCCAGCACGCGGGCGAAAGCGCCATAGGAACGCGGATGAGGCTGCATTTTAACAGCCATGCCCCAGGGCGCGTAGCTATACCCGTCCGAGCCGATCATCACATGAGGATGCGCCAATACCATTTCCACATTGGCCGGATCCATTCCATGCCCCACGAATCCCGCATTGTGCTCCTGCTCCACCAGCCTGAGCATGGCATCCACCGGCTCCACTTTCCAGTTTTCTCCAATTTCCTGAATGCTCTTGCCGATACAGTCCCTGTTCAGATCCGTTTTAACGCTTGCTATCACAATCTGACTATAGCCGCCGGGGTTATTGGCGATAAGCAGCTCCACCTCATGCCGGATACGCTTGTACTGGGCTGGATCGCGCAATCTTTCGCCCAGGGCATCCTTGCCCCCTTCCTCGGCCCAATGCGGCATAAAATACATCAGTCCCGTTGAATAGGCAGTGTAAGGATAGGCATCCGCTTTAACATCGACCCCCTGTGCGCGGGCCTTGTCGATCATTTCCAGCGCCTCTTCCTGCTTGCCCCAGTTGGGTTTTCCCGCAGCCTTGAAATGAGATATTTCTACTCTCACCCCAGTCTTGCGGCCCATCTCCACGGCCTCTTCAATTGATTCCAGCAGCGTAGCCGACTCATTTCTAATATGTGTTGCGTACAGAACTCCTCTGCGGGCCGCTACACTGGCCAGAGCCTCTATTTCCGCTAGCCTGGAGTAGTTACCGGGCACATATTCCAGCCCGGTGGACAGCCCGGCGCAGCCTTGATCCAGGCTCTGCTCTAAAGAACGGACCGCACCCTTAAGCTCATCCACACTCAGCGCCCTGTCCTCTGAGCCGGCGGCAATACTTCTTAAGGTGCCGTTACCAACCAGCAGGGCGTGATTTACAGAAATGCCGGTACGTTCGAGATAGCTAAAATAGGAAGCGGCGTCAGAAAACTCGCACTCAGGGTCAACTTCATTTTCTTCTTTCCACTCCTGCCACTCTTTCCGGTCATCATCGCCTTTAACAGGAGCAATCGAGCCGCCGCAGTTTCCGGTTACTTCGGTTGTCACGCCCTGAAGCACCCGGCTGTCAGCAGTGGGATAAGAGAGGATGGAGCTGTCCGAGTGGGAATGGATATCTATAAAACCAGGGCAAACGCAAAGTCCCTCCGCATCGATCACTTTTCTGGCCCGCCCGGTGCTGATTTCGCTTGCCACCGCTTTTACCGAGCCGGCACTGATTCCCACATCTGCCTTGAATCCAGGTTTCCCGGTACCGTCGAATACGGTTCCTCCCTTAAGCACCACATCGAAACTTTTATTCGAGCAGGAAATCTGCATGGTGGCAAGAGTTGATCCCACCGCCGCCAGGGAACCTGCTTTAATAAAAGCCCTTCTCGAAATTTTACCATCCATTTTGGTATCCCTCACTTTAACCGGCATTCACCGTCTCAAAGTTGATTGAGGTTAGCTGAAGCTGCTTTTTTATTTTTGGAGCCGGGATTTCGCTGTTTCCGTCTCGAACCGGGAGCTTCTTCATTGACTCTCATGCTAAATTGGCCGCTCCCGCCGGGAATATCAATGATTCTCTGAGTCTGAGCAGAAAAATAAGGACAGTTCTCCCATTGCCCAAAGTGGCCAATCGTGGATAAAGGCTCCCCTGGTATCAATAACTCCATCCCGGAAACAGCGGTCCCGCTGGTTCGGAACCTGAAGAGACTTTGCCCCTTTTCGTAACCGGCAGGTTTCACTGGATATCTCCCATGATTTAGTGGTATCATTTTGGAGGGCGGCAAATAATATAATTTCAGCACAGGAACCGGTCTTTGCCCCCCACAGGAGGAATGCCATGAGAAAAGTAATCGGAATCCTGAAAGATGCCGGATTCTCGGGTGTCCTTTCCGTAGAGTGTGGCACTCCGGAGCAGGCGGAAAAATCTCTCGAACACCTTGGGGCGCTTGTCGCCTGATCCCGCAGCCAGGAGAAATACGATGAAACGAAAATGCGGAGCGATCCTGACAGTTATTGCCTTAACGGCCCTATCGGCAGTGATGTCCTGCCAATCCGAGCCGATACCGCAGCCTGATATGACGCCGTTCTTCCGGGAGGGAGCTGTCCGGGTGCTGATCATTTCCGGGCATAACAACCATGACTGGCGCAGCACAACACCGTTTCTTAAAAAGCTGCTGCTCCGCCCGGGACGGTTCGATGTGAGGGTGAATGAAAGCCCCTCTGGCCTGAGTGCGCGCACCCTTGCACCCTATGATCTGCTGGTGCTGGACTATATGGGGCCGGATTGGGGACAGGCTGCACGGACAGCGGTTGAGCAGTTTGTTGCGTCCGGCAAGGGGATTGTTGCCGTGCACGGCGCCAGCTACGCCTTTAGTGGTAACGATGTGCTGGGTGACGGTCACGTGCGAACGGGCCTGGTGGAGCCTGTCTGGGAAGAGTATGCAAAAATAGTCGGCGGAGTATGGACGGACAGCACCGCCCACGGGGACCGACACTCGTTCAAGGTTGAGTTCACTGAGCAGGACCATCCAATAACCGAGGGGCTGGACCGCTGGTTCTGGGCCACCGATGAACTGTATCATAACCAGCGCATGCAACCCACGGCCAATGTGCTGGCAACGGCCTACGATGATCCCGGCAAACGGGGCACCGGGGAGCGCGAGCCGATCCTCTGGACTGTTGACTATGGCAAGGGGCGCGTATTTTACACCGCCCTGGGACACAACATTGCGGCCATGAGCGAGCCGGGGTTCATTGCCACCTTCCTTCGCGGCTGCGAATGGGCCGCCACCGGCAAGGTTACCCTTCCGGCGCTGTTCGAGCCGTACCAGGCCCCGCGGAATCGTCCCCGTTGCCTGGTAGTGACCGGTGGCCACGAATTTGAGTCGGAGTTCTACAGCCTTTTCGACCACGGCAAACTGGACTGGGACCACGCGGCTTCCAACACCGAGGCATTCGCCCGCGATATCCGGGACCTTTACGATGTGGTTGTTCTGTATGATATGTCCACGCGGATCGACAAGGCCCCGCGTGCCAATCTGAGGGCATTTGTCGAGTCCGGGAAAGGCCTGGTGGTGCTCCATCACGCTATTGCCGATTACGGCGGCTGGGACTGGTGGGTGCGCGAGGTGGTGGGGGGGAAATATCTTCTCGAACCCGACGGGGAACTGCCCGCGTCCACCTACCTGCATGATGTGGATCTTTTTGTGCGGCCGGCCGAGTCTCACCCGATTACTTCCGGGATCGGCCCGATCCATATCCGCGATGAGACCTATAAGGGAATGTGGATTTCCCCGGAAGTGAAAGTGATCCTTGAGACTGACGAGCAGACCAGTGACAGAGCTCTGGCCTGGATCAGCCCGTATGACAAGTCCAGGGTTGTCTGCATCCAGCCAGGGCATGACCGTCTGGCGTTCCTCCATCCTGCCTACCGCAAGCTGGTGGAGAGGGCGATCCTCTGGAGCGCGGGCCGGCTCGATTGAGGTTCTGTACTGTAACCGGCTATTGAATACGGCAAACAAACTGAAAACGCGGAAGTGGCGGAGTGAGCTGTTGCATTTACAGGACGAGCAGCTTAAATCCACCCTGACCCCCCTTTGCCAAAGGGGGGGAACATAGCCGTAGAAAAGGATGAGAGGTAAAATTCCCCCCTGGAAAAGGGGGTGTCCACGATGAAATCGGGACGGGGGTTGTCCTCCCCCTTTGCCAAAGGGGGATTGAGGGGGATTTGTCAGCTACCCCGTAGCTTGCCGCGGGGTAGTTCATTAGTGGTACGGTGTGGAAATCTAAAGGGGCTGTCCCATTAGCAATGGGACAGCCCCTTTATCTATAGTTCAGTTTTCCGACCAACGCCCTATTGGTCGGGAACGTGCTTTCGACCGAACAGGCGGATGATAACGAACAACACCGCGATAATGATCACAATGGAAAGCAGCGGATGAATCAGCCCCAGGCCCGCGGGCAGGTAGCCCAGCAGCAAACATGTAAAGGCCACGGTTAAGGCGTAGGGCAACTGGGTTTTTACATGGTCCATATGGTCCGCGCCACTGGACATGGAACTCATGATAGTGGTATCGCTGATCGGGCTGCAGTGGTCGCCGAACACGGCCCCGCTCAACACTGCCCCAAACGCGCCGAGCATGGTAAGCTCCACTTGATTGGCCGAAAGCCCGGCATCGATTGGCAGGTGGTATGACAGCGGAATTATCAACGGCATCAGGATCGCCATCGTGCCCCACGAGGTGCCGGTGGAAAAACTGGTAACCGCCGCAAGCACGAATGTGAGAGCGGGCAGCATCCCGGAGTCCAGGTATCCACTGGAGAGGTTAAGCAGGTAATTGGCGGTACCCAGCTCCGAGCAGATCAACTGTATCAGCCGGGCCAGGGTAAGGATAATCATCGCCAGAGTGAGTGACTTAAAACCGATCAGGAACGCATCCATCGCCTCCCGCAAAGAGAGAACCCGCTGAACCATAATCAGCGCGAAACTGGCGAAGACTCCTGCGAACGAGGCCCAGAGCAGAGCCTGAAATGGGTCCGCCGAGCCGATAATATTGTAGATTGTCCGGGGAGTATCAGAACCCTCCAGCAAAACCGAGCCACTTTTGAAAAGCCCCACAACAAGCACGATACTCATTACAACGATAGGAACGATAGCGTTATACCAGCGGGGCGGCGCTTTGTTGTTGTCCAGAAGGTTGTTCATTTCATTATCCACCAGGGGCTGCGATCCAGGGGCGATCACCTCTCCGGTGGTTGCCGCTCTGTTTTCCGCTTTCCACATCGGCCCGAAATCGCGCCCGCTGAGCACCAGCATCAACACAAACAACAGGCAGGCCCAGTTGTAAAAACTGTAGGGCAGGGATTTGATGAACATCCAGTAGGCGTTATGGTTCAGGCCCAGGTCTTCGATACAGGAGGACAGTATACCCAGCTCAAATCCGATCCAGGTGGAAATGAACGCCACGCTGGCTATTGGAGCCGCTGTGGAATCAATGATAAACGAGAGTTTTTCGCGGGAGACTTTCATCTTATCCGTAAACGGCCGCATGGTATTACCTACCATCAGCACGTTTGAGTAATCATCGAAGAAAATCATCAGCCCCATCAGCCAGGTGCTCAACTGGGTCATTTTGCGGTTGACGGCAAAGCGGGAGAAGAGCTGTATTAATCCGGCGGCGCCCCCGGAGCGCGTGATCATGCCCACCATTCCACCCAGGGTCATGCAGAAAATTATTATTCTCACCTGATCCACATTAGTGACAGCTTCTACCAGGTAAGTATCCACCAGCCGCAACATTCCGGTTAGCGGGTTAAGCCCGGTAAGCAGGCTGGTCCCGAACCAGATACCGACAAACAGGGCCACCAGCACCTGCCTGAATACCAGCGCCAGAATGATCGCGATTATCGGCGGAAGTGTCGTGAGGAAGCCCGGCAGGACCCTGATAGTGCGGTGGATCACCCTTTTGCCCACGGTTACAGCTAACCGGTAGTGACCGGAGGAAGGAATAACAATGCTGGCGATGCCGGTGGAATCAAAAGGAACGTCCACGATAAATGGCGACTGGCTGTCATGCTGGTATACGGACAAAGTGGCTGTGACAGTGTCTTTGGGGGCCGTATCATTCAGTCCAATCTCAATTGGAGATGCGGCAAAAAATACCTTTGGAAGTTCTAAAGCAGATTCTTCTGCTGAATATGCAAGGCCCTGAAAAAAAACAAGCTGTAAGATCAGTGGTATAAAGCAGCCGAAAAATCTTTTCATCTGGTAACCCGAATCAAAATGATCTTAAATATTATCAGGACGCTCTTTCATTCCTGCTTCCGGTAAATCAGGGTATAGTATTATCAATATTCCTCAAAAAAGAAACTACTTTCCTGCATACCCTCCCAAAGCCGGTTGTCCTTACAGAATATGAGGCCCTGCTACGCAGCTCCCGCTTTTAACCCCTGTTTACCCGCCCAGCTCCATGCAGACCTCATCCATAATCTCGATACAGCAGTCGATATGCTCCTTTTCCACTATCAGCGCCGGCGCGAACCGCATCGTATTGGTGCCGCAGCCAAGAATTATCAGTCCCTTATAAAACGCTTTCTCCACGATCTGGTTTCTAAGCTCCGGGTTTTTCTCTCTGGAGCTTTTATCCTTAACGATCTCCATACCCACCATCAGGCCCTTGCCGCGCACATCTCCGATAAAAGAGTATTTTTGCTGAAGTTTTTTCAACTTCCGCTGAAGGTACTCGCCCATGCTGGCCGCGTTCTCCACCAGCTCATTTTCCAGAAGCTCGATTGTTTTCAGTGCCGCGGCGCATGCCACGGGGTTTCCGCCGAAAGTGGAAGCGTGCGAGCCGTAGGGCCAGCTCATTACCTCGCTCCTGGCCACGATAGCGCCCAGCGGCATCCCGGAGGCAATTCCCTTGGCCAGGCAGATAATATCCGGCTCCAGGTTGAAATGCTCGCTGGCAAACATTTTACCGGTTCGTCCCATGCCGGACTGAATCTCATCCACAACCAGTAATATACCGTGCTTGCGGGCTATCCGCTGCACTCCGTCCAGGTAATCCGCAGGCGGCACTATGTAGCCCCCCTCTCCCTGGATCGGTTCGATAAATATCGCGGCCACTTCCTCTGGCGAAACCGTTTTCTCGAAAACATTTTTTTCCAGAAAATCCAGGCACTCGCGCCACAGGAGGGGGTTGTCGGAGTGGTACGGATCGGGATAAGGAATATGAGTAACGCCGGGGACCAGCGGGCCGAACCCCTTCTTCTGTACAACTTTGCTGCCGGTCAGGGACACTGCTCCCATGGTTCGTCCGTGGAACGCGCCAAAGTAAGCGATAAACTTTGTCCGGCCTGTGTGATAGCGCGACAGTTTCATTGCCGCTTCGATAGCCTCGGCGCCGGAATTGGTGAAAAACACTTTTTTCGGGAAGTTACCCGGTGTTATTTCATTCAGCTTTTTAGCCAGCTCGGTCTGCACCTGGTAATAGAAATCCGTACCGGACATATGCAGCAGCTTCCCGGCCTGGCTCCTGACAGCCTGTACGACTTGTGGATGGCAGTGGCCAGTGGAGCAGACAGCGATACCGCAGCAGAAATCGAGAAACACGTTTCCATCCACATCCGTGACAAATACACCGTTACCGCTCTCTACCACCATCGGAAAATCCCTGGTATATGACGGAGAGATATACTCCTTGTCAGTCTCGATTATTGCAGCGGAACGCGGGCCGGGCAGTTCGGTTAAGATTGAGGGATAGGTCATGGTTTCCATCGTTTCAAGTCCTCTTCTTAATGTTTGAGCAACCGTTCAGGAACGATATGCAGCCGTTAGAGGAATTTCATTCCTGTGTGCCGAACTTTATCCCCTGGGCCAGGGGAAGCTCCGCCGACCAGTTAATGGTATTTGTCTGCCTGCGCATGTATACCTTCCAGGAGTCCGATCCTGACTCCCGTCCCCCGCCGGTTTCTTTCTCACCGCCGAAAGCTCCACCTATTTCCGCTCCCGATGTGCCGATATTAACGTTGGCGATTCCGCAGTCCGACCCGGCTGTGGAGAGGAAAAGCTCCATGTCGCGCATGCTGCCGGTGAATATCGATGAGGACAGGCCCTGGGGCACATTGTTATTAACCTCGATTGCTTCCGCCAGGTCCTCCACCTCCACCGCAAAAAGAATGGGTACGAAAATCTCCTCCTGGAGCAGGGGCCATTCTTTTTTGGCTTTGATGATGGTGGGCTCCACGTAACAGCCACCTTCCAACCCTTTCACCGTATGTGTCCGGCCGCCGCAGAGTATTTCTCCCCCCAGTTCCTTTACCTTGTCCAGGGCGTCCAGATACTCCTGCCGGGCGCTCTTATCGATAACAGGGCCCAGCAAAACTCCCTCATCCAGCGGGTTTCCGATCCTGACCTGCCTGTAGGCATCCACAAGCTGGCCCAGCAGTTTATCGCTGATACCTTTCTGCACAATCAGCCGTCTTGTGCTGGTGCATCTCTGCCCCGCCGTCCCTACAGCCCCGAACAGGATGGCTGGAACCGTGAGTTTCAGATCAGCATCATTCAGCACCAGCACGGCGTTGTTGCCGCCCAGCTCCAGCAGACTGCGGGAAAGTCTGCCTGCGCAGGCCGCGGCAATTTTCCGTCCCATCCTGCATGAGCCCGTGGCTGAAATGAGAGGCAGCCTCTTGTCGTGGATCATGGTCTCCCCCACACTGGAGCCGGGACCGACTACCAGCGAGAACAGCCCATCAGGAGCCAGCTCTTTGTTTTGCGCGGTTAACTCGTTACAGATTGACTGCACGGCCAGGGCTGTAAGCGGGGTCTTGGAGGAGGGTTTCCATACGATGCTGTCGCCGCAGACTGCTGCTATTGCCGCGTTCCAGGCCCAGACTGCCACGGGAAAATTGAAAGCTGTAATCACCCCGATTGCTCCCAGGGGATGATACTGCTCGTACATCCTGTGGCGGGGTCTTTCCGAGTGCATGGTAAGTCCGTAAAGCTGACGCGAGAGACCGGTGGCGAAATCGCAGATATCGATCATTTCCTGTACTTCGCCCAGGCCCTCCGCCAGTATCTTACCGGTTTCCATGCTGACAAGGCGGCCCAGAGGTTCCTTGTACTCCCGCAGTTTCAGGCCCAGTTGACGGACCAGCTCACCTCTTTGCGGTGCAGGCACCTGGCGCCACTTTAAAAAGGCATCGTGCGCTTTAGCGATAACCGTTTCACAGCTCCGGGAGTCGGCCTGTTCCACTCCCGCCATACGGGAACCATCGATTGGAGAATACACCTCCAGAACATTGCCTTTCCCTTTTAACCAGCCATTCGGCCCTGTGCAGGCTCCCGGATTGATATCCTCGATCCCGAAAGTGTTCAGCACTGTCTTCATTTTAGCTCTCCAGGAAAGAATTAACGGTGTAATTACTGACGAGTAACAATCTGACAGCTTGATTTACCGCTACCCCTGGCCCGCCGGGACAGCTCTCAAGCATTTATTCGTTAATAGCGGTTGTATATTGAATATTATAAGGACAAGAGCGTCGAGTAAAGAATATAATACTGAGATATATTTTTATTGCCATATATAATATGTTTGCGTAGTTTGATCAAACGAACTCTCAGGTGCTTGTTTCGTGGTTACCGCATCCGGTTTTGGTATTGGGCAATCCGGAGTGGTATGGTTTGTCAGCTTGTTTTTTGTATATCCGGCTAGCTATATGTTATTTATTAGCCATGATTGCGTTTATGGCGGCCAGTTCAATTCTCAAAACTGATATACAAAAAACTCCGCGAGGGATACCGCTATGGAAAAATTTGATAAATCCGACCGCAGAATATTGGAGATACTTCAGCATGACGGTAGAATCACCAACGCTCAGTTGGCAAAAAAACTGGGGCTGGCCCCGTCCTCCACTCTTGAGCGGGTCAAGAAACTTGAACAGAGCGGAACGATAAAAAAGTATGTGGCGCTGGTTGACGGGAATGCTGTAAGCAGAAATACCGTAGCTTTTGTGCTGGTTACGATTGACTGGTATACCGATGAGGTCCTGAAAAAATTCCACGCCCAGATTAAGAAGCTGCCCCAGGTATTGGAGTGCTACAGTATCGCCGGAGAATTTGATTACCTCCTGAAAGTCGTCGTCTCCGATATGGAAGAGTACAGTGTTTTTCTTCACGAAAAGCTTACCAAAACCGCCGGGATCAGAAACGTGAGAACAAGCTTTGTCATGGCCGTGCATAAATATGACACCGCCCTGCCTGATCTTGGCCGGCAGTAACCGCCTGTTTTGTGCTGTCATTAAGCACTGAGGAGGATCATACTTGGCTCGAATTAACGAATATCAGGGCAAAGCCCTATTGAAAGAGAACGGAGTTGCCATCCCCCAGGGAGGCCCGGCTTTTTCCGCACAGGAGGCTCGACGGATAGCCGGGCAAATTGGCGGGCCTGTGGTGCTTAAGGCCCAGGCCTGGGTGACAGGCCGTTTTTCCAAAGGGCTGATCCAGTTTGCCGATTCTCCGGCCGAGGCTTATGAAAAGGCCGGAGCACTGCTGGGCCGGATGGTGAACAATTTCCCCGTAGAGTGCCTGCTGGTTGAAAAACGGCTTGCAGTGGCCGAGGAATACTATGCCGCTATCATTATCAGTGATACCCGGCAGAGGCCGGAGATAATTTTCTCCTCCAAGGGCGGTACGGGTATCGAGGAGATAGCCGTAAAGTACCCGGATTCTCTGGCCCGCAGGGACGTAAAGCTGAGCGATGGACTCAGGGAATACCACGCCAGAAATATGATCAGAAAGACTGGAATCAGTGGAGTTACCCAGCGCGCTCTGGCGGATATCCTGGTAAAGCTGTGGAAAACAGCCCGCTCTTGCGAGGCGCGCTCGGCTGAAATAAACCCCATCGTTAAAACCGAAGACGGTCAGTTTCTGGCCGCCGACTGCAGGATCACTATCGATGACTATGCTGTTTTCCGTCACCCTGAACTCGGGATCGAAATTGCCCGCGAGTTCGACCACCCCCCCACCGAGCTTGAAAAGATCGCCTACGATATAGAAAAAAACGACTATCGCGGCACCTTCTATTTCATCCAGTTGGAACAGGGATTCAGTAAGGGCGAAAAATATGTGGGGTTCCACGGCGCGGGCGGCGGCGGGTCGATGATGTCAATGGACGCGATTCAGCAGCAGGGGTACAAAATCGCCAACTTCACGGACACTTCCGGCAACCCTCCTGCGTCCAAGGTGTACCGGGCGGCCATGATTATCCTCTCTCAGTGCGGTATCGACGGTTATTTCGGTAGCGGCTCCGGTGTGGCCAGCCAGGAACAGGTGAATTCCGCCCGGGGCCTGGTGAAAGCTTTCCGCGAAAATGCTTTGAGTATTCCGGCGGTCGTTCGTCTGGGCGGTAACATGGAAGATGAAGCGGTAAGCCTGCTCACCAGCTACACGGAAGACCTGCCTGGAGTAGTGGAGGGCTACAAAAAAGACGACCCAGCCGCTTTCTGCGCCAAGCGGCTGGATATTCTTATCGACAAAACCGAGGAGAAAAAGGGGCTGCAAGGGGGGACCGAATATACGGCAAAGAAATTGCTACTGCGTGCAAAAACTCCCTATGAGTTCAAGACCCTCACAGGCCGGGTGCTCTTTGACCATCACATCTGCGCCTCCTGCCAGAGCAAGGCCTGTATCTCCAGTTGCGATTTCGGTGTGCTCAAGCTTGAGGGCGAATCTCCCGTGTTGGCCATGCCTGCGGAAAAAGCCGCAAAAGGGGGATGTACAGAGTGCCTGGCTTGCGAACTTGAGTGCTGGTTCAAGGGCCGCCGGGGGGCTTTTGTGGATCTTCCGATTCCAGGGCTTGCTGAAAGCGATTCGCAAGAAAAACCGGATTAAGATATTAGGAGAATCACAGTGAGTATCCTGATTGACGATACCAAAAAAGTCCTGATACAGGGGATTACCGGCCGCGAGGGTAACAACCGCACCAGGTTGATGATGGAATACGGCACCTGCGTGATGGCCGGTTGTACGCCGGGCAAAGGCGGCCAGAATGTACTGGGCGTTCCGGTTTTCGACACGGTTGAGGAGGCGGTACAAGAGCGTGGGGAGATGGACATCAGCGTAATATTCGTCCCTGCTCCCCTGGTGAAAAACGCGGCACTTGAGGCGATAGAAGCCGGGATCAAGCTGCTGGTGCTGATCCCGGACAGAGTTCCGATCTACGATGTGCTGGAGATTTCCGAAAAAGCGAAAGAACATGGAGCGTCGTTTATCGGGCCCAACACCCTGGGGCTTCTCAGTCCGGGTAAAGCCACCCTGGGTATGATCGGCGGGCGGGCCCAGTCTGCGCGGGAGTGGTTCAAACCCGGACCGGTAGGTGTCACCTCCCGCTCCGGCGGAATGACCGCGTCCGTAGCCTATTACCTTTGCAGGAGCGGCATCGGTTTATCCAGTATAGTGCATGTGGGCGGAGATGCGGTAGTGGGGATGCCGCATCCCCAGGTGGTCCGGCTTTTTGAGCAGGACCCGGATACCAGGGCCATCGTCATGTTTGGCGAGATTGGAACCTCGCAGGAAGAGACCGTGGCGGAGATGCTAGCAAGCGGCGAGGTCACCAAGCCCCTGATAGCCTATATCGGGGGACGGCAGGCAAAGAAAGGAAATCGTTTTTCCCATGCCGGGGCCATTGTAGAGGGTGACAGCGGCACCTGGGAGGGCAAGGTTGAAAGCCTGAGAAAAGCAGGCGCCACGGTGGTGGAGGATTTCAACGAGATACCACGGGTAACGCTGGAAGTACTTAACAAATTGTAAACCTCCGGAGGCCCAATGGGCGATCTTCACTGGAAAACAAAAATTACGGAAGTCGCACCCAATTCTATCAGGGTAAGGGGCTACCCTCTGGACGAGTTGATGGGCCGGGCGAGTTTCGGCCAGATGGTTTACCTGCTGCTCAAAGGCGAACTTCCCGGCGCGGGCCACGGCAGGATGATAGAGGCCGTGCTTGTCTCTTCGGTGGATCATGGTGCCACACCGCCATCGGTGCTGGCCGCCAGAACAGCGGCATCAACCGGGACACCTCTAAACGCAGCCGTAGCAGCGGGGATTCTATCGATTTCCAGTTTTCACGGAGGCGCGATCGAGGACTGCATGAAAGTGCTGCACGAAACAAATGCGCTGCTGCGGGACGGCCAGGCTTCTTCCGTGCAGGAAGCCGCCGGAATCATGGTTAAGAAATACAGGGAGCAGTCCAAACGCCTGCCGGGATTCGGCCACCGGTTGCATACTAATGATCCCAGGACTGCTAAACTGTTTGAACTTGCAGAAAAATATCGGATCGGCGGCAAAAAAATCTCAATCGCAAAGGCTCTGGCGGAGCAACTTTTAGAACAGAGCGGCAAAAAACTGCCCATAAACGTGGATGGAGCTATCGCAGCGGTGCTCTGTGAGCTGGGTTTCGAGCCGGAATGCGCCAACGCTTTTTTTATGATAGCCAGGCTTCCCGGGCTGGTGGCTCATGTCCTGGAGGAAAAGAGCTGCCAGCAGCCAATGCGCAGGATTGATCCTGTTGACCATCAATACGACGGTCCGGAGCAGCGGCCGGTGCCTGAAGACCTGTAATTAATGAATTATGCGGAGGTTCCCATGGGGAAAAACGTATTGAAACTGTTGCCGGAGATTGAACTGATAAAGGATGAAGCTCTCAGGCGGAAGGTAATTGATGTCTGGGAAGAAGCCCTGGCATACAGGGACTGGACAAATGAGGAACTGGAGTCGATTCCATTTACCCTGCTGGCTGATGATGTGCGGATATTTTTCATTGAGCATGTGCGTACCTGCTGCCGGATGAGTATCGCCGTGGACGAGGTGCTCAGCGATGCCTACGGAGAGCGTAAAACCCCCGTGAACAGGGATTACCTTATTGCCGGAGCCCTGCTGGCGGATGTAGGGAAATTGCTGGAATTTGAGAAAAAAAGCGATGGTACCATTTTTAAATCAGAGTACGGCAAAAAGTTACGCCATCCGTTCAGCGGAGTGGGTCTGGCTTTCAAACATGAGATTCCCCCAGAGGTGCTTCATGTTATCGCCATGCACAGCAAGGAAGCCACCAACGAGAAACGCTCTGCCGAGGCGATAATTTTCCATCATGTTGACTTCATAGATTTTGATCTGGTGAGTTGACTTAAGCGTATTGGCTAAACACTGGGGACAATAAAAATGGCGAAATATAAAATAGCCTGGCTGCCCGGCGATGGAGTTGGCAGAGATGTGCTGGAAGCTGCCCGGATAGTGTTGGACGCTCTGAAACTGGATGCTGAATATGTTACTGGTGACATCGGTTGGGAATTCTGGATCAACGAGGGTAACCCTTTGCCCGCTAGAACGATCGAACTGATGAACAGCACGGACTGCGCTCTGTTCGGCGCGATCACTTCCAAGCCCAAAGTCGAGGCTGACGAGGAACTGTCCCCGGAGTTGCAGGGTAAGGGACATGTCTATTCCAGCCCCATCGTACGCCTGCGGCAGGAATTCAACCTGCACACCAACCTGAGGCCATGCAAGGCCTACCCTGGCAATCCGCTTAACTACAAGGAAGGAATCGACCTGGTTATTTTCAGGGAGAATACCGAGGGCATGTACGGCGGTGTGGAATTTTTTCCTCTGCCCGAGGAGGTTTTCCGGGTATTGGACAAGCACCACCCCAAGATGAAAAAGTTCGAGAAGTACGGGTTGGAAAACCTGGCCCTCTCCACTCGGATCATGAGCCGCCAGATGTGCGATAATATCGTGCGCAAGGCTTTCGAGTTTGCCAAAAAGTTTGGGCGCAAATCTGTTACGGTGGTGGATAAACCCAACGTGATCCGTGAAACCGGCGGGTTGATGCTGCGTACTGCCCGCGAAGTGGCCAAAGATTTCCCGGATATTCCGCTTTATGAAACCAATATCGATGCCCAGGCAATGTGGCTGCTGAAAAATCCATTCGACTACGATATTCTGGTGGCCGAGAACATGTTCGGCGACATCCTCTCCGATCTGGCTGCCCAGCTTGTGGGTGGCCTCGGTTTTGCCTCCGCCGGTAATATCGGAGACAGCTACGCCGTGTTCGAGCCTACCCACGGCTCGGCGCCTAAATACAGCGGAATGTACATGGTCAACCCGATTGCCACGCTTCTTGCCTGCAAGCTGATGCTGGATTGGCTCGGAGAGAAAGAGATGGGCAACAACCTGGAGACGGCAATCGCTGAGGTGATTAAGGAAAACGAGGTAAAAACCTACGATATGAGCGGTTCCAACTCTACGCTGGAAGTTGCCGAAGAAATCGCTCGCAAGCTTTAAACACAGTCTTCAGTTTTTGAAATAACATTACCATCCCTGAACGGAGATTGATGTGATAACGCAGAGGATTGCGGATTACGCCGTGGGTTTGAATTACGATGATATCCCGCCCGAGGCGGTAAAAGAAGTCAAGCGCTATTTGCTGGATTCCGTGGGCTGTGCATTTGGGGGCAGCGATACAAAAGACGTGCGGATTTACCTGGACTATTACAAATCCATCGGTGGCACCGCCGAGGCTTCGATTTTCAACAGCAGCCTTGAATTACCCTGTTCACATGCAGCGCTGCTTAACTCGCTGATGATCCGCGCCCTGGATTTCAACGATATCTACTGGGAAGAAGACCCCTCGCACCCGTCGGATATAATCCCGGCGGCGCTCACACCGGCAGAGGTGCTGGGCAGGAGTGGTAAAGAACTGATTACCGCAATAATTCTGGCCTACGAGTTTGAGCAGCGCATGTGCGAGATCGCTCATCCGGGTATCCGTGAGCGGAAGTGGCACCACGCCACTCTAACCGCTTTTGTCTCCCCCATCGTCGCCGCTAAAATTATGGGCTTGGACAGAGACCAGATGGTGCATGCTATCGGGATTTCGGGTTCCCATCACGCCACGTTCGGAGTAGTGACCGCCGGGCATCTGACCATGATGAAAAACACGGCCGATCCACTGGCCACCCAGTCAGGGGTAATAGCAGCGGAGTTGGCCCAACGAGGATACGAAGGGCCGGGGCATGTAATTGACGGTAAGGAAGGTCTGGCGCAGACAATTGTGGGAGGCGAATGGGATATTGAAGGCCTGGTGCGGGGCCTGGGCGAAGAGCCGCCGCGAATCCTGCGCTGTTCGATGAAGGCTTTCCCCACCGAGGCGCTTACCCATTCACCGTTCAGTGCCTTGTTGAAAATACAACAGGAGCATAATATCGCACCGGAGGAAATAGAAGAGATCACAATCAAGACGATTGCCCGGGCGGCGGATATCCTGTCCGATCCCTCAAAATACAAGCCCACTACCCGTGAGACCGCCGACCACTCCCTGCCCTACTGTGTTGCCGCGTTGATACTGGATGGCAAGCTCACAACGGCCCAGTTCACCGACCAGCGGATAAATGCTGCTGATATAAAGACGATGATCAACAGGGTGAAAGTTGTGGGAGAGGATCGGTTCGAAGCAATGTTTCCCGAGAAAAAACCCGCCGCCGCTGTGATCCGTACAATTGGTGGCGAGTGCTACGAGGCAGAGGTGGAATTCCCCACGGGCGATTACCGCAACCCGCTCTCTGATGACGCCCTGTTAAAGAAATTCAATTCCCTGGTGGAGGACAAGATTCCGCGGGAAAAAGCCGACAGAATAATAGAAAGCATCATGGACCTGGAAAACTGTGAGGACGTTAGGGAATTGATGAGTGTTCTCAGCGGACAGTGATTTTTGCAGTATGTCATTGCTTTGGTCATTTGAGCGACAAGAAGTCCCTGCGGCTTGCCATGGGGAAGCTCATAAAAGTAGAAAAATCAGGCTGAGGGGCCGATGGGACAGACCAGCATAGAAAAAATCGCTCAGAGCCATGCTGTGGGCAGCGGCAGCAGCCAGCCGGTAACTGCCGGGGATTACCTGATGCTGCGCCCCAGGCATGTGATGACCCATGACAATACGAGCGCCGTACTGAATAAATTTAAAGCTTTGGGGGCAAAAAGTATTGCCGATCCCACTCAGCCGGTTTTCACTCTGGACCATAACATCCAGGATAAATCAGCGGGGAATCTGGCCAAGTACGAAGCGATCCGTAAATTCGCCGGGAAACATGGGATCGTTCATTTCCCCGCGGGATATGGAATCGGCCACCAGATAATGCTGGAGGAGGGGTTCGTTACCCCGGGCTCGTTTGTTGTTGCCTCGGATTCTCACTCCAATATCTACGGTGCGGTGGCGGCTATCGGAACGCCCATCGTGCGCACAGATGCTGCGGCGTTATGGGTAACCGGCCAAACCTGGTGGCAGGTGCCGGATTCCGTGGAGGTCTATCTTAAAGGGAGCCTTGGTGAAGGTGTATCCGGTAAGGATATTATCCAAACCCTCTGCTGGAGGTTTGACAAGGATGAGGTTCTCAACTGCTGCGTGGAGTTTACTGGTCCGGGAGTTGCCGGATTGTCGATGGCCGCCAGGATAACAATCGCCAACATGAGTACAGAATGGGGCGCTCTTGCCGGGGTTTTCCCCTTCGATGAAATTAACGAAGAATACCTTCTGCAACTGGCTCAAAAATTTGTAAGCCGCGGTGACAGGGAACCACGCCTAACCGAAGCAATGATACGGGCCATTGTCCCCGCAACTTTCCGGGCGGACCCCGGCGCCGGATACTCCCATCGAATCGAACTCGACCTGTCCACCGTGCAACCGTTGGTTACCGGGCCTGACGAGGTGAAAACCGCCCGCCCGGCAGTGGAGCTGGAAAAGGAAAACATACGAGTCGATAAAGCATATCTGCTTTCCTGTGTCAATGGCCGGCTGGAAGATTTTGGGCAGGCCGCTGAGGTGATTGGCAATAAAAAGATTGCCCCGCATGTGAAAATGTATATCGCCGCTGCTTCGGCGAATATTCAGCAGCAGGCGGTGGAACTAGGCTATTGGAAAACCCTTACAGAGGCCGGCGCCATTGCGCTTCCTCCGGGTTGTGGCCCGTGTATCGGTTTGGGCCGGGGTACTCTTGAAGCTGGAGAAGTTGCAATTTCAGCCACTAATCGCAATTTTAAGGGCCGGATGGGAGATCGTTCAGCCAGAGCTTACCTGGCCTCTCCGGCCACCGTGGCCGCATCGGCCATAGCGGGGAAGATTTGCAGCCCTGTAAAGCACAAGATTGTGGCGCTTGCAGCCAGAATCAATACTGTTAAAAAAGGCTCCGGGCCGGAATCCGTGGAAGCGGTTGAGATAGTGGAAGGGATGCAGGCGGAGTATTCCGGCCGCCTTCTTTACCTGCCCAAGGACAACATGAATACCGATGGGATTTACGGTAAGGAAGCCACCTACAGGGACGACCTTACCCCTGGGCAGATGGCCGGGTACGCTTTCAGCAATTATGATCCAGACTTCCAGAAAACCGCCCGCGAGGGAGATATTATTATCGGCGGCTGGAATTTCGGCTGTGGGTCTTCGCGCGAGCAGGCAGCCACTGCATTAATATATTTCGGTATAAAGATGGTTTTTGCCGGCTCTTTCTCCCAGACATACAAGCGTAACGCTTTTAACAACGGCCTGCTCTGCATTGAGTGTCCCAACCTGTTGAGACACCTGGAGCAGAGATACTCTGGCAGTACTGACTGCACTATAGTAGCCGGAGAGATAAAAATCGACTTCGCTTCTTCCACTCTTTATGCTGATTCAGCGGAGTTTCTATTTACGCCTGTGTCCAGAATTCCCCAGGAACTTGTGATCGCGGGTGGATTGGAAGCCTTGCTAAAAAGCAGTTTATAATGACTGTCCAACAGGTTCTGACTGCGTACGGCAGTTGTTCTGACGCATATTTTTCATATTAGCTCACCCTTATCCAAATTTGCCGCTCATAAAGAACATCAATTTTTCCGGAGTGCGTTCTCGAATGAATGATAATCTTGACCGTCGATGTTTCCTGGGCCTGGCAATGGGAAGTTTAGTGGCTGACGCAGCCGTCAACGCCGGAGCAGTATCCGGGTCCACCGGGCAGCAGCAGCGTATGACAACTATTTCGATCAAAGAAGACATGTTTTTCATCAACGGGCAGCCGACTTACAAAGGCCGCAGTTGGAACGGGCAAAGAATTGAAGGCCTGCTTTACAATGTGCGCATGGTACAAGGTATTTTCGACGACCTGAACCCGGAAACCGTATCGAAGTGGACTTATCCCGATACAGGTAGATGGGACCCAGAGAGAAACAACAGGGAGTTTCTAGCGGCAATGCCTGCCTGGCGGGATCACGGCGTGCTCGGAATAACAGTCAACCTTCAGGGTGGCAGGCCGATAATAAGAACCCATAACCGCCAGCCTTGGGATAACTCCGCGATAACAGGCAGTGGTGAATTAAAGCATGATTACATGGTCAGGTTGCAGAAAATTCTCGATTTCGCCGATGAGCTGGGCATGGTGGTTATCCTGGGCATTTTTTATTTTGGACAGGACCAGCGCATCAAAAGTGAAGCTGCAATAAAGAGGGCGGTAGACAACACGGTGGATTGGGTGTTGGAGCGAGGATATACCAATGTAATTATCGAAGTTGACAATGAGTGCGATGTTGAGGATTACGACCACGAGATTCTTAAGCCAAAGCGTGTACATGAACTCATTGAGAGAGTGAAAAACAGGACTCGTGACGGGAAAAGACTCCTGGTAAGCACTAGTTACCGCGGGACAGCAGTACCTCTGGAAAATGTGGTGCGCAGTGCGGATTATCTGCTTCTCCACGGCAACGGTGTCAAAAGGCCTGAACGGCTGGCCCGGATGGTTCAGGAAACACGCTCGGTGCCGGGATACCACCCGATGCCGATTCTGGTGAACGAGGACCCAAACCTGGATTTCGATAAGCCACGAAATAATCTGCTTGCCGCTACCGGCGAATACTGTTCCTGGGGGTACTACGAGAAGGGTAGCAGCAATTACCGCGATGGCTTCCAGTGCCCGCCGGTCGACTGGCGAATAAATACGGAGAACAAGAAGGCTTTTTTCAATATGGTGAAAGAAATCACAGGTGTGTAATGGATTGGGTTATCCGCTGGGATTCAGTACTCGCTGAGTACGAAATCAGACTACTACCGTGCAGGACAAGTTGAATAACTCTAGAGCGATTCTCAAAAGAAAGGTCCGCGTGATTATCCTTTGCGGGCCGTTTTTCTCGCGTAGGGGCGAGGCATGCCTCGCCCGCAAAGCATACAGTAGACCCACAGCTTAACGGGCGAGCACAAGGGAAAACCCCTCAGGTTTCTTACGATCAACGGGAGATATCCCATGCCCTTCTCAGAACGTTCTTTTCTCTGCAATAGAAACAAAACTTTCGAGAAATACTATAACTCAATAACTTGTGGATTAAGCACAAGCTGCTCCCGCCGGAATCCTGCAGATCAGCTCTAGACTGCGCGGTGTGCGGCTGCTCCCGCATGCGTTCTTGCCAGTCAGCCTATTGTTATTGCTCGCCTCGACCGGTTACTTGCCGTGTTTCTCAAGCCAGCTCGTCTCTTCGTCCATCCCGCGGGGACGGGGTCCGTAGTGCGGCATAGGCTGTCCGAGTTCGTACGCTCCCAGGTCCGGCGCCTCGCCGGTGAAATCATCGTTGACATTGGGAATCACCTCGCCTGCATCAACCGCCACGCTGCCGGGGGCCAGGCGAAGGTCTGCGGGTTTGCGTTCCGGGAACGGTGGATCGGGGTATTCCGGGTTAGCGCCAAAAACGCTCATGTCCACGCGGATACCGTGTTTCTCCGTTGTCCTGCTGCGCAGTTCCTCAAGGCTGGTAAACCTGTTTGCGCCGATTATCCCCTCGAACGGCATGCCTATCGCCCCGAACCCATTGTAGTCCATGTCCAGGGTAGAGTCCGCACGGGGAAAACTGACCGCCAGTCCTGAGCCTGATCCGTAGCGCGCCCAGTTTCCGCCTCCCTTTCCGCCGATTGTCAGGTTGTTGCGGAATTTCACCAGCGAGGGATTGTGCCCCACCAGGAAACCGTCGCCCACTTTAACCACCGTGTTGTGCAGCACCACATCGCCCTTGCTGCCGCGAGCCAGCTTGAACGGAGTGTTGATCGTGTTGTACATCACGTTGCGGATAAAATAAGATGGCCCGCCCAGGCCCGGCTGGCTGCTGAGGCTGATGAAGCAGTTGGTGATCCGGTTACGCATGATCCGCGTGTTCCCCTGCGTAAAATCCGCCTCGATTGCATCGTCATCGCCGCGCGAAATATCATTGTTGTAGATATCGATACAGCGCTGGTCGAAGACCCAGAGGTCCTCCATGGTGGAGATGCAGTCCCTGTAGCCCTCCACGCGGTTGAATGCGATCACGTTGCCCGGGCCTGTCATCTCGATTCCCTCGCCCCTGCAGGAGACGCTCTTCTCGTTGACACAGCATCCCAGGGCCAGCGAGTCCCATGGCATGTAAGAGGTTACCGTGTTATCGGCGATGTAGCAGTTTGTGGCTCCGGGACGGTCGGTGGCGACAATCCCACGCTGGGAGATAATGTTGCAGTAGCGCACGGCGATATCCACCGCCCCGCGAAGTTCCACCGGTCCGTGGACAGTAACTCCATCCAGGATCACGTGCCTGCGTCCCTCCAGGTCCACCTTGGTGAAAGAGGAGTTGAGGGCCGGATAGGTGCGGTCGGAGCGGATTGTTATCGGCTTTCCCGGCTGGCCATCGCGCTCAAGACGGAAATCACCGTACCAGCCCGGCCCCAGTTCCAGGATGTCGCCCGGCTGAAGTGTTTGCACCAGCTTGCCAAACTCGCGTGGCCCGGCCTTGATTATCCGCGCATCGGGCCGGGCTTTGGGCACCGGGCGGGTGGCAACCGCAACCACGGTGTCTTTTTTTCCGCCGTCCGGGTCGTGGAGGCTGAGACTGATTTCATAATTCGTACCCGGTTTCAGGTCCAGGATGCTACCGGAGAGTTTGTTGTCCCAGTAAAAGATGGGTCTGGTCCCGCTGCTCTTGCCGGCTGGAATCCTTCGCAGGGGCATGGCCTCCCGCCAGGCGCTTTCTCCTTCGATCCGGTAGTGCGCGGTGCAGACAGCGTTCAGGTTGTCATCACCCTCGATCATCCATTCAACCGCCAGGTTGGTAACAGTGGGAAAGGGTGTGCTGAGCTGGCCCGGAACAGTGGCGTTGCCGGCCAGCAAAGCGCCGCGGCAAAATACAGACAGGAGCAACAAAGTTGCGCAAAAAACAGAACTGAGACCTTCATCTGTTAATGCAATAATTTGGTTCAGCAAGTTACCTCCCCGGTATTTTTCCGCGTTATGGTACAGTTAGCAATATTTTCTGCTGTATTTTGCATTCAATTTCCATGCAGGCTTTTCCCCGAGCCAGTCACTTTGCCGCTTCAAAAGCTCCCAGGCTGGGGTTATTTGACGGCCGGGGGCTGCCGGCCAGGTCTTGTGGAACAATCCCCAGCGGAACACCCGCGGCCTCGGCTGGAGAGCCGGGCGCAAGGCCGTAATTGTGGTTTCTCAGGTTGATAAACCAGTTCTCCCCGGCTCTTCGGTTGGACTTAAATTGCGATGCCTCAGCAGGCAGCGGGCCCACAGTCAGGCAATTCTCCATCCTGAAACCGGGGCCCAGGCCATTGGCCTGCGGTGAGTTGACCAGAATATTAGCTACACCCGCTCCAAAAGTACTGTTGTAGAAGCGGACATTCCTAACCCCATGCTCGGCCCTGATTGCATACTCGCAGTTGTACACCAGGCAGTTGGTCACTGTCACCTCGGCGCCGCCGTGCAGGCCTCGCAGCCGGAAAGCTACCTCGGAGTCGTGAACCACTATCCGGTCCATGATGACTTCCACTTTTTCTTTCAGATTGAATACGGACCGGTTACCGATATAGCCTCTCGTGTAACCCCAGGCCCGTACATTGCGCATCACCAGCCTGGGCCGGGGTGTGGTTGAATCGTCGATGGCAACCGACTCCGGCTCCTCATTCCTGCCGGGTTTTCTGACCTTGGTGTCGATAGCGTTCTCTCCCGGAACTTCCCACTTTTTCCAGCGGGCGGCATCGCGCTCCAACGGGCCGGTCCAGAGGTCGCAGTCTTCGATCAGGATGTCATCCCAATGGGGATTTAGGTGGCGGCCCGGATCGGCCTGGAAGCAGTCGCCTGTGACGTGGTGGATATCGCAACCCCTGATAACCAGATGCCTCATCCTGCCGCCGGTTACGCCGTGGGAATCTTTCTGGTCGTCATAACTTCCGTTAAGCATGTGGTGAATCTCGCAGTTCTCGATCAGAATCCAATCCGAACCGGAGATGTCCACCCCGTCGTTGGTTCCGTTGCGGATTTCACAGTTGCGAATTACCGTGGAGTCAGCTCCCATTCTGATTTTTACCACATCCCGGGCGCCGAATCCACCATCGATAATAAAATTGTCTATTACCAGGTGTTTGCGCCTCAGCTCCACCAGGTAGTAATCGTCTTTCTCCGGCGGACGGTATAGCAGCGGCCTCTCTTTTCCTGACGCGCCCAGCAGCACAATCGGCGCTCCCCAGCGGCCATCGCGGGGAGGATCGATTTTCTCTTCGTAAATGCCGGCTTGCACCAGCACCGTATCGCCGGGGCGGGCCGCGGCCAGGCCTTCGGCAATCGTGGCAAAATCCGGTGTATCACTCGTTCCGCCGCCTACCCTAACTGTGCCGGCAACAAGCGTAACCACACATACCAGGTTCAAAGCCAAACAGAATAAAGTTCCCGCTTTCATCTGGATATTCTCCTGAGATACAGGGTTTTCAGTTTTTCACCTCAATCACATGTCCAAGGAAACCGGACTCAAAACTCTACCTGTATATCGGCCTCGGGGTGGCGCGAGGGATCAAAAGTCACAATTTCGCTTTTTTCACCCTGGCTTACCCTGACTGTAAGGTTATCGAGCGACTCGATACGCGGCCGCTCTTGCTGTTGATCGCCAGTAGCCCGGTACGGAAAGATAACCGTCAGGAAACGAATCTTCCGGGCGGGCTCACTGTTTGTGATCCAGATGTTATGAGTCACTTTATCCGGGTAAGGGCCACTGTAATTACGGTCGTAGCGCGTGATTTCCTTAACCCAGGGGTTGTAATCTTCACCTGTTATCGGGTTGATCAACCCATCGCCCGCCAGTCGGTCCTGGAAATCAGTGTCTTCGGAGGCTATCACCTTGACCACCGTGGTCACATCGTCCAGCGTATAGCTGAAAGAACTCTCCGCCTCATCCCATTCCAGAGGCACATCCTGCAGCACGTGGTACAGCCAACTGAACCGGCTTCCCGACGGTTTCTTGTCCGGGTCTACCGCCAGGTCGTCGAGCATCACAAAATAGCGGTTATCAACAAACAGCACGTGGCGGTCGGCAAGGGTAAGGTAGGAGAGATCACTCGTGCCATAGGGGTCTGTTACTTCATCGCCAAGCCGCCCCCAGAACTCTCTGTAAACATAAGGATACTGAATGTAAGCTTTCGCCGCCTCGCCCTTGAAATAGACTGCGCCATCTCTGTCCGCATAGCGGGCAATACGGGCGAAATACGGGGCGTAAAGTTCTTTCTTACTGTAATTAGCCCAGCGGGTATGTGCCGGTTGGGCCTGCCCAAGGCCGTCTACCAGCACGATATTATGGCTCATCGAATGGTGGGCGTGCCTGTCGCCGTTCTGCGTACTGCCTCCCGCGTGGGTGATATTCTGCCCATAGGCGTAAAGCTGGAAACCGTTGTCACTGAAAAAGGCATGGTTGAACGCTCCACGGGGCCTGGCCCTGAATGTTATCCCCACCGATTGTGCGTAATTATCAAGCTCACCGGGCCAGCGGCTTGAGGCTGTGACCCAGCCGCCATCGGGGAACAGTTTGCTCAGAGCCACCTGAGGCTCTTTCTCAGGCTCCGGGAGGCAGAGCGGCAGGGCGTATTCAATCCAGGGCCGATGGTAGGTTTGGCCCTGCATGTAGCCAATCTGTTCCATCCGCCGCGAGGCATCCTCCCAGGTTTTGAGAAAGCGCCTGTTGCCGGTAAGATAGGCCAGCTTACGAAAGGATGAGAGCTTGTTGCCCAGGTAATAAGGCTCACTCAGCCCGATATTGCCGAAAGAGAGATGCGGCAACCCGAGGACTGCCACGCGGGTAAAAAACTCGCCGATCTCTGTGAGGAACGGGTTGAGACCCATCTCGGCTCCCCGCAGGCTCAGCTCGTAATAGCAGGTGGCGAACATCATCCACTTGAATTTCGACAGGCCGTAGCCCGGACCCTCGTTCCAGGAGTCCTCTGGGCCGAACGGGCTGCTTACACCGGTCAGATAATGCGCTCCCAGCTCATAGGTGGTGCGGAAAAGCTGATCCTCTTCGTAAGCCGCAAGCCCTGCTACATATGTATAGTTGATATTTTCGTAAGGGTGGCTCGAGCCGGCAACCGCAATACTGGAGGCTTTCATGGCCTTGCCGTGATTAGTCCGCCAGGAGTAGTTGTTTACGATATGGTCCACCCGCCAGTGCAGGCAGGCGAGAATTTTATTACGCTGGTCCGGAGACATCTCGTGGTAGAACCAGTCGTAGAAAAGGGCCAGGAATTCATTGAGCGCCACATAGTCCTCGTTGCCGCCAATGCCCTCGGGGCTTGAGTGCCCTCCCGGCGGATAGGCGGCCACAGTCAGGAAGGGCTCTATTACGGCCAGAAAATCCTCGTCTGCCGTGATCATGTAGGCAAATGCCATTTTGATCAGCCGGTTGACAAGCCTGAGGTAAAGCAGTGAACCGCCGTTGGCGCCTACCTGTGCTGCCAGGTCCGGATACAACTGGAGCAGCTTTTCATTAGCCAGAGTGTCGGTTTTGGGGAAATCCAGGAACCAGTCAGCCTTGAGGTCTTCTTTGGCCGCGGCAACAGTCTGCTCGTAAATTGCACGGGCATGGGGGTCTGTTTTGTGCAGAGCGCGCAGGGCGTCAAGCCTGTCCGCGGTAAAAATTATCCGGGGGTGCTCCTTTGAGACAAAGCGGGGTTTTTCCAGCCCTGAGCGGTCCCAGGCCACCGCATCTTCGGCCAGGTTGAATTTTCTTACCTTCTGCCAGCGCAACTCCTCCCGGTCCGTGTCACCTGTCCCATAATAGCCCACCCGCCAATAGAGTGTTTTTCCCGCTGGCAGGGGGGAGAGGGTATTGTAGAAATTGAACTCGGTATCGAGCACATCCACCAGGGTCTGGCCAAAATCCGGAACCTGGGAGATCTGGAAGCGGTAGCGCCGCAGGGGAAGCCTGCTGCTGCCCTCGCGTATATTTTCCGGAAATATTCCGGGCTCATAAGGCCAGCTGAAACGGGGCGGATTGAGCCCCACGGTGAGCCCATCGGCAGGCCGCCAGGTGATAAATCGATTATAAAGCATGCTTTCATTGAGCGGCGCGGCACTGTTGGACTCGCTGAACAGAAGGGTGTTTTTCTCAGCCGCCGGAACCGTGCAGGAAAATAAAAGAAGTACGGTTAAAGCGGACATCAGAAAAACCAATGAGGAGCGGGTTGTGGCGTTTGGGTCTGCCGTACGCATGGGAGGGCCGCCTTGCAAAGTGTGGAGCGTTCAATTGAACAGCGAGCGAATTGCTCTTATTGTCTGCTGCGGGGAGTCTTCAATTGTGGATGATTATTTATCCAGGTAAGAGTTAATTGTCCGAACAGCCCGGATTAGCTTGTCAGCCATTTAGCAGCCTGGCTGTCATACTCTGATGGTGTCTGATGTTAAAAAGTGCTTGACAGTTGATATTCAAACTTTAGGTGAAGTTCTCAGCAATTGCAACTTTATTTTGTTCTGGATGGCGCTATCCGTGATTCCACCGTTGCTGATGCCATCCGGGAATAAGCCACACTGAAGGCCAGCACAAAACCCGCAACCGTAACGAGCAACCGCTTCAGTTAACAAGATCACGGTTGCTTCCGGCCAATTCAGCCGGAAGCAACCGTGCAATATCTTATAGTTGGTTAATAGCGGGGTGTGGTGATTTCAAAGGGAAAGCTGTTGGTGATAAAGGGCCTGGCCTCGCCGTTGCTCAGAGTCATCTCGCCGTACAGCGCCAGGCGGTAGCGTCCTGTCTGAAGGAAATCCACATCCAGTTTAAAACGCTTAGAGGCGTTGAGGTCCACGGCCTTAAGCTTTTTCAGTACTTTGCCCTCCATGCTTACCAGGCAGAAATCACCCCTGATCCGGGTGATCCCCTGGCGCAGCATACCTTTGAACATCACCGAAGTGTTAACTTCGATCTCGGTGCCGGCACTATAGCGCGGGTAGCCCGAAGCTGCGTCGTCCATGGTACCGGACGCAAACCGCCAGTTCACTTCCGGGGCACGGTGCGGCAGCAGAGCCGGTTTGCTGTTGAGTCCTTCGCGCACCTGCTCCAGGTGGGGCATGATGCTACGAGAATTGAATGCGATCCAGCCGTCGTGGCCGCGAGCACGGCCGGCGTTTGCGTTGGCTGCCAACTGGTCGTAGCTGTCCATCTGGTACATACCCAGACCGCTGTAGTAGGGAACCGAGCCCCTCATCAACGGCAGGTGAGATTCAATTCCTTTGATAAACCCTGTTGAATCGGTTGCGTAGTTCATCGCGCAGAGCATGTCCAGGATGCCCTCATCGCACCATTTCCACCACTGCTGCCCATCGCTGTAAGTGCACCAGTTGATGCTGTTGCGTGCTGCCAGGGTGACGCTGACATAGGGATCAAGCTTGTGCACCTCGTGGGCAATTTCCCGAGCGGAAGAATGGATCAACTGCCTGCGCCACTCAAGGTAGACCTCGCGCAGTTCACCCTCTTTCCAGACAGGGTCGGGCCAGTTGTTTATCGTCAGCCCCATTTGCTCGCAGAAACGTTCCTTGCAGCCCTCGCAGTAGCAGAAATTGTCGTTGCTGTAACGCATATAGTCAAAGTGCACACCGTCCACATCGTAGTTGCGCACCAGTTCCAGCATGGCTTCTTTCTCAAGCTCGCGGTTGGCCGGGTGCGACGGGCAGAGCCAGTCCTCGGGCTGGTTATAACCTTCGTCTTTCATCACCGGTCCGTTGCGCCTGCCGTCCCAGCTGTACTGGACTCTGCCCTCTTTAATCATCTGCTCGGTCCACTCCTCGCTTGCTCCGCCCATGTACCAGTTGATCCGCCAGGCGTGAATTTCGATTCCATATTTGTGGGCGGCCTCCACCAGTTGGGCCAGTTGGTCGACCTCGCCGCGCATGGGCAGCACACTGCTGGGGTAGCTGGCCCGTCCGCCGGAGGAGATGTTGGGGTAGATCATGTTGATCCCGGCATCGGCCAGGGCTTTTATCGTCGAGTCTACACTCCCACCGCGCCTTCCGCCCCCACCCCAGACTCCGCGGCCCTCTGCCACGTAGCCGAACGCTGGATTTTCCCAGGAATCCGCGGCTTGTGCCGGGGCCAGCCGGGGCTGGATCAGTATTGCGGCCAGAAACAGTGCGAGAACGGTAGCGATTTTCATCTTCTTACCTCCAGTGGGTTAATGTTTATCGAGTTCAGCAACCCTGATCTGTCTAGCGCTCAAAGACGTCGGCATAATGGATACCTTGCAGGTCCCAGCCTATCGATATTAATAGTATCTTATTTTGAATTCGTCAGCCAGCCTTATCGATTTGCCTTAAAGATGTTACTGCTTATATTAATGTTCTCTAATCGTCACCTTTGCTCAGGTCAAAAAGAGAAAACTCTTATTATATGGAGAATATGGAGCCATGTACAAATTGTTCGGTTGCGGCAAGCTGTGGAGGTCCGTCTGCCTGTCAGTTTGCATTACCCCTGCGCTGTTATCGGTAGCGAATAGCCTCTGCGCCGCCGGTGCGCCGGATGCCCGTCGCACGGTTGCCATGGCCCTGCCATCCGGAGCAGTGTTCCTGGGCTGGCGCTATCTGGAAAGCGATGGTACCGGCTGCCGGTACAGGGTTTTCCGAGCCGAGGGGACACAGGGGGGAGCTTTTGAGGAGATAGCAGCCGTGGGCCAGAGTATGGGGACCAATTTCACCGATCCGGGCACGCTGGCGGGCAAGACTTACCGCTATTATGTGGCCACGCCCGCTGGGAACTCGGACACTGTGCGGGTACGGACCAGCGCCGAGGGTTCCGGAGGCTGTATTGTAATCCCCACCCGCACGGACAGTTCGTTTCTGAAGCTGACAGTGGGTGATCTGGACGGCGATGGGCGTTTCGAATACGTACTCCACCAGCCCAACAGCCACAAAGACCCCTGGAACTATCGTATTCCGGACGGGATCGAACCTGTCGACGGCAAGGACGATGGGCCATTTACCTTGCAGGAAGACAATCCCTTTAAAGTGGAAGCCTACAACCTGGACGGTGAACTTGTCTGGAGCCACAGGCTGGGAGCCGGAGTGGAGCGGGGTATCTGGTACTCCCCCATGACTGTCTGGGACCTGGACGGCGATGGCAGGGCCGAAGTGATAGTTAAGGATGTGGAGGGCAATGCCATCAACTGCCTTCCTTCCGATGGCAGCGAGCATCTGGTGGTGCTTAATCCTGCCACGGGAGAGGAACTTACCAGGACACGCTGGCCAGACTGGCTGGCGGTTGCGGCGCCGGGTATCGATGTGGAAACTTATAACGACGCCAGCCGCAACCTGTTGGGTATTGCCTACCTTGACGGGGAAAACCCTGCAATAATAGTACAGCGAGGTACCTACAACGGTGTTCGTACAACCGCGTTCAACGGCCAGGACCTCTCGGTTCTCTGGGATCGCAAGTGGAGCACGTTCCATAATCCGCAGCTTGCTGTGATGCGAATTCCCGGCGAGCCGTTCGGCAAGGGAGCCCACGGCCTGGCAGTGGCGGATTTCGACAACGATGGCAAGGACGAGGTGCTGGTGGGTTCAACCTGTCTGGACAACACCGGCAGCGTGTTATGGGGCAGCCTCTCACCCGATCATCCGGACATCTGCATCGTGGGCGACATTCTGCCCGGAGTGCCAGGGGTGGAGGTGTTCCTGGGTATGGAGCGCTCATACTACACCGGGGAGCACCCGGGGCTTATCCTGGCCGACTGTGCGGGAAAGGTTCTCTGGTCGTTTACCGGCACCAAGCATGTGCACGGAACCGGCTGGGCCGGGCTTGTCAGTGCAAGCTCCACTGATTGGCTGCTCTCGGCCAGGGAGCAGGGCAACCCCAGGGCCTGGATAGTGCAGGGCGAAGGGAAAGTGCTTTACCGCGACGACGAGGCGCGTAAAAAGCCCTACGGCCTGCCCCTGTTCTGGGGAGAGCGGCTTATACGTCAACTGGCGGTTGACGGCAGGATTGTGGACTGGGACAGCGGACGGGAACTTGGCCGGTACGAGGGTAAGGTAGTCTGCATAGCCGATGTGCTGGGAGACTGGCGTGAGGAACTGATAACCAGGCGGGGTAATGCCATCCATATTTACACCAGCACAATCCCGGCTTCACTGCGCAAGCGCAGCCTGATGGAAGACCGTCAGTACAGTCTGGCGGTGGCCCGCTCCGCCATGGGTTATTACATCCAGCCCACCGAGAGTCCGGCCTGGTGGGGCAGACGCTGAAATGAACTACCTCACGGCAAGCCGTGAGGTAGCTGAAAAATCCCCCTCAATCCCCTTTCAAAAGGGGGAGGCCGATTCTCCCCTTTGGCAAAGGGGCCCCAGGGGGGATTTAAGCTGCTCCTCATGCAAATGCAACAAGACAAGTTTATCGCCGGACTCTTCCCGCTGAACAGATAATATTTCTTCGCGGAACTAGATCTTATCACAGGCTTTCACTTGTCATATCCATGTACTATTATATATGGATTCCTCTCTATTCCATTCGCACTATTATACCGGGGCAATTTCAATGAAAATTACCGATGTGGCGGCCCATAATCTTACTATCCCATACCCGGGAGAAGTCAGGCCTGCCTGGCAGCCCGGATTCGTATCCGATACGCACAAATTTACCCTTGTCAGAATAACAACGGATGAGGGTGTAACAGGCTACGGCGGCACTTGCGGCCATATTGCCGCCGCAATCCGGACCAACGTGGAACCGTATCTCGTGGGTGAGAATCCACTGGCAACCGAACGTCTGGCCCGTATCTATCGCCATGCCGGAGGTATCTGGTGTATCGACATGGCGCTCTGGGATATCGTGGGCAAGGTGGCCGGTATGCCTTTGCATAGACTATGGGGCAGTTTCCGTGATAAAGTGCCCGCCTATGCCAGCACGGTTGAAGTCGGTACGCCGGAAAACCGTGCCGAGTTGGCTCTTCACTACCTGGGCCTGGGGTTCAAGGCGATGAAGATCAGGCTGCGGACGGATACTGTGAAACAGGACCTGGCGCTTGTTGACGCCTGCATTAAAGCCACTGATGGGAAGATGGAATTCATGGTGGATGCCAACCAGGCAACTAACCTGCCTTCACCCGATCCCGGACCGTTCTGGGGATACCAACGCGCCCTGCTGATGGCCCGCGAACTTCACGACCGGGGAATCCTCTGGCTGGAGGAACCCCTGCCCCGCTTCGATTACGACAACCTGGTCCGTCTGCGCGAGGCCACACAGATCAAAACCGCCGGTGGTGAGAAAAACCAGGGTCTGCACGAGTTCAGGATGATGATCGAGAGGAAAGTCTACGATATCATCCAGCCGGATGCGGCCATGTCCGAGGGTGTCTCGCAGCTTCGGAAAGTGGCGGCAATGTGCGAAATGTGCAACCTGGACTTTATCCCGCACCACGGGATGAGCGGTCTTGGACTCTCGGCCCAGCTTCATCTGGCCTGTACCGTGCCCAGTGACACCTGGGTGGAAGTAATCTACGAGCCCACAACCAGGACTATCGATTGCTATCAACAACTCGGCGGAATTATCAGCTCCAAAGTCTGGATTGATAAAGACGGGTTAGTTACCGCGCCGGAAACTCCCGGCCTGGGTGTGGAAATCGATGAGAGCAGAATATCCGAGTACGAGGTCTAGTACACCACCGGCAACGAGCCGGCAAATAAACTGGCGGGCTGGTCTTGATGCCTAAAGAGACTGTAAGCGGTGGTAGCCTGAAACTGCTATCAGACGTCGATGTGAAATCAATCCATGCCGCCGCGCTCAGGGTACTGGAGCAGACCGGGGTCAAGGTTGCCCACGATCAGTCGTACCGCTTAATGCGGAAGGCCGGGGCAACCGCGGGCGAAGACGGGCAAACAGTCCGGCTGCCCGCGGCTCTAATCGACAAAGCTCTGCGCACCGCCCCATCGGAAATCCTGCTCTGCGGAAGGGACAGCGCCAACGATCTGCTGCTCCGGGGCAATAACGTGTTTGCAGGCACCGGTGGCGCGGAACTCAACGTGCTGGATCTTGAAACCGGCCGTCTGCGCGATAGCACTCTGCGCGATATCGCCGATATCGCCCATCTGGTGGACGCCCTGCCTGGAATCGACTTCTATATCCGTCCGGTGGTGGCCCGCGACATTCCTGTAGAGAAGCTGGATATCAACAAGTACTACGCCTCCCTGGCCAATACCGGCAAGCATGTGATGGGCAATGTCTATTTCCCGGAAAATGTGGGTCAGGTATTGAAGATGGCGGCCATGATCGCCGGCGGGGACAGCGCCCTGAGAACAAGGCCTCTGGTCTCCTTTATCACCTCGTTTATCTCCGCGCCGCTCACATTCAACCCGGAAGTCTGCCCGATACTGCTTGAAATTGCCAGGCACGGCGCACCCGTGGCCCTTTCCAGCGTGGCTATCGCCGGGTTGACAGCCCCTGTAACACTCGCCGGTACCCTGGTGGTTACTCACGCAGAGCAACTGGCGGGTCTGGTGCTCTGCCAACTGGCAAATCCCGGCACTCCGGTAATATATGGAGGCTGTCCGGGTGTGGCGGACATGCGGGACTCAAAGTTCTGTCCGGGCAGTATCGAGCGTCAGATTCTAAACGCCGCTGTCAGCCAACTCGCCCGCCATATCAATCTGCCCAACTACAACCTGGCAGGAGTCACCGATTCAAAAATCCCGGATATCCAGGCCGGTTACGAGAAAGCGTTCGGGATTTGCATGTCCGCGCTGGCCGGTTCCAATTATATCCATCACGCGGCAGGCAGGATAGCCGATGGCGTGGCTTATGAGCAGTACGTGATCGACAACGAGATAATTCTGATGGCCAAACGCGCGGCCCGTGGAATCGAGGTCAACGAGCAAACCCTGGCGGTCGATGAAATCCTCTCCGCCGGTCCGGGTGGCGATTTTATAACACGTCAACACACGCTGGAGCATTTTCAGCGCGAATTCTTTTTCCCATCGATTGCCGACCGCCGCGACCGCGAAAGCTGGGAGGCAGCAGGCGCTCCCGATTGCCGCGAACGGGCCAGGGCCGAGGCGCGCCGGATTCTGGAAGAGCACTGTCCGACTCCGATCCCTGCCGATATCGACCGCCGAATCCGAAGTGAATTCGACATCCTGCTGCCTGAACCGATAAACTGATCCGGAGTAAAGCCCTTGAACGCTGATCAGGTAACCGCATTTGTCAGCAACGCGGAATTTGACAAACTGCCAACCCCGGTGGTGAAGAAAGTAAAACGCTGCCTGGTGGATTTTCTGGGAGTGGCGCTTTCCAGCAGCCAGTTGCCTGCCTACCGGGCGGGACGAGAATTGTTGAGCGGGTTCGGGGCCGGAAACGAGGCCACAGTAATCGGCAGCGGCGAGCGGCTGCCCCTGCTCTCTGCTGTCTGGGCTAATACGCTGCTGGGCAGCGTGATGGACCTTGAGGACGGTTACTACCCTTCGGTGGGGCACCCCGGCTCGGTGGTTTTCCCGGTTACGCTGCCTTTTGCCGAGTACGGTAAAAAGTCGGGCCGCGAATTTTTGCTCGCGAGTGTTATCGGCTACGAGGTCTGCGCACGGGCAGGGCAGGCCATGACCCGCTTTTACCGTCAACGGCCACTGGGCTCGGGAGGTTCCAGTGTTTACGGAGCAGCCGCGGCGGCATCGCGCCTGCTGTGCCTGGACCAGCGCGGAATAGCCCTGGCCCTGGGTGGGGCCGGGGTCTACATGCCCTCCACGCCCGTCCATTACTCGATAGACCATCAGAGCATGGTCAAGGGCGGAATCCCCTGGGGCACGTTCGTGGGAGCATCATCGGCTCTGCTGGCCAGGGGTGGATTCGCCACGCCTCCGGCCACGATGCAGGACCCGTTTGCAAGCCCTGATGACCAGTCCGCGCGGCCTTTTTTTGACTCCCTTGGCAGCGAGTGGGAAATCCTGAAAGTATATTTCAAGCAATACCCGTCATGCCGCTGGACCCATGCGCCACTGGATGCGATTACCGGGATCATGGCCGAACGGAAGTTATCCCCGGAGGGAATTGAGCGGGTGATGATCGAGACGTTCGAAGAGGCTACGCGGCTGGACCACAACGGTCCGGATACGCTGGAAGGTCTCCAGTTCGATATCCCATTTACAGTTGCCGCCGCGCTGGTGTATGGTTGTTTCACTGTGGATCAGATGAACACGGAAACACTGAACGACCCTGGCGTAAAACGCATGGCCGCTAAAATAAAGCTGACAGCCGATCCGGAGTTGAGCGCGATGTTTCCGCTGCGGCGGCCGGCGCGGGTAACAGTGACCCTGACCGATGGAGAAACTATCAGCCGCCAGGTGCTCGATATCCACGGCGAGGCCGGCAGCGATTTCGAGCTGCGGGGCTATCTAAGCAAATTTACGGCCCTGGCTGCCTCCGGAATAGGTGGGGAGAAGGCCAGCCGGGTGCTGGAGGTTATCGAAAACCTGGAAAATTATGATTCAGTGGACGAACTGGTTTCACTGCTTCATCCATAGGCCGAATCTCATTACGAAAGCTCCATGAAAAAGTCGATAGGGAATATTCTGGTTCTGGCAGCAGCGGTTACTGCCGTGGTGCTGTTTATCAGCTACCTGGCCGAACCGGGAGTGGGTGCTGAACGCCAGGATGCAGGAGTGCTGCGCATGGCCAGCAAGCAGGCCGATACGCGCAACCTCGACCCCCACCGCGCGACAGCCTCCCATGACCGCGTGTTGGCCGAGATGATGTTCAATGCCCTGCTGCGCAACCCTCCGGGCTTGATGGCGATAGATAAGATAGAGCCGGACCTGGCGCGCGGTATGCCAGACATGTCGCTGCTGGCGGACGGGAGCCAGTGCTGGACATTTGTACTTCGGTCCGGCATAAAGTTTCATCCTTTCAGCGGTCAGGAGGCGCTGGAGGTGTCCGCCCAGGACGTGGTCTATTCTTTGCGCCGCGCCCAGGACCCCGCCCGGTCGTCATATGCGATAGACTATCAGGGTATGCGGTTCGAATCCATCGGGCGTGACACCGTTCGCGTGATTCTATTCCAGCCTGTCACCCCTGAGCTTATCCTGCCCAAGCTGACCAACCGGGGCGGGGGGCTGGTGGTCTGCCGCCGGGCAATTGAGCAGATGGGTGAGGAGTGGTTCAATCTCAATCCTGTCGGCACCGGGCCGTTCCGGTTTACGAGCTACACTCCGATGGAAAAAGTGGAGCTGGCGGCCAACCCGGATTATTTCCGTGGCGCACCGGAGCTGGAGCGGATCGAATATTACTACATGCCCAACCTGATCAGCCGCGAGCTGGCCCTTCGCAAGGGAGAGGTCGATATGATCTGGGGCCCCCGCGAGCAGGTCTGGGCTCACAAAATGGCCGGTTTGCCGGGAATCACTGTCGATCTCACCGGCGGCGTGGAAATTATGACCCTGCATTTCAACATGAATCTCGTTCCGCTTTCCTCCAGGCTGGTTCGTCAGGCAATCGCCCACGCAATCGACCGCCGGGAGTATATCGCCCTTTATGGCTCCGGTATCGCCCGGCCTGTAAGCTCTGTGGTGCCCCACGGCCTGCTGCGGGGTGGGCTGAGCGAAAGCGAAGTGGCCGGGCTGGGGCTGGCAATGGAATTTGATCCGGATAAAGCGCTGTCTCTTCTGGCGCAGGCGGGCTACCCCGACGGGTTCTCCCTTGAGGTGTTCGTCTCCGAAAGCGACACCTACGTAAAAGCGTTCGACCTTCTTCAGGCCCAACTGTCCAGGGTCGGGATAGAGCTGAAAATTTCGATTGTCGATCAGGCGACATACCATACCAGGATACGGCAGGACCTTAACCCGCTGGTGTTCTATACCTGTTACCGGCCCAACGCGGATATTGTCCTGACCCAGTTTTTTCACTCGTCGTCGATTGTAGCCCTCGGCAGCAGCCCGGTTACCAATTTCTGCCACCTGGGGGCTGTTGATTGCGATGGAGACGGGCGGATAGAGAGTATCGACTCTTTGATCGAACAGGCCCGCTCCCAGAGCGACCCGTCTATTCAGGCGGAACTCTGGAAAGAAGCCCAGGCGGTAATCCTGGATCAGGTGGCGGCATACCCGCTGATGGCCCTGGGATTCACATTCGCCCGCAGTAAGAATGTTGCCTGGGGCTACGATCTGGCGCGGATTACCGATGGGCCCAAAGCTATCGAGACCTCATCAAAGAGGCCCGCTGTTAACTGAATCACGCGCCGGTTAAGGCGTGGGAAAGTATCATGCTCGCTTTTTCCATCAGACGAATCCTGCTCTCGGTTCCGATCCTGCTGGCGGTGGTTACCCTGATTTTCTTCCTCGTGCGCGCCATGCCCGGCGGCCCGGCGGTGGCGATGCTAGGCGATTACGCCACTCCGGATGCTATCGAGGCGCTGGAGGAAAAGATGGGCCTCAATGACCCGCTTCCCGTTCAGTATTTCCGCTTTATCGGTAACCTGGCCCGTGGTGACCTGGGCAAATCGCAGATCACCGGTGCGCCTGTTGTGGACGAGATCAACCGCGTACTTCCCTACACGCTTGAGCTGTCTGTCTGCGCTATCATTATCGGCATTTTGCTGGGCATTCCCCTGGGCGTGGTCACAGCGCTGAAGCGCAACACAGCGCTGGACTACCTGGGCCGGACATTTTCACTCTCCGGCATCTCGCTCCCATCGTTTTTCCTGGGAATCCTGCTGATGCTGGTGTTTTCGATAAAATTCGACATGTTCCCGGTGATGGGCGGCGGGGACCTGCTGGACTTCCGTGATAACATGCGCCACCTGGTGCTGCCCAGCCTGACTCTGGGCCTGATGATGGCGGCCTATATCACCCGCACCACCCGCTCATCGGTACTCAACGTGCTGGGTGAGGACTATATCCGCACGGCCCGGGCCAAGGGCCTTCCGGAACGCAAGGTGATTTTCGGCCATGCCCTGCGCGCAGCGCTGATACCGGTGGCCTCGCTTATCGGGGTCTATGCAATAATCCTGATCGGCAACTCGGTGCTGGTGGAGGTGGTTTATTCACGTCCCGGGCTGGGCAAGATGATGGTTGGAGCTATCAACCAGCGTGATTACCTGACACTGCAGAGTGTGATGGCGGTATATGCTGTCCTCGTGGTGGTTATCAACCTGATCACCGACCTTTCGTATGGCATTATCGACCCACGGATAAGGTACGACTGATGGCCGCTACAACTAAAATATGGCGTACGTTCAAAAACAACCGGACAGCCCTGGCGGGGGCTTTGATTGCCCTGCTGCTGGTGCTGGTGGCTGTGTTCGCTTTTGCGCTCGCCCCCTGCGATCCGCTGGAACAGAATGTTTATCACCGTCTGACCGCCCCGGAGAGCGCCCACGTGCTGGGCACGGATCAGTACGGCCGTGATGTGCTCTCCCGAATCCTTTACGGGATCAGGGTTTCGCTGGCGGTGGGATTTTTCGCGGTGCTGTTCGGGATGGTGGCCGGAACGCTGATCGGGGTGGTGGCGGGCTACTACGGCAAACTGACCGAGGCGGTGCTGATGCGCACGGTGGACGTGCTGCTGGCGTTCCCGACCCTGATTACCGGAATCATGGTCGCCGCTATTCTGGGCAGCGGGATGTTTAAGCTGATTATCGCTATTGGGATCGTGTTCACTCCCAGGTTCGCCCGGCTGGCCCACGGGCCGGCGCTGGCGGCCAGGGAGATGGAGTATGTTAACGCGGCCAGAGTGATCGGGGCCAGCGGACTGAGGATTATGTTCCGCCATATCGTGCCGAATATCATGGGAGAGATAATCGTGGCCGCCACGCTTTGGATGGGTACGGCAATCATGGTGGAGGCCAGCCTGAGTTTTCTGGGCCTGGGAGTTTCGCCGCCTACTCCCACGCTGGGCAACATGATCAAGAACGGAGTTGATCAACTGACCAACGCGCCCTGGCTGGCCCTGTTTCCCGGCCTGGTCGTACTGGTGACAGTGCTCTCTTTCAATATGATTGGTGACGGGTTGCGCGATATAGCCGACCCGAAGCTGAGGAGCTGAGCGCTGTAAATTGGCGCTCAAAAAGGATAGCGGATGCATTCCGATACCGATACGGACAAAAAAATTTTGCTCGATATCGTGGGACTCAAGACTTATTTCCACACTCCTGAGAGTGTTGTAAAAGCGGTGGACGGGGTCAGCCTCAAAGTCCGTCGCGGGGAGATTGTGGGCCTGGTGGGGGAATCCGGCTGCGGCAAGAGCGTTACCGCCATGTCGGTACTGGGCCTGCTTCAATCACCCCCGGCGCGGATTGAAGGTGGCAGGATAATATTCCGGGGCGAAGACCTGCTTAAACTTTCCGCAGCCAAAATGCGGGCTATCCGCGGGCGCAGGATTTCGATGATTTTCCAGGAGCCGATGACCTCTTTAAACCCAGTTTACACAGTAGGCAGCCAGATTGCGGAGGTTTATACCGAGCATTTTAGCTTGCCACGTGCAGAGGCATGGGAGCGCTCGGTGGAAATGCTGCGCCGGATGGGAATTCCATCACCCGAACTCCGGGCGCGTCAATACCCGCTAAACTTGTCCGGCGGAATGTGTCAGCGGGTGATGATAGCGATGGCGCTGGCAGCGGGTCCGGAGCTGATTATCGCCGATGAGCCCACCACGGCGCTGGATGTAACTATCCAGGCCCAGATTCTGGAACAGTTGTACGAGCTTAGCAGGGACGACGGTACCGCCGTGCTGCTGATCACCCATAATCTGGGAGTGGTGGCCGAGTACACCGAGCGGGTCCTGGTGATGTATGCCGGGAAAATTGTGGAGGAAGCGCCGGTGGCAAAGCTGTTCGGGAGGCCGTTGCACCCATATACCGTGGGCCTGCTGAACTCGATTCCAGTTCTTGGATCAAAGGCCGCCGGAGGAAAGAAAAGGCTGGCGGAGATTCCCGGAATGGTCCCCTCGCTGGACAACCTGCCCGCTGGCTGCAGTTTCCACCCGCGTTGCCCGCAGGCCCGGGAGAAGTGCCGTTGCAGCGAACCTGAATTGACAGCCCATGGCCCGGAGCGAAGAGTAGCCTGCTGGGTGGTGCATGAAAACTGAAATGGAAACGCCGCTGAATGAATGATCATAACGAAAATGTACTGCTCGATATCAGGGGACTGAAAATGCACTTCCCCCTCAGAAGTGGAGTGCTGCGCAGGACGAGCGGGGAAGTGCGCGCGGTGGACGGGGTTAATCTTCAGGTGCGAAGGGGCGAGGCGCTGGGCCTGGTAGGTGAGTCCGGCAGCGGCAAATCAACTCTCGGCAAGTGCGTACTCAGGCTATATGAGCCGACAGCGGGGGAAATCCTTTACCGCGGGGAGAATATCCGCAGGTTTTCCGGCAAAGCGCTCAAAGCCTACCGTCGTAAAGTGCAGGCCGTATTCCAGGACCCGTACTCATCGCTGAACGCACGGATGAAAATTGGCGATATTGTGGCCGAGCCGCTGGTGGTGCACGGGATCGGTACGGCAGCCGAGCGGCGGCAGGCCGTGGCCCAACTGCTGGAAAAAGTGGGTGTACAGCCGGAATCCTGGAGCCGCTACCCCCACGAGTTCAGTGGCGGCCAGCGTCAGCGGATCGGGATCGCCCGCGCCCTGGCCCTGCGGCCGGAGCTTATTATCTGCGATGAGCCGGTATCGGCGCTGGACGTGAGTATCCAGGCCCAGGTGGTTAACCTGCTTGACCAGTTGCAGCGGGAGTTCGGGTTGAGCTACCTCTTTATCGCCCACGACCTGAGTGTGGTGGAGCATGTATGTGACCGGATTGCGGTGATGTACCTGGGCCGGATTGTGGAGGTGGCAGCGGACAAGGAACTCTACCGCGCACCGCTGCATCCGTATACCAAGGCTCTGATGGACGCCATTCCATTACCTGATCCGTCCCGTGCCCGCGCAAAAGCCTCGCCATTGGGCGAAATTCCGAGCATGGTCAACTCGCCTTCCGGGTGCTCCTTCCATACGCGTTGCCCGATCCGGCGGGAGATTTGCTCAAAGGCGGAGCCGGCTCTGAGGGAAATTCGCGATGGCCATTTTGCGGCCTGCCATCTGGTTTGATAGAAATCAAAAATTGTGAAAGGAAGTTGAGACCTGGCTTCCAGAATCTCAGCAGCAAAATAATGTGCTCGTAGTTCAATTCAACGGAAAGAGAGTGGCTGAGTATGGCTGGTTATCTCAAGGAATTTTCAGTGCGTTTTATACAATTGGTACTGCTGACTGGTATTTTTGTCGTACAGGCTCCCGTTGATCTTTTGAGCGCAGGAGATGCACGGAAAACATTCAATTTTCTTGTCATCTCACGGGATATCGAACAGTTCAGGGAACTGGCCCGTGTTGCCAGTGCGCTCAAACCCTATGGCCAGGTGGAGCTTAACGTAAGCTCAGTGGCCGACAAGAACTGGTTCGCCATTCCAAGTTTCCGCAGCCCGTGGCACGAGTACGCCTCGTACAACCCAACCATCTTCCGTTTTTTCCCTCACCCTAAAGTCGCGCCGTTCATCCCGGCACAGACCGTGCTGAACAATCAGCGGCTTCTGAAGGAAAAAGTTGGGATTCTGCGCCAGCACGGCCTGGGAGCGTCATTCTGGTATTACGGGGTAAACTACCTTCCCGAGGAATTTTATCTGAAATATCCGCACCTTCGCGGGCCACGGGTGGACCATCCCCGCAGAAGCAACCGGGAGGCTTTCGCCCTCTGCGTGGACCAGCAGGAGTCGTTGGAAATTTACAGATGGGCCATGGCTGAGCTGGTGCGCAACGTGCCAGAGCTTGGAACCGTTATCTTCAAAACCAATGACGCCGGCAGCGGCCTATGCTGGGCGGCTGCTCAGTACTCGGGGCCCAACGGCCCCCGTCACTGCCGCAACCGCACGGTGGGAGAACGGCTGAGGGATTACTGTAACTCGCTCACCAGGGGCGCCCAAGACGCCGGGGGCAACCTGAAAATCCGGGTCACCAGCAGTAATTTCTGGCAAAACGAAGAGGACGTGCTTGTCCCCATGCTGCCCCCCAATGCCCATTACGATAACAGGGATCAGGATTTTCTTTCCATAACCTCCAGTTTAGGAACAGTTTACCCTGCCAGCGGCGTGGTCAACCCGCTGAGCGTACTGGCGAGCATGGAGCGCTACAACCGCAATAATCCTAGCCAGGTCCGCATCTACCTTCGCGCCTCCTACGACAGGACCAATGAATCGACTTACGCCACCTCCAAGCTGGTCGAGCTGATGGTGGATTGTATCGAAAACCCCGCCCAACGGGGATACCTTGGCCGGATCGAGAAGCTCAAGGAAGTGGCGGAGCGCTGGGGAGGACCTGAAAACGCCACCGCGCTGGCGGAGGCGTTTATCGAGATGGACAGGGCTTTCTCGTTGCAGAAGGCGGTCGCTCTGCGTTACGATGGTTTAAACGGCGGAGTGTCGTTGCGCTACATTAACCGTCCACTGGTGTTCAAGCCGGAACTGCTCACCGAAGACGAGGAGCAATATTTCCTGCCATATGTGTTCAACACCAATGAGAACGAGGCCCGCATTGATTATACCGACCGTCACGGCGGGAGAATGTACGGCCCCCATCGCTGGAACGACGGGGCCTTGCAGGGGGCGCTTTCCTCGGCCCTGGGCGCAGCCCGTACGTTTGAAAGCTGCTCAGAGGCTCCGGAGGGCAAGTGGCTGGGAGAAATGGCGGTTGCTCTGAGGATCTGGCGCAGCTTTATCCGCTCGAATAACAATTTTTACCACGCTCAGAAAATCCGGGACACTTACGCGGATATTATCGATGGCCCCAGCCGGATACCCGCAAAAGTGGCGGACTGGGACGGGGAGCCGGGAAACCTGGAGTGGAACGAGATTATGCGCGATGAGTTCGACAATACCAACGAACTGATTTCCATTCTGGAAAACGGCGGCATGGCCCTGCTTCGCCTTGCCCCTGATGCCCGCCACGAGGATACGTTTATGCTGGGGCCGGATTTGATCGAGCAGTTGAAAACCAAGGTAAAGATCATGCGGGATCACTGGTTGGACGTGGAGCAATGGCTGGCCCCGCCTCACAAATGAGACCGCGCACTTTGAATTGAACAGGAGCAGAAGGCCGTGATCTTTTCTAAATCGATGCGCATAATAATAATGGCGGTTTATCCTCTTATCCTGCTTGCGGGATGCGCCCGGATAGAGTCGTCTTCGGAAGATGCAACCTATCATGGCCTAAAGGCTTATCTGGACTCGATCAAGGTTATCGATACCCATGAGCACCAGAAGAGGCTTAAGGTATCAGACCAGCAGGAAGTGAATTTCTATAACATCCTCAATAATGCCTACCTCTCCTCGGACCTTCGCTCAGCGGGCTTCCCCAGAGGGGGCAGTGATTTAATTGCAAGTGGAGACCTGGACAGCCTGTGGGAGGTTTACGGTGTTTATCTTGACCGATGCCGCAATACCAGCTTTTACGGCCACCTGGTGCAGGGATTCAGAATTCTGTACAACATGGATGAGCCTTATTTCACCAAGGCAAACATTGAAAAGCTCTCGGAGCAACTGGCTCAAAACTATAAAAGCCAGGACCGCTGGTACAAAGAGGCTTTCAGCAATGCACCGTTCGAGCTGATGTTCAGCAGCACGTGGAGAGACTTTTATAAGACTCGAACAGATTTCGAGGGTCATGCCCTGGTGCTCAGGTTCGACATGTACGTCACATCTGTCTCCCAACGCACCACCCTTGAAAGTCCTGAGGCGGCAACGCCGGGCAACCCGTTTTACAAAGCGCGTCAGGAGGGCGCTGAAATCAAAGGCCTGGATGATTACCTTGATTTCGCTGATAGCTGGTTTGCAAAACTTGTTGAGAGTGGAGCTGTCTGTGCCAAATCTCTCAATGCATATCAACGCAGTCTGGACTACAGCGAAATTTCCAGGCAGGAGGCCGTTAGCCTGTTCGCCCGTTCCTCGGAGACCCTCACATCCGCTGAAAAAAAGGGTTTAGAGGATTTCATGTTTTTCTGGTGCATGAGGAAGTTTGCCGGATACGACCTGCCTGTACAAATTCACACGGGACAACTGGGAGGGTTATACCGCAGACTGGATAATGGCCATCCGATGAAATTGCTCGAAGTAATTCAGGCCTGCCCGCAAACCAGGTTCAGTCTTTTGCATGGAGGTTATCCCTGGTATCAGGATATCGGATCGATAGCCAAATCCTATCCTAACGTCTTTGTGGATCTGGTCTGGTTGCCTCAGATATCACGGGAGGCGGCAGTGGCTGCTCTCCATCAATGGCTGGACTGCGTTCCGTATACAAAGTTAATGTGGGGTGGAGACTGTGTTACGATCGAAGAGGCAGTGGGATCATTGGAATACGGACGGGATGTGGTGGCGCAGGTATTGGCAGAGCGGGTCTCATCTGGCAGGATGACAACTGAATTCGCCAGGCAGATAGCCAGCGCAATATTCAGGGACAACGCTATCCGCTTCTATAAATTGAACGAGTAAGAGCGGGGCAATTGGTCTTTTTGTATTGCAGGTACTTATCCCGTGGGGTGTTGGTTAACCGGGTCTGCTGCCCGAAAGTGAATTGCTAACCAACCTGCAGCGCTGTTTCCTGGGTGACGGTATTTTCAAAAGCCCTGATAAAACTGGCCAGGTAGGGAGTGTAGTGATTGTCTGTCATTCGCTCTTTCAAGTATGTAAATGCATCCGATGGACTGAATACATACACGTTATGTATGCAGGCAGTCAGTTCATCAAAAGCATCGGTGATCGATGCAATTCTCAGAATTGGGGCAACGGGTGTAGAATCCCGATAATCTTTATCGTGAGCTTTATTCAGGTGCTCGCAAAGCTCTACAACCTCATCGGGCCAACCTGCTCTCGATTTTACCAGCTTATTATCCGGTAGATCAGCCCAGAACTTATTGTTATGAATCAAGATGCCCCAGAGAGTATTGGCAACCAGGCCGGGTTCAAAGTTGATCGATTTTTCGCTGCTAATTACCGCCAGCGTATCGCAAGTGTACATGCATACTCTAATGGCGTGCGGCAAATTGTTTTTATTCCTGTAGAAGATTTCATTCAGCAGGTACTCTCTTGCTTCAGCGGAAATCAATAACCGGTCCATAAATAGTACAAGATTGGACGATATTTTCCGGAGCGAGTCGTTTAAGTCATTAATTGAAATTGTGTTGACCCGCAGAAACCGCAGAGATTCATTGAGGCAATGGACCGTCAATTCAATTACGGCTCTCTGGTCCAGGGAGGAGTTATCCAGAATTTTTTTCTCGTACAAGTTTGTCATCAGCATGAAGGCTATTTTGCCACCGGGAAGTTTTTTCTGAAAAATTGTTGCCTTCGGTATCTTTTTTAACAGTTTCTCAACATCATCCGGATGAATATATATTTGTGACGGGACACTTGAGCCGAACGGCGCGTTTTTCCTGTGGAACTGGACGTATGAATACCTTCCCCCGCTATCCGATAATTTCCTGAACAGGTTGAAGTCCTTCAGGTCCATAAGCTCCACGTCCGAGTTTAATTTGTAGTATTCGTTTTTATTCAACTTGAAATCTCCGTCATTAATGAATAGTCACACAGCTTATTTCAGGATCATCATTTTTCGGGTCTGCTCATATTTTGCGGACTTCATTCTGTAGAAATACACTCCGCTCGAAACCGGCCGGCCTGCCTTGTCGAGTCCATCCCAGTTGAGCGAGTAGGCACCCGGCTGATGAGTTCTGTTAACCAGGCTGCGGATCAGCCTTCCACGGACATCATAAATGCTGAGCGAGACCCTGGTCTGGGAAGCAACGGAGTATTTAATTGTTGTAGACGGGTTGAAGGGATTTGGGAAATTCTGTTGGAGCAAACCTTGATCCGCGGGTAGAACGGCCCTGAAACTGATATTAATGACCAGGGTATCCTCATCGGAATCATTGCTGAGAATATGAAGTTGTTCCTGATAAGTTCCGCTTAAGCTTACAGTCAAAGCCACCGTTACTTCCAGATCCTGCCCGGGCTTGATAACAGCTGAAACCGGTTCGATTAATAAGTGCGGATCGGTCGCCACAATCTTGTTTATTATCAGCTCACTGTCCCCAGTGTTTGATATCAGGATGGTCGTGCTGGCGCCGGAGCCGATATCAAAATCATTTATCCGCAGTTCACGGGTATCGAGCTGGATATTGGGTTGGGATTCATACGCTGCCGCCGCGGTAAGTTCGATTTGCTTTTCGGCTGAAGCGGGATCGTTGGAGCTGATTACAAGGTTGCCTGTCTTTTCTCCGTCAGTACTCGGAGCGAAAGTGATCAGAATGCTGAATGTATCTCCCACCGCGATAGAATCGGGTACGTTGGCAACGGAAAATTCTTCATTGCTGGTGGCAACTTTGTAAATCCTCAGGACGTCAGAGCCACTATTTGTAAGTACCAATTCGGCTGTGGCGGGGCTCCCTACCGGGACACTGCCGAAAACGATGCTGGATTTTGACACTTCAAGGATCGGACTGGGGATCGCAATACCGTGGCCGCTAAGTTTTATCTCGATGCAATTATCTTCGCAGCAGTCACCGCTGATATTCAATGTTCCGCTGAATACTCCGCTTGAATCCGGCAGAAAGAGAACTTCAATCCTGCAACTGTCACTAGCAGCAACCCTCTGCGAAGAAGGCGCAACAGTAAAGCTGGCTGAACCTGTGATATAAGAGTTTAGCTCAACGTGTTCTTTACAGGGAATCTTAACATACAGAATCCGGCTCGTTGAATCACCGGCCACGATTTCTCCGAATTGAATTTCATCCGCCCACAGGACCGGTTCAGGGCAGATGCAAGGCTCCGGGATCACCGTGGCTGACAATGTAAAGCTGCTGCTGCTTTCATCGTTATCGTTGCTGCTGATAAGCACTGTTGTGCTGAATTCACCAGTCTGCGCGGATTGAAAAACGATTTTGCATTCCTGGTATCTTCCCGGTTGTATCTCGAAGCTTCCCTGCGGAGCACTGAAATAATCACTGTCGGTTTCAATACTGACAACTCGCAATACGTCATTGCCGTCATTACTGATGATAAAGGCAAATTCAACACTGCTTTCGGGAGTGAATTGCCCCAGGTCACGCACGGCGGCGAGGCTAAGATCAATGAAATCCGGAATGCATGCGAGCGCTATTTCCGGCTCGGGGAGCGGAATGCCGGTTCCGCTTAAAGTGACTGCCAGCTTGCCGTTGTCGCTGTCGTTGCTGATGATCTCCAGGGTGGCTTCGTAGCCACTGACAGAATCCGGGCTGAAGATGATTTCGATACTGTCAATAGCTCCAGGGGCCAAGGTCAGTTTTTCTCTCGCGGTGCTGAAAGCAGTAAAACGATCCTGAAACTGAAGCTCCACATTCAACTCTGCTCTGCCCGCATTGCTGATCTCGATAAATTCTGTTTTGGTTTGGCCGATTACCACCGCGCCCAGATTCAGGCTTAGAGTTTCAACCAGAATCTCGGGTTCCGATTTTTCCAGCCAGGCGAACAATTCGATTGTTAGAGTCTGCATCCCTACGGAAATTGTACTTGCAGCCACCGAGATTAGTGCCTGGTAAATACCCGGGTTATCCGAAGCGATAGTCACCGTTATTTCACTGCTGTCCCCGGGAAGGATTTCCGCCGAGGAGTAAGAGATAATCACTTCGGGAAGGTCGCTGAAAACCCTGTCAATGTTCAGCAAGTCAGCAGTTGTATTCTTGATGTAAAATGTAGTGCTGCCGTTCGTAATGGTTGAATCAGCCTGGATTTCAACCGACTCCACGGAAAAGGAGACCGCCGGATTTTCAATTTGCTCGAAACCGACCCCGGATACCTTAATACTTCTGCTGCCTTCGTCGGAATCATTGTTGGTAATCATGATAGAACTGTTGAACAGCCCCTGCCCATCCGGCTTGAAGCTTACAATGATATCCTGCTTGCCTCCGGGCGGAATAGTGACGCTTTCCGGGGTAACGCTGAACTCAGCGCTGCCCGCACTGATGCTGCTCACTACCAGGTCCTCGTTGCCGATGTTACTGATGTAGAATGACGATGAGGCGGTTCCGCCGATCTCAACCGCGCCCAGGTCTAAAACAAATTTGGATACCTGTAGTTCCGGGGCGGATAACGGGGCGGATAACGGGGCGCATTCGCCGTGCACCGGCAACCTGATCGTCCCCTCATCGGAATCATTGGAGTTGATCGTGATTGTGGCGGAATAACTGCCCACGTTTACGGGAGAAAATGTCAAGGTTACAGTCCGGGATTGCCCGGCCGGTATCGAGAGGCTGGTTGAGCTAAGGGAGAGATCGCTGTTATCGACAGTCATGCTGCTCACATTTAACAGATTGCTGCCCGTATTGCCCACTGTGAAATCGTAGGTTACCGAATTGCCCGTTATTACGGTGCCAAGATCGATAAGCGAAGTAGAGAGGGTTATTTCCGGTGCAGCCGCAACAATAACCGGGGCGGCGGCGGCAAGCCCGTTACCGCTGGCCGCTACAGTCAGGGAGGGTTCATCGCTGTCGTCGCTGACCACGGTAACTGAAGCGCCCTGTGCACCTGCGGCGGTCGGGCTGAACGTGACAGTGACAGTCCGGGTCTGGGCCGGAGTAAGGGTTACCGATGCCGGGCTGACCGTAAAGACTGCATTATCGCTGGAGATTGAGCTGACCACCAGGTTGGCTGTGCCATCATTGGTGATATCGAAAGTAGCAGTAGCGGAGCCGCCGACACTGGCATTACCTGCGTTGGCCGTGACAGCCGAGAGTGTTATTTCCGGGGCGGCGGCGGCAAGCCCGTTACCGCTGGCTGCAACAGTCAGG
>SDBV01000054.1_pt1 | contig 114216 bp, 108 predicted proteins | sample 2277081 | NCBI WGS metagenome assembly SDBV01 (sample SAMN10402039, study PRJNA504765) | marine sediment metagenome | isolation source: marine sediment core GS10_PC15, 223 cmbsf | place: Arctic Ocean: Southern Knipovich Ridge | collected 2010 | reverse complement strand
TTCCTTGTCAACAATGTGAATCCTGAATTCATTGTCAATCGTTTTGATTATTATATGATCCCTTAAATCCCCAAGTTTAATTTTCATTTCCTGGCCGATTCTGTTGAGGGCTTCCCTGCGGGTTTCTTTATAACCTGTAGAAATACCTTCTCCTCCTTTTACCGCGCTCTTTCCATATCGAAGTTTACCGTCTTCGATGAGCGATTCACCTGCTGGCTTGAGAAGACTGTAGTTTTCCATAAACACCGCAAGTTCATATTTCTTTTCATCGGGCACTGTCGATATCAGCCACAGGAGAAGAAAAAGAGCCATCATGGCGGTTACGAAATCGGCATAGGCTATCTTCCAGCTTCCTCCGTGGCCGCCTTTATGGACTTTTTTAATTCTTTTGACAATTATCGTTCTTTCGTGTTCATCCATACTTTGCCTACTTTCGCTTTCGCCTTAAGGCATTTTCCATTTCATTAAACGACGGCCTTATCTTGGGAGGTATTACCCTTCTTCCAAACTCCGTGGCAATCTTAAAATGTGTGCCGCCTGTAAAAGACACAAAGGACACCCTTATAGTATCGAGGTAGCTCCTCTGTTCGGTCGCAAGGTGTTCAAGTTTCCTCCCGACCGGCCCGACAAATCCGTATGACATTAATATGCCCAGAAATGTTCCAACCATGGCCGCGCCAATGCTGTGGCCCAGTACGTCCGCCGGTTCATTTATTTTCTGCATCGTAATAACCACGCCAAGAACCGCCGCCACTATGCCCAGCGCGGGAAGCCCGTCGGCCAGGTCAGTTACATTTTTGGAAGACTGAAGCGATTCCTCGTAAACCGATTCAAGCTCGTTATCCAATAACGATTCTAACTCGTGGGCCGAAAGGGTAGTGCTTACCAGACTGCGAATAATATCTACAATAAAAGTAAGAGCGATATTATTCCTTAAAACGCTCGGGTGTTTTCTGAATAATGCGCTCTTATAAGGATTTTCTATATGGCTTTCAATTTCCCTTAGCCCTTCCGTTCTTATGATTCTGAATATCTCGTGAAGAAGCGATAGGAGTTGTATATAGTCTTTTTTTGTGTAGATTGTGCCGCGAAACGCCTGTGCAAGGCTAGTATAGAGAAGTTTGAAGGAGTTAGAAGGCGCAGAGATAATGAATGCACCAATAGCCGCACCGAAAATAATTACAAATTCCGCAGGTTGGAAAAGTATAGAAAGGTTGCCGTGAGCCATTAAATATCCACCCACTACGGCTCCAGCAACTATTAGAAATCCTAAAATTATAATCATAAGCGGCTCGAGTTACATTTTTTCCGACATGAGTATTTCCCGTTCCCTGTAAAATACAAAATCTGCTATTTGTTGCCTTATATTTTCTTCAATATTGATAAAAGTTGCAGTTGTCAGAGGCCCGCTTGCTTTTATTACCGCTCCGGCAACAATCAATGATATCGGTTTCTTCATCGGCAAAATCATCTGGATTTCTATTTTATTCCCCACTTTATATTCGATATCCGACGGGAACATGATTTCACCGGCGCTTATATTGACTGGGCGACTTCTCAAAGTAGATGAAGTTTTAGTTTCGGCGGAAAGCTTTTCTAAAATGGTATCCATTTTTGCGTTGAGCAAACTAAGATACTCATTAAGTAACGGATCCTTGATAGTGGGCGGGGCTGGAAATTCTCGTTTCGATGTTTCAAGCCCGCCTAATCTGGACTGTACGGACTGGGCTTCACTGTCAGACAACAACCTGCTGCCAATATGTATTTTGGCGTCTACTTTTGAAAATTTCCTGTCCGCTTCCATATTATTTCAATATAAAGCTGTCTGGTGGATTAGAAAATATATAAGAATCCATTCCTTATTTAAGGTCTGCAATCATTTGAATCAATTTTCTCCTGTTAGGTTCGTTAATTATTGTCAACGCAAAGCTTACTAACATGTGCTTTTTTGAAGAGAAGTCTTCATCAGCGGGCAGGGCTATACCGGAAATTTCCGCTTTCACATAAACAACGTTATTTTTATATTGGATAGCAAGATCAGCCTTATCATACAATCCGTTTATACCGTGTTTAAATAGGTGCGTTTTTATTTCACAATCGGTCTGCGTAATGCTTTTAATCTCTCCTTCGTAAGAATTATTATTGCGGAACGTTAATTTAGCCGTTGCCATCTGCTCACCCTTCATCTTGTTTTCATGTCTTTTTTTTGTAACTGGCCGCAATACCCTTTTGATTCTCTTTATAAGGTCTGCCGCAGAGAAAGGCTTAACAAGGTAGTCATCGATGCCCAGTTCCGCCACTTTAACAAGAGAATCCTTGTCGGAGCGGGATGTTGTCATGATAAAGGGAATGTGTTGAATATCTTTATCGCCGCGAACGGCGGCAAGAATTTCATCTCCTTTTGCTCCCGGCATTTCCCAGTCGCAAAGGATTAGGTCTATCGAATTCTTCGATGAGGATGTTAATTCATTTAATGCGTCGTTGCCATTATCGCATTGTACTACTTCTTCGCAATTTAACTGCTGTTTCAAGATGCCGACCACAAAAAACCGCATTGCGGCTTCATCTTCCGCAATCAAAACTTTCTTGCCAGTTAACATATTTCCCCCTTAAATCGACCTTATCAAGTTTAACATAACTTATTTCAAAAATATTGGAAGAGCGATGGCGTTATCAATATAATAAGCTTTTTTGGATGGGCTCGAACGCAAAAACGCTAGCCACCTCCTCATTTTCATAATATATTTTTAAAACATACTGTTATCTAAAGACAATACCTCAATATTCCCCCAATTACTGACCGATTGCCAGTCTTTCCATAGTATATTGCTTCCTTTTCCCGTCTGGTTGAGCGGTTTTTTGATTCAAAACATGGAGGAAGGTTTGGAGAAACAAACAGGGGATGAATTGTTTTGAAAATTTCCAACGTATTTAGTATTATTACGCCAATAGGGAAAAATAGAATGGAGTTATATCGGAAATGCCTGATGAATGGTGAAAATATTTTGCCGGATTTGCCGGGTATAAATATTGAAGCAGGGATAACACGTTATGCGGGCAATGTGAAAAGCTATAAGAAATTATTGATAAAATTTCATGACCGTTACTCTGAAACTGTAGATAATATACGTGCGCAGCTTGACAACGGAGATGATGAGACAGCTGAACGATCTGCGCATACACTCAAAAGCATTGCTGGTCAGATTGGCGCCGACAACCTTTTTGATATAGCAAAGGAACTTGAATCAACTATTAAAAAAGGTAATCAGGAAAACCTGGCTTTGTTGCTGAACAGTTGCGAAAAGAAGCTTGCCTCCGTTATTGAAGCATTACGACCGCTTTCTATATCGTCAGATGTTACTCCTGAAAGCAGTGCACTTTCGGCAAAGGATATTGACATTAACGAGTTGGCTCCTATTCTCAGAGAACTAACCGCTTTACTTAAAGATGACGACGCAGAAGCAATACGCATATTAGAAAAGCTGCCTGAAGCGCTTAAGTCAAGCGTTGTATCGGATGACTATGCAGAACTTGTAAAGGCTATCAACCAATACGACTTTGACGGCGCGATCGATATTACGGATCGGATAGCGCAAACCCTCGATATTTCTTTGCAGTGATGTAATGATTTATAATCTAGTTAAAGCAAGCTTGATGACGATGAATATGAAAGAAGTAGAAAAAATAAAATCAAAATACGGGGAACCCGAGGCGTGAAAATAGGTTCTCATATTCTTCTTGTAGATGACGACCCTACATATCTTGAAATAATGGCCGAGCATCTTGAGGAGGAATGTTACCAACTCGACAAAGCCGATGACGGCGCTAAAGCGTGGAAGCTATTAGAAATGAGTCCCGAAAAATACGATGCAGTTCTGCTTGACAGGATTATGCCAAACATGGGCGGAATGGAAGTGCTGGCAAAAATGAAAGCGCATGAATTATTAAAAGAAGTGCCGGTTATTTTAGAAACGGTACGAGATGCCAAACAGGAAATTCAGGAGGGACTTGAAGCAGGTGCCTACTACTACCTTACAAAACCTTTCGAAAAACGCACTCTGGTAGCAATTGTTAAAACAGCTGTAGGCGATTGTGCAAAAAAGCGGGCTTTGCGTGCTAATTTGCAGAAAACATTGGGTACCTTTTCTCTCCTACAAAAGGGATTCTATAATCTCCGTACTTTGAACGAGGCCGACATTTTGTCTACAATCCTTGCCAAGGATTGCCCAAATCCCGGCAAGGTGGTTAATGGCGTTTCTGAACTTCTAATTAACGCAGTTGAACATGGGAACTTGGGTATTACATACGATGAAAAAACCCTGCTAATTGAAAATGGGGAGTTGAATGCCGAGGTGGAGCGGCGTTTAATTATGCCGGAATATAGTAGAAAGGTAGTAACACTTGAGTTCGAACGCAAAGAAGATGAAATACGTTTTTTTATTAAAGACGAAGGTGACGGCTTTGACTGTGGTCCGTATTTAGAATTTGATCCTGAGCGTGCATTTGATACACATGGCCGTGGGATCGCAATGTCTAAGGAAATGAGTTTCGACCGTTTGGAATACAAAGGTAAGGGCAACGAAGTCCTAGCAGTGGTGAAAACTTAATATAAAGCAAGTAGCCCCAATTCCGAAGTGATATCAAGTAGTAATTCGGCGTCAAACGCTAGCCAGGCCGCTAGCCAGAAGCATTTTCTTGGAAGTCGAGTTTTCCAACATGCTGTTTTCTAAAGAAAATAACTAAATTATTTACACAACATTGACCGATTGCCAGTCGGTCAATATTAACTGCCAATTTTTTCAAAACCGGGTCTTTATCCCTTTTTAATATTAACTGGTAAGTTCTCAATAAACGTTAGATATTGGTTTGTTGCGTTGTCAGTCGCCGTCATCGTCGCCGAAATCGTCGTGTTCATCCCACCGGTATGGTTTAAAAAGGGCCACCAGCACTACGACGATCACGATCACGGGGAAAAGAAGAAGTTGTATTGTTTCCATAGTCGCTTACGTTACCATTCGTGCGGCAAAAACCGAAAGGATGCAGAGCAGTTGAAAAATTAACCGCATTTTCACTCTGTCACGTCATTTATAATCTTGAAAAGGTATCTTCTATATTCCGATTTTATCAACCCGCCAAGCCTTTAACCATGATTAATATAAATGCGCCATGTTCAAAGACCTCACGGACCGGCTCTGGTGAGCTACTTTTTGAAACCAAAACCCAGAGGAAGGCTTGGGTAGGCAGAAATGAGCGGTATTATTTTTGAAATGTAAGCCATATTTAGTAGAATTACGTCTAGGATGTTCGGTAAAATGAAGTCATCTGGGAAATATCGGTTAAAGGCAAATTAGATGCTTCTTGTCACTCCCATCTCAGGTGTTGAGGGGGCGACAACTTACATAACGGGGAATATTTGCTTGTTATGTTTACTGGATTTACTACAATTTTGCCAGAGAGGATCGAGTGAAATCACGCATGCGGGAAACACAGGATGAGCTTTTCTTCGGTTAGAAGACCTATCCCGGTCATTGCCGACGACCATAAAAGAGACAGGCAGTTTATTAATGCAACTCTTAAAGGCATGGGATATCCATCAGCCAATTTAATGGAAAGCGCCAAAGAAGCGTTTACTCTCATAAAATCCGGTGTGGGCGATATTCTTTTCGTTAATATGGAAAATCACTTTTTCCCCGGCATGGAAGTAGTAAAGCGCATTAAGGACGATCCAAAAACGAAGCATATCCCCATATTCCTTACTGGATTTCTCAGCGACAAAGATCAAGTGGCTTATGCAAAGACAAGCGGAATGGACTCCCTAATCGTGAAGCCCCTTACTCAGAAGAAATTGACGGACCAGTTAAAACGTGTAGGGGATGCGCTTTTAAAAGACGTGCGAAAATGGCGAAAGCAGCAAGAAAAGGAAATAGGCAAGCTCGATTACGACCTCAAAGAGGAAGAGGCTGAGAAGAAAATGCTTTATATGGAAACCATCAGTCAGCTTGAACAGATGCAAATTTCATTTCCGTGGCATGACGCGGTCTTTAGCGAATGCGCAAAGGTTCTTATCCGTATGGGAAGCGACAACAAAGCTATTCCTTTCGTTCAACACGCAACCGAACTTAATCCTAACTCCCCGATACCGCTGGGGCTTTTATCCGACATCTTCGCCAGGAAAGGCGACTATCAAAGGGCAATCAGGTTTGCGAAAAGGTCTGTAGTGGTGAAGGGAAGCCCCAAGGCTTATTGCAAGCTTGGAGAGTTAGAAATGAAAGTGGGCCTGTTCAACGATGCAATAAAAACATTGAGTCATTCCATAATGATAATCGAATCCGATAATGAAATGGATGAACCTAAAAATCAAACCCTCTCCAATGGTTTTAATATGCGTGGGCAGGCATACCAGGAAAAAGGCGACAAGGAAAATAATGACCACATGCGGAAAAACGCGATCAATGATTTCAAGCGGTCTGTAGAACTAAACCCCGCTTACATCGCGGCGAATTACAACCTTATGGTGGCCTACAAAAAGATCGGAAAAGCAAAAGATGCCTTGAAAGTGCTAGGCCGCATAAAACGGTTGGAATCGAACAATGCAGACGACTGGATTCAACTTGCCGAGGCTTATTACCGCGATAACGAATTGTCCAAGGTAAAGTTTGCTTTGCAAAAGGTACTGGAATTAGAAAAGGGTAACATGAGATATCACAAGAAGGTTTCCCAACTTTACGTGGAATTCGGCATGATGGACAAGGCCGAGACCTTACTGAAAGTCGCGCAAAAAGCCAATCCGGGCGATGTAAATTCATACAACCACCTTGGAATAATATACCGCCGCCAGGGAAAACTGGATAAAGCGATCAAGCAATACGAAAAAGCGCTCGAATTTGACCCCGATGTGGCCGTAATATGGCTCAATTTAGGCCGTGCCTTTCTTGCTTCCGGCAACAAAGAGGAAGGGATAAAGATGTTCAAAAAGAGCCTTGAACTAGACCCTGAACTTGACGAGGCAAAGAAGGCCCGTGAAGAGGCTTTGCAGGAATAATTATAGGTCTGGATAGATAATTAAGCTTTATATATCTATTCTTTCCTTGATGATTAAGAGTTAAGTTTTACAAGAGGGTAATGCGGTGAACTGAGTTTTAAAACTATCCAAGCATGAGCTTGATGAAAGTGTTTTGCAAATTAGAATTTCTAATATGATGTTATATAATTAGAAAGAAGCAGCTAGCACGAAGGAAGTAAGGTACTTATAGAGCATGGATCATCTAGATTGATTATATTTTTGTTTAATGAGCATTAAGATGAATTCTGAAAAAACTCTAAGGAAAGCAAAGCTCACAGATATTATCGGTATTTAACCCATGAAAAAAGAGATTGATCCCGAAATCAGAGTTTTGATAGTAGATGATCTTTTTACAATGAGGGCGATTATCAGGGATACTTTACATCAACTGGAAATCATGGGAATCGACGAAGCTAATAATGGGTTGACAGCGCTCGTAAAAGTTAGAAGAACCAAATACGACGTAATTCTCCTTGACTGGAATATGCCTAAGATGAGTGGTCTTCAAGTATTGGAAGAAATTAGATCTAATAAGAAAACTAAGGACGTACCGATAATTATGCTAACTGCCGATGCTTCAGAAAGTCACATAATGGCGGCCATACAAGCTGGCGTGAATGATTACATTATAAAACCTTTCACAGCGAAGGTGCTGGAAGAAAAGATTAAGAACGTACTAAATTAAAACGCAGTATGAAGGCGAAGAAGAGCTTAGTTGCAAAAACGAAATACTCAATGTTAGGGAGCAAGATTGAGCTCCAGATATTATCGGATATTTTGAGAGAGGGGAAAGGTTTCATATTCTCCGAATATAAAAGCGGCTGCATTATGCGCCGTATCTCGTCGAGAATGCTTGCCACGGAAAGCAATTCGTTAAAAGATTACATTTCGATATTAGAATCAGACGGCAATGAACTCGACAAATTGCACGAAACTCTGACGATCAATGAATCGTCTTTTTTTCGTAACAAGGCGGTTTTTGAGTATATAGCGGGCGATATTTTCAGAAAAGTTATCAAGGAAAAAATAGATAATCATCTCAATCGTATAGATATCTGGAGCATGGGCTGTTCAACCGGCGAAGAACCTTACTCTTTGGCATATATGCTTAGGTCTAAACTGGGTATTAAAGTGAAAAAAGTTGAAATCAATATTCTGGCGACAGATGTAGATCGAAAAGTATTAAAGAGCGCTAAAAACGCCGTTTATAAAAAAAATAAGATTGAGCGAATTGACAAAAAAATTATTCGGGGGATGTTTTCAAATGTAAAAGGGGATTATAGGGTCAAGTCCACATACCGCGAAATGGTTAATTTTAAACAGCAGGATTTACTCGAATTCAAACCGATGAAAAGATTATTTGACATGATTATATGTCGCAACCTATTGATATACTTTACAGACAGCAACCATGTGAGAGCATATGATTACTTCAACCGCCACCTTGTGAAATCGGGTTACCTGGTTTTAGGTAAAGCAGAAGTCATGTTTACGCCCAGGAAACGCAACTTTATCCAAGCAAGCCTAAAACACCGCATATACCAAAAAATTGTTTGATTAAAAGCTTTGGACAATTGTATAATGTGTCGGAAACCGAAAATTCTATATTAGCAATGAAGTAGGCGCGCTATATAATTATGAAGTTGAAATTATTACTTGGATTTCTTGCTGTAATTTTGGTTGTGGTTTCCATGAATGCCATTGGCGATGTTTTTATTGCCGTTAAATGGCAACGTGATGTATTTTCGGTCTCTTCCGCCATCTTGGCAGGCTTACTGTTAGGGATTATTTTTACCAATCCAATGGTTCGCAACATAAGACAACTCGTCAAGGTTTCCGAAGAAGTCAGCCAGGGCGATTTAACCGGTACTGTATCGGTTAATTCCAGCGATGAAATAGGCACACTTGCCCAGTCGTTTTCAAAGATGACTGAACAACTTAAAGGCCTAATCTCCAACATTCAGGAGAACTCCGCTGAAGTGCTGGATTCCTCCAAGGCTTTTACCAATTTTGCGCAGGAAATGAAGCAGTCTATTAACGAAGTTGTTATTGCAATTGAAAGTATCTCAACCAGCGCGGATAAGCAGTTAGACCTGGTGGAGCGCTCTTCGAAAATAATGAAAGGAATGGCCGATTCTACCGACCTGATTGCGCAAAAAGCGAATGCCACTTCTAAGACCGCTTCTAAAATGGGTATGCTGGCCAAATCCGGAAGGGCGTCTTCCGCTAAGGCTATAAATACGATGGAGAATGTATCCAAAATCTCTACTGTTTCGCTCGACTCGGTTAAGCAGTTTGTGCGGCGCGTGCGGGAAATAAATAAAATAACTGTAATGATTGCGGAAATAGCCAACCAGACAAACCTGTTGGCTTTGAACGCTTCTATCGAAGCCGCTCGTGCCGGTGAATATGGCGCGGGATTTTCCGTTGTGGCGGACGAAGTAAGAAAGCTTGCCGAGAGCACAAGGGGATTTAGCGAAAATATAAATTCCATTGTTGAATCCATACAGGATGAACAGTCACAGATTCTTGTTCAGATGGAAAAGAGTACAGGCGATATCCAGCAAGGGACTAAAACGGTTGTCGACATTGGGTCGTCTTTGCAGACTATTAGCACGGGCATTCTTGAAATGGTAAAGGAAGTCCAGGAAATATACGCGCTGACAAAAAACCAAACTGACCAAGCACAAGAAATGGTCTCGGCAATAGCGGAAGTTTCGAGCCTTGCAGAATCCAACGCATCGGCAACGGAGCAGACTGCCGCATCCACCGAAGAACAGGCAACTTCCATGGATGAACTATCTAACCTTGCGAACGACCTCTATGCCATTTCCAACAAGCAACGGGAAATAATTATAAAATTCAAAACTACATAAATGAGAAAATACCTTATAGGCGATGAAAAGCTGGCTATCTTCGCCAATGTTGGCGCAACTAATTTCGCGATAGATATTAAGGATGTAGTTTCAATTATTGAGCCTTTAAAGACCAGGCGCGTACCGCTGGCCCCGGATTACATCAACACAATCATAAATTACCAAGGCAAAGTCGTTACGGTTTTTGACGTGTGTAAATATTTAGGTTATGTGGGAAAACCGGAGAACGCCGAGCCGAGAATAATTTATATGGAGAACCCTGAGCAGAATATAGGGCTTTTAGTCGATAAAATCAAAGGGATTGATTACCTTGTCACCACTGGCCTTGAGCCTATCCCCGATAGCGACGCGGAAAGGTCCGAATCCGATATTTGTAAATCTATTTATGCCATGGATGAACGCTGTGATGATATATATTGGTTCGATAAAAATAAAATAGAAGAATTTATCAGGAACATTGAATTGGTTAAGGCCAATATATGACGGGTAAGTTGAGAAATAATACCAAATACTGCCATATCAGCGTGCCGCAATAAGAATATTTCAGGGTGAAATACTTATGGACGATCCGAAACTAGTCAAAAAAGTTTTAGCGGCCTTTGTGGCATCATGTCAGAGGGTTGTTTCAAAGATGGCAGATACAAAAGTGGAAATGGGTAAGGCATACGAAGTGAAGCATAGTTACCCATCATATGACTATTCGTATATCATGGGCGTTATCGGAGGATATAAAGGCGCCATAACTATGAGCATGAAGAAAGAAACCGCTTTTCACATTGCATCTTGCATGTTAGGCGGTAAGCCCATAGAAGAATTCGGCGAAATGCCAGAAAGCGCATTGCGTGAATTGTTTAACCTAACAGTCGCCGGAGCTTTTTCCGAGTTGGAAGAAATCGGCGATGAAGCGGTAGACATTACACCGCCAACTTTTATCCGTGGCGACAATATCAGCTTTGCCACTTCCGATGTAAGCAAGACTTATAAAATAACGCTTACCACGCCCAAGGGCGTTATCGAGTTTAATATTTCTTTGTCCAACAAAACAGACTAAACTGAATATATATGTGGTATTTTTTGAAGGTTGAGCATGGAACAAGACTATAAAGAAACAATTTTGATCGTTGACGATACGACATTTATGAGGAAGATGCTGCGCGATATTTTTGAAAATGGCAACTTTAAAGTTGTTGGGGAGGCTGCAAATGGCAAAGAAGCTGTTGCTATGTACGAAGAGTTATTGCCGGACCTTACAACTATGGATATCACAATGCCGGAGATGGATGGTATTGAAGCGTTGAAGGCAATAAGGAAGATTGATCCCGCTGCACAGGTAATTATGGTTAGCGCTTTGGGTTTGCAGGATAAAGTCCTTAGCGCGGTAAAAGCGGGTGCAAAGAATTTTATTGTTAAACCTTTCGAAGAGAAGAAGGTTATTGATGTTGTTAATGCGGTGTTAAAGAAATAACCTCGCTCTGCACAGCAAAGGTATTTTCCATGGAAAATTATTTCCAGATTACAGAACAAGGCGGCAAAGTCCTTATTACAGTGAAGAACCCGCCTCCGGAGGTCAAACTACCGTCTTACGGTAAACTTACAGAGTTTATCCGTTCTAAAAACTATTTGGACGTCGACTTTGCGGCGCTGAAAAGGGCCTATAAAAATCCTGGCAGAGGACCGGATAAATTTGCAAGACTACCAACTGGCTTGGGTATTACAAGCAGGTTTATAATCGATATTTCTGAAAACGGGATGACTTGTTATGTAACGCTCTTACCGCCGAGAGAGAAAGAAGCTTTAGTATACGCCGACGCCGTTTTCACAGAGATCAAAAATAAAGGCGTTAAGAGCGAGGCAATAGAAGACAATATAAAAAACGCTCTCAATGATAAGATTTTCAAGAAAAAAATCGTCGCCTCACTAGGAACGGATCCTCTGCCGGGCAAGGACGGCACGATAGAGCCGACAGACCCTGTATTCTCAAACCTATCCGGACAGATATCCATGTTTGCTACAAAAAAAACGTTCGATAGATTCAGGTTAATACGCCCAATTAAAGTAGGCGAAATAGCCGCAAAGATTCACCCGCCCAGCGCGGGTATTTCAGGTTCGAATGTTTTTGGAGACGCCATACCCTCTATTGATGGGGATCGTGCCGTTGCAACGGGCCATAATATCGAAATTAGCGGCGATAAGGTCCTTTCCAAGATAAACGGCTGCATTGCCATTACGGAAACAGGAGTTGACGTAGAACCATTGCTTTTGGCCAAAAATATCCAAAATTGGAATAAAAAACATGAAGGATCAATTGTAATAATGGGCGACGTTGATAACTGCCTGCTTATCGAAGCATCGGGCGATATAGAAATTCACGGAACAGCCGCTAATTCAAACTTGAAAGCGGGCCGCAATATTTTCGTCCATGGACACATAATGACCAATCACGATAATAATATTATAGCGGGCGGTGATATTTTATCTGAAAATATATCCAATGCTTCCATCGTAGCCGATAATCTATTTGTCCTCTCCACAATATTAAATTCCGATGTAAAGGCCTTGGGAACCGTCCAAACATTGGAAAAGACAGGCAAAATTATTGGCGGCCGCATATCTTCCTGCTCAATGGTTAAAACAGGCGCAATCGGCAGTGAAAAATCGGGCGACACCAAAGTGAGTGTGGCAACGCCGAAATTAATCAAACAGGAGAGGGAACATCTTCTGGATAATTTAATAATAAGGATTGGCTTGATTAACAAAAATAAAGAACTAATGGTTTTGAAACTCAAAACATTGAAAGAGCTAATGGATAAAACATTAGGCTCAAAATTCGGCGGTTATAACAAAATCATAGAATTGATCAAGTTGGAAATCGAGAAGTGCGAAGGCAAGATTTCCGACCTGTACAAGGAAATCGTTAAAGTAAAAGACCCTTCGCATATCTCAACCAGCGGCGAGGTAATTGCCGATGTTTATTATCCCGGCACGGTTATATCGCTTGGGAACTCGTCGCGCAATATAAACGTCCCCAAGCACAACACAAGATTCTACATAAAAGAGTCAAATGTATTTTCGGAAGAGCACAAGGGGATATAACTTATGAGGGATCGGGTGCAATAGCATGGGCGACAAATCAAAATACCTCGATATGTTTATCGAGGAGGCATGTGATTTATGCAACGGGATAAACGACAGCCTTGCGGCCATGGAAGGCGGCGCCGATAAAGAGGAAGAAATCAATTCGTTGTTCCGAGGTTTTCATTCCATTAAGGGGATGGCGGCGTCGCTGAATTTGCGCGATATACAAATTGTTAGCCACAAACTTGAGGACCTTTTGCACCAAATGCGGGATGGAACAATAAGTTTCTCCGATGAGCTTGCCAAACTTCTGTATAAAGGGGCCGCGACTCTTGAAAAAATGGTGATGCTGGCAGAAGAAGGCAATAGCGAAAAGATCGAGTATGACGATTTGCTGAAAGAGATAATCGGCGTTATGAAGACTGTTAAGGAGGATAGCCCCGCTTCTCCAATTCAGCCTGGTATAAAAGGGTTCCCTAAGGAGTTGCCCCAATCAGACCTTGCCGAGCTAACCCAGATTGACAAAAAAGTTTTCCATATAGAGTTGACTGTTTCGCCCGACAGCGTAAGCCCGGTAGCGCGCGCCTACTTGATAACCGAGGAACTAAAAGAAAATAGCGATAAATTAGTAGGTATTCCCAATCAGGACGAGCAGGAGGGATGGGACTATAGCAAACCTCTACAAATTTTTATTGCCGTCGATTCAAGCAAGGAAGAAATAGAAGGTATTCTTAAATCTTCCCTCGAACTTGAAAAGTTCAGCGTCAACGAAATAGAAGTGCAACCTGCCTCAAGAAATGGCGACCATGAAATATTATGTCAAAGGGATAGTGTTCAGGATGACGCGAAAAGCGTTATTCCAAAATATCGCAAACCCGGCGCAGTAAAGGTGGAGACACCCGTGCTTGACAGCTTGATAGATATCGTTGGAGAAATGTTTATCCAAGACAATCAGTTGCTTGACATTACAAAGGTATTGAAGGCCCCAGATGCCACCAAGAGTATTAACGGGTTGCAGAAAATGGTACGTAAACTCTACAAGGAGGTCATGGAACTGCGCCTCGTTCCCATTTCTGTGCTTTCCGGCATAATCCCAAGGGTTACCAGGGAACTTCTAAGCAATACGGACAAGAAAGTTGAGTTTGAAGTCCAGGGTGAGGGTGTCAGGCTTGACCGGTCAATAGTTGAAAAACTTGGCGATCCGCTTATTCATATAGTACGAAATAGCTTAGACCATGGAATTGAAAGTCCCGATGAAAGGCTCGAATCTGGAAAACCGGAAAAGGGGAAACTGGTTTTCTCGGCGTCACGGGAAACAGGCGTTATAACAATCAAGATTTCCGACGACGGCCGGGGATTGAATCTGGAAAAAATAAAAGAAAAAGTTATTGCCAATGGAATGGCTACGCGCGATGAGCTTGATAGCAAGACCGACAGCGAAATATATGACTATATATTGCTGCCCGGATTTTCAACTGCTGAAAAGGTTACAGACATTTCAGGCCGTGGTGTTGGGATGGATATAGTTAGAAACGTAATAGTAAACCTGGGTGGCAAGTTATTGGTCGAATCGGTCAGGGGCGAGGGTACGACATTTACAATGCATGTTCCATTAACAATGGCAATAATCAATACGTTTCGCATTAACATTAACAACGATATCTATGCCATTCCGGTAGGTAAAGTTATTCATGCAATAGAACTTCCGCATAAGGATATGAATGTAGAAAACGGTAAGGCGTCTATTGAATACCAGGATGAGACCATCCCGGTATTTAACTTAAAAGCAATACTCGAATATAAGAATGTGGATTTTAGCGACAAAGAGCTTGTTCCAATACTTATAGTGGAAACAGGTTTTAAAAAGGCCGGGCTTATTGTCGATTCTTTCATCGCGGGGTACGAAACAGTGGTAAAACCTTTGAGGCTACCCTTGGAAAAAATGGAAATGTATACCGGCGCAACAATATCGGAAAAAGGCGATATTATCCTCATCCTTGATACGGAAAGGCTCTTAAAGGAAGTGTAGCAATTGCGCTCCTGGTATACGCTATCCCAAATTACGGGGGGCGATGGCTAAGGGAACGGGAAAATAAAACGTGTTGATAGAATTGCTGTGGACGCTAACGAAATCACCGCATCGCAGGCGGGTTACTTCCGCTTTCTTACCTTGACAGGATTACTGAAAATCATCTTGTTGGGGACAAGCTCTCTATCCCCTTCACCCACATCGAGTACTATATAACGCAGGTTGGTTTCCTCCACCTTCCCCTCGGAACCGGCCACCGAGATATAATCGCCTAACGAGAAAGGGCGGTAGATTATTATCAAAAGACCCGCCAGCACGTTGCTTATGACGTCACGAAGCGCAAACCCCAGCGCAAAACCTCCCAAGCCAAGCGCCGCGATTATCGGGGTGATATCTACGCCCATAGTCGCAACGCCCGTCATTATGGAAAGAACAAAAATGGTGTAATACGCCGTGGTGGTGATTAAAGACCCTGCTTGCCCCGACCATTCGAAAACGCTCATGGCCTTTTTGAGGCTTGCCCTGGCGAACCTGGCCAGGAAATAACCGCCGACTATTATTACAGCGCCAAGCAGTATCTTGTCCGACTCGGAGAAAATGTTTTCCATATAGTTTACTACCCACTAAAAGATAAACGGAACAATCCCATTAGTATATCGCAAGTCTATACTACCAGAATGGAGAGCTTCTACAGGTTCTCTATAGTGAACACGCCGGGATAATCTCCCGTGAGTATTTTATCCCCCGGCGGAGTCTCCGGCAGTGGACTCCGCCGATTCTTCCTTAGTCGCCTTAATTAGTCCCCCATGTCGCACTTCGACAAGCTCAGCATGACATGGGATGGGGACTGCTTCTACAGGTTCTCTATAGTGAACACGCCGGGATAATCTCCCGTGAGTATTTTCCGGTTCTTGCCCTGCCAGTAGAGATAAAACTTTTCCCGCTCCTCGTCAGTGGCCTCGCCATGAATCACCTGCGGCATATATGCGGAATATTCTTGTTCTTCTTCCGTGGTGGGAATCAATGATAGGTCTGCATGTACCGAGATCTTTTTGCCCGTATCGGTGCGTTTGAACTCAACCGTAAGGCCGCGCCCGTTATCAGAGTCCTCATCGTACGCAAAGAGGTTGGCGCGTGAGTATTTCCCCCCAAGCCCGTGGAAACCGGTTTCAATTGCCGCGCCCGTGAGGAACTGGATAACTTGTCCGATAGGGCCGTTGGCGCCTGTTTCACGTCCGCCGAGAAACCTGACCTCAATGTTCCCCCTTACCGGAAGTTCGCTTCCATAGAGCGCTTTAAGGGCAAGTTTGGTTAACTGGAACGCGGTAGTTACCGAAGGGCATGCATGGCCGGCCAGTTTTATGCAGTCCTGATAGCTGTAATAAATCGGTTCGTCATCCTCTATCGCACCCAATACCGAAGCCAGGGGGTCGCGCATCGTTATCGGTTCCACCGAGGCATAGAAATCCTGTTTCCATTTTGTATGGGGCATTTTTAGGACTCCTTGTTAACGGCTTTATTAAGCGCTTCAATAAGTTCCGGAACGTTCGCTCCGTTTAAAGCCGCGGTAGTGGCAATACTCTGGGCGCCCCCACAGCACGAATCGACTTTAAAGTCGTTAAATATCTTCATTGATTCGGGATATTTGTTAACGACATTATTTATGACCATATCCTCAGTTATCGTCACCATGTTTGTCCTCCTGAAAGTGTTATTTCCTTAGAATCATATTTTAAAAGCAGAAACAGGGCGATGACTTTTATCAACACTATTTTGTTGCCTATGTAAAATTGGGGTCATATCGGTTAAAATCTAGGGTTAAGTAGTGATGATCTGTTTAAAGCAACAATTGAGTACAGAAGGAACTATCATGAAAAAGACGATCATTCTGTTTTTAGCGTTATTTGCAGTATCGGCAATCGCGGTTTCATCGGCTGAGGCAAGAAGCCACATTGGCGATGACGGCAGAAGCCTGGTTCCCGGTTCCCCAGATGAAAGTGCAAAACGGTTGATGCACATGAGGGAGCACCTGAGCACCATTCAGAAAGTTGTGGCGGCGCTTGCGCTTGAAGATTTTAGTGGGGCATCCAGGATCACGAAAAAAGGTTTCGGCCACGGGCACGGAATCGGGATTAAGGCGGACATCGAAGCTTTTAGCGAAATGGAACATGTGTTCGAGGAAAGCACCGGGAAACTTGCAAAAACCTTAAAAACGAACGATATGAAAAAATCGCTGGCCGCGCTTGAAGATGTTCTTCTGATTTGCGAAAGTTGCCACGACGCATTTAAATTCCAGTAAATTTAACTAGGAAATTTGGTTCAGCCCTTGACGGGCTGATGCCCAAACCGTAAACGTCCTTTCATAATCTTAAAGCGGCCTATTCTCATAATGAAAAAGTATTAATTTTCATTTTTTACTTAGGGTTGTATTTACCGAACAAATACCGTAAAATGGAGATCGTGAGAAAACCAGTTTCAGCGGTCGCCGTTTTTCTATTAACAGTTTTTACCCTAACCGTCCAAGCGGCATGGGGCGGGACGATTTATGGTGAGGTTGTTAAGGTACTTGACGGCGATACGGTTGACGTGCGGATAGGGGAAAAAACCGAGCGCGTGCGGATTTACGGCATAGACGCCCCTGAGCGCGGCGAACCGCATTATGCGGCGGCAAAAGCATTTACAGATAAAATGACAAACGGAAAACGGATAAAATTCATTACACATGGACGCGGACATTACGGGAGGCTTTTGGCCTTCGTAATAGTTGGCGATAAATCGGTGGGACTGGAACTTGTAAGAAACGGCCTTGCGCGGGTTTACTCAAATAATTTCGCGCCGGATAACCCGCTAACTTTTGAACGGTACAAGAAAGTGCAAATCCACGCCATGAGCGGCGATTACGGGATTTGGGGGAAAGAAAAGTAAGATTTGATATAGTGAATCAGTACGAAAATGTGAAGTTGGGCTATTGAAGTGATAAGAAGAGCGGCCAAGATGGAAGCGAGGGATTCATGGGCAAACTGGAGAAGATAATGAAAATAGCCGACGACAAAGAGAGGCAGGATGCCCTTGTTGACCTTGGGAAAAAGGTAGGCGTGACAACTGGGGCAACATACTCACAAACCGGCCTAATAAGCGAACCGATTTTGGTTGAAAGAATCCGCAATGCCACAACCGCAAGATTAGCATCACAAAGTTGGTGGTTGGCGCTAGCAGCATGCACTGCCTCCGTTCTAAGCGCAATAGCGGCATGGGTTGCCGTCCTATTAAGTAAAAGTTCATGACTGCTCAAGTTGTAGTTATGAATAATACTGCGGTTGCTTTCGCAACAGACGGCGCTGGGGAATTGGGGTAAGACGGGCTGTTGCCCAAACCTTGAAACCCCTGTCATCCTTGTATGTGTCAGGTAATTCGGGGACAGCTTTTTGGTAGCGTAGGCGCCCACGCCTGCCGCCCCGTAACAGCGGAAACAGTAGAGACGTAGCGTCGCTACGTCTCAGAAAACAATAGACGTTGCATCGCAACGTCTCTACAAAACGTGCCTCCCCTCGACTGCGCGAAGGACAAGCAGGACAGGCGACAAGCATAGAGTGGCGACATGTATAATGAGGGGTTATGAAAGGCAAAAATACCGTGTGTATCGTCGGGCGGCCCAATGTCGGCAAATCGACGCTATTCAATAAATTCTCCGGCATGCGCCGCGCAATCGTCGACGACATGCCGGGCGTTACGCGCGACAGGATATTCACTCACGCCGATATCGGCGGCGCGGAAAGGATACTCATAGACACCGGCGGCTTCGAGCCGGTAAGCGAAGACGAAATTCTTTTCCAGGTAAGGCAACAGGCGGAACTTGCTATAGAGGAATCGGACGTTATCTGCTTCGTGGTGGACGGACGCGACGGCGTAACCCCCGTTGACGAGGAGATCGCCAAGACTTTGCGCAAAAGCGGCAAACCAGTGATCGTGGCCGTTAACAAGATAGACGATCCGAAAAACGAATCCCTTGCGGCCGATTTCCATTCGCTTGGATTTGAAAAGGTGGTCGCCGTTTCCGCCGAGCACTCGATGGGGCTGGGCGACCTCGAAGACGAACTGGCGGAATTTTTGGAAAAGCCGGAACCGTATGTTGAAGATGAAACCGAAGACGAAGCGCCGGACGATAAAAAAATGGAATGCACCATCGCCGTTGTCGGCAAGCCGAATGCCGGAAAATCGTCGCTCATAAACAAGTTGCTGGGCGAAAACCGGCTCCTTGTTTCCGGCACGCCGGGCACCACGCGCGACGCGGTGGACACAACCCTTAAATGGCACGGGAACTATTTCACCTTCGTCGATACGGCGGGCATCCGCAAAAAAAGCCGCGTCTCGCAAAAGCTGGAAAAATTCTCGATAATCATGGCCCTTAAAAGCGTCGCGCGCACAGAGCTATCACTCCTTTTGATCGATGCGGAAAAAGGGATAACCGACCAGGACGCGCGCATCGCCGGGCTGATTCACGACGAAGGGCGCGCGTGCATAATCCTTGTCAACAAGTGGGACATCGTTGAAAAGGACACGCAGTCCACCATCCGCTTCGAAAAGGAACTGCGCGAAAAGCTGAAGTTCATCTCGTTCGCGCCCGTACTATTTATTTCGGCAAAGACCGGCCAGCGCGTGGGAAAGATTTTCGAAACGATGGATAGGGTGATGAAGGAATTCACAAAGCGCGTACCAACCGGCCCCCTTAACCGCAAACTTAAAATATGGACGGACAGAAAACCGCCGCCTCTCCACAAAAGACTGCGTCCGAAAGTTTATTACATCTCCCAAACCCGCGCCGCGCCGCCGACGTTCCATTGCGTTGTAAGTTACCCGAAAGGCATATCGCAAGCCTACCGGCGGTACATCGTAAACAAATTAAGGCAGGAATACGGTTTCGAGGGATCGCCCGTAAGGTGCGTTTTCCAGGAACGTAAGGGCAGGCATACGTTAAAACCCAAACGCCCCGAAAAAAGATCAATTAAAAAGAGAGCTATTAGAAAATGAAAGCGCTTGTCGTGAAAAACATCGGGATAGAAGGGCCGGGGACGCTGGGCGCATTCTTAATAAAAAACGGGTTCGAGCTTGTAACGATAGAACCGGATAAGGGCCAGGAATTTCCGCAAGACCCCAAAGAATTTTCGCTGGTGTTGATATTGGGCGGACCGATGAACGTTTACGAGGAAGATAAATACCCGTTCCTCATTCAGGAACTTTCGTTCATTAAAAAATGCCTCTCGGCGGGAACCAAAGTTTTAGGCATTTGTCTCGGCGCGCAAATAATCGCGCGGGCTTTGGACGCCAAAGTAACGAAGAACGATAAAAAAGAAATCGGATGGTTCGACATCGAGCTTACCGAGGACGGAAAGAGGTCGCCCCTTTTTGCCGGACTGCCGGAGCAGCTAAAAGTTTTCCATTGGCACGGCGACACATTCGATATTCCAAACGGCGCATCGCGCCTTGCGCACTCGGGACTATGCCGGAACCAGGCATTCGTTTATGAAAGCGGCCATGAAAGCGCGGTGGCGCTTCAATACCACGTGGAAATCGAAAGCGCGGAAGAAATCGCAACATGGTGCGACATGTATAAAGAAGAGGTCGCAAACGAACTTGGACCGGACGGAAAGGAAAACCTGATACGCGAAACGGCAAGCAACGCAACCGTCCTGGCCCCTGTAGCGGATCGGTTTTACGGCAACCTGCTTGACTGGATAAAGCAATAATAGACCTCATCCCGACAGTGCATTTTTTTGTCCCCAAGGGCAAATTTTTCTCCTAGATCAAAAACACGCCAAGATTTTCGTCAAAAAAGTGACCATTTAAACTTTCGGAATTTGTAAGCTATTGATTTTTAAGCTTGGGATTTTTTGAATGTCAAAAAACCGGGTTGGCACGGAAGTTGATCTATATATGGGCAGGAGCTAAAAAATGAATAGAAAAAGAAAAATGAAAACGAAGGAAAGTCCGCAGGACGATCTTAAAAAGATACTCTACGACGAGGCCCGTAAGCTTTCCACAAACGCAGAGGATGCAAAGGCGCTGGCTGACGAGGCTTACCTCGACTTCAAGCTTCACGTTCAGCTTACCGCCTGAATATATACATAAAAATCGACCTGTTGCTCCCGTTATAGTACTCCCTCTCCTCTCCCCCCTCCTATAACGGGAGCCTTTTTTTCTTCCTTTAACCTTCCGCCTGCATTCGGCCCTTGCGTTGGAAGCCCCCCTGAAGTTTAATAAGCGGCTATGGATTACGAACCCGTTATTGGATTGGAAATACACGCGCAACTCAACACGAAGTCGAAGATATTCTGTTCGTGTTCCACTGCATTCGGCGCCCCGCCGAACAGCCAGACGTGCCCCATCTGCCTGGGCATGCCGGGCGTTCTGCCGGTGCTTAATAAAGAGGTGGTGAGCAAGGCGATACGCACCGCGCTTGCCACCGATTGCAAAATCGCCGAGGTGTCGCGCTGGGCCAGGAAAAATTACTTCTACCCCGACCTGCCGAAGGGCTATCAGATTTCGCAGTACGAACTGCCGATAGCGGTAAACGGCCACATAGAAATAAACGTAAACGGAAAATCCAAAACGATACGCATACACCGCATCCACATGGAAGAGGACGCCGGAAAACTTATACACGGCGAGAACCTGGGCAATCCCGCCAACAGTTACGTGGACCTGAACCGCACCGGCGTTCCACTGATAGAAATCGTAAGCGAGGCCGACATCCGCACGCCGGAGGAAGCCAAGGCGTATCTTGAAAAAGTTAAAACGATCCTCGAATATCTGGAAGTTAGCGATTGCAACATGGAGGAAGGCTCTTTAAGGGCAGACGCGAACGTTTCATTGCGGCCCGTCGGCCAAGAGGAATTCGGCACAAAGGCGGAAGTGAAAAACATGAACTCGTTTAAGAACCTGCAAAAGGCGCTGGAATACGAAATCGAGCGGCAACGGGAAGTGTTGGAAGACGGCGGCAGGATAACTCAGGAAACGCGTTTGTGGAATGCGGAAAAAAATATCACGCTCCCCATGCGGAGCAAGGAAGAGGCGCACGACTACCGGTATTTCCCCGACCCCGATTTGGTGCCGTTGCGTGTAAACAAAGATTGGGAAGAGAAAATAAAAGCCGGACTGCCGGAGCTTCCGGACGCAAAGATCGCGCGCCTGGTTGCTCAGTGCAAGATTCCGCAGTACGACGCGGAAGTGATCTCGGCCGATAAAAAAGTTGCGGATTATTTCGAGGAAGTAGTTTCAAAAGGCGTCGACGCGAAAACGGCGTCCAACTGGGTGATGACGGAAATCCTGCGCGTGCTGAAAGACCGGAACATCGGAATAGAAAAAAGCCCCGTAACCGCCGCGATGCTCGCCGATATGCTGAAGCTCCAAAAAGACGGGACGATTAGCGGCAAGATCGCCAAGACAGTTTTTGAGGAGATGGAAAATACCGGCAAAGACCCGCAAACGATAGTTAAGGAAAAAGGGCTCGTGCAGATCACCGACGAAGGCGCGATAGAAACGGCGATAGACGAAGTGATTGCAAACAACCCGTCGGAGGTTGAGAAATACAAATCCGGCAAAACAAAACTGTTCGGCTTTTTCGTAGGGCAAGTAATGAAAGCGACCAAAGGAAAAGCGAATCCCGCAAAGGTTAATGAACTTCTGAAAAATAAGCTGGGGTAGAAGTTACAGGCTTGTCATCCTGAGCTTAGTCAAATCATCACTTTAGAGACAGCCTTAATATTTCCCATAATTACCATTTAGGTAATATAATTAATGTACGTATGACTACACCCCAAAAAACCATCTGGAAGCTTGAGCCTCACACAAAAGCAAAGCATGAAATATTACGAAGATACCTAGGGGCATGGTTCCCAATCCTAAATACACATTATGGTCGGATAGTTTATATAGATGGTTTTTGTGGTCCTGGGCGCTATGAAGAAGGAGAACAAGGCTCACCATTAATTGCCCTTAGTGTTGCAGCAAATCATCGAAATACTTTAACTGGAAAAATTAGGCTCGTATTCATAGATGAACGAAAAGATAGAGTCGATTATCTAAATACCGAGCTAAATAATATTTCAATTCCAGATCACTTCAAAGTAGAAACAAATTGCGGAATATTCCAAGAAAAAGTTTGGCCAGTTTTAAATGAAATTGATAGATCCTCTGATAAAAACCCACCAATATTTGCATTTGTGGATCCCTTTGGATTTGCGGGAATACCTTTTTCAATAATTGAAAATATTTTAAAAAGGCCTCGCGCCGAAGCACTTATTACTTTCATGGTTGACTCAATAAATAGATTCCTTGAACATCCTGATGAAATCATCACCCAGCATATAATAGAAGCTTACGGTTGCGATGAACCACTTCAAATTGCAAAAGAAAGCGGAAGTAGAGTTTCTAAGTTAAGGGCACTTTATCAAAAAAAACTTGAAGGGATAGCAAGATTTGTAAGGTACTTTGAAATGCGAGATCGCAATAACAGAACCCAATATTACCTTTTCTTTGCCACAAATCACGAGCGAGGCCATTTAAAGATGAAAGAAGCTATGTGGAAAACAGATGAAAGTGGCCAATTTACATTTTCAGATGCAACAGATCCTGGGCAAATCGTTTTATTTGAAAGTAACCCCATTCCCATATTGGCTGAAAAGCTCTTATCAAATTTTCAAAACAAACCAAATATCAGCGGGTTGCAAATAAGAAAATTTATCGAAAACAAAACCGCTTTCTTGAAAAAGCATATGACCGTATTATTAAAAGAAATGGAAGCAGCAGACAAAATAATAGTATCGGGAAATAAATCGGATGGAAAAAAAAGAAGAAAAGGATCATATCCAGATGAAGCTATAATAAGCTTTAAAGGCATCAAATAAATGGCAACGATATCTGAAATTGAATGGACGGAGGCGACGTGGAACCCGTTAACGGGGTGCACAAAGATAAGTCCCGGTTGCAAGCATTGTTATGCGGAGCGAATGTCGAAGCGTCTGCACGCGATGGGGCAATATAATTACCGTAACAGGTTCAGAGTAACTACCCATAAACACACGCTCGATACCCCCTCTGCATGGAAAGCGCCGAAAACGGTTTTCGTGAATTCGATGAGCGATCTCTTCCATGAAGCCGTGCCCGACGATTACATTCTGCAAGTCTTCAACGTGATGCAAAATATTCCCCGGCATAATTTCCAGCTTCTTACAAAACGCTCCGAGCGTTTAATGGAACTCAGCCCTTCGTTGCCGTGGACGCCGAACATCTGGATGGGCGTTAGCGTAGAGAACAACGATTACAAATACCGCATTGACCATTTGCGCAAAACGAAGGCAAAGATAAAATTCCTTTCTCTGGAGCCACTCCTTGGCCCGATAACGCGATTACCTTTAAAGGGAATCGATTGGGTAATAGTCGGCGGGGAGTCCGGCCCCAAAGCACGGACGATGCAAGAGGCGTGGGCGCTTAAAATACGCGACCAATGCCAAAAGAAAAACGTACCTTTTTTCTTCAAGCAGTGGGGCGGGAAAAACAAGAAGAAAGCGGGACGCCTGCTACAGGGCAAAACGTGGGACGAAGTCCCGGCGATTAAAAACAATGGCAAATCAAAAGGAAAAACCCTGTCCTCATAATCAAATCCATTTTCGCAAAAAAGAAAAATAGAGTCAGGTCTTGGCGGGTTTGTTGTCCAGACGCGACCTCCATTCACATATTGCCGAGAATAGATTTATGGCCACGGAAAACGGTATAAGATGTAATCGTATGGGGAATGTCAGATCATGATGGAATTTGTGCCGTTTATCGTTTTCGGTTTTGCCATTGCCGCTTTAATAGCATGGCTGATGCTGAAAGACCGAGCATCGAATAAGGCTCGTGCACAGAAACTCGCACGGCTGGGATTTATACCGTGTCCCGATGAGGCGGCGCCACTGGCGGAAAAGATTACCCGGTTGGAAAACAACGCTGAGTACCATTATATAATCAAGGACCCAATGCGGGCTTCGATTGGAGAGAAAACCGTTTATTACTACACCAAGATTCTCAAACGGCATCGTAACGCAGTGGTGGAGACATCCGAGTTTCTCATGCAGCTTGAGCGTCCATCCACCGAGGGGTTGCTAATGTTTATCAAGCCGAGCAGCCTGCCGACGGGCGCGGCGACGAAATTTATTGGCGCCATGGCGGCAGGGCCATGGGATGTACAGCCCGATGATTTGGTTAAGCTGGAAGTTCCTATCGACCACCAAACACCAAACTTGCTCAGCGTACTTGCTCCGTCAGGCGCATCGCTCTACGATCTGATCGACGCCAAGACACTGGCGGCGATGCAGCAATTGGGCGATTGCGGAATCATGGCTATAGTGATGTGCCGCAATAGTTGGTGCAGCCTTAACATCCCCACCGGGCGGTTGCCGCTAAACCTGGATAGGCTCTGGCCGATTATTCGGCAACTTGCATGATCGGTCGCGGCCGGGGCTGGCCGGGAGTAGTTGAAGATGGTTTCTAAAACCGCTAAAAGGGTTGCGATCTCAGTGCTTCTAGCCGCCGCAACATTCCCGGTTCTATACGCCGTTTATTACGTCCATTCGCTGTTGCCCCTTATGTTTATATTGCAATCGGGGGGCGGCGCGATGAGCAATGGCCAAGTGTTCATTATATATTCGGCCTCTGCGGCCGGGTGGCTGGCATATTGCCTGTTGTTCTACAAATTAATGATCTTTCTGATTTCAAGAAGCAGGATATATCTTTTTCCTATCGCCGTACCGTTTTTATTATTTTCGTTTTTCGTAATTTATTTTACGGCCGTTTTGATCTACGAAGGCTCTTTGGTTGAAGGCGCATTTTATCTAGCCTTTCAGGTCTTTGCGCTCTATGTGTTCTTGAGGGTTGAAGCTAAATATAAAGGGGGATTCGGCCGATCGATTCTTGATTTCAAAGGGTGGATGAACGGACTTAGAAACGATTTTTAAACTCGGTTAACTCACTATCAGCCTCGCAAATTTTTTGAGCCGCCCCGAGCGGTAGCGTCGGTGTCCTCGCCCACGCTTCCTGTCATCTTGAGCTTGCCGAAGGGAAGGATGGCAGGCAAATAGTGTAACATTTACTATCATAATTTAATAGGGGTTGCCCCCTATTTTTTCCCTTATGCTTCTTTATTACTATATGGAAATACGATGGCAGTTGCTCTATTTGTAGCCGCCTTTGAGGCTTTCATGATGAATGCAGGGGATTGCCTAAAGGATGGGAATGTATCGTACGAATACAGGCTTAGCGAATAGGAGTTATTATTGACAAAAAGTTCTTAAAGTTTTATAGTTTTATCGGGTGATCGTTAATTTGGGGAATCATTATATGGCAATTTATTCGGGATCCGAATCGGCTGACGATACGAGAAAGGCACTAAATATCCCATTAATACAACCATATAACGTTGAAATAGACCTCTCGTTCACCTTGATTCATATTACCGGGTCAAAATTTCTATGGAATGTAAAAATACACTTTATTAAGCGCGGGGCACATGGCGCTCGATAATAACAAAAGTCAAAGCCGGAGCGAAAACCGCGATTTCTCCCGTAATAAAAATTCGTTCTTCAATGTCAGCTTGGGATTGATAGCTGTGACTTCATTCATTGTTATTACCGGAATACTGGCATGGTTTGCCCTGAAAAGTATCGAGACTCAAACAAGGCAAGACACAGGCGACACCCTGAAAACAATACTAAAAACAACCAACGAAACCATGGAACTTTGGGCGAAAAACCGCAAAAGAGACCTAATAAACCTAGCGAGGCTGGATCGCTTGCGAATTCTTGTCGAAAAACAGCTCGAAATGTCCGGCGATGAGAAGATGCTTGCAAATAATCCCTATCTTGGTCATTTACAGGTTCTATTTCAGACGAAGCTCAAGGTGAACGACGATCTGGACTTTTTTATTGTTTCACCGGACTATGAAGGTTATTTAAATATCGCCTCGGCGAACAATTCAAATATCGGCAAAACGAATATCCTTGCAAAGCATAAAAGGGATTTTCTGGAAAAGCTATTTGAAGAAAAAGTCATATTAAGCATCCCCCTTCTCTTTAAGAAAAGTTCAAAGAATGATACAGGAAAGGCCGAAACAGGCAAACCCCTGATGTTTGTCGGATCGCCCATATTCGATAACGACGGCGACGTTATCGCAGTCGTGATTATCAGCATAGATCCGTTCAAGGACTTTACCCGTATCATGAGGCTTGGCAGCACGGGTGAATCCGGCGAAACGTACGCCTTTGATAAAAACGGAAGGCTTATCACTGAAAGCCGTTTTGACGACGAACTTCGCCGAATCGGCCTTATTAAACCTTCCGAAAGCGGAATCCTGTCCATAACGATTCGCGACCCCGGCGGCGACATGTCCAAGGGCTTTAAGCCGGAACGAACCCGGGACGAACAGCCGTTAACCCGTATGGCCCTCAGCGCAACCGCAGGAAAGGCCGGCACGGATATTGACGGTTACAGGGATTATCGCGGCGTTCCCGTGTTCGGGGCCTGGGTGTGGAACGAAGAATTGGGGTTCGGCATGGCCACGGAGATCAACATAGACGAAGCGTTTCAATCGTTCTATTCCACCAGAAACACGGTTCTCTTTGTTCTGGGCGTTACCGTTGCGCTCTCTCTGGCGCTTTCTGTTGGGCTATTTAGAAGCCGCAAACAGGCCGTGGTTTTTGCGGAGGGGATGGCCGAAAGCGAGGCAAAGATACGCGCCATCCTGGAGACGGCTTCAAGCGCAATAATAACGATTAACGATAAAGGAATCATACAATCGGTTAACCCGGCAACGGAATCGCAGTTCGGGCACTCTTCGGACTACCTTATTGGCAAGAACATTAAGATACTCATGCCGGAGCCGTACCATAACAATCACGACGGCTACATAGGTAGATACATCGTCAGCGGCGAAAAAAGGGTTATTGGCAAATGGGTGGAAATTAAGGCGCTTAAAAAGGACGGAACCGTATTTCCCGTTGAAATTAACGTCGCCGAAGTTTGGGTGGGGAAAAGCCGCCACTTCACAGCGTTAATGCACGACATAACCGAAAGCAAGCGTATTGAAGAAGAACTGCAAGGCGCCAAGAATGATGCAGTGGCCGCCAGCAAGGCAAAGAGCGATTTCCTTGCCTCGATGAGCCACGAAATCCGCACGCCGATGAACGCCATCATTGGCATGGCAGACCTTCTGGGCGACACCAACCTTTCCCATGATCAAAAAGAATACGTGGACATCTTCAGAAACGCCGGGGAAAACCTCCTGCGGCTTATCAACGATATCCTTGATATTTCCAAAATAGAAGCCGGCCACCTGGAGTTGGAAAACACCGATTTCAATCTTAGCGAGCTTATTGAAACGACATCGGAAGTCATGGCCATGCGCGCTCATGGTAAGGGACTGGAACTCAACTATACCTTCAAAGAGGATGTTCCCATACACCTTGTTGGCGATCCAAACCGCCTAAGGCAGATTTTCGTAAACCTTATAGGTAACTCCATTAAATTTACGGAAAAAGGCGAAATAGTCCTTGGTATTGAAATAGATGAAACGTCCAATGGTAATCCAGTACTACGGTTTTCGGTAGCAGATACCGGCATTGGAGTGGCCGACGAAAAGAAAAATAAGATATTCGAAAATTTTAAACAGGCGGATTCTTCCACCACGAGGAAATATGGCGGAACCGGACTCGGATTATCCATAACAAAAGAGCTTGTCGAAAAAATGGGCGGCCGCATATGGATTGAAGACAATAACGACAAAGGCTGCGTTTTTTATTTCACCGCCAGGTTCATGAGGCAGGAAAGACGCGAAAGAAGAAAGAAACAACGCCAACCATTACCCGAAATAAAAGGGCTAAACGTGCTGGTGGTGGACGACAACTCCACAAACCTCCTTGTTATGAGGGAAATACTTAAAAAATGGGATATCAACGTTACGGAAGCAATGGATGGCATCAGCGCACTTACTGAACTGGTATTGTCCAAAAAGAGCGGAGTGCAGTTTGATTTGATACTTCTTGACTGCCGTATGCCGGGAATGGGCGGTTTCGAGGTGGCCGAAAAGATTAAACAAGACCCGGACCTTGCGGGCGTGGCTGTGATGATGATGACGGCGGATGACCGTTCCGGCAATATAGAAAAGGCTAAATCGTTAGACATATCCAGATACATTGTAAAACCCGTCAAACGGTCCGTTTTGTACAACACCATTATCACTGCCCTCGCTGACAAGATGCCGTCGCTTGCGGACGAACAGACCGACGACGAAGAAGACCGTGACGCTGCCGAATCCGCTGAAGAAACCGAGAAACAAAGGGCGCTTCACATACTCCTCGCAGAGGATGACGTGGTTAACCAGAAACTGGCTGTAAAAACGCTGGAGCTGAAAGGGCACAGCGTTGAGATTGCGAATAACGGCAAAGAAGCCGTAAAAATGGCCTTTGCCGGAAATTTCGATTTGATTTTAATGGATGGCAACATGCCGGTGATGGACGGATTTGATGCAACCGTGGCAATCAGGGAAAAAGAAAAGGCAAAGGGAGGTCATATTCCTATAATCGCCCTGACCGCGCTTGCCTTCAAGGAAGACAAGCAGAAATGTATAGATGCCGGAATGGACGGTTATGTAACCAAGCCGATCCGGAGAAAGGAACTATTAAAGGCGTTGAAAGAAATTGTCCCATCCGCCGAACCGGTCCAACAAAAGCGGGAAGTGGAAACGACCCAAACCAAAGATGCAGGTCGCAGTGATGAAGTGATATTCGATGAAGCCGAAGCTTTGGACAGAGCCGCCGATGATAAGGAATTTCTGAAAGAGATTATAGAAGTGTTCCTTGATGAGACGCCCATTCATATGGCCGAAATCAAGCAAGCCGTCGACGGGAAAGACGGCGAGGCCTTAAGGAAATCGGCCCATAAACTTGCAGGGTCGCTTTCCGGATTCGCGGCGAAGGCGGCCATGGAAACGGCATCGCAAGTGGAGGCGATGGGCAAGGCAGGTAAAGTGGACGAGGCCGAAAGTGCTTTCGAGGTTCTAAATAAAGATATGGAAAAACTGATTGATACATTAACCCAATATTTGAAAGAGGGAAAATAATGCAAATCCTGATCGCCGAAGATGAAAGTACTCAGCGTTTAAAGCTGAAAAAACTCCTGACGGATCTTGATTATACGGTCGTAGATTGTCCGGACGGCTTGAAAGCGTGGGAAATTATCGAAACAGGAGATTTCCCAAACATCCTTATACTCGACTGGGAAATGCCCGGCATGAACGGCGTTGAGATATGTAAAAGAGTCCGAAAAATGAAAAGGGAGGTGTATGTCTATATCCTGATGATTACTTCCAAATTAAGCAGGAATGACGTCATGGAGTGCAAAGTAGCCGGTGCGGACGATTACATAATAAAGCCGTATTATCCCTTCGAAATTGGACTTCGAGTAAGAGCCGGCAAACTGGTTACCAGTCTTCACAAAAGGCTCGTTGACGCCAAACTTGCATTACACGATGCCCACGAGGATCCAATGTTCATTGGACGCCGTTAAAAGCACGGTAAACCATGAAGTTTAGCGAAGCAAATAGTAAGTAAGGGGGGGGGGTACTGTTTTGGGTAAGTTGAAGTTGTTAATTGCCGAAGATGAAAAGGTTTCCCAAATGTTGTACAGAAAAGGGATAGAGTTGGATAAATTCAAGGATGTTTTCGATTTTACGATTGTTGGCGATGGGGAGGAGGCATTAAAGACCTACGAAAATATTCAGCCGGATATAGTGGTCCTGGATATCATGATGCCTATAATGTCGGGCTTTATAGTGTTAAAAAAAAACAGACAAGAACAATTAGACCGGTCTACCGTAGTGATAATGGCCTCAAAACTGAATGAAGAAAACGATATTAAAGACTGCGCTAGAATAGGAATTCAAGGTTATATAGTAAAACCGATTAATGCCAAAGATATCGGCGACAGGATACTGGATTGTTACCAAAAAAAATATCCCGATAAAGAAATTAGTGGAAATGTGTAAATGGGGTCAGGACTTGAATCTTGATTTTCCTGGGAATACCGCTGTTCCACTTATAATGCAAGCAAGACGCATGCACCTGCCAAAATAAGAAATAAGCGGAGTATAGATCTCCCCCTCCCTTCGTTCCTCAGGAAAGGCAGGACAAGCGGGACAAACTCCTCTAATGTACGAGGCGAAGGATGACGCTGATGAAATAGAGGTTACCGTATAGTCGGCGTCAGTTCCGAAACGGTTCCCACATGCGCGGCCCCCTACCCCACAACGAACGGCAAAATACAACAGGGGTGCAAAAGGTGTAAAATGGCGTAATGAAGAATACGTCAATCGTCTTTGTTACTTTCCTGCTGGCGGTGACAGCCGCGCCCCCGACCCTATACGCCCAGGGCCTTTCTTCCGAATACAAAAACTTTAGCGTAAGCCGGGTGGATTACCGCGAGGTGGAAGTCGCCGCTAACCACAAAGAGGTTCGGGAGTACGACGCCGACACCGCCCTCTACTGGGATTGGCGGGGCGATCTGCCAAGCGTTGTACGCCTTTTGGATTACGAAATCGTTCCCGTTAAGGGATTCGACAAGGCCAAAACGGTCAGCAAGACAGGCATTATGCTTTCGCCCGTGGAAGATACCACACAGCGCGTATGCAGACAGGACCTCGTATGGGGGAACCGGTATTCATTCTGGCGCGAGGTAATCACGAAATGGCAGGAGTACCTCATCGGGGTGGATCATGGCAGCCGCTACTTCTTCGCAAGCGAAGCGGCGCCGTTCCTTGAAGAAATCGACAATGAGCTAACTGCGGCGAAATCAAAAATATACTTAAATAACTTCGCCATAAGCGCCATGCCGGAAGCTTCCGGCTACAAGTCAAAATAACACCTTATTTTTCAGACCCTTCCTGAATACTTGAGATAGGCCCCCCATAAAACTTCTATTGCCCTGTCTCCATTAAATTGTAACCTTTCAATACGGAACTTTTTCTTGTAATATTTAATAAGGGGTAAATCATAAATGAGAAAAAGGATTATCGACTGGTTAAAAAACGCCAACGAATGGCACCTGCTGTGGATATCGGTGCTCATGTCGGAAATATTCTCATTTGTCATAGTCGCCTTCATGAGCATTTATTTCAGGGGCCGGATTACTTACGACTATATGGTCACGAGCGCCGTAACGGCTTTTTTTGTGTCCCTTGTTATCGTATTCATTCTCATTTACCTTTTACGGTGGGTGCGGGAAACCGAAAAAGATATGAAAACCATCAGCGAGCGCCTATCGTTCCTCACCGAAAACATGCCGGTGGTCCCTTATACATGCAAAGCGGAAGGAGACTTCGGCGCGAATTACATCGCCAGCACGGTTGAGGGCATGACCGGATACCGTCCCGAACACTTCACTTCTAAAAGTTCTTTTTGGGTGGATAACATCCACCCCGATGATAGGGAAAGTGTTTTTAATGACATGCCGGCGCTTTTTGAAAAAGACAGCCTTACGCATGAATACAGGTTCAAGACGGCGGACGGCTCGTACATATGGGTTGAAGACATCTTGCGCCTTATCAGAAAGACGGACGGAACGCCGGACCACATCATAGGTTCATGGAGCGACATCACCGAACGTAAAAAAACCGAGAAAGAGCTGAAAAGGAGCGAGCAAAGCCTCTCCAAGGCGCAGGAAATCGCGCGGTTGGGAAACTGGGATATAAACCTGATAACCAACGACCTTACATGGTCGAAGGAAATATATAACATCTTCAACGTAAAGCCCGGGGATTTCGGATTTACATACGAGGCGTTTTTAGACCTAATTCACCCCGACGACAAGGACCTTGTAATAAAGAAAATTTCCCAGGCGATATTCGATTTCAAGTCGTTCAACATCGAACACCGGATAGTCCTTCCCAACGGCGAAGAACGTTACGTGCAGGCGCAGGCGGACGTCGTTCTGGATGAATTTAAAAAGCCATTGCGAATGGTCGGAACCGTGCAGGACATCACAGAAAGAAAACGCGCGGAAGAAGAACTCCGCAAGGCAAAGGAAAAGGCGGAAGAGGCCACGTCGCTTAAGGACAAATTCGTATCGCTGGTTTCGCACGACCTGAAAGGCCCCCTTTCTTCCCTTCTGGGTTATCTGGAGCTGATCTCTGAAGAAGGCGACAAACGCGGCGAGGAAGAAAAGAAACGGATGCTGAAAACGGCCATTGGCTCAGGCGAGAAAATGGTAAAGCTCATCGACGAGCTTTTAAGCTTAGGTCGGCTCAAAACGGGAAGCTTTAAACCGAAACTCAGCTTCATCGATGCGCGTTTCTTTGCCGTGAATGCAATGACCGAAATTGAGTACAGCTCGGAGAAAAAAGATATAAAGCTCGAAAACCGGATCCCGAAAAATACTCGAATATTCACGGACGAGGGCCTTTTCTTGGAAGTCATCCGCAACATGGCCTCAAACGCAGTCAAATTCTGCAAAAAAGGAGACACCATAACCTTTTTCATACCGGAAGGCGCCGCTTCTACCGTTGCCGTTTCGGATACCGGCATCGGCATAGCTCCAGAACGGCTGGAAAAGATTTTCGATTATGAATCCAAAAGCTCGACGCTGGGTACAGGCGGCGAAAAGGGTACGGGACTGGGGCTTCCCCTTTGCCGCGATATTATGGAGACGCTTGGTGGCAGGTTATGGGCGGAATCTGAACCCGGCAAAGGAAGCGTGTTCCATGCCGAACTCCCGTTTGTAAAGCCGACGGTTATGGTAGTGGACGATTCAAGGGTGGGAAGAATGCTGGCAATCGAATACCTTGAAAAGCTTGGAGTGGAAATAGTAGAGGCAACCAACGGGGTGGAGGCTCTCGAAGCGTTGCAGACATCAACCCCCCAGCTGATTATTACGGACATCATGATGCCGGTAATGGATGGTCTGGAGTTCATTGGGAATTTAAAGAACAATCCTCAAACCGGTTCCATACCCGTTATCGCCCTGAGCGGACATAACGACGATGAATTCAGGGAAAAGGCGATAAAATCGGGCGCGGACGATTATCTTGTCAAACCGTTGACGCTGGAGTCCCTGAGGCTGTGCCTTAACCGTTTTGTGGATGGTTAGGCTGTCGGCGCAATAACCGCCGCCATGCTTAAGTGAGGCAAATTAAGTCCGATACGTAAAATATGAAGTCAACGGTATTCCTTTTTTACCTGCTCATAGCGGCCGCTATCCAACCGGCGTGGGCCGCATACATAACCATTCACGGCGAAACGCTCGTAAAAAAAGGCACGCAGGCTCCGCCGCTTGAAAGTGAAACAGAGGAAATAAAAAAAGATGAAAGGAATAACGGAGTTTATTTCCCGCTAACGAACAACTCCGTTAAGAGCATAGACCAGATATTCGGCAGGGTTTACGGGTACTCTAAGGAAAAGCCATACGCCTTCAGGCTGGTGAACAATCCGCACGAGGCGGCAACCAGAGTTACGCCGGAACAGCACCAGCCGGGGAAGACTGCCATTTACCGGTTCAACGTGCCGAATTACCGCCTTAAGCACGAAAAATACGGGCTGGTGGTATTCGACGTATCGATATCGTTCAACAGGTGATTTAACCGTCCTTAATAGGCTAGAATATCTGCGTGATCTTAAAAAACGTTTTGCCGCTGGTTTTTGCTTACCTCATAGGCCAGGCTCCCGCCGCGCTCGAACACCACAACAGGGTTGTTTACGGAGACATCAATACAGGCGCGCGCTTCGAGCAAGTGATGGCTCACCATGACGGCTTCAATGAAAAGCTGAGCGGGAATTTCGTCGAACTCGAAACGCGCTCCGGTACCGACACTTCGATAAACGTTAAACGCCCGCCCGCAATGGACGTTTACGACCGCTTTTCCGTAAAGATGCCGGTAAAAATCTACGAATCGCAAACCCCCAACCGGTGCGACGCGCCCAGCCAGATGGTATTCATTGCCTTTCCGCCCAGGGATGACGGCAAAACCACTTACCGCCTGTTCTCGTACAACTACATGGTCTGCGCGGGTGGAGGCGAGGTAAGCCCCTCGAGGCTTTTTGAAAAGTACATGGAAAAATACGGTAGCTACGACGAAAAGGATTACGACCGCAATATGCACATTTACAACAACGTGAACAAAACTTTCAGGGTGGGCGTTACCCCGACGAAAATGGAAAACAACGCCGGCCTGCTTATTAGCGTAACCGACGACCTGGTCTTCAAGCGCGCTTACAAAAAATGGCGCCTTCATGTAAGAAAAGTGGAAGAGGGATCGAAGGAAAAGTTCTAGCCGTATTCTTTATAAGCCGGCATTTTAACCTCGGATAACGTTATGGGCTATCCGCCCCGTTAGCGATGGCAAAATAGGTTTGGGCCGCCTTCAGATACCGTGCGTAGCTCTCCAGGAAAAGAAAATCCTTGTCGTCCCACGCCCTTTCTTCCAGTATGCCTCCCGTTCCCTGGAACCAGGCAATTATTCTTCCTGCCGTACCAAGTTCTCTTTTTAACAGTTTCGTTTCGCCATCAAAACCATCAAACGCCCCCAGCAGGCCAAGCATAAACGCTGAGTTTGCTTCCATTATATATTCCAGGTCGGAGACGTTCGACGGGGCCTTTTCTGCGAATATGCCGAGTTCCGCATTGTAAAAAAGGTTTTTTGCATCCATGTAAACTTTTTCCATAATGGCCGGATACCTTGCGTCCCCGAATACGGAATGTGCCTTTGCCAGCATCAGGTATATATAAGCGTAGTCCGCCGATTTTCCATCGTACGACCATTTTCGGCCTTTAACCTCGTACAGGTGGTAAATGCGATCGCGCTTTTGCGCCATTCCCGCCAGAAAATCAACCGAGCTTTTAACCTTTTGCCGAAAGGCTTCGTCTTTCGTGAATTTTAACGCATCCAACAGATAAACAAGCGCCAGCGCAAGCCTGTCCGTAAATATTTTTTTGATAACCTCCGGCGCTTTGGTTTTCTTGCGCCCGGCGGCATCCAGCAGATAATATTCCTCGTCCGCCACCTGGAAACTCAAAAAGGCCCCGGTCTCTTGGTCAAAAAGTTTATCCGAAAGGTAGGCTTCGGTTTTCGCGGCGGCCTTTTCAAGCTTTCTTGAAGGTGTTTGCGAATTCACCTTGTAAAGGAGGTAGAGCATCGGCCCGTTTACGTCCACCATCTTTTCGTAGTGCGGTATCCGCCAGTCGCGCTTTTCCGCATAACGGAAAAAACCGCCCTCGACGGGATCCAGAATGGCGTCCACCGCCTTTTCAATCGTTCCCTTAACATGGCTCTTTATCGCTTTCCCTTTTTCCGAACCGCCGTTTTCAAGGAGGTAGTCCAACGCGGCGACAAGGACGTGCTTTCTTTTGTACCCTATTCCCATTTCCGCACCGTCGAAGTTTTCCATCACCGTTTCGATGAAAAGCGATTTAAGCTCCGCGAACTCTTGCGCGTCCGGCTTCGCCGGCGGGGTGTACGAAAACGGTTCTTCCAGTTCGGCGATCTTTTCCGAAGTCTGCGCCTTTTCCTTAAGGTCTTTAATCAGGCTTAAAAAACCTTCGGTATTCAGCGTGCCGCCGTATTTGTAAAGGAGCGTCCCGTCCGGCCGCAGGAATACCACGTACGGCAAAAAGGTGACCTGATATGTGAAAAAGAGGTCGCGGCGGAGATCGGCGTCAATGAAAATGTTTATGTAATTTTCGTTAAGGAAAGTGTAGACCTCCTTTATAGTGAGCGTTTCCTCTTCGAAGACCTTGCACCAGTAGCACCACACGGCCGAAAAGACCATGAAGATCGGTTTGCCCTCCTTTTTCGCAAGCGAGGCCGTCTCTGTGCCGTATTCGTAGAACTTTACGGGCGAATCTTCGTGACTGTACGCGGCGGCAGGCGGCGCAGTAATGAAAAAGTACGCCGCCACAAGTAACGTGAACAAGACGGTGGCTTTACGCAACATCGGCATCGCCCTATAGCGCCGTTTCGGATTTCATTCGTCGGCGTCGGTGAGGATCCATTCCTCTCCCACGCCGGTTATTTCGCTGATCTTGGTCACGATAGCGTCCACGTCTATCTTGCCGGTATCGTAATATATAGTTATCACCTTGGCGCTGTGGTTGTAGGTGGCGATATTGACGCCGTCTACTTCTTCCATCCCTTCGGGGATGCCGTCCGGATCGAGAATGCAGCATATGCCGCTTTTGTCGAATTCCACAACGAGCCTTTCCTCATCGGCCCAAGCGGCCGTGTGCATGCCCGCAAGGAAAATCGCCGCGAAAATAACGCTAATCTTCAAGTGACGCAAGTATGCCATCCATTACCTCCTCTATCTCCTCTGAAACCTTCATCATGCGGCTGGAACCGAAAAATTTGGCTATCGCCGTAGGTTTGAGGTATGAAACGTATATTGTGTTTTCGTCGAGTGGCTGGTAAACGGCGTAACGCTGCGGGACGAAGACCCCCGCCCTGAAATCCGCCATAACCATCTCTCCGCACGTAAACAGGTTGCAGAACTCTATGATCTTGTAATACCTGAATTCCATTTTCAGGCCCTTTTTCATTCCGATGCGTTCTTTAATGTTGTCTATATGCGAAATCTTAAGGAGCTTATAATTGGCCATCTCTATTTCCTTAACGATGTCGCCAACCAACTCGTCTATGTCGATACCGTCGAACTCAACGGTAACGATATCGGAATCAGGGTTCATCCTACTTATATATTACCAGCTTTTCGGTCTTCTCGTTCCACGCCGCCATCGCATACCATGCGGCCATTACGACGCCGACCAAAAGCAGAGAGGCCGTCCAACTGTCCAACGCTTCGGGCAGGAAGACCCGGTTCGAGTAAGAGTATTCCACCTTTATTACCAGGAACAGGTGCGTCGCCGCCGCCGAAAGAACGAAAAAGAAGACCGCCAGCATCAGCTTTACGTGGCCCTCCGCCGCGCGCCACATGGAGCCGGAAGCACACCCGCCGGCCAGCATCATGCCGAACCCGAATATAACACCGCCCGCTATGGCCGGTATTCCGGCAGACGAAGCGACTTGGGCCATCGCCTCCGTTAATTCAGCGTACTTCAGCACCGTAAACCCGGTTATCGCCACCGCAAACGAGATAATGACGGCCTTTGTCATTTCGCCATCTCCGGTCATGAAAGGCTCGCGGAAGGCCTTGACTATACAAAACCTCGATCTCTGGTTCGCTACGCCGATCAGTGCGGCGAAAAGGAATATCACGCCAAGTTCGTTAAAATCCTCGCTGTCGTAATAGTTGGGGATGATGTAGATCATCGCTACCAGCCCAATCACGCCGACGGTGGTCTGAACGATAGGCGGTAAAGGAAAAGACCTGCCGCCTTTCGGGGGCGACTTCCGCACCCTTTTTTCCCACATAAGGAAATAAAGGCCGACAATGGTCCCAATGAAAAGCCCGATCATCATGAAAAGGCCGCTAGCGCTAAGGGCCGCTACGGAGCTGTAAAAACCTCCTATTGTGCATCCCCTGGCGAGATTGGCACCGATGCCCATCAGTATCCCGCCGACAATGCCTTTTACGGCTTCCACCATCGGCGGAAACCTAAGGCTGAATTCCCTCGCTAAAAGGGCGGCAACGAATGCGCCCAAAAGGAAGGCTATACCCATCACCGAGGTGACCTGCTCGAAAGGCGACACCTGCGCAACGTCGCCGAATCCGAAGAATTCGATAATGTGAAGCCCCCAGTTCCGCAGGCCCGCGAAGATAGTCCACGGCGCCTGGTAGGCAAACATCATAGTGTTCAAAAAGCCGATAAGGACCCCCGCGGTAACGGGAGACCACCGTTCCCTAAATACTCCCATAATGTCTTGCTACCCCCCGTCGCGTCAGTTTAGATCTTGATGCTCTTGGTCGCCGTAAACTTTTCCCCCTTGGTGCTTTCGAAGACAACTTTAAGGGTTCCGGATTCCATTACCTTGAATGGGAACTCTATCCTGGGGTTAGGGCTGATCGCCGACGACATGATGAAGGTGCTGACCTCCTTGCCCTTGAAGAAGACCCTCATCTCCTTAAGGAACACCGCCTCTTCCTTGCGGTAGAAGTCGTCCGAATCCCCTATCGTGCCCAATCCGGTCGTGGATGGGTACTTCGGCTGAACCCGAATGTCTACCACATCGCCCTTTTTAATCTTTTTAACGAGCTTTATCTTGAACGATTTCTTTTTCCTTGCCATATCAGCATCCCCCTCCCACAACGCGCATCATCGCTTCACCAGCCCATCGCCCGTGCGTGGTGCAGTTGATAACCGCAAAAACCCTCGAAGTGCCGGAATCCATTCTCGTCTGGAACTTGAGGTTCGGTTTTCCGTTTGCAGGCGAATAGAAGAACTCGCCCTTGCCCACTATCGGATCGTTGGGAACGTAAAATGCCACGCTGTCTATGTAATGATCCGGCTCCATCGGATGGTCTAACGTCATCTCGATAGGAACAACGGTTCCGTCTTCCGCCACCATCGGCAGTTTCAGCTGGGGTACGTGCGATTTCTCCAGTTCCGTCAAGCTGTCCAGGTTTTTAGCGCGTTTGATGTCGTCTTGCAACGCAATCGCCATCGCATTTTTCGGAAGCGCTGCGCCGCCCAAATAAATTGTAAACACCCCAAGGCTTACGCGCCGTACGAAGTCCCTTCTATTCATTTCCCTAGTCATTCCCCTGTTCATCTCCATAGACACTACCTCCTGTAATTTGCAGGGTTCAGGAAAGCCTGCAAATTTGTTCGATTAATTTTTCCATAGAATTTATCGGCGCTATCCGCGCCCGTTTTCATATAATTTTTCACTGGCTCCATGATTTCATAAGCTCGGCCAGTTTTTGTATTTCTTCCGGTGAGAGGTTTTCGCCGTAACCGTCCATGGGGGGAGCGAACTCGGTTTCCGGGTAGCGTTTTTTCTCCTCCGGTATTCCATCCACTAATATTTTTGCAATCTCACCGGTTGCGCTTTTCTTTACGAGCTCGTTGTCGTGCAGCGAAGGGCCTTCCTCGCTTCCGCGCCCCTTTGCTCCGTGGCACTCGCCGCAGTTATTCACGTACAGAAACTTAATTTCGTTGTTCGGAAACATCCCGGCGTCGGCAACTGCCGGAAGGAAACCGCCGACCAAAAGACCGGCAAACGCCGCACAAAGTAGTCTGTACATCATCTCTCCATTTGAGCTAAGAACCAAAGACCCCGCCCTTCCCACAAGGGCGGGGTCTTACACATTGCCTTTAAAGTCTGTTACTTCAGCGGCAGAATATGGTGAGGTTCGCCGTCAACCTGCATGTGGGCTATAACCTCGTTACTGGAGGCGTCTATCTGCCAGATCGTCCTGCCGAAAGTCTCGGCTACCCAGTAGCTTTTATTGTCCGGCATCAAGGTGATGTTGCACAGTCCGCCGTCGCTGACCTTTACCGGGATGCTGCCGATTTCCTTGGCGGCCTTGCCGGGCTTGAAGGAGCCGGCATCATAAATAGCCACCCTGTTTTCGCCCCTGAGGCTGACAAGAACCTTGGAGCCGTCAGGCGAAAATGCCATGCCGTGCGGAACCTTACCGACTTTGACGCTTCCGAGAAGCTTCCTGGATTTCCAGTCGACAACGTGAATCGCATTCCCGTTGCCGCCCGCGACAAAAATCTTGCCGTCGCGGAACATGAACTGGTGCGAATCCGAAGGCATCTTGAGCGTTCGGTGCTTGCCGGTAACCCTGTCCAGAAATATCACTTTTTTGTTCTGGCTTGCGGATATTACCGTCTTGCCGTCCGGGGCTACCAGGATGCCGCAGTTCTTTGTGGTGTCCATCGCATACCACTTGCTGACGCCGTTGCCGGCGATATCGAATTCAACGATATCTCCCGGAGGCATTGCGTTGATGTACAGGTACTTTTTGTCTGGCGAGTAAGCCACGCCATGCGTACCCTTAACCGGAAGCTGCGTGTAGGCGACCACCGAAAGCGTGTCCGGGTCGATAAGAGATACCTGTGTCGTCTTATCCAGCACTACATACATCATGTAGTCGGCGGCCATCGCCGTCTTTCCGAAAGAAAGCACGAAGATCGCCGCAACGAACAATATAATTTTAGAAACTCTCCACATTTGTTAATTCTCCCTAACTAGATTGTTTTTGGTTAAAACACCTTCATCAATTCTTTTCATACCACCTCCTTTAGCGAACATGCATTTAAGTTATTTTTTTGTAAGACTCCTCATGAAGTTAATCGTGTTCCAGATTTCTTCGTCGCTATAAAGCAGGGCGTACGGCGCCATTTCGAACCATATCCCGCCGTTTTTTATTTTCTGGAATAGGTATCCGTCGGATACGTCAAGGACTGGCCCGTCCAGAAAGCTCCACGGCGCCGCCTGCATGCTTCCCGCCGCAGGGCCGTTGCCGTCGTACTCAAACCCATGGCATACGCCGCACTTTTCGATGTAAATCTCTTTGCCCTTCTCTATCGAGGTATCTGTGGAAGGAATGGGATTTTTCAGTTCGTCTACGTTAACTTCAGCATAAGCGGACGGAATTATAAGAAATACGACAAATAGCGCGGCAATTAAAAACGGTTTCATAACACCTCTCTTGAAATCAATCCCAAATTAATATGGCGGGTTTTATTACTAATATCCTACTATAATTTGCGCTAAATAACCCCCAAGATACTCTTCTTTTTGTCACCCACCAATCGTAACTATTTCTACCTATAAATCACATGCAAGACATCTAAACACTTCGGTAAAAAGATATAAGAGCAATATCTATTCCCATTTTCCACTTTTGGGGTTGGAAAAAATGTTCCGGAATTTACGGCTCAATACTGCATTCCCGTCGAACCGGGAACCTGAATATTACATAAAAACAATGGCTTAAAATTGGCAAACTTTCGCTTCGTTCCCACCACAAAAACTTTTTCCCCCGCGCTCTATGGTTCTTACGCCGTTATTTCTCCATTTTCACCATAGAATAGAGTGCCTCTAACGGCGCAATTCAGATAGGGCGCGGGGGGAACATGCGGATTTGGCGGAAGTGCGGGCGTAGCCGTCACATAGCCCAAAAAAAGGTCTTCAGGGAGGTTGCAATTAAGAATTACAAGTGGCGTGACGTTATAATTATGTATGTCAGTTGGTATTTATGGCTTATTTTGGATTCACTTTTTCAATTAAGGCAGTCAGTTTTCCCAAAGCGCCATTGTTAATTGCATCATTAATGCTGACTACACAAAAAAGCGCGGACATGGCGAAAAATCCCAACAGGTACTGATGGTATGGCATTACGGTTATTCCCTGCAGAGATTGGGAAATTATGGTTAATGCAAATGCCATATCCAACCACAATGGCTTTCGGTAAATGAAAGACGATGGTATTCCAATATTGGCAAAGATAATAAAAAAACACAAAACTACCCCAACCTTTGAAGCCAGTGTCATAAATGTGAAATAAGGGTGTTCTTTTATTAGATTATGGACTTCGACCTTTAATATTCTTTCATACTCCTCAGAGGCGAATTCAACATTTTTTGACACAGCATTTACTTTTGAGATTGCTACTTGATCTTTATATTCGATTCCAAATGGATTATTCAAAAACCCAAAACCAATATATATAGAATGCCAAGGCGTGTTATGCCTGATTGGTTTTTGGTAACCGGGTATTTTTTTAGTTAGGAATGCATCCCGGCTGTCTAAAATTATGCTGAGGTAGATTGCGGGTATTAGCAACCCTACTATTAAGACGGCTAAAGATACCGTTTTTTCAACTCGTCCGAACCTTGCTCCAAGCAGTAATGTAATTAAGCAAAATATTGCTATTGGCGTACCGGAATGCACTCTGAAAGAATTTGAAATTCCAATCGCAATCCCCGCAAATAGAATAAATATCAATCCCTTTTTCGTTAAATTCTCATCCCTTGCAACTATTAGAAAAATTGGGACAGCCGATATGGCGATTGCAGGTGCGAATATATATATTCCCCCGACTTTATACGATATAAAGGAAATTAAAGAAAGACTTGCCAAAGCAAATATTCTTGTTACTTTGGATTTGAATAAGTAAAAAAGACATAGCAGTCCGATAATAAAAGAAGAAAAAATAACGCCAAATAAAACGATGTTTACGGCCTGATCGAGTGTAACCTCGAAAATGTCAACTATCTTGGGAACGAAATAATACAAACCGAGATCATCCGCATATCCTGTCGGTTTAAACGAAGTTCCATCAAATGAAACAAGTGGTATTCCTGTCTTTTCGTAGCCAACTATGGACTCTTTAAGGCTGTTATACCTGTATTCCATTATTTCCATACTTAGGTTACCTCAATCAATGTTTGCCAATATTTTAACCGATACTGCCCATATGGCATCCCCCAACCTCACTCAAGGTAAAAACGGCGCGCGGTCAAGCCGACCCGGCACTTTGTCCCTTATGAATTGTAAAATTGACGGCGAATTCGCCTAAAGTATGCTGCAACATCTTGAGCAGGCGGGAAGCGCCCTTTTATCCCTCAGGAAAAGGCGCCACTTTTTCATTTTTTCCCCATTCCAAATATCGGAAAAAGGCTGTTCGATGATATTGCCGAGATCAAGAGGAAAACACCTCTGGCTTCCCGTTAGCGAACCGTCGGCAAGAACCTGAATTTCCTTCCAGAAGACCGTGCAAAGGGATTCGCCGACGAATAGTTCCGGATGCAGATAATACGTTTCAAGAGCTTTCAGGCTTGCCAGGTGCGGTTTCCAGCGAATATTAAGGTGAAACCTGTGATTATTAATCCGGTTAACCTCCGTGAGAAGCCCGGCAAGATCGATGCTTGCGGCACTTGATTTTTCGCTTGATATTTCCGTAACCGGGCATTGGGGGAACATTTCGTTGTGCCTTTTGGCCGTATTACCGTCGATAAACTGCAAATGCTGAATCAAGACCTCATCAATGCCAATGTCCGAACCGGAAAGAATTTCAAGCAAATCATATATTGAAGACTGATTGGCATGGAAAACCGTTGAGACCGCATTGATGGATGGCCCTTTTCCGCCTTTGTTCTTTTTAAGCCCGTCCAATATTTTCATGCCTTCAAAAGCCTTGTCAAAGGCCCCTTTAACTCCCCTTATTTCGTCGTGAACTTCAGGTGGACCGTCAAGCGATACCCATATAGAGTCGAGCCCCGCTTCGAAAAGTTCTTCGGCCAGATTCGGAAGTAATATGCCGTTCGTGGTAACCTGCACTTTCATCCCCAGTTCTTTTGCACTTTTGACCGCGCGCACAAGATTTTTGTAAAGCGTGGGTTCGACACCGTTAAAGGCAATTAACGGTTTTGCGGCGGAAATATCCCGAAAGAAGCTCTCCAGTCTTTCAATTTCCAGTTCCTGTGAACCGTTCCGCACCATTACGCGGTGGAACATGCTGTCCTTTTTTTTAAGGCCCACGTCGCACATCATGCATCTGGCGTTACAGACATTGTTGAGATTGATAAAAACCCGAAGGGGCAAAAGGCTCCTTCCCGATGATGAAAAGCGGGCATTGGCGTAATGCGAAAGCCATGCAAGCGGCCTTATGTCCTTTAAAGACTTATGCCGCAATTTATACATGAGGTTAATAAGGCTCATGTACATATCCTATCAAAGGCATATGGCATAATGCTGTTAGTGGCTTATTGCGTACCCGATTTGCTGAATGGAATTACATAGCCCCTTTAAAGACCACAAAGAAGGTCTTTAAAAGAATCCTGACGTCCAGCCAAAACGACCAGTTGTCTATATATTTAAGGTCGAGTTTAAGGCGGTCTTCGAACTTTACGATCCGGTCCCTTCCTTCAACCTGCCAAAGGCCGGTTATCCCCTGCTGCATGCTGAGCTTGCGAAGCTGCGATAGCGAGTAGTGCTCCACTTCTTCGTAGGTAGGCGGCCTCGGACCAACCATGCTCATATCGCCCAATAGTACGTTTATAATCTGCGGAAGTTCATCGATGCTGTATTTCCTTAAGTACTTTCCGAGTTTTGTAACGCGGGGGTCGTCCTCGATCTTGGCGATCGGGCCTTCCATCTTGTTGTTCTTGGACACCAGCTCAAATTTCTCCTCCGCGCCTGCAACCATCGTGCGGAACTTGTAAAATATAAACGGCCTGCGGTTGCGCGTAAGCCGGCGCGATTTATATATGATCGGGCCAGGAGAATCCAATTTAACGAGTATTCCAACGATCACATAAAAAACGGTCAGTAGCGGCAGGAGCGTCAGTGAAATAACGATGTCCATGGCGCGCTTGGCAATCCTTTGAGCGACGTTAGTCGGAACGGTGGAAAACGTCACGAAATCCATGTGTCCGAGAGTTCCGATAGTTGAACTGGCTATTTCCAAGTCGTATTTATCCGGAATCAGATGGACGGTAACGCCGATATTTTCGCATATACGCAGAATGTTTTTAAGCTCGAAGTATTTCCCCTCTTCCATCGCAACGAATACGTCATCAATCGGGTTTTTGCGAAGTATTCTCTCTATATCTTCCTTCGGCCCCAAAACCGGCAGGCCCAAAATGCTTTTCTCCCGAAACGACTCTTCCGATACGATTCCGACAATGTTGAAACCCCAGTAAGGATGGCCTTTAAGCTCGGTAAGCGCCTTTAAGGCTTTTTTGTCGTTCCCCACGATAACGGCGCGGTTATGAATCCGGCCTCGCGTTCGTAAAAACCGCAAAACCGCGTGAACCCCGAACCGTATCGCCAGCGTCAGCATGAAACTCAGTATGAAGAAAAGAAAGAAAAACGACCGTTTGTATTCATACGCGTTAGTCAGGAATATGAACGTACCCGTAATAAAGGCGCCCGCAACGTGAACCTTGAATATGTCCCGCACAACCTTGAAGAACGTCGTGGTGCGCCCGAAATCGTACGTATTTAGGTAAGAAAGGAGGAAAAGCCATAACGGTATTATGAGCCATAGTATTCGCTCCAAGTTTTCCACTTTGTAATCGATAGTCATTGGTATCTCAAGGTAGTCTTCAAGCAGATAATTCATTATTACAGGAAAATGTGTGGCGTCGCGTATGTAATACGCCGTGTAAAAGGCAACGAAAATTGCGCACACATCCAGAATACGGACAAAGTCCAAGACACCTCTATCGTAACTTTTTGCCATAAAGCGCATTCTATCATCTATATCGGCATTTTATTAACCCATATTAATGCCCATTAGAGAAAATACGCTTTTTACCGTGTCTTCGCGAGAATCCAGCATAAAGAGTCCTTCAATTGAGAAAATATTTCTTAATTATTTTTTTCAATCAGGGCTTGATTTTTCCCGAAAAGGTGTTAAAAAATCATTAGCACTCTTGAGGGGTGAGTGCTTATAATATACAACCCTTTGAACTGTAGTTATTTATGAGTTTAGATGGCCTTGGAGGCTGTAACAGTAATGAATGGGAAATGGCACACAGTTCCCGCGCTTGAACAAAGTTTAACTTTTTAGGAGGAATTCAGTTAATGACGGCAAAAATCAAACCTTTAAGTGATCGAGTCCTGGTACGACCTTTGGAAGAAAAGGAAATGAAAAAGGGGGGAATCATCATTCCCGAAACGGCTAAGGAAAGGCCACAGGAAGGCGAAATTGTCGCAGTAGGTCCGGGCAAAGTCGGCGACGACGGCAAACTTCTGGTCATGTCCGTAAAAAAGGGCGACAAAGTTATGTACAGCAAATACGCCGGCACTGAATTCAAGATTGACAACGTCGAGCACCTCCTGATGAGGGAAGACGACATACTTGGGATTTTAGGTTAAACGGTTGGAACAAGTTAAATATTTTAAGGAGTCAAAATGGCAGCTAAAAAACTGATTTTTCATGAGGCCGCAAGGGCCAAAATCTTAAGCGGTGTCGACCAGATCGCGAACGCCGTTAAGGTCACTCTCGGTCCCAAGGGGCGCAACGTTATTCTGGACAAAAAGTTCGGCGCACCGCTGGTTACAAAAGACGGCGTTACCGTTGCAAAAGAAGTTGAACTCAAAGACCCTTTTGAAAACATGGGCGCCCAGATGCTGAACGAGGTGGCCAGTAAAACCTCCGACGTGGCCGGCGACGGCACAACTACCGCAACCGTTCTGGCGCAGGCCATATTCCGCGAGGGAATCAAGAACATAACCGCAGGCGCAAACCCCATGGACGTAAAGCGCGGCATAGACAAGGCCATTGAAAAAATCGTGGCTAGACTCCAAAAGCTTTCCAAGCCGACGAAAGAGAAAAAGGAAATCGCCCAGGTAGGCTCGATCTCGGCAAACAACGACACGACAATCGGCACGCTGATATCGGAAGCGATGGAAAAAGTCGGCAAGGACGGCGTCATCACCGTCGAAGAGGCCAAGGGGATGGAAACCTCCCTCGAAGTCGTTGAAGGAATGCAGTTCGACCGCGGTTACCTCTCCCCATATTTCGTAACCGACGCCGAACGCATGGAGTGCGTTATGGAAGACCCGGCCATACTCCTGCATGAAAAGAAAATCACGAACCTTAAGGACCTTCTGCCGCTCCTCGAAAAGGTGGCGAAGATGGGTAAACCGCTTCTGATTATCGCAGAAGAGGTTGAAGGCGAGGCGCTGGCCACCCTTGTTGTCAACAAGATTCGCGGAACACTTAACTGCTCATCGGTAAAGGCCCCGGGCTTCGGCGACCGCCGCAAAGAAATGCTTAACGACATCGCCGTCCTAACGGGCGGAAATGTAATTTCCGAAGACCTCGGTGTAAAGCTCGAAAGCATAGAGCTTTCCGACCTCGGCACCGCAAAGAGGGTCGTCATCGACAAGGAAAACACAACGATAATAGAGGGCAAAGGCTCCCCTAAGGACATCTCCGCCAGGGTAAAGCAGATACGCAACCAGGTTGAAGAAACCACATCCGATTACGACCGCGAAAAATTGCAGGAACGACTTGCCAAACTGGTGGGCGGAGTAGCCGTAATTAATGTCGGCGCGGCCACCGAAATCGAAATGAAGGAAAAGAAGGCGCGCGTCGAGGACGCACTGCACGCCACACGAGCCGCAGTTGAAGAAGGCGTAGTCGCCGGAGGCGGCGTCGCGTTTCTGCGCGCTATCGACGCCTTGAACAAAGTGGAAACGGAAAACCACGACCAGGCGTTAGGCGTGGCAATTATCAAACGCGCGCTCGAAGAACCCGCCAGGCAGATAGCCGCCAACGCGGGACACGAGGCGTCCGTTGTTGTCCAAAGGATCAAATCCGAAAAGGGCGACGTGGGATTCAACGCCCAATCCGAAAAGTACGTTGATATGGTCAAGGCTGGCATCATCGACCCCACAAAGGTTGCCCGATACGCCCTGCAAAACGCCGGCAGCATAGCTGGACTAATGCTCACAACCGAATGCCTCATTTCCGAAATTGAGGAAGATAATAAGGACACGGGCATGCCGGGCGGCGGCATGGGAGGCATGGGAGGCATGGGCGGTATGGGCGGCATGATGTAAAAAGTCGCCAAAGACTGGGATATCGGATAGACTTAACGCCCCGGCCCCAAAAAAGGCCGGGGTTTTTTTATTTGCTAAAGCACATTATAAATTACTTTACGAGAGGTTTTTAGATGCAAGCTTCCGCCACGATTGGACCAATAGTCAGGTTGATGGTTCTTGCAATCGCCCTCACGCTGGCGGCCGGATGCTCTGCCAAACGGGTAAACCTTAAAGACCCGAACCAAATAAGCCGCGAAAAGATCACACTCCTGAAAAAGAGGGTCACCACCAAGAAAGATGTGGAGGCGATATTCGGGCCGCCGCTGGACATAATACCGATAGATGAAGGCGAGACGTACTTCTACAAAGACTTCAACCTCGGCCTGCTGTGGATAGCCTTCAACGCAAAAGGTGTTGTGGTGGATTTTAAATCCGACTATTGATACCCTTCTTGCATGGAGATCGGAGAACTTTTAAAGGACAAGCGTCAAGCTCATGCTTCGACAAGCTCAGCATGACATTTTTTGTCACCTTGAGCCCGTCGAAAGGCGACAAAAAACCAAATACTACATTGCAAGAACGACCTTTTTTTGTTTGAGCGACGATTGGTTGAGGCTAAATGATTGACCCGATTATATCTTTGGCATTTTCTTTACATTCAAATAAAGGCGTTTATGCGCTTTTAATTGGTTCGGGTGTATCTCGAAGCGCCGGAATTCCGACTGGCTGGGAAGTAGTCCTAGACCTTGTTCGAAAACTATCCTATATGAAAGGTGAAGATTGCGAACCTGACCCTATCGCTTGGTACAAAAAAAATTTTAAAAAAGACCCTGATTATGCTGAATTGCTAGATGCAATTGCCAAATCTCCTATAGAACGAAACCAACTCTTAAAAAGTTATTTTGAACCTAATGATGAAGAACATAAACAGGGTCTAAAAGTACCAACAGAGTCACATAAAGCTATAGCCGATCTTGTTTCAAACGAATACATCAAAATCATTATTACAACTAATTTTGATCGGCTTATGGAAAGAGCCTTAGAATCAAAAGGGATATTTCCAACAGTTATAAGTACGCCTGATTCGGCGGAAGGTGCACCGCCGATAACGCACAAAGGTTGTTTTATCATAAAGGTTAATGGGGATTATCTCGATACACGCATCAAAAATACACCTAAAGAACTTTCTAAATATGATAGGCGCATAAATCTTCTTCTAGATCGAATATTTGATGAATTCGGACTCATAACTTGCGGATGGTCGGCAGAATGGGATACTGCATTACGTGCTTCTCTGGAACGATGTAAAAATCATAGATATACAACATTTTGGGCTACAAAGAGCAAACCAAAAAAACAATCCAAAAAACTTGTTATACAAAGAAGAGCCCAAGAAATACGAATCGTTAGCGCAGACAGTTTTTTTACAGATTTATCGGGACAAGTACTAGCGCTTGAAGAATATTCAAAACCACATCCCCTATCAGTAAAAACAGCTGTAGTAACATTAAAAAAATACATTGCTGATGAAAAGTATAAAATACACCTCCACGATCTGGTCATGAATGAAGCAAATAAAGTATACAATGAGATTGTAGATGATAATCGTTTCCCAACGAATACAAACCTTGAAACTAAGGAAGTACTCAATAAACGAGTGAAAGAGTATGGAGCCTTAGTTGAAATACTTCAATCATTAATAATTACAGGATGTTATTGGGGAGAAAAAGAAAATGAGAAATTATGGGCAAAATGCATAGAAAGAATTGCTAACCATGGTGGAAGAAAAGATGGACTAATTATTCTCATTAACTTGAAATTTTATCCCGCACTTCTTTTGCTTTACGCAGGCGGTATTGCTTCTATTGCTGCTGAAAAATATCACATTCTTTCAGCCATACTCACAAAAGCTCAAATTCGAGAAAACAGTAAAAGTCGGTCATTAGTAAATGATTTATATGCCCAAGGAGTTATGGATCAGAGTGTTGGGCGATTATTATCGGGAATGGAAAGGCGACATACACCCCTAAGTGATTATTTGCATGACTTGCTTCGTGAATCTTTTAAAGAGTTCCTACCGCATGACGCTCAATACGAAGAATGTTTTGATAGGTTTGAATATATATTAGCAATGGTATATGCAGATGAAGAAAATAAACAAGGTGATGATTGGGCATGGGTACCCACGGGAAGGTTCGGCTGGAGGAAGAATATAATAAAACAAATTGATGAAGAAGTTAAAAAGGATGGGAAAAATTGGTTACCTTTGAGATCAGGTCTTTTTGATGGTGATCTTGATAGGCTTTTAAAAGCAAAAAAAGTCACTGACGAGCATGTTAGAAAACTAAACCGGTATTAATAATGTTAGCTACGCAATTCTCTAATACTTAATCGTAAACGCTCTATTCCCCTTTAAAGACGGCACGAGGATAAGCCGGTTCTTCGTGTCCAATGAAATGTCGGACGGCGAAACAAGGCCCGATTTAATCACCCTCACGCCTTGACCGCCTATGCGGTAAATCTTCCCGCCCCCGAAGCTCGATACGTACATACGCCCCCGCTCGTCGAAATCGACGCCGTCGAGAGAGGAGAACGATATCTCCATGTACTTTTCAAAAACACCCGAAAGGTCCATCCAAAAAATGCGCCCCGTACCGTAAGAAACAACGGCCAGCTTTCCGCTCTTTGCGTGGAACCTTATTCCGTTGGGCGAGCCGAGCCGCGCGTCCTTAACAAGCATGGTAACTTTATACCCGTTCGACGGCTCGATCTTGAAGACCCTGTTCGTCGTCATGTCGGTAACGTAGATGTTGCCGCCGCCGTCCGCCGCAAGGTCGTTCAAAAACCTCGCCTTGAACTTCCTTAAATCGACGGCCACCCTCGCTTTGCCCGTTTCTTTATCGAAGCCCCGCACGTGATCGATATCGCTTACATAGAGTATTCCGTCCGATATCAACAGTCCCTTGGGCGCGTTCAATACGGCGCCGCCCTTGCCGCCTTTAATGAATTCCTTTTCGATTACCTTGCCGGACTTATCAAGCCTTGTTATGTATCCCGCGTTGTTCCTTTGTCCGGGCGAGCCGTTTATGTTGGAGATAAAGTAGAGGCCGGTGGATTCATCGACTATGAAGCTTTCGGGCGATGCAAGCCCTTCGACTTCGAATGCCGAAACGGGTAGCGGCGCGGCGAGAATGAATAAAATTGCGATAAAAAAAAGGAAGTGACGTCCCCAGTACATCAAGGTATTATAAGTCCTCCTCCTCTCCAACACCAACGCGTGACCGTCGGGTGTTGGCGGGTATACCCTGCCCTTCGGAACGTCATTCTTCCATACTAAGCGTGACTTCCTCCCCTCCTCCTGACAAAATCACGCTTGAAATCTCTATCCGTGCGACTTCAAAGTTGTATATCGTGTCTCCTATCCTTACCAGTTTCCCTGCCCGGTCGCCCTTTTTGCGGACCATAGCCGAGCGGCTTTTGGGGTTGGAATGAAAGACTATTCCCTCCAGCACGAAATCCGGCCTTGACACAACCGCCGTTTCGATTTCTGCCGGAGCCGCCTTTACGGGCGGTGCGGTGTCTTTTTCCTTTATAGCCTGTTTCTTTTTTTCCTCCCGGGATTTTGCCTTTTCGGGCGTAGGAGTAAGGGCGGCGGTTATGATCTTTTCGGTCATTTCTATCTTAGGAGCGGGGGGCCTGGCCTCCTCCCCAGTCGGCCCGACCCGGTGATCCGCCCCAGTTAATTCCGCTTTCCTTGATTCTGCCCTTTTCTCCTCCAAAGGTTCGTCAAAAACCTCCTCCTCCCAAACACCCGCTTCCGTACCGCCAACATTCCAGCCGGCCAACCCACTGTCAGGCTCCTCATACTCCTGGTTCTCGAGGCCGCCGTTGTCAAAATCCGTACCCGTTAACGGATACTCGTCCTCAAGTACCGCCTTTTTAACCGGCTCCTCCGCTTTAGCGGCGGGCGGGATTGTATTCAAATTAACCGACGCCGTTTTGACGGCCTTCGTTACGGCAGCTTTCACAGGAGAGAGAGAGGTTTCCTGGATGTTGGGATCCTTAAGGTACAGGATGGTGGCCCATGCTACCGCTGAAGAAAGCGCCAAAGCGGCGGCGCCGGCTAAAACCATTATTACCCTGGTTGAAACGATGCGGCTGCCACTCTCCAGCAGCTTGGTCTTGATGTCTATGGTAGCCGGCTGCTTTATCTTTTCGTGCTCTACCTTTCGAAGAGCGTCCAGGATGAAACTCATATTTCCCTATCTATCCGATTCTCGGTGTCTTGTATTCGGGTAGCCGGTTGTAAAGGAACATCTTGGTGATCGTTCCCACTTGCCCGTCGGCCTGTATCGAGTTTGTCACCTGGAAACGTAGAACGGATCTTTCCGTCTTGCGCCCGAATATGCCTATCGGGCGGATGCTGGAATATCCGAGCTTGTTGAGGCTGGATTGAAGCCACTTTACGGACTTGCCCTCCAATCCGTACTTCAAGAGCCGGGGGAGATTTGCAAAGTTCTTCCATGGAATGAAAGCCCTGCCCGTCCAGAGGCTGAGCGCCCAGACCTTTTCCACTGAATTCTCGCCGTCGATATCAGCCATGAACTCCTTGCCCCAGATGCCTGTCACGGGGAGGTAGCCCCTTTTCCCTTTTTCGTCCTTGAGCTCCAGTATTACGGGATAATTGATCGCGGTAAGCCTGTTGAACGTCAGGTTTACCGTAAGGAGTTCAAGGCCCCTACGCCCGAATATCCGCTTAAGTGAATCCTTCCTTTCCGATTTGCCCGACAGCGGGTCAATACCCCATGTGTTAAGCATGGCGTTTATGGACTCGGTTCGGCCTATCTTGGAAAAGACAGCCGCCCTAAACTCGGAGTTGTCCTTCTCTGCGGACTTTTCGGGTAGAGCCAACGCATCAAGGGCGGCGTGCTGTTCCTGGGCCATTAGAAGTTCGCTTTGCTCCTCGACTATGGCCTCGGCTTCGTTCGGCGGCGCCTGCAGGGAATCGTGTTCCGACGCGGTAAGTTCCGCAACCTGGATTATCGTCGAAGACTTCGCCTCCGCGATCATGCCGCCGTAATAAAACCCGAAAAAGCCTATCAGCCCGATAGCGGCCACAGCCGCCAGTCCGGACGAGAAGCGGGCCAGCCAGCTCCTTTGACGAACGCGGCCGTTAATCTCACTCATGCACTTCCTTATCATCGATGGGGTAATTCTCCTCACGCTCTCCGAATACGCCGCAAGCAGGGCGCGGTCGCACAGGATGTTTATTAGGCGCGGGGTTCCCTTCGATAGTTTGAATATCTGTTTAACCGCGCCGTTGGTAAAGGCGTCCACGTGCTCTCCGCCGGCCATTTTCAACCTGTGGATGATGTATTCCTTGGTCTCCTTAAGGTTGAGCGGATAGAGGCGACAACTGATAGAAATTCTTTGTTTAAGCTGCCGGAGCTGGGGGCTTTCGAGTATCGGCCCCAGCTCAGGCTGCCCTACGAGGATGATGTTTATAAGCTTTTGCGTCTCCGTTTCCAGGTTCGAAAGCAGGCGAATCTGCTCCAGCACCGTCGGGTGGAGATTTTGCGCCTCGTCGATTATCAAAAGGACGCGCCTGCCGAACTTTTTCTGCTCCAGCAGGTATTGGTTAAGCTTGTCCTGAAGTTCCTTTTTGCTGTTGTAGTGATACGGGATACCAAGTTCTTTGTTGAGGCTTTTAAGGAGTTCCAGATCGTCGAGGTTCGGATTGAATATGAAGGCCAGTATGTGGTTGTTGGGCAGTTGATTCAAAAAAGCACGGCAGATGGTCGTCTTCCCGGTGCCCACCTCGCCTATGAGGGCGACGAAACCGACCTCCTCCTGCACGCTGTACAACAGCTGCGCGTATGTCTCCTTGTGATTCGCGCTCAGGAAAAGATACTTGGGATCTGGGGTAAGGTTGAAGGGCTTTTCGTTTAAATTAAAATATCTCGTGTACATCGTTCTCTCTCCTTAACTTATACTTTCCCTTATTATTGGCAATCTTGATGCCAAAACTGGGAAACAACCGGAAACTATTGATATTTAAAGGAGTTTTGCTATGCAGAACCGATTTTTGGGAGCTGTTGCCTTTGTAAATCCTTTCGCTTTTTGTAGGTAAGGTATATCGGGACAACAAAATTTGGTGGAGGTTAAATTGTTAACTTGAAATAGCCGCAATATGCTTTAAAAGAACTCGATTTGTAAAAGAAGGCCCAAAGTAAGTTAAAATATGTGCGGTATGGAAAAGCACCGTATAAAAGAGTTGCGGGACAAAGAAAAACTTACGTTTTCACGTTCGCAGGCGTACCTGATACTCGGCTGCATTCTGGCAATTGCCGTGCTCGCCTTTTCGCTGGGACACCTTATAACGAGAGAAAGCGATGAGGATGCGCAAAAACTCGCGGCGCAGGGGCCCACGATCAGGAACCCCGCTATCCCGGAGGCCGATGTTCTTGACGAGATGAACAGGCTGGAAAAGCGGCTTGTCCAAGCCGAAAAGTCTATCGAAAAGGAAGCAGGTGAGGAAAAACCGGCTCAACCCGAACCGCTTCCCATACCCGAAACAGAAAAGAAAAAAGAAGAAACGATAAAGGTTCAGGTAGTCGAAATCCCGGTGCCGGAAAAAACCGAAAAGAAAAAAACGGAAAAACCGGAACCGAAATTTAAAAAGATAGATCGGATCAAAGAGAAAAAGGCATCTGTAAAAATCAACAAGGAAGTAAACGTTACCGCAGATAAAACCCCGATAGCGCAAACCCAGGCCAAAGTCGAACGGAGAGAAAAGGCCAAAATACCGCTAACAACCGAAACGGTAATCGAGCCGGTGGTTCCGCCCGAACCCGTACCGGCAGAAATCGACCCGCTTAAGGAAACGCAGGCTCAGCCGCCGGCTACGAAACCCGTAATGGTTATCAATCCAAAATACACTATACAGGTGGCTTCGTTTCCGTCTGAAAAAGATGCGGAAAGGCTTATGGGCAGGCTGAATAAAAGAGGGTACCGCGCTTACATTTACAAGAAAAAGCGCCCGAGGTCTGTATGGTACCAGGTGCTTGTGGGTGCGTTCGAATACATCGGCAACGCGGAAAAAATGGCTGAGAGACTCAAGAGAAAGGAAAACCTGGAAGGCAAAATCGAAAAGTATAGAAAACGTTAGGGATTTTGCTTTACCGCCGCTTCGATGGCGGCATGTATAGCGGCGCTGTGGACTTCTTTAAAAGGCGCTCTTTTCTTTCTGGCGATCTCGCGGCAGTCGTCGAACTCCGGCTTGAATCGTTTTTTCCCTTCCGGCGTAACGGTGCATTTCACGCGCACGTAGCCGAACCTTGTTTTTACCTTTATAATCTTGCGCTCCAATTCGAAACGCTCCACCTGGTACTCGCGCACGCCGATTGAAGGCGTTTCTTCAAGCAATAACGCGCGAAGTCTTTCGGCGGCGTTTTCATCGCACAATACCGAAAGCTGGAACGCATGCCTCCCTTTTTTCATCATTACCGGCGTAACCCATACGTCGCGCGCGCCCGATTCGATCAACCTTTCCGACGCGTAACTTACCGCTTCCGGCGTCGCATCGTCTATGTTTGTTTCGATTACCGTAAGCCTTCTTGATGGGAGCGCCGACTCGCCGATAACGAGCCTTAAAAGGTTCGGCACGCCGTCCTTACGTTCTTTTTTGCCCGCGCCGTATCCGGTTGCCAAAAGTTTCATCTCCGGCAACGGGCCGAATTTTTCACACATCGTCGCGGCAATCGCCGCTCCGGTGGGCGTGGTCAGCTCAAAATCCGCGCCTCCCCCATATACCGGTACGCTCTTCAGGATAAGCAGGGTCGCCGGAGCCGGTACCGGCAGTTTGCCGTGAGACGTATTTACGAAGCCTTTGCCGGTGGGTATCTTCGAGCACTCGAAACGCTTTATGCCGAGTTTAAAAAAACCTATCGCCGCGCCGACGATATCGACTATCGAATCAACCGCGCCCACTTCGTGAAAGTGCACTTTGTCGATTGAACTTCCGTGCACCTTCGCCTCGGCGCGGGCTATCTTTTCAAAAATCGCAAGTGATGCTTTTTTTATAGCCGCGTCGAGTCCGCTTTTTTCTACCAGTTTTTTTATTTGAGCGTAATCCCTGCTTTTTTGTTTCGACGTTACTTTTACGGAAAACGCCGTTGCAGAGATCGAATTGCGCTTTACTTTTTTGGCTGCAATGCCGTAGCCGCCTATGTCGATCTTTTTAAGTTCCCGCCTGAGATATGAAAGAGGAACTCCGGCATCGATAAGCGCGCCGATCACCATGTCGCCGCTAAGGCCGGAAAAGGCATCGAAATAAGCCGTCTTCATTTGCCGTACTTGAGCGAGATTATCCTTCTTGCCAGCGCGCCCGCGCCGAAACCGTTGTCTATGTTAACGACGGCTATTCCCGTCGAACACGAATTGAGCATCGCAAGGAGCGCCGCGATGCCGCCGAACGAAGCGCCGTAGCCGACAGACGTCGGAACCGCGATTATGGGAATATCCACCATGCCGCCTACAACGCTTGCCAATGCGCCGTCCATGCCGGCGGCGACGATTATGCAATCCGCTTCCTTGAATTCGTCCATGCAGTCGAGCAGGCGGTGTATCCCCGCCACGCCCACGTCGTAAATCGTTTTAACCCCGCAGCCCATTATGTCCGCCGTTACCGCGGCCTCTTCGGCCACCGGTATGTCGGAAGTTCCGGCGGTTACCACCAGCGCCTTTCCCTGACGCCGCTTCTTCTTTTTTTCCACCGTTACGGCGCCGCTTTTTTCGTGGAACTTCGCCTTGGCGCTTACTTTTTTAAGCGCTTTGTAAATATCGGCGCTGGCACGCGTGGCAAGGAGCGTATCGGAACTGGCCAAAAGTTTTTTGGCAATCAGCGAGATTTCGCTTACCGACTTTCCGGGGCAGTAGATTACCTCGCAAAAACCCTGCCTGTGTTTGCGGTGGTGATCGACCTTGGCGAAAACAATGTCCTCGTAACCGATTTTGGAAATTTTCTTCAGCGCCGCATCAACCGAAGTTTTGCCCTGCTTTACGCCTTTAAGGAGGCGCTCAAGGGATTTATTATCCATGGAACTCGTCTTTCAATTCCCTGCCCATGAGGGTTTTTACGGCGTCTTTCGGGTTTTTGCCCTCGTGACAGACAAGGTAAACTTCGCGGCATACGGGTAAATCGACGCCGAGATTTTTTGAAAGCTTGAAGATAGACCTGCTTGTAAGAACGCCCTCGGCGACGGCCTTCATGCCGGAGGTGATATCTTCGATTTTTTCTCCCGCGCCCAGCCGCTTGCCGACGGTGCGGTTGCGGGAAAGATCGCCCGTTGCGGTGAGGATCAGGTCGCCCACGCCGGACAAGCCGGAAAAGGTGGTTTCGGCGGCCCCCATCTTTTTGCCGAGCCGTTTCATTTCGGCGATGCCGCGCGTGATTATGGCCGCGCGCGCGTTAAGCCCCAACCCCATGCCGTCCGATATCCCAGCGGCGATTGAAATAACGTTTTTAACCGCGCCGCCAAGTTCGACGCCTATCACGTCGTCGTGGGTGTAAACGCGCATCCTCTCGCCGCTTAATAGCTGTTGCACGGCCACCGCGCTTTCTTTGTCCTTCGATGCGGCGGTTATGGCGGTGGGAAGTCCGGCGGCGACTTCCTTTGCGAAAGACGGTCCGGAAAGGCAAACGAGTTTTTTCGCGGCGGCGGCCGGGAGCCGTTCTTCCAATATCTGCGAGGGCAGGCGGAGCTTTTCGTTTTCAATTCCCTTTGTTGCCGAAACGATTATGCTGTCGATTTTAAGGTTCGGGAGCATTCTTGCCAGCACGCCTTCCACTACGTGCGAAGGGACGACCAAAAAAATCATCCGGTTTTTGCACGCCTCGGCGATGTCGGTAGTCGCCTTTATTCCCGCGTCAAAGTCGAAACCGGGCAGGAAGGCGGAGTTCATATTCTTTTGGTTTATTTCCTCCACGACTTCTTTTTCGTAGGCCCACAATGTAACCTTTACGCCGTTTTTTGAAATATGGAGGGCCAGCGCGCTTCCCCACGCGCCCGCGCCTATGACCGATACTTCGCGAATATCCATTCGCTAATTAGATACGTTTGTTGCCGCTTGCGTCAACCGGCCCTTTACCAGAGCTTTAAAAGCAACGCACCCTTTAAACAGCGTCTATACCATACAAAGAACTCTGCCAAAGGCCATCTTAGTACGTTAGAATTCATTAGATATGAAATATGAGCGACATTAAAAAGATATTCGAGCCGGGCGGTGAGCTGTCGAAAAGCCTTAGCGGTTACGAGTTCCGCCCCCAGCAGGGCGAGATGGCCGAGGCCGTGGCAGAATCAATCTCCTCGGGTCAGCAACTCGTGGTCGAAGCGGGCACGGGCACCGGAAAGACGCTGGCCTATCTGGTTCCGGCGATCCTGAGCGGCCGACAGGTGGTTATTTCCACCGGCACCAAAAATTTGCAGGAGCAGATTTTTTTCAAAGACGTGCCGTTTTTACGCAAACATTTGCGCAAACATCTGGGCAAGGACTTCACCGCCGTGATGCTTAAAGGCAGATCGAATTACCTGTGCAATTTGCGCCTTAAACGTTTTGCACAGGCGCCCCTTTTCAAGGAAAGGAAGTCCGAGCCCCGGCTTTGGGAGATGATCTACGACTGGGCCCAAAAGACTGAAACGGGCGACCGCGCCGAACTTACCGATCTGCCGGACAACAGCCTTGTGTGGTCGCAGATATGCTCCAACTCCGATTTCTGCGGCGCACAGAAGTGCCCGCGCCAGACGGACTGCCACGTCTCCCGCCTGCGAAAAGAGGCCGAAAACGCCCAAATACTGGTTGTTAACCATTACCTTTTTTTCGCCGACCTCGCCATCCGCGCAAAACGCGGCGGCGGCGTACTGCCCCTTTACGAGTGCGTGATCTTCGACGAGGCGCATCTCGTGGAGGAAATCGCGTCCACCTATTTCGGTTTTTCGATCAGCAATTATCGTTTAGAGGAACTGGTGCGCGATGCGGTGCGCGAAATCGACGATCAAAAGCCGCTCGACAGAAAAGAATTTATAAGAGACCTCGACAATCTGGAATCGCGGGCCGGAATTTTTTTCCACCCGTTCAAAAGTATAAAGGAGCGGCGTTTCAGCCTTAAAGAAATCGAGCCCGATAAAGAAGCCGGGGAAATTCTGATGACCTCGCTTTCCGCCCTTTATGAAAAGATCGCCGCCGTCAAACCGTTTCCCGACACCTCACGTGCGATAGCGCGCCGTTTTTTGGGAATGCACGAGGAACTCGGCCGCCTTTTGAAAAGGGAAGATGAAGATTACATCTTCTGGGGCGAAACGCGGGGCGGCGGCGTATTTCTTAACGCGTCGAGCATAGACGTTGCGCCCCTGTTAAAGGAAACGTTGTATTCCGAGCGTCTGGCGATCTTTACGTCGGCGACTCTTGCAAGCTCGGAGGAGTTTAACTACATTTGCGCAAGGCTGGGGATAGAGGACGCGGCTACGCTCCTTTTGCCCTCGCCGTTCGATTACAAGAATCAGGCGTCCATCTACCTGCCGCAAATGCCCGCGCCGGACGGGTCGGATTTCCTTGACGCCCTTTCGGTGGAGGCTAAACGGGTAATTGCGCTTGTAAGGGGAAGAACGTTATTTCTTTTTACCTCTTTCCGCAACATGTGGGAGATTAGAAAAAGGCTGGAGGACGCGCTACCTTACAATATCCTTATGCAGGGCGAAGCTCCCCGCCACGTTTTGCTGGACCGTTTCAAGGAAGACGTCGATTCGGTGCTCTTTGCCACATCAAGCTTCTGGCACGGCGTCGACGTGCAGGGAGAGGCGCTTAGCTGTGTAATCATCGACCGCCTGCCTTTCACTTCGCCGGGAGATCCCATAATGTCGGCCCGTATAGACCGCATAAAGAAAAAAGGTGGCAACGCGTTCATCGATTACCAGCTTCCGGAGGCCGTGCTCCTATTGAAACAAGGGCTTGGCCGCCTGATACGCCACCGCAAAGATCGGGGGATAATGATGATCGCCGATTCGCGGTTAAAGACAAAAGGCTACGGCAAAACCTTCCTTGCCTCTCTGCCGCCCGCGCCTGTGACAAATTCGTTTGAGGCCCTTAAATGGACATAAAATGGATTGATTTAAAATACCTTAGGGTGAGGCAAGCTCATATGGGCATTTTTTCCATGTTTATTAAAATGGTTGGTTTGGATATAATAATTCACAAACCCATGTGTCTTTTTGCGATTTCCAAGGGAAAAGATTATATTTATCCAGAGGGGCTTATTATGGAGTTGGTTGGTGAACTCATCGAAGAAGATTGATAAAGAAGTTGTTCTGGGTTACGTGGACAGGTTGCCCGCGTTTAATGCCACAATAACGAAGATATTGCGCCTGTCCAACGATCCGAAATCCTCTCCCCGGGATATAATGCAGGCCATTAGCGTTGATCCCACGCTAACCGCAAAAATCCTGAAAATGATAAATTCCGCGTACTTTGGCGTTCCCTCCAAGGTTGTTTCCCTAAACAGGGCGGTGGTCATGCTTGGCCTGAATACGATCAAAAACATCGCTATAGGTTCCGGTGTAACTACGCAGATACATATAAGCAACAAGTTCAAGTGGTTCACCGGCGACGAGTTTTGGGAGCACTGCCTCGGCTGTGCCGTCGCGTCAAAAATGATTGCCGAAAAAATACATGTTCCCGTACAGGAAAGGGAGGAGTATTTCATAGCGGGCCTTCTTCACGATATCGGCAAGGTGATATTTGTGCAATACCTCTCCGAAGATTACTCACGGATTTTTGATCCGTCCTACCATACGGAAGAAGACAAGACTATAATCGAAGCCGGGGAGCTGGGCATAGACCACGCCGCTCTGGGCGGCGTTATAACAAATAAATGGAAGCTTCCGACGCTCCTTTCCGAGACAATAAGCCAGCACCACAACCCCGTCTTTAAAGGAGACGGAATGGACAAAATCAAGGCGGCGGTATACATTTCTAATATAAGTTGCAATGATCTTCAAATAGGTATAGAAAAAAGTGTCCAGACCGGCACAGGAAAGGTGGAGGAGGCTATTGAAGTCCTCTCGTTAACGCAGGAGAAGTTGGATAAGCTTTTTGAGGAACTGTCGCAAAAGGTTGAAGATGCCAAGGTATTTTTAAAAGGTTGAAAAGATGAAAACATTCCGCTTTAGAAGAGAAATTAGAAGAGAAACGGTAAAGCGCTGAAAAATGAATAAAATGAAAATACGTTTTTGGGGGGTTCGCGGCTCCATTCCGACCCCTGGGCCAGACACATCGTATTTCGGCGGAAATACATCATGCGTTCAGGTTTTAACCGAGGGCCAGGATATAGTCATACTTGATGCCGGCACGGGCATCAGGGCGCTTGGCATAGACCTTCTGAAAAACCACCCGGACAAGAAAAACATCCACCTGCTTTTTTCACATACGCATTGGGATCATATACAGGGGCTGCCTTTTTTCGCCCCTTTGTACATTCCCGGTTATTCAATAGATATTTACGGACCGGTCCATTATGAAAAGTCTCTGGAAGAGATACTCGAACGCCAAATGGAATACACTTATTTTCCCGTAAGGGTTGCGGAACTTCAGGCGAACATTTCTTATCACGAGATGAAAGAGGAATCGTTTGAGCTTGGGGATTACAAGATAAAATCCAAATACCTTAACCATCCGGTTCTTTGCCTCGGCTATCGTTTCGAAATGAATGGCTCCTCCTTCATTTACTGTACCGATCACGAGCCGTACTACAATTTCATGGAAGACGAAGAAACGGAAACCGAGATGAATCAGATCGTGGAAGAACAGAACGACAGGTTGGCGGGGTTCCTCAAGGAAACAGACCTTTTGGTAATGGATTCGCAGTACACGGAAGAGGAATACGAATCGCATAAAGGATGGGGCCACAGCTCTACAAAACATTCGATTGAAATAGCCATTAAGTCAAATGTCAAGCGCTTTGCCCTTTTTCACCACGATCCCGACCGTACCGACAAAAATGAAAAGGAAATCATTAAAGAGCTCCAAAAACACGTCGACGGTTCGAATTCGCTAAAGGAACTGTTTGGCGCCCGTGAAGGGCTGATCGTAGAGATTTAACCTCATAACCGGGGCAGAACTATTTATCCATGGATGCAAACCCGAAAACGGCAACGGTCTCCTGAAAAAACAGGGATGACCGCTTAGAATATGTCTGGCAAACCCGGTTCGAGCCTAAGGAGCATTTTCTTTGCCGGCCTTGTTGTAACCCTGCCGCTTGCCTTTACGATATTCGTATTTCATTTTATTTTCGTAAACCTCGACCAGTTTCTTGGGCCGCTGGTGACGAAACTTCTTATTAAACTGAAAGCGCCCATAACGCAGGACTTCCGCGTGCCCGGGCTCGGGCTTTTTACAACATTCGTAATTATATTCCTTGTCGGGCTTTTTACGCGGAATATTGCCGGCCGCAAACTCGTTAGACTGGGCGAGGCAATTCTCGTGAAGATACCCGTATTCAAAAACATTTACGTCGGCGCAAAACAGGTTATAGAGACAATTAGCGCTTCTTCATCACACGCTTTCAGTAAGGTAGTGCTGGTGGAATACCCCAGGCAGGGCATTTACGCCCTTGCGTTCATTACAGGCGAGAGCAGAGGAGAGGTGAAGGAAAAAACGGAAAAGGACATGATAAACATTTTCTTGCCTACAACCCCGAATCCAACGTCCGGCTTTTTTCTGCTGGTGCCGAAAGACGAAATAATAGAACTCGATATGTCCGTCGAGGATGGCGTTAAAATGCTTATCTCAGCGGGACTTGTCGTGCCAGGTAACGAGGAAAAGCTTTTGGATAAAAAAACAAAGCAGGAAAAGGGCGATGGCAGCTAAGTTTACTAACACAATGGTTCCGGCGCCCGTAACCGAAGATCAACTAAAGGAGCTTGCGGCGGGTCACGACGGAGTGGTGAAAGTGGTTGTGGATGTAAAACAGCGTAGAATGGCCGCCGGTGCGGAATGGCACAACGAGTGCATGGAACTCCTTAAAGAAAACGGTTCGAACGCCAAGGATTGCTGGGGGGTAAAGCTTGTCGTTGAGACGGGAGAAATAAAATATAAGTCGCAGATCAACAAAGACAGGCCCGGAAACCGTCTGGATGAAATACAGGACCCGAAAATCAGGGAAACCGTAGCTGAAATGGTAAGAGAGTATCTTGTTAAGACTGTAGAAGGCTGATAAAGACCGCGATTTCAACCAAAAGAAGGAAGCTCAAGGCGGCTGCCAGAAACCCGAAACGCTTTACGGCGGTCTCTTCCGCCGATTCAGCCAGCGATTCAATGAACAAATCGGCCTTTTCGTAAATGACGTCGGTTTTGCGGTCAAAGGCATTGTAGGAACTTTGGGCGCCTTCTATCAACTTTTCCATTTTTGCATCGATACTGGAGAAAATATTTTCAACAGAGTTTGTGATGGCCGGAAGGTATCTCATTTTCAGGCCTTCGTGCTGAAACGCGTTAACGAACTTTTCAAATTAAAAAAGTCCTTTGCCATCTTCGTGGCAATCTCGTCGGATTTAACGCGGTAAGTCTTGTTGTTTATTTCTTTCCTGAATTTCTTTATGAGATCGGTGCGTATTCCGCCCGCTCCGTTTATAGACGACATTGATTTCTCACTTTTACCCTGCTTTTTATCCTTATATATTTACGTTTCATCAAATTTATCGGCAAAAATATCCACTTGCATAAGGTATTTCTTCAGAAGTGGGAAATTTGACGCGCGTATATGAAAACGAACTTGAAAATACCCGAAGAAATAGCGAAAATAGAAGGGCGCATTTAGCTATTGAATAATTTTGGATTAATCACAATGATCGTTATAAGGTACTATTTTTGAAAGAGTTTGGCGTGTATGGCGGATTAATTTTCATTAAGCGCAGAGCCGAAAATGACAATAACTTATAAATAGGGGAGGCTCGGCGCGGATATTGCAATTTATTCACGCGAAGGATTGTATTATGCAAAAAGTGAAAATTTTGACGATTGTAATATTGGCGGCCTTATTTTTGCCCCAGGCCCATACCGCCCAGAACAACCTTTTCGAGGTAGATATGGGTTCCAGTCCCGAGCTGTCAAGCATCACATTTTCATTCGACTCCTCGGTAAAGTATTCGATCGACACCGACTATGAAAAAAAGATAATCAAAATTTTCGTCCCCGGCAGCGGCTTCAATCCCGCGCTTGATTACAAAAATTTCAGGGATGCCCGCGTCAAGAGTATAGGGTTCCGCAGGGAAGGGGCGGCGCACCTTGTTGCAGAAATTTTATTCTCGGATATAAAGACTTCGATTTACCACTCGCTTTCAAAAGACGGCCGGAACATTTTGCTTCGCCTTAAAAGCCGCAAGGAATTAATGGCCGTTAAGACGGATATGGGAACAGAAAAAGCCGAAATGGAAAAAAGAAAAAGGAACAGGGAGATAATAAAAAAACTAGAAGCCATAGCTTCCGTTTCGGGGAGGAAACTTTACAAGGAGGCCATGGAAGATTTCCAGAAGAGCCTCTTTAAGGATGCAATTAAAAAGCTGGAAACTTTCATAAAAAAGTATCCGAAAAGTGTTCACATCGAAAAGGCCTATTTCACAATGGCCGAGGCTATGTACAGGGTATCGAAAAAAGACGGATTTTATACCGGGCCCGCGATAGAAGCATTCAGGCTGGTCATGGCGCAATTCCCAGATTCGGACCAGATACCCAAGGGACGCCTGAGGATAGCCAACCTTTACTCGGATCAGGAACTTTACATTGAAGCTCTTGTAACGTACGAAGGGCTCGTTGAATCGCACCCTAAAAGCAAGTTTGCATTAAGGGCCCTGCTGGGCAAGGCGGAAGTTCACCTTAGGAGAAAGGAATTCAATCAGGCTTTTAACGAATTCGAAAGAATACTCCTTTTATTCCCAGCCGCAAAGGAAGTTCGCACTGCAAGGTTCAAGATAGCGGAAGCCTATTTCCTGATGAAGGAATATGAAACCGCGTTAATGATGTTCGAGGATTCGGACAAGAGGTGGCCTACATATGTAAGGTCGCATGCCGATTCGCTGAAATTCTTCGCGGACTCGTATTTTTTCCTGGAAAAGTACGGCAAGGCTCTGGAACGATACAGGGAACTTGCAAACCTCTTCCCGGATGCGGACGAGGGCAAAGCCGCCGTTAACAGCATCGGAGACGTTTATGTCGAGCAAAAAAGGCACAAAGACGCGCTAACAGTATGGGGCATCCAGGCAAGGAACAAGCCGGATGACGATTTCGGACTGGAATCCAGGCTCCGTCTTGCAGCGTTGGGGCACGGGGCCGACAAGGTTATAGACGAGAGAAAAGCCGTAATCTGGACGTACGCCGACTATTTCCACCCGGAAGAAACGTACGACTACATAATCGAAAACTACATGGGAACCAACCATGCGCGCAAAGCGCTGTACCAGAAGGCCAAACTTCTTTTCCAGCAAAAGCGTTACATCGAGTCGGTTTCCGTTATGAAGGATCTGTTTATAAACTACGAACCAACCCGCACATGGGAGCCTGCCGTAAGCCTTGTAAGGGACAACCTGTTTGAACTTGTCCGAAAATACCACGATCAGGACGGCTTCCTTACGGTCCTTTCGACTTATTACGAGAATTTCGATCCGTTTTTCGCAAACATAAAGGACCCCAGTATTCTCATCAAGATAGCAGACGCATATCACGAACTTGGCCTTTACCCGAGAACGCTGAAGAAACTGGAAATGACCCAAAGGTATGACAAGCTTAATCGGCATAGCGACAGAATCAGGTTCATGAGGGGCAGGACGTACGCCGCACAAAAAGAATACGAGAAGGCGAGTGAAATCCTTTTGCCGTTCATGGATGAGTTCAGAAGCGCAAAAATTCCGGCCGAGGCGGTTCACCTGCTGGGAGACATGCAATTCGCCACTGGCGATAACAAAAAGGCCACGATGACCTTTTTGAAGGCAATCGCGCTTGACCGGAAACACCGGCGCATTTCCGAATCCGCATATTTGCTGGGCGTGATTTACAAAAGGGACGGCAAGTACGAAAAGGCGGTGCGTTATTTCCGCATGGCCATGGATACATACCAAAAATCCAGGCCCGGCGCGCCCGATGAGTACCATGTGCGGGAAAGCTTTTACCAGATGATTGAGGCTCGCTACCTTGCCGGCAAATACGAAGCGGCAATCGAAATGGCGGACCTTGCGGCAAAGAAATATCCAGATAATCCGCAGAACAACTGGGCTAAATATATAAAAGTGGACAGCCAGGCGAAAATAAGCAGGGACGAGAAGGCCGTGGAAACCCTTACCGCGCTGATACAGGAAGACCCCACGTCCATCTATGCAAAGGTGGCCTCCGCAACCGTCGATAACATCAACTGGAAATCGAAACATAAAGATCTGTTCATAGACTGATCGTCATTCACATATTTCGAAAATACTTCGCAATAAACGCCGCCGCTTCTTGCGATCCATCAATGGAAGACACGCTGTCCAGCCATATCGAACCTTTTATGGAGCCGAACCACGTTATCTGCCTTTTTGCGTAATTGCGCGTTTCCTTTTTAATCGTTTCCGCCAGTTCGTCCGCTCCCAGTTCGCCCCCCGCCACCCCCAAGTGTTGCACTATCTGCCTGTACCCAAGGCTCTGGAAAGGCTTCAGGCCGCCGTCAAAACCTTTTGCTAAAATCGATTTTGTTTCTTCTACCCATCCCGCCTCCAGCATCTTTTCCACCCTTGCGTTAATCTTTTCGTACAGTTTTTCTCTTGGCCCGCAAAGAACGAAATAAATGTTTTCATAGGCGGGCGTTTTGTGGGTAAGCGCCGGAGGCTCCGGCTCTCTTTTGGGCAGCAGCGCCGATTCCAGCGCGCGCAATATCCGATGCCTGTCTTTGGGGTGAGTTTTCGCCGCAACGTCCGGGTCGATCTTTACCAGCCTTTCGTGCATCGATGCGAGACCTTCTGATTCCATCGCGCCCCTAAGCTCCTCCCGCAGTTCGGGGTCGGGCATCGGGCCGCCGTCAAGGTTTTCGATGGCCGCTTTAATGTAAAGCCCGGCGCCGCCGCAAAGTATCGGGACGTTACCGCGCAACGATATCTCCGTAAAAAGTTTTTGCGCCGCCTCTTTAAAATCCCACATTGTAAAGTTCTCGTCCGGCTCATGGATATCGATGAGGTGATGCGGAACGCGCTTTTGAAGCTCCATGGAAGCTTTTGCCGAACCGATGTCGAAATGGCGGTAAACCTGTATCGAATCCGCATTAATTATTTCGCCGCCGATCTTTTCGGCAACTTTTACGGCCGTCTCGCTTTTACCGGCGCCCGTCGGCCCGGCTATGATAAGGACCTTTGTGCGCGGCCTTTCGGCGTCAGCCTTCATGGCCGAATCTTTTGTATATACGTTTCATCTCGTCCGAATACCCGTCTTCCGAATTTCCGCCGCTCTCTTTGTAGACGGTAAGCGGCGGTTTCACCGTTACGGGGTTTTTTCCCTTTTTTACGGAGGCGACCAGCACAAGGAAAGCGTCCTCATTCTCACGGCTGTGAACAAAGCGGACTTTTTTTGGAGACAGCGAATAATTTTTTAGCGTATGTAGAAGTTCGGCGCTGCGTTCGGCGAGGTGGACTACGTAAAAAACCCCGCCGTCTTTTAACGAATGGGACGCTGCGGCCGCCAGCTCATCGAGCGTAAGCGTTATTTCATGCCTTGCTATCGCCTTTTCGCGCGCCGGATTTATCCTGCCCGAATCCGCCTTTCTGTACGGCGGGTTGCTCATCGCAAGGTCGAACGAGTTTGGCTTAATCAGTTTATTCGCCTGCCTGATGTCTGCCTGAACGAAAACACTCTTTGCAATTCCGGCGAAGTTCTCTTTTGCGTATGCAAGGGGTTCGCGCTGAATGTCGACGCCCATAAAAAACGCTTCCGGGTAAAGCGTATGCGCGAGAAGGGCGAGTATTCCGTTCCCCGTCCCAAGATCGATTGCGCGCGTTATTCGTTTTTCCGAAATGAAATCGGCAAGGACGAACGGATCGAGCGAATACCGGTAACCGGACGAGGGCTGTTTGATTTCGGAATCCCCGTCCATTTAAAAAAGCATGAGCGCCAATGCGACGATGAGCGCCGCCACCCCAGCGGGAACAGCTATTTCCCCGCTTGCCAGCCCCAACCTTATAAGGTGATAAATGAAAATTATGTTCTGCTTGAACGTAAGTTTGCTTTTGCCCAGGGAACGCTGGTTGAATTGGTAAGGGACCTCCACTTTTTTTGCAAAGCGTCCCCTTACGAGCACTTCCAAAAATATCTTGAAGCCGCTGGGCGATAGTTTGGAAAAATCGACGCATCCCCTCTTGAACATGAAACATCCGGTTGTCGCGTCGCGTATCTTGAAAAGGGACAAGGGAAGCATGAATTTGGCTATCAGCGTAGCGGTCTCGGATATTATCACCCGGTAAAATTCCCAGTCCTTCGTCCCGCCGCCGGCCACCTTGCGGCTTGCTACCGCCAAGTCTGCCCCGTGTTCTTTCATGTCCTGATAAAGGTGCGTAATGGTGTCGGTGGGGTGCTGCATGTCGCCGTCGATAACTGCCAGCAGCCGCCCGCTTGCCTCCTTGAACCCACGCACAACCGCCGTTGCCAACCCGCGCTCGTTTTTCCTGACGATTACTTTTACGTCGTGCACATTTTTGAGCGACTCCGCTTTTTGAGCGGTGCCGTCGGGCGAATCGTCGTCCACCACCACGAATTCAATTGATGCTCCGGTTTTTGCGAAAGAGGCGGCGACTTCCCCTATAAGCTTTTCTATGGTCAGCGATTCGTTGTAAGTGGGGATTACAAGTGAAACGTCCACGCCTTTATTTTCCGACAAACTTTCCGCCATCTTTTCCATCTGGCAAGTCTAACACCGCCTTTTAGGGCGGACAATAGCGGGACTGGCTAACGAACATTTAATTCATTAGAATGTAACAGATGGAGTTCAAAGATCAAAAACCCGTAATCCGCCCCGTGGATACTTTCCCCGTTGAGCACGAGGGGGAAAAGCTGATACTTCTGCGCGACCCGCAGAGCTTTTCCGAAAACAACCTCACCATTACGCTTCCGGCCTACATGCTCATCGTAAATATGAACGGCCACAACACCGTCGGAGAAATCCGCGACGAGTTCAACAAGACGTACAAAGCCAAGCTCACACTGAAGGAAATGCGGCAGCTTGTGGATTCGCTGGATAGCGCCTATCTTTTGCAAAATGAAAATTTTCAAAAACACATGGAGAAAACCGTTAAGGAATTCGCCGATATGCCCGTAAGGAAATCGTCCCTTGCCGGCAAGAGTTATCCGGAAAATCCCGACGAACTTTCAAAACAGCTCGACGGCTACCTTAACGGCAAATCGAACGGAAAAGAAAAAAGCCCTTTCGCGATAGTCGCGCCGCATATAGATTTGAACGCGGGCGGCGAAACGTTCGGCGCGGCTTTTTCGCAGATAAAGGATTCTAAGGCGGAGACGTTCGTTATCCTTGCAATAGGGCACACGTTGGCGGAGGATTTCTTTGCATGCATTAAAAAGGATTTCGAAACGCCTATCGGAACCAGCTCTGTTGACGCGGAGTTCCTGAAAAACCTCGAAAACGATTTTGGAGAGCCGATTTACAAAAACCAGTTCGCGCACAGGTCGGAGCACTCTGCGGAATTCCAGGTTCTCTTTTTGCAAAAACTCTTCGGCGGCGAGAATCCGCCAAGGAAAATAGTACCCATTCTCCTTTCGTTCCCGGAAAATATCGAGGAGCTGGATCATCCCGTTTTCAACAAGGAGCGGGTGGACAAGTTTATAGCCGCGCTGTCGAAAGGGATCGAAAGGCTGGGCGATAAAGTTTGCGTAATAGCGGGGATAGACATGAGCCACATCGGGCGCAGGTTCGGGCATAAGGACGGCGCGCCCGAAAAGAGGCGCCTGGACGTTAATGCCGAAGACCGCCTGATACTCGATTTCGTTTCGCAGGGAAAGAAAAGGGAGTTCATGCAATTCATGAAAAAAGTTAACTCCAAAAACCATATTTGCGGTTTCCCCGCGCTATACGCCCTTATCGATATTATCGGCAAACGAAACGGGGAGATACTCGATTACAACCAGAACGTGGAAGGCAAGGATGAATCGATGGTCTCCTTCGCCGCCATGCGCTTCGACTGATTTTGTTGCCGAGGAAACGAAAGACGGAAAGGTTTACGACGTCGAGAATTGAAAAAAGTATAATACCGGCATGAACACGAACGGCGCTCTTGTTGAGGTAACCGGTTTAAAAACCCATTTCCCGATCTATTCGGGAATACTTTCGCGCATGTCGGGCGCGGTTCGCGCCGTGGACGGAGTCGACCTGAAAATCCATCCGGGCGAAACGCTGGGCCTTGTAGGCGAGAGCGGGTGCGGAAAGACGACGCTGGGGCGATCCATTTTGCGCCTCATCGAGCCGACCGAGGGCGAGGTGAAGTTTGAAAACCGCAACATTCTGGAACTGAACCGCACGGATATGCGCGAAATGCGCGAGAAGATGCAGATAATTTTCCAGGACCCTTACGCATCGCTTAACCCGCGAATGACGGTCGGGCGGATAATCGCCGAGCCGTTGCAGATACACCACGTCGCGCAGGGCCAGGAACTTTGGGACAGGGTTGCAGAACTGATGGCGCAGGTCGGCCTTCGGCCCGAGCATCTAAGGAGATACCCGCACGAGTTCAGCGGCGGCCAGCGCCAGCGAATAGGCGTGGCGCGCGCTATAGCGCTTAACCCTAAATTCATCGTGGGCGACGAACCGGTATCCGCACTTGACGTTTCGGTGCAGGCGCAGGTTTTGAACCTGCTTTTAGACTTGAAGGAAAAGTTCAACATAGCCTATCTTTTTATTTCGCACGACCTTTCGGTAATCCGCCACATAAGCGACCGCGTGGCGGTAATGTATCTCGGCAAGATAGTGGAAGACGCAACCAGGGACGAACTTTTTTCCAACCCCGTGCACCCTTACACCGAGGCGCTCCTTGCGGCGGTGCCGGTGCCCGACCCGGCAAAGAAAACCAAAAAGCTCGTCCTTAAGGGCGACCCGCCCTCGCCCGCCGATCCACCTTCCGGTTGCCACTTCCATCCAAGGTGCCCGATCAGGATAAAGGAGTGCGAAACCGTTCCGCAATCTTTAAAGGAAGTCTCGGCGGGACACAGGGCGGCCTGCATGGTTCGCACCGGTGGTTCGCGCTAGGTGAAGAGGTAATGGAAGTTTCGCTTCCATACGGACGACAAACGGTATCCGGCGTTCTGCCGGAAAATTGGAAGGTTGAAGAAATTTTTTTCAACAAAGAGAAAAAAAAGCCAAAACCGGTATTTTCGCCGGAAAAGATGTTAAATCAATTTCTGGACAGGCCGGTTAATTGCGAACCGTTTGACAAAATCTTTTCTACAAAGAAAAGCGTTGCGGTTGTCGTACCGGACAAAACCCGCAAGTCCGGCGTTAAGGCGCTCCTGCCCATTGTGCTTTCAAGGCTTGAGAAGTTGGGCATACACGAAAACGGCGTCAAAATAATTTTCGCAACCGGCATTCATCCCGGGCAAACGGAAGAGCAAAAGCGGGCAATCGTGGGGGACGTGATTTACGAACGCTTCGAATGCGTGGATCACGACCCGCGCGGGGAACTGGAAAGGGCGGGAGAGATAGACGGTAATCCGCTTATGCTAAACGCCCACGTTGTGCGGGCGGATGGGCTGATTGTTATCGGCGGGGTGAAACTTCATTACCTGGCCGGGTTCGGCGGCGGAAGGAAGGCGATAATGCCGGGCGTGGCTTCGCGCGAGGACTGCGTAAACTTCCACGGCCTGTGCATTAATCCCGCCGGAAAAGGGTGGCATCCCAATTCAAAAACCGGCGTTTTAAAAGGGAACCCCATGCACGAAAGGGCGCTTGCCGCGGCGCGCGCCGCCGGCGTTGATTTCATGGTAAATACCGTTGTGGACGATTCGGAAAAGATACTCTTCGTAAACGCGGGAGACGTTGAAGAATCGTTTTTAGACGCCTGCAAATTCGCGCGCGGGTATCAAATGGTTCCGTTAACGGGGAGGGCGGACGTTGTAATCGCTTCGTGCGGCGGGTATCCGGCGGATATTAACTTTATACAGGCCCACAAGTCGCTCGATTCGGCATATCATGCGTTAAAACCCGGTGGGGTTTTGTTCCTTGTCGCCGAGTGCGCGGAAGGAATAGGAAACGAGGAATTCCTTAAATGGCTCGATTTCTCGTCCCCGGACGACATGGAAGGCGCGTTGAGGAAAAAATTCGTTATTAACGGTTACACCGCATACGCCACACGCGAAAAAACACGGAATTGCCGCGTAGTCATGCTGACGGAACTCGAAGGCGAAAACGTAAAACGCATGGGCATGACGCCGGTAAGTTCGTTCGAAGAAGGCCTGAAACTTTGCGTAGAGCTTTGCGCGGACCTTGCGGGGAAGGGAGAAATAAAGACGTACCTGATAAGGGAAGCCGGGATTTTGTTTCCTGACGCCGTTTAAAAAACAGGAGCTGAAAATCCTCTTTTAAGAAACAATTCTTGGCATCAATGGGAACTTGCCATGGATTTCCTGCTAGCAGCTTTAATCGGATTCGGATCAATATACGGCCTCTATTACCTCCACTTCAGAAAAAAGGGGAACTGCCATAATTGCTGCGATGCCGAAAATGTAACAATTTGACCCATCTCCTTTAATGTTATGATTTAATAATCCATCTTCCAGCCGGGTAGGTTATAATTAGGCGACCGAATAAGAACGTTTTAATTTACCGGGAGCTTAATATGGGGCGTGAAGTAAACTATCACAAAGACGAACTTCTGGAACTGCTGTGGCATCTTGACGAAAGCCATACGCTGAGCCTTTTATCCCTAAGGGAACACGACCCAACGAACGTATTCGAGAATTCGCTTCGCGATTTCTCGTCCGACGGCATAGTTAAGGTCGACGGCGGCAATGTTGTACTTACCGAAATGGGGCACGAGACCGCAAAAGCCATAGTAAGGCGTCACAGGCTTGCAGAACGGCTGATGGTCGACGTTCTAAAGGCGAAGGTTGAGGATACCGAGCAGGCCGCGTGCGAGTTTGAGCACATACTCGCGCCCGAACTGGTGGATTCGATATGCATATTGCTGGGGCATCCCAAGAAATGCCCTCACGGTTCCCCGATACCCGAAGGCCGTTGCTGTATCGAGGCGAAAAGCTCGTTTCAAAGCGCCGTGATTCCGATTACCAAAATGAAAACCGGCCAGTCGGCTAAAGTGGCCTTTATCAGCACCAGGGACGATGAGCGGATGTACAAGCTCCTTTCAATGGGCGTAACTCCGGGAACGACGGTAAAGCTCCAGCAGACTTCGCCGGTTCTGGTAATTGAAATAAACCAAAGCCAGGTAGCTATCGAAAAAGCCGTTGGGGAAGAAATAAAGGTATGGAGATCGAACGCGGATGGCTGATAAAAAACGGCGTTCGCCGCGCGTAATCCTTTTCTCCGGCAAGGGCGGGGTGGGGAAAACCACGGTAGCGTGCGCCACCGGCATGGCCTGCGCCGATCGCGGGCTTAAAACGCTGGTGATGTCAATCGATATCGCGCACAGCCTGTCCGATGCCTTCGATCTTCCCGTTCATCTTCTCGACACTCAGCAGGGCCAGCCGGTGGAGGTTCACAAGAAACTGCACATTCAGGAAATAGACCTGCAAAATGAAATAGACAGGCACTGGGGCGAACTGCGTTCCTCGCTTAGCCTTTTGATGAAAAGCGGCGGTGTGAACAGCGTACTGTCCGAAGAACTGGCGATAATTCCTGGCATGGACGACGTCATATGCCTCCTTTACATCAACAAGTACATAGAGGATGGGACGTACGACGTAATAATCCTGGACAGCGCCCCAACGGGCGAGAGCCTGCGGTTCATCAGCATGCCCACAACCATAGAGTGGTATATGCAAAAACTTTACAAGCTCAGGGGCAGTTTCGCGCGAATAGCGGCGCCCCTCATGAAAATCATGGGCAACAAGAAGGAGGAGGGCGAACTGGGCAGGCTTCAGGAACTTTACAAGCAGCTCGGCTCCATCAGGGAAATACTCATCAATAGCGAAGTGACCAGCGTAAGGCTGGTGTGCAATCCGGAAAAAATGGTGGTAAACGAAACGCTTCGCGCTTATATGTACTTTTGCCTCTACGGAATGACTGTGGATATGGTCGTCATAAACCGTGTCCTTCCCGAGGAAGCCAACAACGGCTATTTCGACGAGTGGCTTAAAGAGCAGAACAAATATCTGGAGCAGATAGAAAATCACTTCGCTCCCGCCAGGGTCGTAAAGACAAAGCTGTTCCCAACGGAGATAAACGGAAAAAAGAGGCTTGCGAGGTATGCCAAGGAGCTGTTCGATGGTTTCAACCCGGAGGATACGGGCCATGCGGATAAGCCTTACGAAATTACTTCGCATAAAGACCATCACCTGATGAAGGTGAAGCTTCCCGGCGCGGATAAGGAACACGTGGACCTTTTACAGGAGGATAATGAGCTAATTATACGGGTAGGAAATTTCAAAAGGCACGTGTATCTGCCAAGGCCGCTGTCCGGAATGAAACCGATATTCGCCAAGTACAGGGACGGGTACCTGACTATTCGCTTTGAGAATGAAAACATTCGGGAGCGGACTTCCTCAGCGGCTGAAGGAAGTAAAAAAACTAAAGTTTAACTTAAATTTAAATGTAGCGGGATATATAAAAATGGCCGGTTCAATACTTGTTATTGCTGACGACAGCGGCCGGGACGCAAAGTTCATCAAGGTTACACTCAAGGACATGGAATATAAAACCATTAATATATTTGAAAAAGCGGATGAAGCGGTGGACATGATCGAATCGGGCTTAGGCAATCTGTTCATTGTAAATATAGAAAACAAGGCCCTCGGCGGACTTAAGAGTTTGAAGCAGATAAAAGAAAACCCGAAAACGAAACATGTTCCGGTAATACTCAGCCTCGCAACAGCCGAACGCGATCTCGTCGTGGAGGCGCACAAGGCCGGGGCCGACGGCCTGATAATTAAACCGCTGGCGCAAAGGAAGATTTTGGACCAGCTAAAATTAGCCGTGGAAAAAAGTTATAAAAAAATTCACAAATGGCGAAAAGACAGTGAAAAGGAAATACTTAAAAAAGAACTCGACCTTGCGACGGAACAGACCGAGAAAAAAACTCTATATATTGATGCCATCGAGCGGCTTGAGACGATGATGGGCGCTTACCCTTGGTACGACGCGATTTACGTTGAACTGTCCAAGATGCTCATGCGTTCGGGATTCGGCGCAAAGGCCATACCCTATCTTCATAAAGCCGCCAAACTGAACTGGCAGTCCCCCAAACCGCCCGGGCTTTTATCCGACATCTTTGCGGAAGACGGCGAATATGTCAGGGCAATCAGGTTTGCAAAGCAGGCGGCCACTATTTCCGGCAGCTCGCGCGCCCATTCCAAGCTGGGTGAACTGGAACTTAAAGGCGGCAATTTTAACGATGCGATCAAAACATTAGGTCATTCGCTGGCGATAGTAAAATCCGAAAAAGATACCAGTAAAGGAAAAGACACCGGCTCCAGGGCGCTTAATCTCAGGGGACAGGCCTTCAGGGAAAAAGGCGAAACGGAGCAAAACAAGAACATGATGAACCATGCCGTAAAGGATTTTACGGAATCGGCAAAAATAAACCCCAACTTCCTGGCCGCACATTACAACCTGATGGTGACGTACAAGAAAATGGGGGAAAAGCAAAAGGCGCTGGAAGTGCTCGATCGGATAAAGGCACTGGAACCTCGGACCGCCGACGACTGGATTCAGCTTGCCGAAGCGTATTTTAAAGACGGCGATCTCCCCAAGGTCAAGTTCGCCCTCGAAAGAGCGCTGGAACTGAAAAAGGGCGACATGCATTATTACAAAATGATATCCGAGATTTACGTGGAATACGGCATGCTGGAAATGGCGGAGGCGATGCTGAAGAAAGTGCAGAGCGCCGACCCCAACGACGTGTTCTCATATAATCACCTTGGTATCATCTATCGCCGTAAGGGCGAATTGGACAAATCGATTGAACTATATAAAAAGGCCATGGAACTTGATCCGGAGGACGCAAGAATTTGCTTTAACTTGGGCAGGGCGCTCCTTGATTCCGGCAATATCTCGGAAGCCGTAAAGATGTTCAAAAAGAGCCTGGAACTTGATCCCGAACTGGAAGCCGCAAAACGCTTTATAGAAGATGCTATTAAAGTCTGAAAATTATATATAATGATTGAACCATGCGCGTTATTGTAGTTGATGATTTCGGTTCGATGCGAAAGATAGTTAGAAATGTCTTGAACGAACTTGGCTTTACGGACATCACCGAGGCAAAGCATGGCAAGGACGCATGGGAAAAAATTATCGAAAACCTCGACATTCCGGACAAGAAGATAGAGCTGGGCATAGTAGACTGGAACATGCCAGTTATGACCGGCCTTCAGCTCTTGCAGAAAATAAGGGCTGATGAAAAGACAAGCGATTTTTTATTCGTAATGCTTACCGCCGAGAAGGAACGCGATAATATCGTGGCCGCCGTACAATCAGGCGTAGACGAATACATGGTGAAACCGTTTAACGCCGGTACGCTTCAGGGAAAACTTCAAAATATTGCAAAAAAGAAACTGGCGGCAGTTGAAAAGGATATTGCAGAATATTTCGCCGCCGTTGGTTCCGATATAAATACAGAGGATTCCAAAGCGGGGAAAAAAAGCAACATAGCCGAATTCAAAAGGAGAATTCATAAGACAGGCGAAATTGTTCCATGGAGCGGCGTGGGGAATCTAGCACTAGGCAAGATGTTTTTAAGGTTCAAAGAATTCAAGCAGGCGGAAATAGTTACCCGTAAAGCCATAGCCCTCGATTTCGGACATGCGGAGGCCCATGCCCTTTTATCTAAAATCCTGAAAGCAACAGGCAAAATACCGGAGTCAGCTAAAGCGTTGAGAATAGCTGTTACAGAGCGGCCCAAATCCGGCGAACTCAGGCAAAGACTGGGAGACGCCTATCTCCATGAAGGAAAGTACGAACTTGCCATTCAGGAACTCGAAGCTTCGTTGAAGCTCCTTGACCAAAAGAATATAAAACTCCTTGCAAGAAACAGTAACATCTTGGGCAAGGCAAAAATGGAAAAAGGTGAAAAGAATAATGACGATGACCTCAAGAATGAAGCGGTCGGCGATATGGAAAACGCCGTAAAGATCGATCCCGACTTCATATCGGCGCATTACGACCTGATGGTGGCATACACGAAGACGGGCAGAACGAAAGAAGCGCAGTCCATATATAAGTCCCTGCAATCTGCGGAACCAAAAGACGCCGATGGGTGGGTTTCGCTGGGTAAAGCTTTTCTGGAACGATCCGAGCCGAAGAAGGCGATGTTTGCTTTTAAGAAGGTGGATGCCCTGTCCGATGGGAGATTTGCAACTTACGAAGAAATAGCCACTGCGCTCATTAGGAACGATATGCTCGGCGAGGCGGTTCATTATATTGATAAATCCAGGGAAATAAACCCTTCGGATATCTCCTCGTATAACCTTAAGGGAATCGTTTACCGCAGACGAAACCTGTACTCACAGGCCGTAAAAGAATATGTCTGCGCTTCCAAGCTGAACCCCGACGACGCTGGAGTATTTTTCAACTTAGGCGTTGCTTATTTCAAATCCGGCCATAAAGGGAAGAGCATAATTCCTTTCACCAAGGCAAAAGAGCTTGATCCCACTCTCACCGAAGCCGACGATTACATGAAATTGATGAAAAGTTGATGGGCTGTTGCCCAAACCGTAAACGCTCTGTCATCCTGCCTGTCCTGAGGAACGAAAGGGAGCCTGTCGAAGGATAATGTAATGGTTCTTTGGAACATCGCTTTTTAAACCGGTACAGGCAGTCCCCTATTTTCTCAAAAATATGCTAGTCTATAGGAAATGGTATGCGCAGAAACTTTATATGGAGGTTTTTATGTATAAATTTCTTATTAAGGCCTTGGTGGTAGCCGCTGGTGTGGTAATCGGCACCTTTCTTACCGAGCAGATCAAAGAGAGAGCACAGCTCGAATAGAAGACATAACTGAGTAGACACAAAAGGCCGGATACCTTAACGGCGTTTAAGGAGTCCGGCCGGGTATTTCTCTAGTTGCGGCGAACCCTTGCCCTAGAATCGATACGATCCAACATAATCGTTCTTGCCCTTCCCTACCCCTCGGCCATTTCGAACGCCGACCTGATGGCGTAAATCATTGACGAAGGATCGGCGATGCCCTTTCCCGCTATGTCGAGGGCTGTTCCGTGATCCACGGACGTCCTTATGAGCGGCAGGCCAAGCGTGATGTTTGCGCAATTGCCGAAGGAGACGGCCTTTATGCCCACAAGACCCTGGTCGTGATACATGGCAAGGATAACGCCGTATCTCTTCCTTATTTGCGGCGCGAACACGGAATCCGCGGCCAGAGGGCCTTCGGCGTTTATTCCTATTCTGAGGGCGGCTTTAACGGCGGGGGCGATTTCTTTTTCCTCTTCCTTGCCGAACATGCCGCCGTCGGATGCATGAGGGTTCAAACCGCAAACGGCGATAGGCTTTTTTGGCTTTAGCGCCCGGTGGATTAACTGAAGCTTTTCCAGTATGGCTTTCTTCTTAACGGCCGCCGCCGCCTTTTTAAGCGAGAGGTGCGTGGTTAAAACAACCACCCGCATTTCCGAAGAAGCCAGCATCATGGCGACTTCTTTCGCGCCCGTAAGGTCGGCAAGCATTTCCGTGTGCCCCGCGTACTTGTATCCGGCAAGCGAGAGCGCCTGTTTGTGTATGGGAGCGGTGACGACTCCTTCGATAACACCCTCCCTGAAAAGCTCCACCGCTTTTTCTATATACATCGCGGCCGCAAAACCGCTTTTCTTCGAGACATGGCCGGGCTTGATGGAATAGGGCGGAAGCGTTCGCATCGTGTAAAAGCGCGCAATGCCTTTTTTCGGTCTTTTGTTGAAATCGAATTCCTTTAGTTCCGCCATTCTCCCCAGCGATTTCTGGACGTCGGTTATCGTTTCGATGTCGCCTATCACTATCAGCCTTTCGCGCATTTCGGGCGGGAGGGCTTCAATGGCCTTAAGGGTCACTTCGGGACCTATCCCTGCAGGGTCTCCCGTGGTTATTGCGAAAAACCGGTTTTTTGCAAGTTCCATCATTTTGATTCTACTTGAAAGCTGACTTTTTGCTAGAATTAGTTGGCTTAGCAACGGGAGGCTTGGAAACAAACCGGAGGGTTCATGGAACGAATACGTAAAATAGTCGAAAAACGCCACATGCACCGGCTTACCCTTACGTGGATAGAAAAGGCCATCGCATCGTCCTTCTATCCGGAAAGGGCTAAGGTCAACTTAGAGCGTTTTCTTGAAAGCGTGGAAGAAACCGATCCTTCCCTTTTCGACCACTTAAACAAAAGAAACATCCCGCTTATTGGCGTTCTCTTTTCCGGCAGCCAGGCGCTCAGCGATATGGCGATCAAAAACCCGCGTTCGATTTTCTGGGCGCTGGGCGCCGGTGTGTTGCACTCCACCCGTTTCAAGCGCGAAATGAGGCGCGTGGTTGCGGCAAGCCTGAAAAAAGAAAAAGGCAATCCCAAAAGGGCGCTGTGCCGGTTCCACAACTGGGAGCTTATGAGGATAGGTTGGCGCGATCTTTTGAAATGGGCCGATACGCTTGAGACGCTGGAAGACCTTTCGCGCCTGGCGGACGTCTGTATGGAAACCGCCCTTTCCGTTTCCGAAAACGTAATGACACAACGCTTCGGAAGGCCCATTCATCCGGACGGATCGCCCGGCAGGTTCTTCATTATAGGCATGGGAAAACTCGGCGGCCGCGAACTTAACTTCAGTTCGGACATCGACCTTATATACATATTCGACGACCCTGACGGCGAAACGGAAGGAGGCATCGGGCCAAACGGAATGAAGCGCGCAAAGATATCGATCACCGAATACTACACCAAAGTCGCCCGGCACATGACATCTCTGGCAAGCGACATCGGGCCGGACGGCAATATGTACCGGGTGGACCTCGGCCTGCGTCCGGAAGGCAGCCGGGGACCCGTTGTGTGCTCGCTGGCGGCGGCGGAACTCTACTACGAGTCGTGGGGCCAGCCATGGGAACGGCAGGCGATGATAAAAGCAAGGTTCTGCGCGGGAAGCGTTTCGCTGGGAAAAGATTTTACGGAAATGATAAGGCCCTTCGTTTACAGGAAGAGCCTTGACTTCGGGGCGTTGCGCGAAATCCAGCAGATGAAGGAAAAAATCGACAAGCAGCTAAAAACGGGCAAGGGAAAAGATAAATATAAAAACAACGTCAAGCTGGGAAAAGGCGGAATACGCGAAATAGAATTCGTCATTCAGGCGTACCAGATCATCTACGGCGGGAAAATGCCGTGGCTCGACAAGACGAACTCGCTTAAGGCGCTCCACAGGATTTTCGAAAAGGGGCTTATAGGGTTCGAGCAGTACGCCACACTTGCGGACGGCCTTTTGTTTTTGCGCGACCTTGAAAACAGGATGCAGATTACATACGGAAGGCAGGTGCAGATACTGCCCCTCAACGAGGAGCTGCGCTCCCTTGCCCTCAAGATGGGCCTGACCGACGCGGAAACGCTCATGCGCGAATACGAACGCATAACCTCTAAAGTTAACGATATCTTCCAGGAGTTCTTCAGGGAGGAAGCCGAGGAACTGGAGGACACCGATAGCGAGTTCTTCGTCGATCTGGAAAGCGAGGAAGAAGCCGTTGCACGGCTGCGGGAAATGGGTTTCGCGGACCCGAAGAAGGCGCGCGTGAGCCTTCTCCACATAAGGGACGGCGAACCGTTCCGCCACCCCTCTACCAGAAGCCGCAGGATGTTCATGCGGCTTTTGCCCAAGCTCCTCAAAGTTATCTCGAACCTTCCCCATAAGGACAGGACGATCAAAAGCCTTGATACTTTTTTTACCTACCGCACTCAAAGGGAAGGGCTTTACGAGATTTTACTGGAGTTCCCGCCCGCGAGGGAGGTACTGTTAACCGTACTGGCCTACGCACAGAACCTTACCGACATCCTGTTAAACCAACCTGGCGTTGTAGAAATACTCGGTTCGGGCGTCGCGGCCACCCGCTCCAAGCCCCTTTCATCCATGCCGGAAACGGCGGATACATACGAAAAGAAAATAGGCTGGATAAGAAGGGAAAGAAACTCGGAAAGCATCAGGATCGCCATCGGATACCTGATGTCGCACAACAACACGTTCGCACTTATGCGTCAGTTAAGCGATCTGGCGGATTCGTATATGCAGGAATCGCTGAAGATAATCGAAGAGGAACTGAAGCAAAAGGAAGGTCCGCGCGCGACGAAAAGCGTGAAATCGCGTTTTGCCGTAATAGGGCTTGGAAAGCTGGGCAGAAGGGAACTCAACTACGGTTCCGACCTGGACATTATGTTCGTTTATTCCACGGAAAGTTCCATTGCAGAATCCATGGAAGGGCCCGCCGCCTTTGACGCGGAGATATACGATTATTACACCAACGTGTGCCGAAAGCTGCTCAACTTCATCGGGGGCATATCGCAATACGGGCTTGCGTACAAGGTCGATACGCGCCTGCGGCCGGAGGGCGAAAAGGGGCCGCTCATTATTGCCGCCGGTTCGGCCAGGGAGTATTACGAAAAACGCGGCGCGCTGTGGGAACGCATGGCGCTTTGCGGGGCAAGGCCCGTGGCGGGCGATATGGAATTCGGGCAGGAATTCCTTGAGAGCCTGGCCGATTTCGTTTACGGCTCCGGCTATACTGAGAAAGACGAAAACGAAATGACGCGCATAAAAACCAAAATGGAGTCCGAAAAAGTTAGACCCGGAAGGAAGATACCCATAAAGTACGGAAAAGGGGGAATAACCGACATCGAGTTTTTTGCCCAAAAACAAAAGCTGGCCCACGGTGCGGACCATCCGCATCTCCGCCCATTTAACACAATCGAAACGCTGGAGGCACTGGACAAGGAAGGATTCGCAAATGCAGAAGTGACGCCGCTTGTCGAGGCGTACCGCTTTTTGAGGATGGTCGAAACCCATATAAGGATGGAGACGGGAAGGGGGGCCGAGACGCTTCCTTATCAGCCGCGCATGATGGCGGCGCTGGAGGAAAGCCTTAAGGCTTTCGCAAAAATCGGAAAACCCCTTGCCGATGCGGTTGCCGAAACAATGGAAAAGGCGCATAAGGCGCTGGGTGAATTGATATGAGACCCGACCGGCTGGAAGCCTACATAGCCCTCAACTCGCTAACGTCGATAGGCGTCAACAACTTTTACGCCTTATTGGAGGCATTCGGTTCCGCCGAGGATGTTTTTGGCGCGGATACACACGCGCTTCGGGCGGTTCAGGGCGTGGGGCCGGAAACGGCGCGACAGATAAAGGGATGCGATCCCCGCAAAACCGCCGACAAGCAACGCAAGGCGGCAGGAAAAAACGACGCAAAAATAGTCGCGGAGTTCGAAGAGGGTTTTCCCAAAAACCTTAAAACCCTGCACAAACCGCCGCCCGTTATTTACATCGCGGGGGAAATAACCGACCAAGACCGCCTGGCGATTTCAATAGTCGGCGCCCGTAAATTTTCCGTTTACGGAAGGATAATTGCCGAGGACTTTTCCGCCACCCTTGCCGCAAGGGGGCTGACCGTCGTAAGCGGAATGGCAAGGGGCATAGATACGATAGCGCATAAAGGCGCGCTTAACTCCGGCGCGCGGACGATAGCCGTTCTGGGATCGGGGCTTGACGTATGCTATCCGCCTGAAAACCGCGAACTGTTCGACAAGATAAAAAATCAGGGTGCGGTTGTCAGCCAGTTCCCTTTCGGCACGGGGCCGGAAAAGCGGAATTTTCCGATAAGGAACCGCGTGATCTGCGGCCTCGGGTTCGGCGTCCTTGTAATCGAAGCGGGCGAAAAGAGCGGGGCCAACATCACCGCATATGCCGCGCTTGACGAAGGCAGGGAAGTCTTCGCCGTGCCCGGCAGGATCGATTCGCCCAAATCTGCGGGAACTCACAGGCTCATACAAAAAGGCGCGAAACTCGTAACGTGCGCCGACGACGTGATAGAGGAATTCCCGCCCGAAGTAAGGGCGCTACTCGAACGGCAGGAATCGGGGGTGGAAGTGGAGTTATCGAATGACGAGAAGAAGGTGATGACGCTTCTCGATTCAAGCGAACGGCACGTTGATTACCTGATAGAAAAATCGGGCATGCCTTCGGGCGTCGTCTTGGGCATTTTACTGGAACTCGAACTCAAAGGCGCCGTGCGCCAACTGCCGGGCAAGGTGTTCGCGAGGGCTGGATAAAGGGAAGAGCCTAACCCCCTTACAATTACAGAAAAAAATTGACGCTATCCGTTTAAACATTTAACATGAATAAATAAACTTTAACCAAACTTCATCTCTTTACTAAAAAATGGCGGATGACAGCATGACCAGCAGTAAGCAGGGAAATAAGCCCGATTCGCAAAAGATCTTCTCCCTGCCGGTTTATTTTGAAAAGGGTTACATACTTGTAGCCGACGACATGACCAACATGCGCAAGACGGTAAAGAACATGCTTCGAAGCATGGGCGTAACAAACATCATGGAAGCCTCCGACGGCGACCTCGCCCTTAAAACCCTGCGCCAAAACCCAAACTGCTTTTTCATCCTAATGGACTGGAACATGCCCCGCATGCCTGGGATAGAGGCCGTCCGCGAAATAAGGGCGGACGAGGATCTGCAGGATATTCCGATAGTAATGATAACCGCCGAAACGACAATGGACCAGATTGCCGAAGCCGGCGAAATAGGCGTAAATGGATATATCATAAAGCCGTTCGTGTCAAAAATACTTGGCGCTAAAATTCTTAGCGTTCTGCAAAGCAGAACCAATCCGCCGGAACACGTAAAGCTGATTAAAGCAGGTGAGGCGCTTATTAAGCAGGGTCAATTCGACCTGGCCCTCGAAGTATTCACGGAATCCAGCAAACTTCATGACACCGCGCGCATACGGGTCAATATCGGAGAAGCATACGAGAAAATGGGCAAAAACGATATGGCTTCCGGTTCCTATCAAACCGCCGCAGAAAAAAATCCTGTGTTCCTTAAGGCTCACGTCGCTTCCACCAACTTGCACATGAAAACCGGCAACAAGGATGCGGCGCTGAAATCTCTGGAAAATGCCATTAAAATCAGCCCCCGTAACACGGAAAGACAGATATCCGCCGGCAAGATATACCTTGTTAACGGAAACCATAAAAAGGCGCAGGCGGCATTCGAGGTAGCCGTAAAGCTTGAACCCGCCAAAGGCGAAGAGATCGCCGAAGAACTTTTAAAGGAAGGCAAGGCCGAGCTTGCCGAGACCTTCTTCCGCAACTCCCTTGCGGCCGACTCAGGCAACGCGCACATTTACAACAGGCTCGGAATAGCGTTAAGGAGACAAGGCAAATGGTTCGACGCCATCGAGGAATACAAAAAAGCCATTAAAATCGACCCGAAAGACGATGTAATATACTTCAACATGGGCAAGGCCTATATTGAAGGCGGCAATAAAGACGAGGCAGCCGACTCTTTCAAGAAAGCGCTGAAAATCAATCCTGCCCTTGAAGAAGCGAAAAAGGAACTCGAAAAGCTTTAGCCGTCGCTATTTATAAAATCCCCCGGATTGTTATCCAAAGAAAGCTTTTCATTCCTGACGCCTTCCGGTTATCACCCCGAAGTGGGTTAGAATATATTGTTATGCGAATTATACAGGGGAGCCGTTCGGGAAACCGCATATGAAACTTCTGGACAGGTATATCTTCGGCGAAATATTCAAGGTCTTCGTACTGGGATTCACAACGCTGATGGCCATTTTCATCCTTGAAAAGGTGAACTTCATATCGAAAATAATACTCGACAGCGGCGTCACACTGAAGGAACTGGCGCTCCTTATCGCCTACATCTCGCCAGCGTTCATAACCGTCACCCTGCCCCTTGCCGTTTTACTGGCATCGCTTGTGACTTTTTCACACCTTTCGGCGGACCAAGAAATAATCGCAATGAGGGCTTGCGGAGTAAGCTTTTACCGAATACTGGCGCCGGTCGGCGTGTTCAGCATTCTGGTTTTCGCCTTCGCCTCGTACCTGTCAATAGAGGTACAGCATTCCACCAACAACAAGTACATGGCTTTCCTTACTTCGCTGGCGGGCAGGATAGCGCACTCGCAGATCGGCGAAGGCGTCTTCCACGACCGGCTGCCGAATACCGTGATATTCGTAAACGAAAGAAAGCCTGGCTCCAACACGCTTAAACGCGTTTTTATTTACGACATGCAGGACGAAAAACATCCGCGGTTGGTTACCGCGGCCTCTGGTGAGCTTACTCCGAAAACGGGCGACATGGTTCTTAAGCTCAAAAACGGCAGCATCTATTCCGGTGGGAACAAATCGTTCCGCCTTATCAACTACGGCGAATACCAGCTCTTTTTCGACACCGACGGTTCCGGCGGTTTCGTAAGACAGCCGCGGGAGATGTCCATATCCGAAATTAGGGGAAAAATAATGGCGCTGCCGGCACAAAACGGGGATGTAAACAAATTCATCATTGAAATACACAAACGATACTCGCTCCCTTTTTCCTCCCTTATTCTGGGTTTCCTGGGCGCCGCGCTGGGGATACGCGTCCAGCGGAGCGGGAAATGGGGAGGCCTGGGGCTTGGCGTTGTGGTGATTATGCTCAACTATCTACTTCTCATGGCTGCCGAAGGTCTCGGCAGGGAGGGAACGCTGCCGGCGGAAATCGCAATGTGGCTTCCGAACCTGATCCTTGGGACATTGACAGTCTTTCTGGTTTACGTGGGATCGCGCGAATCGATGCCGTTCAAATCAACCATATGGCTGCAATCGGCATGGATAAACGCCATGCGGCGCCTTTACGGAAAGCGCCCCGATGACTGGGTGAACGGAACCTGATGCTTGCGCAAATAAACGAAAAGGCCTTCTGGATGATAAATTCCGCGGGCAACCCTTTGCTGGACGTTCCCATGATATTTTTTACGATCACCGGCTTCGTACCGGCGGCCCTACTTATAGCCGTTGTCGCCATGCGGATTTACGGCGGGCTGAACAGGAAAAACCTTGTGATCCTTCTTGTCGCCCTCCTTGCCGGAGGGGTGACGGTTTACGGCTTGAAACAGACGTATTCCAACCCGCGCCCACTGAAACATTTTAGAATCAAGCCACCTCCGGAAAACCGCGAGGTGCGCGCGCCTTTTCAGAAGCTGGGATCAAGAACATTCCCATCCGGCCATTCTCAGGCCGCCTTTTCCACGGCGGTCTTTATAATACTGATGTTCCGCCGCCACGCGGCATGGTGGATAGCTTGGGCCGTGATGGTGGCCCTTTCGCGCGTGTACCTGGGCGTCCATTTCCCGCTGGACATAACAGCCGGCGCAATTATCGGATCTGTGGCCTCGACCGCGGTGGTGTATGCATTCTTCAAAAAAATCTTTCCCGAAATACGGAAAGAATAAACGGTCAAATTATGATATTTTGAGTAATGCGGGTATTGATATAATATAGAGGCTTATATGGGCTGGACTTTTACCGGGAGGGTAGTATGAGGCAGGCGGATCTTGATTATATTCTTACCACCATGCTCGAATCTCACCCAAGCGTTTCCGACCTTAATATTACGGTTGGAAAACCGCTCCAGGTTGAAACCTCGGGCATGCTTAAAAGCGTCCCCATGGACCCGAAGCTGGAAAATCTTACGCCTTTTCAGTCGGAGGTCATTGCACTTTCCATAGTAAATTCGGACAGGCGCCTTACGGACATCCTTGTGCGCGAGGGTTCGTGCGATTCGTCTTACCAGATGACCGGCAAAGCCAGGTTCCGCGTGAACATTTTCTCCCAGCGCAACACCTACTCGATTGTCATGAGACAGCTAGCAACGCGCATCGCCACCGTCGAAGAGCTAAAGCTTCCGACGATATTCAACACGGTCGCGCAGGAAAAAAACGGCATCGTACTCGTTACCGGCGCGACCGGCAGCGGTAAATCGACCTCTCTGGCGGCAATGCTGGACGCTATTAACCAAGCCAAGTCGGTGCACGTAGTAACGCTGGAAGATCCGGTGGAATTCGTGCATCCGCATAAAAAGGCCACTTTTAACCAGCGCGAACTCGGCTCCGACTTCGATTCGTTCGCAAACGGACTGAGGGCCGCCCTTCGCCAGGCGCCCAAGATCATACTCGTCGGAGAAATGCGCGACCGCGAAACTGTCGAGATAGGGATGTCCGCCGCCGAAACGGGACACCTTGTAATGAGCACGCTTCACACGAACGATGCGGGGCAGACCATAAGCCGCATCGTAGGAATGTTCGATAAGGACGAGGAACAACTGATCCGCATCCGGCTGGCCGAAACGGTAAGGTGGATAGTGTGTCAGCGGCTCCTACCGAGGGTTGGCGGAGGCCGCGTGGCCGCGCTCGAAATCATGGGCAGCAACCTCCGCGTAAAAGACGTCATTCTCAACGGCGAATCGGAAGGCAAGACATACTACGATATTATTACAGCCTCCTCCACTTACGGGTGGCAGACGTTCGACATGGACATACTCAAAGCCTTCAAAGATGGTTTCATAGATGAAGAAACGGCTTTGGCCTACGCATCGCGAAAGCCGATAGTAAACCGCGGCATGGACAAGATAAAGGCGGAGCGCGGCGAAAAGACGACCGACATAGAAGACCTTGCCATCGACGCCGGTTACCAGGAAGATACGGAAAAACTCAGAAAAACGGTAGGAAGGAAAAAGAGGCGATAAGAAATGGAAGTTACATGCAACTCGTGCAGTAAGAAGATCGCCATTCCGGCGGAAAAGATTCCGAAAAAGGCCGCATTCAGCTTCAACTGCCCGAGCTGTAAAACCAAGATCACCGTCCAGCCCCAGGGCGCGGGAGGCGAAGCGCCCCGGAAAAGCCCGGTTCCTTCCGGTCACTCTAGCGAAACGTTCACCGCTGAATCTAGCGTTAAAGGGGCAATGATTTGCCACCTGAAACCCGAAAAATTCAAAAAAGTACTAGGTGATTTGGGATACGGCGTTCATGCCGTCTCGCAGCATATCGCCGCCATCAACAACCTGCGCTTTAACGATTACAAAGTGATAATCGTTACAAATGAATTCGAGGAACTTACCCATGACGGAGCCTCAATTCTTGAAACCCTGATAAGCATGTCAATGGTGACCCGAAGGAGCATCTTCCTTGTTTACGTTACGCTCGGCGTAAGGTCTTACGACTTCATGCAGGCATTTGCCAAAAGCGTAAACATGCTCGTAACTCCGGAAGACACCGAAAAGGACGGCTTCGGGGAGCAGCTTGAACGCGGGATAAAGGAAAACGACACTTTCTTTAAGGTTTTAAAGGAAACGCTTGTCGCGCAGGGCAAGGTATGAGGAAATATCATGATTGATACGCCATACGTTGAACGGTTTGCCGACGGCCAGAATATAGTGACCGAGGGGATAGTAAGCAACAAGGCCTACATAGTGATGCAGGGCAAGATTCGCATACAAAAAAAAGTGGAAGATAAAAACGTAACCGTGGGAACGCTTAAAAAAGGCGACGTGTTCGGCGAGATGGGCCTTTTCCAGGAATCGAAGCGCTCCGCGACCGCCGTGGCAAAAGGCGACGTGACTGTGGGGATAATAGACAGGGAGCATTTCGACAAACTTATGGATCAGTGCCCCAACGACATGAAGGCAATCATTAATTCATTGATTGACCGGTTGAGGCTTACTACCAACAAGCTTGCCGCGCTGGGCTACCAGTGGGAAAAGACACAGAGAACGCTCAATGCTATTTCGGTCAAGGAGGAAATAGAATAGTGGCGTCATATGCTTACACATTCCAGACCAAAGTTGGAGTACAGTCCGGCGAATGCGAAGCCGAAACCCTGGAAGGCGCGATTGCTTTTCTTAAGAAGCAGAAAATCACCCCCCTCAAAATCAAGCCGAAACCCAAGGATCTCTTTGAAAGCCTTGGCGGCGGAGGACCGACCGAGAAAGACATTGTCATATTCGTGCGCCAGTTCGCAACTATGATAAACGCGGGCCTGCCTCTGGTTCAGTGCCTGGAAATTCTAGGCCCCCAAGCTACTAACCGAATTTTTGGGCGCGCAATAAACGACATAAGGACCCGCATAGAACAGGGCGACACATTCGCCGATGCTTTACGCAGGCACCCTAAGATATTCGACGAACTTTTTTCCAACATGGTTGAAGCGGGCGAAGTGGGCGGTATTCTGGATACGATACTGCTGCGGCTTGCCGCCTATATCGAAAAGGCCGCCGCCCTGAAGAGCAAGATAAAATCCGCCATGGTCTATCCGGCATCGATAGTGGTCATAGCCTCGGCGGTTATCGGGTTCCTTCTCATTTTCATCATCCCGCAGTTTGGCTCTATGTTCGAAAGCATGGGCGGCCGCCAGCTTCCCGCGGTAACGCGCAGCGTCATATTCCTGAGTGACGGCCTGGTAAACAACTGGTACATCTTCATTGCCGGGCCGATGTTGGTCGTTTACGGTCTCAAGAAGATGGCCGAGTACGAAAAAGGTAAATATATACAGGACAAGGTCATGATGCGCCTGCCGGTAATGGGTGAACTGATGAAAAAAATCGGCGTATCGAAATTCACGCGCACGATGGGCACCCTGGTGGCATCCGGCGTGCCGATAATAGAAGCCATGGACATAGTAGCCAGAACAGCCGGCAACAAGGTGATCGAATACGCCATCCTCGACACCATAGAGGACATCAAGCAAGGCAAGGGCCTGGCCGACCCGTTAAGGGCGCAGGGCATTTTTCCGCCCATGGTTGTGCAAATGATCGAGGTGGGCGAACATACCGGCGCGCTGGACACTATGCTCACAAAGATAGCGGACTTTTACGATCAGGAAGTGGACGACGCGGTGGATGCCCTTACGTCGCTTATGGAACCGTTGCTCATGGCATTTTTGGGCGTGGTGGTCGGATATGTTGTTATTGCGATGTACATGCCCATATTCCAGATGGGCGCCGGCGCTAATTAAGTTTTCGCCGGTAAAGGCTGAAGAGAGCCTGTTATGAAAGAAGATGTAACCCTCTTACGGCAGCATGAGCAGGTCTTTGCAATAAAGGCCCTGATAGTTTTCAGAATAGCCGTAATTTCCTTTTTCCTCGGAACGGTAATACTCTTTCAGCACAGGGTCGGCGAGCTGATCTTCCCGCTGCCCATTTCCTTGCTGATAATCGCAACGTACACCATCTCGATTTTCTACCTGTTCCTCCTGGAAAGGGTTTCCCGCTACACCCTCTTTTTATATTCCCAGCTGGTACTCGATATCGTCATTGCAAGCGGGATCATCTATTACACCGGCGGCGTGGAAAGCCCGTTCACTTTCCTTTACATATTCACGATAATCGCCACTTCCATCGTTCTGCCGCAAAAAGCAAGCTACGTAATATCCTCGGTGGCCAGCATAATGTACGGCTTGCTGGTGGCGCTGGAGTTTTACGGAGTCATAGAGCCGCTTCCCCTGATAGCGCGCAAGGTGGCCGAGCCTACGCAATCGCTGATTTTCTTCAAGGTTCTGATCAACATGGCCGCGTTTTACATGGTGGCGTTCCTGAGCGAATTTTTATCGAAGCGGCTCAGGCAGACGCTTTTCGCCCTCAGAACCAAAAGCCAGGACCTTACCTACCTGCAGGAGTTCCACGAAATGGTCATTTCCAACATGGGCAACGGTTTTTTGGCTCTCGATATGCAGCGCAGGATAAACTCCGCAAACAGGGCCGCGGAAATAATCCTTGAAATGAAAATAGATGACATGAAGTTTAAAAGAATCGACGAGGCGCTGGCCTCAATCCCGGCTAAAGACCTCCTGCCCGATCCCGATGACACGGCCAAGGGCATAAAACAAGCCGAATGGGCTTTTAAAACCGAAAACGGGGAAATGAAAACCATTTCCGCCACGTCGTCCCTTTTCAGGGACTCACAGGGAACTGTACGGGGCTTCATCATCGTTTTCCATGATATTACCCAGATAAAGGAAATGGAAAACGCCGTTGCCAAGTCCGAACGCCTGGCGGCAATCGGCAGAATGGCGGCGGGACTTGCCCACGAAATCCGCAACCCGCTCGGCTCGATCAGCGGCTCTATTCAGATGCTGAAATCCGAAATCACAAAGGAACTGTCGCCCTCGCAGGACAGGCTCATGGCGATAACGCTTAAGGAAACCGAAAGGCTGAACCACATCATAAACAGTTTCCTTCTATACGCCACCCCGGAAATAAGGAAAACAAAAAACGTAAACCTTGCAAACCTGTTAAACGACGCCGTGGTCCTTTTCGCCAACGACACGCGGTATTCCGGAACGGTCGAAACAGAAACGGACCTGAACGAAGGGGTGTTGATGGAAGCCGCTGCGGAATCGTTAAAGCAGGTATTTTGGAATTTTTTAATCAACGCGGCGCAGGCGATGCCGGATGGCGGCAAAATAACCGTTGCAATGAAACCGCTTTTTACCGAAAACGCATATGCCAAGGAATGCGCCATTTCGTTTTCGGACACGGGGGTAGGAATACCCGAAAGCGAAAAAAGAAAAATATTCGAGCCGTTCCACACAACTAAGCCGGACGGCACGGGGCTGGGACTTTCCACCGCGCTTAAAATAATAGAAAGCCATAGCGGTTCAATAAACGTATCCAGCAGTGAGGGACAAGGCGCCACATTCACTATAACGCTACCCATTTCCTCGGTTGAAACGCCGGCCAAACTTTGAAGTTTGCCGGCATAATACAAAGATAATACAAGGTTGACATCCCATGGCGTATGGATGTTATAGTTATGGGTTCATTGATGCGGGGTGGAGCAGTCCGGTAGCTCGTCGGGCTCATAACCCGGAGGTCACAGGTTCGAATCCTGTCCCCGCTACCAACTTACTTTGCAAGTAGGCGGCAACCTCGGCAACGCCGCTGAATCAGCCTACCGCCCGTAAATATGCTTTCCCGCTCTGCGATAATGTTGGGCATAACCGACTGACTCTTTGGACATTTGTTTATTGGGTCATAACGGTTTATAATCCTTAATAAATTGGGAGGAGATTCTTATGCCGTTAGGGGATATTCTGGTAATTAAAGACCATCATAAAAAGGCGGGACAGGAGATCACCGACCTCGTCCTGAAAAATTACAAAGGTAAAAAGGTATCGTTGGCGCTCGGGGCGGAATCAGGGGCCGGAAAATCCGAAATCGCCCATGTTGTCTCGAAGAACCTCTTTCAATCCGAAAAAAAACTGAAATCATTTATTGTTCACACCGACGACTTCTTCGCATTACCCCACAAAGAAAGAAACGAACTGAGAAAAAAAACGAATCTTGGATCGATCGGTCCGTCTGAAATCGATTTTGATGAACTGAACTATGTATTAAAGAGCTTTCAATCGGGAAAGCAGATTTTGGTTCCAATCCTGGAATTCATCACATCATCCGCATATAAACTGATGGTCGATTTCAGTAATGTTCCAGTATTGATCTGTGAAGGATTATACGCTCCGATGCTGGACGTTACGCATAAGATTTTCATGGATTTAACTTACCACGACACAAATGACTTTCGCGCCGAACGGGGTAAGGAAGTGATGAATGAGTTCAGGCTCAAAGTGTTGGAAAAAGAACATCTGGCCGTAAGCAAACTTAGGGAAGATGTCGACTATATCATCACCAAAGAATATTCGTTAACCAAACGGTAAGACGGATGGAAGACCTGGGAAAATTAAGCGCCGCCGTAAGGGGGAAAAAGATCATCCTGTTCGGCCCGCCGGGATGCGGCAAAGGAAACAGGTCGAAAGACCTTGCCGCACTGGGATTGATCCATCTTTCTTCCGGGATTGCATTACGCGCGAAAGTCCGCGATGATCCCGATTCCGATATTTCCAGAAAGGCGTCTGCTTTAATGAAGAGCGGAGCGCTGGTGACCGATGAAATCGTTGTTCCCATAGTCATGGAACATTTGAACTCGGCTGAGAGCCGGGAAAAAGGGGTCGTTCTGGACGGGTTTCCACGAACCAAGGCTCAGGCGGATATTCTCTTTTCAAAGGCGGCAATAGATATTGTGCTCTATCTGGAAGTGCCCAGGAAACACCTGACCTATGGGGTCGTGCATGGCAACCGGCGCGCCTGCGTTAATTGCTCCGCAGGCTACAGCGATTTTGATCCCCCCAAAAAAGAAGGCGTCTGTGATAAATGCGGCGCCAATATCGTCAAGCGCGCGGACGATAATACCGAAACTATCGAAAACCGCCTCAAGCTCTACGATGCAGAAACAAAATCCTTTCTCCCCGATCTGGAACGAAAAGGAATTGTGCATATGCTCCCCATATCCGTCAATGATGATGAAAAAGTGGATGACAGCCGCCTGAAAAAACTAAAAGGCGACGTTTACCGGGTGGAAACCAATGGAGGGGCGCGGCTTAGAATGCTAAACCTGGTAGGGATGAAAGAGAGGCTTTACGCATTTCTGTCCGATAAATTTATAAGGGAATAACAAGGGGGTTTCTCTATGCAGTCCAGGACTTTCAATATCGTTGTGGAAAAACTTAAAATCGGATACCTCTTAAGGATTATTCACAGTGCGTATTGTAATCTAACGCATCCTGAATACAATCTTTATAACGCGCTCGCCTTGAAAAGCGGCTTTCCGGGATCGGATGTATTCAAGTTCACCACTGACGGGAAGGAAGTAACCCTTTTCCCGATGGGCCAGCACCTAGATCAGCACGGGGGCGACGAAATAACGGACATGAAGTCCCTTAAATGGGATTTCGAAAAACCCGACGGAAAGATCGAGTGGATTAAGAAAAACAGGTTATATGATGGCAAATATCTCTCGGAGTTTGTCGAGGAGGGACCCGTACGAATCCATTATCTTCCCGAAGCAAAATGCCTTGCCATAGGGGGGGGGCGAAACCGGCTCCTTACCCTGATGGTTTTGGGATACCGGAATGCGATGCAGTTGAAAGAAGCCCAATGGGATGAACAAAATAAGAAGTATGTGGGCGGCGATATTGCCATTAATTTTCCCGGAAAACCAGTCTGGGATGATATTCCCCCCGACACATCGAGGCAAGGGTGGGTTGACAAAACAAAGAGGTGGAGCGACGCATGGAGCCAGGGCCTGAAATTTACCCTGGGTGAAGTGTACAAAGCGGTTTTTAAATAAGACGTATTGAATGATTGAAAGAGAAGAAAATCCTTCCAACGTAACAACCGCCGAGATCGTGGTTGGTATTCCTTCCTATCTGGAAGCCGATAACATAGCCTTTCCCACGCAACAGGCAAGCATGGGGCTGAAAAAATATTTCCCCGATAAAACCACAGTCATAATTAATTGCGACAACAACTCACCCGACGGTACGGAGCACGCTTTTCTTAACACTCCAACCGATATAGACAAAATCTATATCACTACTCCCCCCAACACTCGCGGCAAAGGGCACAATCTGGAAAATTTGTTCACAAAGGTTCTTGAACTCGGCGCAAAGGTTCTTATCTGCGTTGACGCGGACCTTACCAGCATCACTCCAGAATGGATAAGGCATTTCGGAGAACCGGTGCATGATGGATTTGATTACGTCTCGCCGGTATATTCCCGCCATAAATACGACGGCACGATTACAAATAACATCTGTTTCCCCCTTATTTATTCGCTCTTCTGCCGAAATATCCGCCAGCCTATCAGCGGCGATTTTGCCGTATCTACAAAATTGATTACACATCTGTTGCGCCAGTCGTGGTGCGAAACAACGGGGAAGTATGGAGTCGATATTTTTATTTCCATGAATGCCGTGTCGAACGGCTTCAGGATATGCAAAATCGGGTTGGGGACGAAACGGCATAAGCCCAGCGGCCCGAAACTGGACCTTATGTTCACGCAGGTGGTCAACACCGCTTTCCGGTACGTAACGGACAACTTTCATCTATGGAAAGACTGGTCGGATATATACGAACCACCTCTCATTGTTTGCCAGAATCCAGAACCTCACCAGGACCTTGCAGTCAACAGGAACGATATCAAAAAAAAGGCATGCGAGGATTTTTCCAGACATAGGGGCCGGCTTAAGGGTGTATTGGACAAAAAACTCTGGTTGGAACTTGACCGTATGTTCTCCTCGGGATCCATTGACATCACCTCCGAGCAATGGACCGATCTGGTATTTGAAATAATTTCCGCATATGCCAGGTCCAATGACAGGGTTTCGTTGATAGAAGCGATGAGAGGTCTCTATTTTGGCCGGGTATTATCGTTCATGAATAAAACATGGAACCTTAATCCCGAAGAAGCGGAACGGGAGATATTAATCCAAGCCAAGCGTTTCCATAAGAAACGGGGTAACCTTATCCGGAAACTTGAGGGGGTGAAGAATTAATCCTTTTCCTCCTCCGCCCCATATACCAAAACATGATACAATTTCCTTAAAACCAGTAAGTATGTATTTGGTTACCGATTGAAATCACAATGTGTGCTAAAAAAGAAAGTGGAAGCGTTTTAATGAGCCGCTAATTATGAAAAGACCATTCAATCTGCCCGTATTTTTCTCTGTTATAATCGGAATATCTATATCGCTCTTCTTTTTCTACACAGCCCGAAATTTCGAAAGAGGCCATATTTATTCTGAATTTAAGAACGATGTGGACGAGCGCGTTGCTTTGTTGGAGCGGGAACTTAAAAATACGATGGAGGTCATGTACGGCCTTAAAGGCCTGTACGACTCTTCAGAAGATGTTACACGCGCCGAATTTAAAACGTTCAGCGACTCGATTATTGAGCGGCACAACGACATCCAGGCTCTGGAATGGATACCCCGTGTGCCGAACTCCCAAAGGGAGCATTATGAAACGGTTGCCAGAAAAGATGGCTTGACGACTTTCCAAATAAAGGAAAAAAGCCAAAAGGGGGGCATGATACGCGCCGCGGACAGGGATGAGTATTTTCCCGTTTATTTCATGGAACCCTTAAAGGGCAATGAAGCCGCACTCGGTTTTGATCTGGCGTCCAGCCCGGCAAGGCTCGCCGCGATTCGGTCTTCGGGCGACACCGGCGCAATTAGGGCTACCGAAGGAATAACGCTTGTTCAGGAAAAAGCCCGGCAAAAAGGGTTTCTTATATTCCTGCCGGTATATGAAGGATATCCATCCAACTTAAATGAACGGCGCGAAAGCCTGCGGGGGTTCGTTCTGGGAGTGTTTCGTATCGGAGATATATTCGAATCGGCAATAGAGAAAGTACACAAAAAAGGGGTTGGAATAGACATGAAACTTTTTGACGATTCCGCTCCCCCGGATAAATCGTTGTTGAACCACCACGAACCCAGAACCGGCGGACAGTCGATAAATGATTGGAGATACCAAAAACGGCTCACTGATATTGGAGGGCGTCAATGGAGCGTGCTGGCCGCCCCGACACCGGCGTATATCAGGGCGCAAGAAAGCTGGCAACCATATGGGATTCTTGCGGGAGGGCTAATTTTTACCGCGCTTTTGGCCGCTTATATTTTCTTTCTGACCCAGCGTACGGAAAAGGTAGGAATTCTGGTTGCAGAACGCACTTCCGAGCTTAGGGCCAGCGAAGCACGGATAAAATCGATAGTAAATACGGCCGCCGCCGGAATCATTACGATAAGCGTCGATGGCACAGTGGAGTATTTCAATCCCGCCGCCGAGAGAATTTTCGGCTATAAAGCCGGGGAAGTCATTGGAAATAACGTAAAAATGCTGATGCCCGAACCGTTTAAAACGGAACACGATCAATATTTAAAAAACTATCTTGGTACAGGAAATGCCAAGATTATAGGTATTGGCCGCGAAGTTAAAGGCAGGCGCAAGGATGGAACTATATTCCCCATGGACCTTGCCGTAAGCGAAGTGGTTTTGGAGGATAAGCGTTTCTTTACGGGCATTGTCAGCGATATTACCGAGCTTAAACAAGCGCTTGATATATCTGAAAGGTTAAGAGTAGAAACTCTGGAGGCAAAAGAAAAGGCGGAGAAATACGCCGTCGAAGCCGAAGCCGGGAGCAAGGCTAAAAGTGAATTCCTTGCCAGCATGAGCCACGAAATTCGTACTCCAATGAATGCCATTATTGGAATGGCCGACCTTCTTTCAGAAACCAACCTTACTAAAGAGCAGGAGAAGTACGTTAGCATATACCGCTACGCCGGAGAAAACCTTCTAAACATTATTAACGACATACTGGATCTTTCCAAAATAGAGGCCGGGCAGATGGAGCTGGAATCAACCGGTTTTGATCTTCAAGAATTAATTGATCGTACAAGTGAAATAATGGCGATACCGGCGGAAGATAAAGGTTTGCAATTGGCAGTCATGTGTTCACCTGGTGTGCCTACCGCTTTGATAGGCGACCCTACCCGTTTACGTCAGGTAATAATTAACCTTGCGGGAAATGCCATTAAGTTTACTAAAGAAGGTGAAGTTTTCATTAATGTAGAAAAGCGCGAGGTTACAGAGAAAGAAGCTGAACTTATTTTCTCTGTAAAAGATACGGGTATTGGTATTCCAAAAGATAAGTGTGAAAAAGTGTTTGAAAGCTTCTCCCAGGCAGACTCTTCAACTACGCGGCAATTTGGGGGTACGGGCCTTGGCCTTTCAATTTCCAAGCTTATAGTCGGACTGATGGGAGGCAAAATATGGGTAGAAAGCGAGGAAGGAAAGGGAAGTACCTTTTATTTCACTGCTAAATTAGAAATAGATAAACGAAGTAAAGAAAGTACTGAATCCAAAGGTGTTGACCTCAAGGGATTAAAGGTATTGATAGTGGATGATAATGCTACCAATCGGATGATTCTAAATAAAACTCTTTCGAGCTGGGGCGCAGAAATAAAGGAAGTTGTTGACGGTAAAAGCTGTCTGGATGAGCTTAAAAAAGCGAAACAATCAGGTCACCCTTATGGCCTTATCTTATTAGATTATAAGATGCCGGAAATAGATGGTTTTGAGGTGGCTAAAAAAGTTAAAGGTGATCCTGAAATTAATATCCCCATAGTTATGAATACTTCGTCCATTGGGTTTGGGGAGGGGAACAAGCTAGCGAAAGAGATAGGCATTGAAGGATACATGCATAAGCCTATAAAACAGTCTGAATTACGAGCACAGATCAATATCGCTTTGGGCAAAGTTGAACCGACAAAACAAAGAAAGCAAACTGTGGGAGAAGCAGTTGGCACGGATAGACCGTTGAAGATTCTTCTCGTTGAAGACAACAGGGATAACCGAAATCTTATCCTTGCCTATCTAAAGAAAAGCCCACATGGAATCGATATTGCCGAAAATGGGCAGATAGCCGTGGAGAAATTCACCTCGGGGAATTACGATCTGGTTTTCATGGATATTGAAATGCCTGTTATGGACGGCTATACGGCTACGAAGAAAATCCGCGAATGGGAAAAGGAGCAGAGAATAGAACCAACGCCGATAATAGCTCTTACAGCCCACGCGCTTAAAGAACACGAAGATAAGAGTAAAGAAACCGGCTGCAACGGGCATGTTACAAAGCCTATAAAAAAAGCAAAGTTGCTTGAAACCATTAAACAATACACCACAAAGTTGCTATGATTCATATATTGGTCGTTGATGATGATAAGTCCATACAAAAACTCTATGGGCACTTTCTTAAATCGACAAACTATATATCAGTTTTTGCTGATAACGGAAAGGATGCGCTTGAATTACTTAAAGAAGAACCCGGTAAGTTTTCAACCGTAATCCTTGACTGGGAAATGCCGGAAATGAATGGGATTGAGGTATTAAAAAAGCTAAAAAGTTCGAAAGAGTTTAAAACGCTTCCTGCCATTATGGCTTCGGGTCGAGATCAAGAAGAGGACATAACATTAGGGTTGCAGGAAGGCGCCTATTACTACCTTGTTAAGCCGGTATCTATGGACCAATTTTTGGCAATAGTTAAAACAGCAGTCACTGATTATGAAAACTTTAGATCATTAAAACAGGAGCTTGACGAAACCATAGATGCCTTCAATAATCTCGTGCGTGGTGGCTTTAAGATTAGAACCATTGATGACGCAAGTATCCTCGCAGTGCTTTTGGCTAAAACAACACCTCGCCCATCCAAGGTCATAATTGGTTTAATGGAGCTTCTGATAAATGCAATAGAGCACGGTAATCTTGGAATATCCTATGAAGAAAAGTCGGAGCTTAATAAAAATTGGAGTTTGCATAAGGAAACCAGCAGGCGTATGAGTTTGAAAGAAAATAAGAATAAATGTGTTTATATCGAATTCACCAGAAAAGATAATGAACTGTTATTTCACATTAAAGACGAAGGTGAAGGCTTTGAATGGGAGAAATATCTCAATTTTAGTCCAGAACGTGCATTTGATACTCATGGACGGGGGATAGCATTGGCAAGCTCACTTAGCTTTGAAAATGTTAAATACATTGGTAATGGCAACGAGGTAATAGCAAGTGTGAGCCTGGAATAATAACGTAACTTTACCTTATTACGAGGTACAGTAAATACAAGCCGAATATTATTCCAGACCTTTCCTTTGCAAATTAATATATGTGCACATTTCCCTGTCGTAACCAAAGGAGTGCCCACCAAACCAAGCAATAAAAAAACTATGTATCTGGTTATATTTTGCTATTTGATGTTCATCCAGCTCCAGTAATTGTTCTTTAAGTGAATCGAGTAGGTCATTGTGCTCTTCTTGGTGGTTAACCAGACCCGGATAGTCATACAGTTCCATTAGCTGTTCTTCGGATTTAAAATGCCATATCGTATATTTTCGTATTGAGAGCATAGATTCTTTTAGTTCTTGCGCTGGTTTCATTTTCTGTACAAGGCCGATGGAATAATTAATGAGCGCCAATAAATGCTGGTGCTGAGAGTCAATTTCGTCGACTCCAAGAACGTAGCTGTTATCCCATACGATTTTATCCAGCATATTTACCCTCAAACATATCTACTTCAAGCATCACTACCGAAGATGCAAAAACCAATAAAAAGCACAATGCTAATAAATTGCGCAAAATCGTTACTCCTTCAACATACAAATTCTACCACTTTTGCTGATGTTGAATACTAAAATGGAATGGTAGTTTTAGAAATCTACGAAAGGTATGATTTTACTAAGCACGAGGAATTTGAAGGATATCTTATAAACCTACCCCAATAGCGACAGTAGAACGCCAGCCGCAAGCGCGGAGCCGATAACTCCGGCGACGTTGGGGCCCATCGCGTGCATCAGGAGGTAGTTGTGCGGGTCGGCTTCCAGCCCCACTTTTTGCACGACGCGCGCCGCCATCGGAACGGCTGATACGCCAGCCGCGCCTATCAGCGGATTGATCTTGCCGCCCGAAAGCCTGTGCATGATCTTGCCCATGATAAGACCGCTTGCGGTGCCGATGCAAAACGCTATTAGCCCCAGCAGTATTATGCCGATGGACTGTACGGTAAGGAAGTACTGCGCTTCCAGCTTGGCCCCTACCGAAAGTCCCAAAAAAATAGTCGTGATGTTCAATATCTCGTTTTGCGCGGCCTTGGCAAGCCTATCCACCACGCCGCACTCCTTGATGAGGTTGCCGAACATAATCATCCCCACCAAAGGCACGGCGGAAGGGATAAACGCCGCGCAAAGAAGAACGGCGGAGATGGGGAAAATCACTTTTTCGAGTTTCGATACGTGCCTCAGCTGGTGCATTTTCACGGACATCTCCTCTTTCGTGCAAAGGAGCTTCATTATCGGCGGCTGGATTATCGGCACAAGAGCCATGTACGAATAGGCGGCTATGGCAATGGTGCCCAGCAGGTGAGGGGCCAGCTTGCTGGTAAGGTAAATTGCGGTTGGCCCGTCGGCCCCGCCGATTATTCCTATCGACGCCGCCTCTTGCAACGTAAACTCTATCGGAAATCCCGGCAGGAATTTAAGCGCCAGCGCCCCTAAAAGGGTGGCAAAAATGCCGAACTGCGCCGCCGCGCCAAGAAGCGCCATCTTCGGGTCTGCCAGCAGAGGCCCGAAATCTATAAGCGCCCCGACCCCCATGAAAATCAGCAAGGGGAATATCCCCGTCGTTATGCCGACTTCGTACGTGTAATATAAAAGGCCGCCCGGCTCCATTATCCCGACCGCCGGTATGTTTACCAGTATCGCCCCGAAACCGATAGGTATAAGCAAAAGCGGTTCGTACCCCCTTTTTATGCCGAGGTAAAGGAGCAAAAGTCCGACAACGATCATTATCGCGTTCCCGCCGGAGGTGGTTACAATGCCGGTGGAGTGCCACAGCGAGACAATCGAATCTTTAAACGATTTAATCTGAACGTCTTCACCAGCCGCATCTTTTTCAGGAGCAGAAGTTGAAGCCGAAGCTGACGCCGATGCTGTCCGGGCGCCGTCGCTAAAAGGCGACGCGGCAAAGATCAAAAAAAGGAGCGGCAAAAGGACAAGGCCCCGCACCCTAAGAGTCATACGCTCACTACGAAAAGATGTTGCCCCGTGTGAACCTCATCGCCCACCGATACGAGAATCTGTGCAATCGTTCCGGTAATAGTCGATTTGATTTCGTTTTCCATCTTCATCGCTTCCATAACCAAAACAGCCTCGCCACCCTCCACCGCATCCCCTTCCTTTTTGGAAATGCTCTGTATCATTCCCGGCATGGGCGCAACTATCGGCTCTCCTTCGTCCGTTTCGGTTGTCTTTTCGGGCTGTGTCTTCGCGGCAGGCGCAGGGATTCTAACCGTAGACGCTCCCGCGACCTTGGCGCCGCCTTCTTCAACCACCACGTTATAGGCTTTTCCGTTAACCGTTACCATATAGTTACCCGGTTCCGATGAAGCTGTCGAAGCGGCGGCGGGTTTTCCCCCAGATGCTGGAGAAGCGGGAGCCGGTTCTTCCTTTTCCTCGAATTCCGGCGCAGGCTTGCCGCGATTTTCGTAATATTTGGCGGAAATCTGCGGAAAGAGCGCGTGTACCAGCACGTCTTCGTCAGACCTGCCGGGAACTTCCTTTCGCATCTTATCGAGTTCCGGCTCAATCAAGTCCGCCGGGCGGCATGTGATCTGCTCTTCGTCGCCAAGCACCTTCTTTTTTATTTCCGCATCCACCTCGCCGGGCAGTTTTCCGTATCCGCCGCGCACCAGTTCCCTTGTTTCCTTCGACACCATCTTGTAGCGCTCGCCCATAAGGACGTTCAGCGTCGCTTGCGTGCCGACTATCTGCGAGGTGGGCGTAACAAGGGGCGGATAACCGAGGTCCTTGCGGCACTTCGGGAGCTCCTCCAGCACTTCGGGCAGTTTATCGATGGCGTTTTGCTTGCGCAACTGGCTTTCGAGGTTGGAGATCATCCCGCCCGGCACTTGCGATTTAAGTATGTTCACGTCAACGCCCGTGAAAGAGCTTTCAAATTTCTTGTATTCCTTGCGCACTTCTCCGAAATACTTTCCGATTTCGATTAAAAGGTCGAGGTCCATCCCCGTGTCGTTTTCGGTGCCCTGCAACATCGCAACAATCGTTTCAGTTGGCGGGTGGGCGGTTCCCTGGCTGAGGGTGGAGATATCGCAATCGATAATATCGACGCCCGCCTGAATGGCGCGCATGTATGTAAAGTTAGCGTATCCGCTGGTGGTGTGGCAGTGAAGGTGTATGGGAACGCTCACCTTTTCCTTTATATCGCTTATTAGCCGGTAGGCCGTCTCCGGCGCGAGGAGGCCCGCCATGTCTTTTATGCAAATGGTGTCCGAACCCATCTTTTCCAGCCCCACCGCCATTTCAACAAACATCTTTATGTTATGGACGGGGCTGGTGGTGTAACTTATAGTCCCTTCGGCGTGTTTGCCGAGCTTCTTTACCGCGCCCATCGCGGTTTCTAAGTTGCGCAGGTCGTTCAGCGCGTCGAACACGCGAAAAACGTCTATACCCGCGTCCGTTGCAAGCTCGACGAAGCGCACCACAACGTCGTCTCCATAATGGCGGTAGCCGACTATGTTCTGCCCCCGAAGAAGCATCTGGAAGGGCGTGGTCGGAATTTTTTTCTTCAGCGCCCGCACGCGTTCCCACGGGTCTTCGTTAAGGAACCTAATGCACGAATCGAACGTTGCGCCGCCCCACATCTCCAGCGACCAATAGCCGGCTTTTTCAAGTTTCTCCGCGATTGGAAGCATGTGCTTTGTCATCATTCGTGTCGCAAGGAGCGACTGGTGCGCGTCGCGCAATACGAGTTCCGTTATCTGAACTTTATGTTTGCTCAATCTTCACTCCTACTCCGTATATGTTTATGGACAGCCGCCGTTATAACGGCAACAATCTCCCCTTCGGAAACACCTCCATCGGTGGAAACCGGCAGTTCCGGAAAGAACCTTGCGTCCACCAAATGAATGACGTGCATCATTAAAATCAGTACTATTAGGAAGATGAAGACCATAGTCATCCCCACCGCCATCAAAATGCCTCCGCTTGCTAATTCCCCCATATCCCGACGATATTAGCAGAACATGCCGCCTGTTGCCACCTGTTGGAAGAGCTGGGAATACAATACCTTCCGAATAAAATTCAAAAAGGTTAAAATGGCGCGATGGTAAAACGATGACGAAAGTAGTAGCAACGAACAAAAAAGCTTTTCACAACTACCACATACTCGAAAAGGTCGAGGCAGGAATGGTACTGAAAGGCACGGAGGTGAAATCGTTGCGTCACGGCGGCGTGCATATAAAGGACGCCTACGCTAGGCCCAGGGGCGGTGAGCTTTACGTCGAAAACCTGCATATACCAGAATACCGCCACGGCAACATCCTTAACCACGAACCGCTAAGGCCCAGAAAGCTGCTCCTTCACAAAAAGGAATTGAACAAATGGATATCGAAGGTGGCCGAAAAAGGGCTTACCATCCTCGTGCTGAAAATATATTTCAAGGGAGATTTCGCCAAGGTGGAGCTGGGTCTCGGAAAGGGCAAGAAACTCTACGATAAGCGGGAAGACCTAAAACGCAAGGCTATAGAGCGCGACTCCGAACAGCAGTTCAAGATAAAACATTAACGGATTTTGACGCCGTGCTCAGTTTTGCAAAAAATCCCATTCTCCCTCCATAAACAATGTTGAAGGGGACATCCCATATGGACTTAGAAAATCCCTAATAAAGACTGTTGGGGGAAACTTGATCAATTCAGTTCATGAATCTGATATACTTTTTTTAACAGGAAGAGGGGCAAATGACGTCATATGGAAAATCTCGATTAACACAACGAAATACCATGAAGGTCTGAAAGGAGGCAAATAGAATGGCTACTGTAGACAAAAGCGATCTCGAAACGAGAGTAAAAGATATGTACCGGGCCGTCGCCCTGGAGCCGGAAAAAAAAGTTCATTTTGAAATGGGGAGAGGGCTTGCTGAAAGATTGGGTTATTCTCCAGACGATCTTGATAAAATCCCGTCTGAATCCATAGATTCTTTTGCCGGCGTCGGGCACCATTTTGGCCTGGCGGACATAAAAGAGGGCGACACTGTTTTGGACATGGGCAGCGGGTCCGGCATGGATTCATTTCTGGCGGCCCGGAAGGTGGGCGAATCCGGAAAAGTAGTCGGTATTGACATGACGGACGAGCAACTGGAAAAGGCGAGGAGACTGGGAACTAAATATCAGAACGTTTCATTTAAGCAGGGATACATAGAAAAACTGCCGGTTGAAGACGGGGGCTTCAATGTGGTTATCAGCAACGGCGTGATCAATCTTTCGGTACAGAAGGAAAAAGTGTTTCAGGAAGTCAGTCGGGCGCTTAAACGCGGCGGGCGGATGGCCATCTCCGATATCGTGTCGGAAAAGGCATTGCCCGAAAATATTAAATGCGACGCGTCGCTATGGGCTTCCTGTATCGGCGGGGCGATGCAAGAGGACGATTATAAGGCCGCGATCGAAAATGCCGGTTTGCAGGTTGACAAAATCCGAAAGAACACGGAATATCAGTTTCTGTCGAATGACGCACAAGGAGCAACCAAAGAGTGGGGCGTAAAAAGCATCTCGCTTGTAGCGGTAAAAAAGTGAGAAGTTGACCGGTATACATTACAGTTCCTGATGTGGGGCAGTAGCTCAGCTGGGAGAGCGCACCGTTCACAATGCCGAGGTTAAGGGGTTTGATCTCCCCTTACATTAGCTGTGTTTGGACTGCGCCCCACCAACTAGATATTAATCCGGCTTTATGGAAGCTTTTCTTTACAGCAAACTTTGCTGGCCCTTGGGCGGGTCTATCTTCAAGTGTTTGTAAGCCGCAAGGCCGGCCACCCTCCCGCGCGGCGTTCTCTGCAAAAAACCTTTCTGCAAAAGATACGGCTCCATCACCTCTTCGATCGTGTCCCTGTCTTCATTAACGGCGGCGGCAATCGTATCGATCCCCACGGGCCCTCCGCCGAATTTTTGTATGATCGCCAACAGCATTTCGCGGTCGATTTTATCGAAACCCATTTCGTCGATATCTATCATCTTGAGCGCGCTATCGGCGGCCTTTTTGTCCACCTTCCCGTCGCCTTTCACCTGCGCGAAGTCGCGCACCCTTTTAAGAAGTCGGTTGGAGATGCGAGGCGTGCCGCGCGAACGCGATGCTATTTCAAGCGCGCCGCCGTCGTCTATTTCCACGCCCAATATGCCGGCGGAACGTTTCACTATCGTCTCAAGTTCGGTATCGCTGTAGAACTCCAGCCGGTGGATTATTCCGAACCTGTCCCGAAGGGGCGAAGTCAAAAGCCCCGTGCGGGTGGTGGCCCCTATAAGCGTAAATGGAGGGATATCGAGTTTTACCGAGCGGGCGGATGGCCCCTGCCCTATCATCAGGTCAATTCTGCCTTCCTCCATGGCGGGGTAGAGTATTTCCTCCACTGCCGGGCTAAGCCTGTGGATTTCGTCAATGAAAAGGACTTCCTTGTCTGAAAGGTTCGTGAGAATGGCGGCAAGATCGCCCGCCTTTTCTATTACCGGCCCGGATGTGGCGCGTACTTGCGCGCCCATTTCGTGCGCGATGATGTAGGCAAGCGTAGTTTTTCCCAGCCCCGGCGGGCCGTGGAAAAGTGCGTGGTCCAGCGCTTCGCCTCGTTCCCGCGCGGCCTGTATAAATACTTTGAGGTTTTCCTTGATCGACTCCTGCCCCACGTACTCGCCGAAACTCGACGGGCGCAGAGTTTTGTCCAACGCCGAATCTTCCCCGCTTAACTCTGGGTTTACCATCCTTTCAGTCATTTTTGCAGATTATACCCCAAAGACCCAACGCGCACTAATAGGCTGCTTTTCCAGCAGCCTGATAAGCGTAGCTAGAGCATTTTAATTTATTATGCATGCGCTCTTTTATTGTCATGCCGCACTTGATGCGGCATCCAGGCTCTTCTGGATTCCCGCTTTCGCGGGAATGACAGCGATGCTGTATCTAAAATTAGTTAAAATGCGCTAATATTCCGGTTCTTCAAGGAGGTAGAACGGCAGTACAAAGCCGCTTATCTTCTTTCCGGTTACGGTAAGGAGGAAGGGCTTCTTCCCCAATTTCCCCTCCGGCCCGATATACAATTCCCCGCTCGCTCCAGCGAACGGCTTCATCGTTTTAATCGATTCCGCAAGTTTCTGCTTTGTATCCGCGCCCGATTCGATCATCTCAAGCAAAAGCGTAATGGCGTCAAAAGACCTTGCCGCGTTTACATTCGGGGTCTCGCCGAAGGCGTTTTCAAAATTATCGACGAAATTTCTAACAGTTACGTTATCAAGGTTCGGCATGAACTCGCCGGTAAAAACGACGCCTTCCGAATACTTACCGCCAATCTTGATGAGTTCTGGAGAGGCGTAACGATCCGACCCGATTATCTGGACTCCTATTATGTTGTAAAAGGCCAGCGCGGGGAGTATCAGGCCGGCGCTTTCGTAATCACCGGGGATGAACAGGGCGTCGTAATTCACCCTAAGCCCCACCGAGAAATTGTCCTTTGTTAACGGAAGTTCCCTGTACTTGCTTATGTAAGGGATGGTGAGATCGTCCTGAAAAGTTTCTTCCAGCAGTTCGTTTATTTCTTCGGGCGTTATGAGTACAAGTGGCGGCGGCGTTTCCGAATCTTCGGCGGTCATGTCCAGCCCGTCTAATGCAACGGTTTGTTCGTCCCTTTCGGTCCCTTCATGCATCTCTTCATGCATCTGCAACTGGGCCAGTTCGGGATTTTCCATAAGTATGCGCTCTTCCTGATCGACGACAAATTTGTAAACCCTTGTAAGGAGCGCGAAATCCTCCACACCGCCAAGAGCCTTTATCTGATCGCCGAAATCGGTTGCATCAGGGGGAAAGCCTTGCATCTCCTTTATCTCGGCTCCAAGAGCTTCGGCTTCGTTTGCAAATGCCCACATAAGTTCCGATCCATATTCGTCTTCAGGGTAAAGGACGGCAAGCCTGTAATACCTAAGCTTTTCCACCGCAAGTTCGGCCAGCATCCTTCCCTGGTTCTTCCCCGTCATACCCGTGTGGAAAAAGGGGGTACTATCATCGTCAACCCCAATCTCAACCTCCACTTCCACATCGATGTCGCTTCCAGCCGGAGTGATAAGGGGAAGCCCATGCTGGCGCGATATGTCCATAGCCGCTTCGAGGTTTAGTGGTGTAAAGGGACCTACGACGCCTATTACCGATTCGTCCTCCCCGAGTTCCGCAAAGGCCGCGCGGGCCGTATTCGGGTTGCTTGCGGAATCTTTTATAACCAGCTTAATCTTCCTTTCAGCCACCACGCCGCTCTTCAAGGAAAACGCCAGTTGGATGCCCTTAAGTATCTGCAAGCCGGCGGCCGAGTCCTGTCCGGAAAGGGGCAGTATGCTCCCAATCGTTATCTCCTCTACCGGCGCGACAGTGACCGTCTCGTCTTCCGAAAGGAACTCGGGCAATTCACGATCCGGGAATTCCTCATTGAACCTTTTGGCGGTTTTTATCTGGTTAACTTCGTCGCCGTTGCGCCAGTAAATCTGCATGAGTTCGATAAGGGCGATATCCGCCGGATAGCGTTTGGCGTATATATCCGCAACGTCCAGCAGTTCCTCCTCCGAAAGGAAGCTATGTACAATCCGGCCTATCTTGCGCTTTGCCTGGTTGCGGAAAGTTCCTTCAACTTCGATGCATAGGGCCATCCACTCCAACGCTTCGGGGAACCTGGCGGCATCGTACTCGTTTTGCCCCAGGTGAAAAAGGACGGATGAACGCTGCCCGTCCGATAGCTCCATCGAAAGCACGTCTTTAAGGGTCGACTCGGCCTTTTTACTCTTCTTTAGGTAAACGAGTATTATTCCCGTCTTTATGCGCGATTCAAGGTAATGCTGCGAAAGGGGGAAGAGTTTCGTAACCTTTTTTAAATATCCAATCGCCTTTTCATATTCGCGTCTGTTGAAATGGTTTACGCCTAACTTGTAATAGGCCGAGTCCGCGCGCTCGTCTTTTGGAAAGTTTTTGATAATTCCGCCGTATATATCCATCTCGGCGTTAATATTATTTTTTGCCGCTGCTTCTTGGGCCTTTTGAAGGAGGTATTCAATGGAGCGTTCGGGGGCTTCCGGTTTTACGGGTTCGGGTTTTTGTGGTGCGGCACAGGCGACAAAGGCGGCCAAAACGAGCGCCGCCGCGGCAAGAAGCCGTCCCTCACCCCTTAAGATCATATTTACTGAGCTTGTAGCGCAAAGATCGCAGATTCATGTTTAGCAGCTTGGAGGCCTCTTTTTTCGATCCCGAAGTCTGTGAAAGGGCGCTCTCTATCATTCCCTTTTCTATCTCACCTATCCGTTTTTCAAGGTCTACTCCGCCGCTGGGGATGGAAATGGAAGCGGTGTCTCCGTCCGGGAAGAGGATATTTTCCGGCAGGCTTTCGGGCGTTACCCAGTCTTCCGTTTCAAGTACCACTGCCCTTTCGACGACGTTTTCAAGCTCGCGGACGTTGCCGCGCCAATGATAGTTCTCCAGGAGCTTCATCGTTTCCGGCGTGAAACCTTTAAGGAGCCTGTTGTTTATCGCGCTGAACTTTTCGAGGAACGTTTTTGCAAGTATCGGAATATCCTCCGTCCTTTCCCTGAGAGGGGGAATATGGATATGAATAACGTTTAGCCTGTAATAAAGGTCTTCCCTGAAACTTCCAGCCTTTACCGCTTCCTTCAAATCAATGTTGGTTGCGGCGATGAACCTAACGTCCAGTTTTATGTCGCTTACCCCGCCGACGCGGCGTATTTCCTTTTCCTGTATCGCCCGCAGGAGCTTGACCTGCAAGGACAACGGCATTTCGGCCACCTCGTCCAGAAAAAACGCGCCGCCGTTAGCGGCCTCGAGGAGCCCTATTTTATCTGTGGAGGCCCCGGTAAAGGAGCCCTTTTTGTGCCCGAAGAGTTCACTTTCGAGCAGGTTCTCGGGCATGGCCCCGCAGTTTATGGAGAGGAACGGCTTGTCGAAACGGCCGCTGTGTGCGTGAATGGCGCGCGCGGCCAGTTCCTTGCCCGTTCCGCTTTGGCCGGAAATTATGACGGTACTGCCGCTTTCGGCAACGCGCAGGATGACCTTTTTTACGGCGTTAAGGCCGGGCGACCTTCCGATCATTTCGTTCACGCCCGAATTTTCCTTAAGCCTGTTTTTAAGGTTTCTGTTTTCCATTATCAGGTTGCGCCTCTCAAGTGCGTTTTTAACCACTATCTTGAGTTCGTCCACGTTGAAAGGCTTCGTAATGTAATCGAACGCCCCCATCTTCATCGCCTCCACCGCGCTTTGGGCCGAGGCGTAAGCGGTAATCATTATAACCGGGCGGGTTCTGTCCCTCTGAAGCGATTCGCGCAAAATCGATATGCCGCCGTCCTTGGGAATCTTCATATCCGAAACGATAAGGTCTATCTTTTTATTGCCGAGGATTTCGATTGCCTGGCCGCTATCGTAAGCCGAAACGACGGAATACCCCTCCTTCTGGAACATGATCTCAAGCATTTCGACCATGCTCTTCTCGTCGTCGGCAACCAGTATCCTGCTCAAAAGATATCCTCCAAAAGACTTTTAAGATATTACTATAACTTAAACCGCCTTTTATTTTGAGGTTAAACTGAAAATCCGTAATCGGCAGGTCGGTGGTTCCCCACTCCAGTGGGACAAGCAAATCCGCCCGCCGGCTTCATTAATTAAGTGAGTCAGGTCGCGGCAGGAGGGCTTTTGACCTCGAAAAGATAGGAAGCCCTTAGCTTTCTTCCTCGTCCACTTTTGGCAGCTCGTACTTCGACGCCATCACCGCCCTACCCTGGTACATAAACCCGCCGTGATACTCGTCCACCCCCGCGGCGTAATAGATGAATTCGAAAATCTCTTCCGCCCTGTGTGCGTTCACCACCACGGTCATGATGTCCACCTCCAGCCGCCCGCGCTTGCCGCCGCCGCGCCCGCTCGATATGTTCACCGAGTCGAGGCCCTTTTCCTCGTGCAACCTGCGTTCAACGTCGATGGCCTTCCCCTTGGGCATGACGCATGTAATAAAGCGGGGGCGCTCCAGAAAACTCACTCTCGGTTCTCCTTTGAAACCTTGTCCAGAATGTCGGGCGGGATGTAAGTGGCCGCCTTTTCCAACTGCGTCATGTACATGATGCCCATGCCGGGGGTATCGAGGTTGCCGGCTATAAACATCCGCTCAAAAACGCGGTCGGCCTGTTCGTTGGCGACGACGATGTTGATGACTTCCTTTTCCACTTCCACCGCAACGCCCAGGATGCCCAACCGCTCGCGAACGCCCATCCCGCGCGCAAAATGAACGGTGGCGCCCTGCGCGCCCGCGTCACGCGCGGCCTGGGTGATCTTGTCCGCAAGGTCGCGCTGTACGATGCAGGTAATCAGCGACACGTCGGTCAGAACGGTTATGGCGCGCTTGTCGAGACTCATACCGCCGGCACCGCCACCGCGCTATCGGGTTCTTCTGAAGCGCGTTCAAGGCGGCTGATGCGCGCGCGAACCGCCAGCCCCGTAATAAGCACAGAAAGAATCGGGCCGATCGACGCCATCGACAGAATGCCGAATCCGTCCACCGCGTTCATCGCGTTGCCGAAGCCAAGCCCCATGGCAAGGACGAGGGGCACAGTCACCGGCCCTGTGGTAACGCCCGCGCTGTCCCACGCGATGTTGACGTATTCCTCGGTCGACACCACCGTAAGCGCCGCCGCCAGCGCATACCCCGGCACGAGGAAGTAGGCCAGAGGAATGTCGAACATGATCTTGAAGATACCGAGGGAAATGCCGCAGGCAACGCCCGTCGACACCGCATACATGAGCGTGCTCTTTTTAAAAGCGCCGTTGGTGAGGTTTTCCACCGTGAGGCCCAACGCGTTTAATGCCGGTTCGGCCAGCGTTGCGCCGAATCCAAGCAACCACGCAAAGACCAGCGCGATTGCCACACCCAAGCCATAGACGTAAAGGGGCGAGGTCTGCACGGCTTCAACGCTCATAAAGGCCGCCGGCACAAGGCTGCCGGACTGCCCGCCCAGCTTCGCCAGCCCATAGCTCAACCCCACGTTGAAGACCATCATCCCCAACAACGTGAGCGTCAGCCCGTACAGGACTATACCGGGTTCCTGTACCCGTTCGCGCACGATGAACTTTAGAACGAGGAAAAGGAAAATGGTAAGCGGCACTATTGCGCGCACGGCAAGAATGATTTCCGCCACCGGCGTCTTTTCGTACCATGCGGAAACAGCGGGTGCGTTTGACGCGGCAGTTGCGGCGGCAGTGATAATGTCGTTGGGAGATACGGTGGATGTAAGGTAGAGCGAAAGAATCATCACCGCTATGATCGGAAAAATCGACGCAAGCGTTACGATGCCAAAACCGGACAGCGACGAGTTGCCCTTGCCACCCGCCGCGGCAATGCCGATGCCCAGAGCAAGAACAAGGGGTACGGTAATCGGGCCGGTGGTTACCGCGCCGGAATCCCATGCCAGGCCAAGGGTAGTGCGCGCGCCGTCGTCGAACATCGAATAAACGGTAAGACTCAGCGCGGGAATAAGCGAAAGGTAAATGAGCGGCTTAAGGCTCCACCCGTTCAGAAAGCGCAGCGTGCCAAGCACCGCCGCCGCCCCCACGCCCATGCCCACGCACAGCACCAGCGTACCGGTCCATTGATTGAGAAGCGCCCAAAGGTAGGGCGCGCGGTTGACATCCACAATGCTTCCCACCGCCTGCAACGCGCCGATGGCCGGTTCGGCAAGGGTGACGCCGATGCCGAGAAGGAAGGTGGTGAAAAGAACTACGGCAAGGGGCGATTTTTTCGGCAGGCCGTGGCCGATGACCTCGCCGAACGGCATGAGGCCCAGCTTTAGCCCTTCCATAAAAATCATCAATCCCACGATAACGGCAAGAAGTCCGAGGGTGATTTCCCATCGGTCGGTTAAGCCCTGGCGAAGGATGAAGATCTGAAACGCGACAAGGTAAAGAGCCAGAGGCACCACCGATTTCACCTGCGCCATGAAGCGCACCGAAACGTAAGGCGCAAGGATGCGGTGCACGTCGATACCGCGAAGCTCTAATGGCGCGGGGCGATAAGGAACGACATTGCCGTCGGTGCCGTACACGGGTTTGGGCGCAAGGTGGTTGTAACTTACGCGACGCTGGCTAAGGGCAACCACCCGGAGATAATCACCGAACCGTACTCTTACTTCAGCCACCAAATCCCCCGAAGATGAAATTTTGCAATGCTGTATATGCTAGTGTCTACACGATAAAATATCAACCGGCACTTCATTGTGGTAACCCGCCCGTTTAGTCGAGGAATGCACCTTGAATTCCGGGGGACATCTAACTTGACTACAGGCTACCGGTTGATTTTCAGAAAGCGTTCGGGATAATTTCAATCTCGGTGCCCGATTCGCCCTCTTCCACCGTTACGACTGTTTCGTTCGTCTCGGACAGCGTATCGGTTATTTGATGATTTTGGCATCGAAATGATAGGATTAATCGTGCCCAGAATATCAATGTTTTTCGGTATTACCGTTTACATGTATTACGACGACCACAATCCTCCACACTTCCATGCGTCTTACGAAGGTTTAGAAGCTATGTTCGGCTTTGACGGGAATTTACTAAGAGGCAATATTTCCGCAAAAGCCAAGTCCCTCGTAAAAGAATGGTGCGGCGCTCATAAAGAAGAACTGAATGAAAACTGGAAAAGAGCCATGGAGAACAAACCGTTGAATTGGATAGAACCTTTAAGATAAGATTAAGCTATGGATGAATACATTCCGCATGTGATTAAAGCTGAATACGTGGAAGATTTTATAATTAGAATCGAATTCGATAACGGAAATATTAAAACGGTTGACTTTGAACCTTATATAAAAAAGGGAGGTATTTTTTCCGAACTTGGGGACAAGAAATACTTTCAAAGATTTTTCGTTGATTTGAATACCGTGTGCTGGCCGAATGGAGCCGATATTGCCCCTGAACGGTTATATGAGATAGGAA